>Ga0137385_10004367_pt1 | contig 12330 bp, 9 predicted proteins | sample SagtaG_FD_104921 | JGI IMG/M metagenome (GOLD analysis project Ga0137385, IMG submission 104921) | Vadose zone soil microbial communities from Sagehorn Ranch, Mendocino, California, USA - Sage2_R_80_16 metaG | ecosystem: Environmental > Terrestrial > Soil > Vadose zone | place: USA: California...
CAGGATCGGCGAGGCGGCCGCGGCCGGCGAGGACGTCGACGGGCCGCCGCCGTCCGATTCGGACACCGACCGCAGGGCGCCACTGGCCGTGCTGGACGTGGCGCCGGCGCTGGTCGAGGGCCCGCTGCACGGCCTGCGGGTGGCCATCCTGCACGGCCGCCTGCCGGCGGACGAGAAGGACACCGTGATGCGGGCCTTCACGGCGGGCGAGGTGGACGTGCTGGTCGCGGCCACGGTCGTCGAGGTGGGCGTGAACGTGCCGAACGCCACCGTGATGGCGATCATGGACGCGGACCGCTTCGGCGTCAGCCAGCTGCACCAGCTGCGCGGTCGGGTCGGCCGGGGCACCGCGCCCGGCCTGTGCCTGCTGGTCACCGAGGTCCCCGACGGCACCGGCAGCCGGGAGCGCCTCGACGCCGTCGCGCGGACGTTGGACGGCTTCGAACTGGCCCAGCTCGACCTGGAGATGCGCCGCGAAGGCGACATCCTGGGCGCGGCCCAGTCCGGCCGCGGCTCCCTGCGGATGCTGTCCCTGCTGCGCGACGTCGAGGTGATCGAGCAGGCCAGAACGGTCGCCCGCGAACTGGTCGACGCCGACCCGACCCTGGCCGCCCACCCCGGCCTGGCCGGGATGGTGTCCGAGCTGGTCGACGAGCAGGGCGCGGAGTACCTGGAGAAGTCGTAGCACCGCGATTACCGACGGTCGGCCGTTGACGGACACAACACCGCTGGGGAAGCTGGCGGGAAAGCACGGGTGAAGACAGGGTTAATCTCCGCTGGAATGGCTCTGACGAGCCCGAATAGTTACCGGTACGGCTTAGCATTCGTTCGCCCCAGACCGAACCGCTCGATCATGATCGAGCCGCCTGCCGCAAGGAGCACCGCGGTGCCCGAGGCCCCGACGCCCGACGACGGCGTGCGCCGTTGGCGTCCGAGCCGACGGCAGGTGGTGGTCACCCTCGTCGTGCTGGTGGTCCTCGGTGCGGTCCTGATCGCGGTGTGGCCCGGCGGGACCGCCCAACAGGCGGCGGCACCGGCCACGATCACGGTCTCGCGCAGCAACTGCGGCCAGGGCTGGACCGGGTCGTCGTCCGGTGCGCAGACGCTCACGCTGGCCAACCGGGACTCGAGCAACGCCGATGCCGACGTCGTCGCGGTCGGCGGGCCGAACAACGGCAAGGTGTACGGCGAGGTCGACGGGCTCGGCGTGAACACCAGCCAGCCCGTCCAGGTCACGCTCGGTCCCGGCACGTACGCGATCCGTTGCCTGATCGAGGACACCGACCCGATCATGGGCCCGACCGTGCGGATCGGCGGCCACGCCACGCACAACGCGACCGCAGTGCCGTTCAGCAACTCCGACCTGCTCGCCCCGCTCAAGACCTACCAGGCCTACCTGGCCACCGGCGTCGCCGACCTGGTCACCAAGACCGACGCGCTGGACACCGCCGTCAAGGCCGGCAATCTGGCGCTGGCCAGGGCCGACTGGCTGCCCGCGCACCTGACCTACGAGACCCTCGGCGCCGCCTACAGCGCGTTCGGCGACTTCGACGGCCAGATCAACGGCGGCACCGCAGGCCTGCCCGGCGGGGTGAACGACCCGAGTTTCACCGGCTTCCACCGCGTCGAATACGGCCTGTGGCACGGCGAGAACGTGGCATCGCTGGCCACGGTCACCGACCAGCTCGACGGTTTCGTGCACGGCCTGCAGGCGGCCCTGCCCAAGATCGAGCCGCAGACGGTGGATCTGGGCCTGCGGGCGCACGAGATCATGGAGAACACCCTGCGGTTCGAGCTGACCGGCCGGACCGACGAGGGCAGCGGCACCAGCCTGGCCACCGCCGACGCCAACCTGGTCGGTGACCGGGAAGTCGTCGGCGTGCTCCGCCCGCTGCTGGCCACCAGGTACCCACAGCTGTCCGATGTGGACACCTGGTCGCAGCGCTTCCAGGCACTCGTCGAGGCGCAGCGCGGCCAGGACGGCACGTGGACCCCGGTGAGCCAACTGACCACGGCGACCCGCGAGCGCCTCACCGGCACGCTCAGCCAACTGGTCGAACTGCTGGCCCCGATAGCCGCCATCACCGAACCACGGCGGGTGTCATGACCAGGGGCGTCGGCCGGCGATCATTCCTCACCGGAGCGTTGCTCGGCGCGGCAACGGCAGCCGCCGTACCGGCCGGCGCGGCAGAATCCCAACTGGCCGACGGCCCCGCGCCCGCCGTGCCGTTCCACGGCGTCAACCAGGCCGGCATCGTCAGCCCGCTCGCCCGGCAGTCCGCGTTCCTCTCGTTCGACGTGATCGCCGCGAACCGGACCGAACTGACCGACCTGTTGCGGACCCTGACCGACCGGGTCCGCTTCCTGACCGGCGGCGGCCAACCCGCGCCGGTCGGCATCACCGGCCCGCCGTCGGATTCCGGCGTGCTCGGCGCGTCCGTGCCGGCGGACGGCCTGATGGTCACCACCGGGGTCGGCGCGTCGCTGTTCGACGGCCGCTACGGCCTCGCCGACCGCAAGCCGGCCCGGCTGACCGCGATGCGGATGTTCCCGGACGACGATCTCAACCCGGCCTGGTGCCACGGCGACCTGCTGCTCCAGGTGGCCGCGCCCCACAACGACACCGTGCTGCACGCCGTACGCGATCTCACCCGGCACACCAGGGGCGCGATGCAGGTGCGCTGGCGGCTGGACGGCTTCACCAGCCCGCCCCGCCCGTCCGGCACCCCGCGCAACCTGATGGGCTTCAAGGACGGCACGGCAAACCCGTCCACCAGCGACACCAAGCTGATGAACGAGCTGATCTGGGCCGGCAAGGGCGGTGCTTTTTCCCAACCAGGGGGCGAGCCGGCCTGGACCGCGGGCGGCAGCTACCACGTCGTTCGGCTGATCCGGATGCTGGTGGAGTTCTGGGACCGGGTGTCGATCTCGGAACAGGAGAACATGTTCGGCCGGCGCCGGGACTCCGGCGCACCGCTGGACGGCAACCACGAGTTCGACCCGCCGGACTACCCCAAGGACCCGGTCGGCACCGCCATCCCACTGACCGCGCACATCCGAATGGCCAACCCGAGAACCGCCAAAACCGACGACAACCGCATCCTGCGCCACGGCTACAACTACGACCTCGGCATGGACAGCAGCGGAAACCTCAACCAGGGACTGATCTTCAGCTGCTTCCAGCAGGACATCCAACGCCAGTTCGAGGCGATCCAGACCAGGCTCATCGGCGAGCCCCTCGTCGACTACATCTCGCCGTTCGGTGGCGGTTACTTCTTCGCCCTGCCCGGCGTGCACGACTCGTCCGACCACTTCGGACGGTCGATGCTGGGCTGAACCACGGCCCGTGACAACCGAACCCGGCAATCCCGAACAGAACGAAGTTCGCACCGAGGAGGACAAGTGTCACTTGAGTCAACGAGTCCACGGCGACCGAGATGGTCCCGTGGCGCGGTGACGGCGGTGTCGGCCGCCGCAGTCGTGGGCTTGACGCTGGCTGGTTGTGCGACCGCGAACCAGGCCACCGCCACGTTAACGGCGGCCCACTGGGGTGTCGGCCGGACCACCACCCCCATCAAGCACCTGGTCGTGCTGTTCGACGAGAACGTCTCGTTCGACCACTACTTCGGCACGTATCCGAACGCGACCAACACCGATGGCACCAAGTTCACCGCGGCCAAGCACACACCGCAGGTCAACGGCCTGACCCCGGCCCTGCTCAACAGCAACCCGAACCTGTTCAACCCGCAGCGCCTCGCCTCCACCCAGGCCCTGACCTGCGACCAGAACCACGGCTACGGCGCTGAGCAGAAGGCTGTCAACGGCGGTCAGTTGAACCTGTTCGTGCAGAGCACCGAGACGTCCAAGTGCACCGGCCAGCCCATCCTGTTCGGCCAACCCGGCCTGGTGATGGACTACTACGACGGCAACACCGTCACGGCGATGTGGAACTACGCCCAGAACTTCGCGATGAGCGACAACTCGTTCGACACGCAGTTCGGCCCGTCCACCCCCGGCGCGCTGAACCTGATCTCCGGCTCGACCAACAACGCCATCGCGGTGAACCCGCAGACCGGCGCCCAGGTCAACGACCCGAACACCGTCGGCTCGCCCAACGCGCAGGGCGTCGGCACCGTGTTCGGCGACCCCGACCCGGCGTTCGACAACTGCTCGGGCAACAGCCACACCAGCACCAACAACCTGGCCGCCCTCCAGGGCCAGAACGTCGGTGACCTGCTCAACCAGAAGAGCATCACGTGGGGCTGGTTCCAGGGCGGCTTCAAGCCGACCAGCACCAACGCGGCCGGCTTCGCCGTCTGCGGCGCATCGCACACCAACATCGGCGGCTTCGCGGTCCCCGACTACAGCCCGCACCACAACCCGTTCAGCTACTACCAGTCCACCGCGAACCCGAAGCACCTGCCGCCCAGTTCGCCCTCGGCCATCGGCAAGACCGACCAGGCCAACCACAACTACGACCTGACGGACTTCACCACCGCCCTGAAGTCCAACAACCTGCCGGCGGTCAGCTTCCTCAAGGCGTCGGAGTTCCAGGACGGGCACCCCGGCTACTCGGACCCGCTGGACGAGCAGACGTTCCTGGCCACCGAGATCAACGCCATCCAGAAGTCCCCGGAGTGGAAGAGCACGGCGATCGTGGTCGCCTACGACGACTCCGACGGCTGGTACGACCACGTCACCGGCCCCATCGTGAACGGTTCGCAGGACCCCACCAGGGACGTGGCGCTCTGCACTGGCGTCCCGACCGCGCTGACCAGCGCCTCGGACCGCTGCGGTTACGGCCCGCGCCTGCCGCTGCTGGTCATCTCGCCGTTCAGCAAGGAGAACTTCGTCGACCACAGCCGGACCGACCAGTCATCGGTCGCCAGGTTCATCGAGGACAACTGGCGGCTGAGCCGGATCGGCAACGGTTCGTACGACAAGCTGGCCGGGTCGTTGACGAGCATGCTCAACTTCCACCAGTTCCCGGACACCCGCCCACTGATCCTGGACCCGAAGACGGGGGCAGTGGTCAGCAAGCACTGATCGGGCAACCGGCCGGGCAGCCTTTCGATGGCTGCCCGGCCGGTCTCGTCACTCCACCGGGTTACCTGGCGCGCGGGCGCGGGCGGGTTGTGCTCCGCTGTCCGGTATGCGGAAGCTCATCGTTGTGGCTGTGCTGATGACGGCCGTGTGCGGCCTCGCGCCGGCCGCGTGGGCCGGTCGGTCGGTCCCGACCTGCCTGATCGCCAACGGCGGCAGCGGCGGCCGGTTCACCAAGTCGGTGATCTGCGTCGAGCTGGTCAACCGGGTCTCGGGCAGTGCCGGCTCGGGCAGTTACTCGTCCGGTGACGACACGCCGCACTGGCTGACCGAGACGGTCGAGTTCCGCGTGTTCGGCCGGGCGTGGGTGCCGCTGGCCACGGCGACCGCCCGCGGTACCGGCGTACTTCGGGCCACCACCCGGATGGTGCGGCTGCCGACCCCGGGCGCACTGCGTGCCTGCACCAAGGTGGGCACCGGCACCGGCGCGGTCGAGCACGTGCTGTGCTCAACTCCGAATTGAGCCGTCCTTGGCGCGCAGGTTGAAGCCGAACGTGCGGTCCAACGTGATGTGCAGCAGCCAGGCCAGCCCGGCCACGAAGTAGGGTGCCGCCTGCGCGTTGCTCTGGCTGTCCACGCTGACCACGACCAGCATGATCAGCGGCAGCCACGGCCGGTGCAGCAGGTTGTAGACCCATACGGCCCGCGCGGGCAGCCGGCCCTGTTCGGCCCGCTGGCCGATGCCGGCCAGGAAGGCCAGGTCCGGCCCGATCAGGGCGAGCGGCCCGGTCCACAGCGTGGCGTCGCCGTGGCGGATCATCTCGAACGCCATGGCGGCGGTCAGCAGGACGGTGGCCGTCGCCATCGCCGGCCGGACGGTGTGTTGTAGCACGGTGGTCATGAGGTTCCTCCCCTGTGCGGCGACCCGGAGAACGGTGTCACCAGCGCATGGTTAGCCCGTATAGCTAAAAAGCTATTAGTATTAGCTTCGACTGTCAAGCGGCTGTTCTGGCGAGCTGAAATGATGTCCATCACCTGGGCCGATGCTCCCGGCCACCGAGAGGGGCGCGGTAGCGTGCCCATGCCGAACGACGAACGGGAGCCGGGATGTTTCGCAAGGTGCTGGTCGCGAACCGCGGTGAGATCGCGATCAGGGCGTTCCGGGCGGCGTACGAGCTCGGGGCCGGCACCGTGGCCGTGTTCCCGCACGAGGACCGCAACTCGACCCACCGGCTGAAGGCCGACGAGGCCTACGAGATCGGCGAGCCGGGCCACCCGGTCCGCGCCTACCTGTCGGTCGAGGAGATCATCCGCGCGGCCCGCAAGGCAGGCGCGGACGCCGTCTACCCCGGTTACGGCTTCCTGTCGGAGAACCCGGAGCTGGCCGCGGCCTGCCGGGACGCCGGCATCACGTTCGTCGGGCCGACCGTCGAGGTGCTGGAACTGACCGGCAACAAGGCCCGCGCGGTCGCCGCGGCACGGGAGGCCGGCCTGCCGGTGCTGCACTCGTCCGCGCCGTCCGACCACGTGCAAACCATCCTCGATGCCGCCGACGACATCGGGTTTCCGCTGTTCGTGAAAGCCGTGGCCGGTGGCGGCGGGCGGGGCATGCGGCGGGTCATGGGGCCATCGGCGCTGCGCGAGTCACTGGAAGCCGCGATGCGCGAGGCCGAATCCGCGTTCGGCGACGCCACGGTGTTCCTGGAGCAGGCGGTGATCGAGCCCCGCCACATCGAGGTCCAGGTCCTCGCCGACGGCGTCGGAAACGTGGTGCACCTCTACGAGCGGGACTGCTCGGTGCAGCGGCGACACCAGAAGGTCATCGAGATCGCGCCGGCCCCCAACCTCGATCCCGAACTGCGACAACGGATCTGCGCCGACGCGGTGGCGTTCGCGCGGCAGATCGGCTACGTCAACGCCGGCACGGTCGAGTTCCTCGTGGATGCCAACGGGCGGCACGTGTTCATCGAGATGAACCCGCGCATCCAGGTCGAGCACACGGTGACCGAGGAGGTCACCGACGTCGACCTCGTCCAGTCCCAGCTGCGCATCGCCGCCGGCGAGACCCTGGCCGACCTCGGCCTGTCCCAGGACGCCATCCGGCCGCACGGGGCCGCGTTGCAGTGCCGGATCACCACCGAGGATCCGGCCAACGGGTTCCGCCCGGACACCGGCATGATCAGCGCGTACCGCTCGCCCGGCGGCGCCGGCATCCGGCTGGACGGCGGTACCACGTTCGCCGGCACCGAGATCAGCGCACACTTCGACTCCATGCTGGTCAAGCTGACCTGCCGCGGCCGCGACTGGCCGACCGCCGTGTCGCGGGCCCGGCGCGCGGTGGCCGAGTTCCGCATCCGTGGCGTGTCCAGCAACATCCCGTTCCTGCAGGCCGTACTGGACGATCCGGACTTCCGCGCCGGCCGGGTGACGACGGCGTTCATCGAGGAACGTCCGCACCTGCTGACCGCCCGGCAGTCCGCCGACCGCGGCACCCGCCTGCTCACGTACCTGGCCGACGTCACCGTGAACCAGCCCAACGGCCCTCGGCCGAAGGTGCCCAACCCGACCGGCAAGCTGCCCGACGTGGATCTCGGCGCGCCCGCGCCGGACGGCTCGCGGCAGTTGCTGGTAGCCAAAGGGCCGGAGGGTTTCGCCCGTTGGCTGCGGGAATCGCCGACCATCGGCGTGACGGACACGACGTTCCGCGACGCGCACCAGTCGTTGCTGGCCACCCGCGTGCGCACCAAGGACCTGCTCGCCGTTGCCCCGCACGTCGCGCGGACCATGCCGCAACTGCTGTCGCTGGAGTGCTGGGGCGGCGCGACCTATGACGTGGCGCTGCGGTTCCTGGCCGAGGACCCGTGGGAGCGACTGGCCGCGCTGCGCGACGCGGTCCCCAACATCTGCCTGCAGATGCTGTTGCGCGGCCGCAACACCGTCGGCTACACGCCCTACCCGACCGAGGTGACGGACGCCTTCGTCCGCGAGGCCACCGCGACCGGCATCGACATCTTCCGGATCTTCGACGCACTCAACGACGTCGAGCAGATGCGCCCCGCCATCGAGGCGGTCCGCACGACCGGCACCGCGGTGGCCGAGGTCGCGCTGTGCTACACGGCCGACCTGGTCGACCCGGCCGAACGTCTGTACACATTGGACTACTACCTGAAGCTGGCCGAGCAGATCGTGGCGGCGGGCGCGCACGTACTGGCGATCAAGGACATGGCGGGCCTGCTGCGGCCACCCGCGGCGAGCCGGCTGGTGGCTGCGCTGCGCAAGGAGTTCGACCTGCCCGTGCACGTACACACCCACGACACGGTAGGTGGCCAGCTGGCCACCTACCTGGCTGCCGTCGCGGCAGGCGCGGACGCGGTCGACGGCGCGGTGGCGTCGCTGTCCGGGACCACGTCGCAACCGTCGCTGTCCGCGATCGTCGCCGCCACCGACCACACCGCCCGCCCGACCGGCCTGGACCTGCAGGCCGTGTGCGACATGGAGCCGTACTGGGAGCTGGTGCGCCGGGTGTACGCGCCGTTCGAGGCCGGGCTGCCGGCGCCGACCGGCCGGGTGTACCACCACGAGATCCCCGGCGGCCAGCTGTCGAACCTGCGGACGCAGGCGATCGCGCTGGGCCTCGGTGACCGGTTCGAGGACATCGAGAACGCCTACGCATCGGCCGACCGGATGCTCGGCCGCCTGGTCAAGGTGACCCCGTCGTCCAAGGTCGTCGGCGACCTGGCCCTGCACCTGGTCGGCGCGGGCGTGTCCCCGAAGGAGTTCGAGGCCGACCCGGGCCGGTTCGACGTGCCGGACTCGGTGATCGGCTTCCTGCGCGGCGAGTTGGGCGACCCACCCGGCGGCTGGCCGGAACCGTTCCGCGCCAAGGCTCTCCGCGGCCGAGCCGAGCCCAAGGGCGTTGCTTCGTTGACCGACGAGGACAGAACGGCCCTGGCCACGGATCGGAAGGCCACGCTGAACCGCCTGCTGTTCCCCGGCCCGGCACGGGAGTTCGGCTCCCACCGGGAACAGTTCGGCGACACCAGCGTGCTGGGCAGCAAGGACTTCTTCTACGGCCTACGCCCCGGCGAGGAGCACACGGTCGACCTGGAGCCCGGCGTACGCCTGCTGATCGAACTGGAGGCGGTGGGCGAGGCGGACGAGCGTGGCCTGCGCACCGTGATGGCGACGCTGAACGGCCAGCTACGCCCGATCCAGGTCCGCGACCGCTCGGTAGCCGCGGACCTGCCGGTCGCCGAGAAGGCCGACCGCCGCGACCAGAACCAGATAGCGGCCCCGTTCGCCGGCGTGGTCACGCTCTCGGTAGCCGAAGGTGACCAGATCGAACAAGGCGCCACGGTCGCGACAATCGAGGCGATGAAGATGGAAGCCGCCATCACTGCCCCGGTTGCCGGCACGGTCAGCCGCCTGGCAATCGGCGCCGTACAACAGGTCGAAGGTGGCGACCTATTGGTGGTCCTCGGCTGAGTCCAGCCAGCTGGCATCGCGGAACGGATTCTCGATGACGAGAGCGCCGAACCTCCGTCCGTGTTGCAGGTCTTCGGACAGCAGTGTGGTGGCCCCGGCGCGCAATGCTGCCTCGATGATCAGAGCGTCCCAGAGGGCGAGCGAATGATCTTCTTCCAGTCGACTGGCCGAGATGATCAGTAGCGGATCGGTGTTCACGGAGCACCACTCGCCGTACGACGCGACGATTTCACGAGCCCTCTTCTTCGGCAAGGGGGGCTTAATCTTCCGGGTGGCTACCGCATAGAACTCCTGGAGAACCTGAGTGCTGATTACACCGCTATCGGTTTTCCACAGTGACGCAAGAATCTGTCGCGACCGTCGTGCCCGAGGTTCGGTTTCGTCCTTGCCGTGCGCGTAGACCAGGATATTCGTGTCGACGAAGGTGTAATTGTCGATCGATGTGCTCACCACCGGTCGTTGATCTCCTCGCGGGTCCACCGAGGTACCGAGCGGGGGGTTGCGGCAGCCTCGTCCATTGACTCGAACGCAACCCGCATCGCTTCTCGATAGCGCATTCTCGCTGCGGTGACCTTATGGACGAACTGCGCCATCAGTGCGCTCGCTGACGTGCCTTCCTCCGCTGCGAGCACTTTGAGCTCGCGAATCGTGTCCTCGTCCAGTTGGAGGGTGAGGTTGCTGCGTGCCATGTCCACAGTCTAGCACGTGGCGCACGTGCAATCCTGTGGTAGCTAGCCGGTAGGTGGGCCGTTCTGCCAGCGTTCGAAGAAGTGTCGCGGGTCGTCGATCGTCAGATCGTCGTGGGCGGTGTCCGGATACAACTGCGCCACGGACGCGCGCGCCCGTTCGTAGCGGTCGTTGGCCGCCACCAGTTCGTCGATCTGGTACGCCAGGAACGTACCCAGCGGCATGCCCTTCTTGGCGGCCAGCTCGCCGGCCTTCCGTAAGGTTGCCTCGCTCAGCTCAAGGGTTACTTGGCCCATGTGCCACAGGGTATGGCCTGCCCGTGTGAGTTTCGATGATTCGACGACCAACACTCAGGCCAACCAGGAATCGTCCGTCGTCACGACGGTCAGCCGTTGTGTCGCGCGAGTGAGCGCCACGTATACCGAACGCCGGCCGGCCGCCGGTGTGGCCGCCTCGGCGACCATGCGTTCCGGCGTCACCACGACCACCGCGTCGTATTCCAGGCCCTTCGCGTCCAGGCTGCCGACCACCCGCAGGCGGTCCGCGTCCGCGTCGGCCAGTGCGGCGGCGATCGCCGCACGGTCGTCCAATGTGGTGATCACGCCCACCGTGCCGGTCACCTCGGCCAGCAGTTCCGAGGCCGCCCCACGGGTCTCGGCGACGACATCACCAGGGCCGACCGACCGGACGGACGGCTCCACCCCGGTACGGCGGACCGCGACCGGCAGGTCGTCGGGCGACCCCTGGTTGGCCAGGACACGAGCTGCGAGGGCGAAGATCTCGGCCGAGTTCCGGTAATTCGTGCGCAGCACGAACTGGCGCTTCGTCCGCACCGTCCGCAGCGCGTTGTCCCTGGCCACCATCGTCTCTTCCGGATCCGGCCACGCGCTCTGCAGCGGGTCGCCGACGATCGTCCAGCTCGCGTACCTGCCGCGCCGCCCGACCATCCGCCACTGCATGGGGGACAGGTCCTGCGCCTCGTCCACCACGATGTGCGCGTACTCGTCGTAGTGCGCCGGCCGGCGTGGGTGGTCGGACCGGCGCTCGGGGTCATCCGGCTTCGACCTGCGTCGGCGTGGCTCGCCGATCAGGACCCGCAGCTCGTCCAGCAGCGCGACGTCGGCCACCGACGGATCGGTCGCGGCCCACGACGCGGACAGCAGGTCGACCTCCGTCTTGTCCAGCACCCGACCCGCCGCCTGCGCCAGCCGCCCTCGGTCGGCCAGCCAGCCGAGCACGCCGGCCGGCGTGAGCACCGGCCACCAGTCGACCAGGAACCGGTGGAACTCGATCCGTTCACCCAACTCGGTGACCAGATCGTCGTGCCGGGCGCGGTAGTGCCGTGTCCCGTTGGTGGACCTGTCGTCCGCCATGTACGACTCCGCCTTGCGCCACAACGCTTCCAGCAGCGCCTCGGCCGCGTCCACCCGTGACCGGTTGGGCAGGCCACCCCTGCGGTGCACGGTCCGCCGGACCCGTTCCAGCTCGGCCGTGTCCAGCCGTAGCACCTCGCCGTGGTACACGATGCGCAGCTCGCCGGGCACGTCCGGCGGCGTCAGCCGGATCGCCCGCCGCAGCACCCGCAACATCCGCGCCGAGCCTTTCACAGCGGCGACACGCGCGCTGTCCAGGCGGGTCGTGCTGACGGTATCCAGCACCTCGCCCAGCGCCCGCAGTTCCGCGCTGTCCTCGCCCATCGACGGCAGCACCCGCGAGATGTAGTTGGTGAACACCGGCGACGGCCCGACCACCAGCACGCCGGCCCCGGTCATCGTGCGGCGGTGGCGGTAGAGCAGGTAGGCCGCGCGGTGCAGCGCGACCGCGGTCTTGCCGGTACCCGGCCCGCCGGTGATCTCGGTGATCCCGGCCGACGGCGCCCGGATCGCGTCGTCCTGCTCCTTCTGGATCGTGGCCACGATGTCGCGCATCTGGTCGCCGCGCGCCCGGCCCAGCGCCGCCATGAGCGCGCCGTCGCCGACGATCCGGATGTCCTCGGGCAGCGCGCCCGGCGCCAGCACGTCGTCGTCGATGTCCAGCACACGTTCCCGCGAGCAGCGGATCACCCTGCGGCGCAGCACACCCATCGGGTGTTCGGCCGTGGCCTGGTAGAACGCG
>Ga0137385_10004370_pt1 | contig 12330 bp, 22 predicted proteins | sample SagtaG_FD_104921 | JGI IMG/M metagenome (GOLD analysis project Ga0137385, IMG submission 104921) | Vadose zone soil microbial communities from Sagehorn Ranch, Mendocino, California, USA - Sage2_R_80_16 metaG | ecosystem: Environmental > Terrestrial > Soil > Vadose zone | place: USA: California...
AGTCGCTCAGGCAGACGGGCATGGTCACCTATGAAAAGAAAGTGCTGCCCCAGGGTTGGCTAGACACTCTGATCCACTTCAATACCCAGGATATGCAGTATGAATACCCCAACGGCTCTATCATTGCCGTGGCAGGGCTTGATGACCCGCAAAAAGTGATGAGTAGCGAGTGGGACTTTATCTACCCCCAGGAGGCGACCGAACTCAGAGAAGACGATTGGCAGGCGCTCTCTATCCGTATGCGTTGGCATCATATGCCCTACCAGCAACTCTTGGGCGATTGCAACCTAGGCCGGGCCAATCACTGGTTAAAGGCACGGTGTGACCGGGGGCAAACCCTGATGCTCTACTCTCGCCACGCGGATAACCCGGCGGTGACTCCGGAAGATATGGCAGCCCTGGACGCGCTTTCGGGCGTGTGGCACAAACGCTACCGACTGGGGTTGTGGGCCTCCGCCGAGGGAGCTGTATATGAGGAGTGGGATCCAAGTATCCATATCATTGACCGCTTTGAGATACCCCCCATGTGGCCGCGCTACTGGGTGATTGACTGGGGTTTCCGCAATCCCTTTGTCTGGCAGGCGTGGGCACAAGATCATGACGGCGCACTCTACCGCTACCGCGAAATCTATGTGACTGGACAGATTGTCGAGGACTTGGCACGGCAAATCACAGGCATCACCGCTGGCGAACCGCGCCCCGTTGCGGTGATTTGTGACCATGACGCAGAGGATCGGGCCACTTTTGAGCGGCATAGCGGGATGGGAACCATAGCAGCCAAGAAGGCTATCAGTGTAGGCATTCAAACCGTGAAGAAACGCTTACGCCCTGACCGGCGAGGCAAACCTGGCATGTACTATTTGCGCGATAGTCTGGTGAGCATTGACCCGATGCTTGAACAGAAGAAACTCCCCCTGTGTACAGAAAGCGAGTACGAAAGTTACGAGTGGGATGAGTCAGACGGGCGCAAAAAAGGGGAGTTGCCCAAGGATAAAGACAATCACGGAATGGACTGCAACCGCTACATGGCCATGTACGCCGACGGCGGAGAGGACCTTGAAGCGTTGGACGCCCAAACAAGAGACGCCCTGAGTAGCTATAGAGGGTATTAGGAGATGGGTATTTTGGACACATTTATCCAGGCCGGCATCGCTGCGTATACCGCTGCTCGGCGCGTTTTTGAGGAACCGGCACAATCACACAATCAGGCGCTCTACATTAATCAGCAGGCCAGGTACAACCTGCTGTGGGCCTACTACAACGGGAGCATGTTCGAAAAGCTCGCCGGTGTCAATGCCTGGAACTGGAGCATCTATGCCGGTGGCTGGCAGATGTACAAGAGCAATTACAATTTGTACAGAAACATCAGGCTGGTCTATAACCCGACCCGTCGCCTGGTCGATTTCTACGCGGGGCAAGTCTACCCAGGCGTCCTCAGTGAAGATGCAGAGGCGCTCCCCGACGGGGTACAGTTGGCAGTGCCCTTTTCCAAAGACACGCCCAAAGTCCTCAAGAATGCCATTGCTCAGTTCTGGCAGTGGAGCAACTGGCAATCCAGAAAGAGTGTCCAGGTGCGCTACGGCGCGGCGCTAGGTGATGTATTGATTGAACTGATAGATGATCTAGAACATGGTCAAGTCTCCGCTGAGATCATCTGGCCAGGGTTTGTGGTGGCCCTGGAACTGGACAGCGCTGGCAATGTCAAGAGTTACACACTCAGGTACCAGGCCCTAGACGAGACAGGCGGCTACATGTATTCCAAGACTGTCGATAGTGAGGCATTCCGCTATTTCCGCAATGACGAGCCGTGGGATTATGGCAGTGGCAGTGTGGTGGAGAACCCCTACGGCTTTGTACCGGCTGTGTGGATCAAGCATACTGATGTGGGCGGTCACCACGGCTCCCCTGCCATTGCAGGAAGTTTGGGCAAGATTGACGAACTCAATAACCTGGCCTCTCATGCCCATGACCAGGTGCACAAAGTGATTGGCGCACCGCTCCTCATTGCCTCAAGTGGCGCCATCACCAACATCAGCCAAGCGCAGAAGCGCGGCCCGAGTATCGACACTCTCTCGCCTGCATCTGATCAGGAGAGCGTGCTGATGCTCAAAGGCCCTGCTGACTCGCGTGTGAGTAGCCTGGCAGGGAACTTGAACCTTGCCGATGCGCTAGGTTACATTCACGAGTTGACCGGCGAAATTGAGCAAGATCACCCTGAACTTGTCTTCTACAAGGAACTCAGGGGCATGAGCCAGGTGACAGGCCCTGCAGCGAGTCGGCTGGTGGGGGATGTAGCATCGAGATTTGCCGAAGCGGCGGCATCGTATGACCAGGCCAATATCAAATTATTTCAAATGGCGGTCGCCATCGCTGGTTTCCGTGCCAATAGCGGCGCATGGGGGACCCTTAATCGGCAACAGCAAAAGTTCACACCCTTTGATCTAGAGAGTTATGAACGTGGGGACCTCGACATGTCAATCATGCCCAGGCCGCTGCTTGTTCCGACAAGGTCCGAAATCGGTCTTGAGAATGAATTGATGTGGAAAGGCGTGTGGTACGCGGCGCAATCGGGTGTCCCTGCTGAGTTTGTCCTCCGTGAAGCTGGATGGACTGAGGATGTGATCCAGCAGATCATCACCGCCAAGGCACAAGTGGCACAAGTCGCGGTCTCAGCAGCCCCTGCCTTGCCCGCTGGTACTCAACCGCCGACAGGGGCACCAGAGCCGTTTGGGGCGGCGTCTAATGGAGCAAAGCCTCCAGGGCAAGGATGAGCGAGCCACGCACAGGAGAGCCACCTGTTGAGTTGCAGTGGTACATGGATACCGACTTCTGTGAAGAGTGCGGAGAACTGCTTGGCTACTTTGGGGAATGCCCTAATTGCGGTTGGGGAAGCCTGGACGATCAGGATGATGAGGACTTTACTTACTTTGAAGATGAGGAGAATTATCCTGTATGATTGAAACTGTTCTAGACAACCCGCTCGCGAGTGGCATGGAGGCACTCGCCAAGATTGCCCACTTGCAACAAGAGCACCTCCATAAGAGCATTGCTGTGGGTATGTCGGTCGTCGCCAAAGTCGCCAAGAAGTACCAGTTCTACGGCATTCCTGGCGGGGACCGTGACATGTTCAAGCTCACCAAGACAGCGTACAGCCCACGGCGACAAAAGTTGCGGCTTCTCAAATCTGTCGTCAACTCTACAGAACAGCGTTGTCCACGATGCAACAAACCGTTTCTTGGGCCACTCAGGGAAGTGTGTATGTGTACGCGCTGTGAAATGGCAGGGGAAAGGATGAGGCAGTGATGAGTTATACCCCTGCGCAGCTTGTGGCGCACGAGAAGCGCATGGCAGAAGCAGCACAGTTCGTCACGGCCTTTGAGCAGTGGCGTGATAGTTGGCTTGCGGATATGATACCCATCGTCAAGAGGCTCTGGAAGGTCATGCGGCCCTACTACTTGCGACGGAAGTATTGTGGCTTTTTCGAGAAAGTGGGCAAGTCATGAACGAATTACCACAACAGCAACCCGCCTTCCCACAAACGAATGTGCAAGTCACTCCCCAAGGGGTGACGATTGCGATTGTGCTCGCACCGGGGATTGTCCTCTCAACTATCCTGAACGAGGAATCTGTCAATCAGATCATGAAGCTGTGGCTAGAGACCCGCAAACAGATCAAGCGTGAGCAAGAGACTATAGAGGCTGTGATGCGAAGTAGGGGAAACTGAGATCAACTGTGAAGAAAAAGAAACACAAAGAGCCATTCGGGTTCTACAAAAGGAAAGCAGGTGACACGATGGGTGGCACTCCCTCAAAAGGCACTCCCAAGGATCAACGATTGAAGCAAAATAATCCACAGGCAGGCAAACCCAAACCCAAGCAACCGATGCAGCAAAAGCGACCGCAACCCAAAAAAGGGAAATAATTGAACTCTAGAGAATTTGCACATGCCTGGTTAGAACAGCATGGATTATTCGATAAAGACAGCGACTATGATGGATGGCTAGGGAAATGCACAGAGCAGGTAGTCGAGTTTATTGCTACACAAGGACATAGCGGAGCTTCAGTACGCAGGATGCATGAATTGCTCTATGCTATCTATGAGGCATATTTCAATCCTGATGACCCGATCTGGAAAGCATACTGGGAAAGCGATGAGGGAAGGAAACTGAAGGAATCGGTCGGGAAGTAAGGAGGTCTCATGGTAAGAGCGCTGATACTGGGGAATGTCATCTTTACGCTTGTAAATCAGGCGCTTGGAGCGCCAATCGTAGACCCATGTGGCGGTCGAACTCGTGAAGGTGCCACATGGCGCGGACGAGCGCTACACCTCTCACCCTGGAGAAAAAATACGTATGGGGATAGAGCGGAAGGGAAAGCTCTCTGCATTGGGATTTTACATCATCGAAAGAAGGAATGAGGAATGGCCAATCAACCCCAAGACAACAAAGCCTTCAAGGTCCAGATCAAGATGAACACGGGTGCACCGCCTCCGAAAAAGGTGAGTGAAGGCGTCACCACGACGGTGAAAGGCCCGATGAGGCAACATATGAAGAACAGCGGTGCCGTGAGGATGGTGAAACAACACAATGCCAAGATAGGGAGGTGAGTGAAACCTATGGACGAATCGGAAGAAGGGAAACCCTTCGATGCTGAAGAAATGGTTCGGCTCTCGAAGGAAATGAGTGCATTGGAAGAGCGCCAGCGAAGGGGGTTTTTCTGGCACTGGCAAAATCTGAGAGGCAAGAAACAGAAAGGGATACACGGGCGGGCATGGCTCTATCACCGCCCTCGCGGTGTGTTTGGTATCGAGTGGCGTCTTCCTTCACGCTTGTTTCACCTCTATGTCATTGTTGGCGGAGACGAAAATCAAGTGCGTTTCAGTATCGCTCTCTGGTTCGTTGCCCTCTATTTCAAGTTTGAACAGTGGGCATGGCTCAACAGGTGGAAAGTGGCCAAGAGTTACCACGGCAAGGAAATCAGACTTTCTATCCACAGTTGGGCGCTCTGGTGGAATATCTGGACGCCTGAGTATGAATGGCACTCGACTACCCCCAAATGGCGACAGGGATGCTTCGATATCCCTGATTTTTTCTTGGGGAGAAATGAGTACACCTGTGAGTATGGAGACAAACAGGAAGTATCCTTCGAGATGCCAGAGAGTACCTACATTGCAGAGGTGAAGCCGATGGTACAGACGTGGAAACGCCCACGCTGGCCCTATCCTCGTGTGCGACATGGCTTCGATATTGATATCCCTGGCGGTGTGCCCATCCCTGGCAAGGGGGAGAGTGAATGGGACTGTGGTGAAGATGCCATCATGTCTACAGGCAGCTCTGCCTCAACTGTTCCAGGGGCCATTGCTGACTTGGTGAAGAGCATTCACCAGACCAGAGAGCGTTACGGCGGAAAGAACTGGAGACCACAAAAGACAACAGCGTAACGCTCTCTTTTTTTGCGCTCGCAAATATGACAATAGTTGACATTCTCAAGAGAAAGCAGGTATACTATGCCTAACGACAACAATCCTCAGCTTGGAGGGCAGACGCCCCCTGCTGGAGACCCCCCAGGGCAGACGCCCCCAACGCCGCCAAGGCAGACGCCAAGCGGACGGACACCACTTGATGAGTTACCACAGGATATTCAGGATTTAGTGCGTGGACTACGCCGTGAGGCCAAGGAATCGCGTGAGGCACTCGACGCCAAACTCAAGACTGAGGAGACGGCGACTCAAGCGAGACTGAAGGAACAAGGCGAGTTTAAGCAACTAGCTGAGAAGCATGAATCCCGTGTCAAAGAACTGGAGCCTATCGCCACACGCTACAGTGCCCTGTCCGAACTGGTCTCCGAACAGATCAAGGCAGAGACCAAAGACTGGCCAGCATCTGTTCGGGCACTTGACCCAGGGAAAGATGCACCCATCGAGGAACGCTTAGCCTGGAAAACGCGAGCCTCGGCCATTGTGAGCGAACTCGGGGCGCAGGCGCGGAGTCAACTTCCAGGCAACCGGCCCAATCCAGCGCCTGCGACAGGACAAAAGAGCCGTGATGAGATGATTGCGGCCAATCGAAAAGAATTACAAAAGAGCCGTACCTACGGCATCTGAGTCGTGCCTCCAGATGAGCCTGGGGGCTGGTTTGGAGGTGTATTATTGCTGAGATATCGAAGAGCGGAACCCCTTCCCTCTATACATTAGGACCAGACCCAGGGGCATGTAAACATCCCACCCTTCTCGCGGGAGAAAATATTGCGGCGGGAGACCTGTGCTACGTCAAATCAGACGGCCTGGTGTGGCGCTCCACCGGCGCGGCGGTCGCTGCCGCTGCCAAGGTGCGCGGTGTAGCAGTCACCAAGGCCAATACGGGCGAGCCGATTACGCTGATGTACCATGTGGTGTTGCAGTACGGCGCATCGCTCACGCCGGGCGCCTCGTACTTTTTGAGTGGCACCGTGGTGGGCGGCATTGCAGACGCGGCCAGTACTGGTGGCACTGGCGAGATCGGCTTTGCCATTGACGCGACCCGCGTATTCTTCACACGAAGTTCGTACTAGAGAAAGGGTAGGAAACTACAATGCCATACGGGACATTAACTACCCTTGATACCCTAGCCTCTCTCAGAGCCGCTAGCGGTGTCATTGCCGATATTGGTGAGGATGTGGCCTTTGAAAGTATTGAGGCTGCCCTTGCCGCGCATAATCAACTCTTGCAGGAGTCCCTTGCGGGTTTCGTCGAGACAACGACCGATAGACTGCGACGATATGGCGGACCCGACACCATGCAAATGGAGGAACTCGACGAGTTCGGTGTAGCGGGCGCACAAAAGATCAATGCTGGGGCCACGCTTGGCTTCCCCCTCAAATTCTTCGGCGGGTCCCTGCAGTGGACACGCTTGTTTTTCCAGAATGCGACTGGGGCAGAGCTTGCAGCACAAGTCACGGCCATGATGGACGCCGACATTAAGAACATGCACAAGCAGTTGAAACTGTCGCTGTTCACCCCAACCAACAGCACCTTTGAGGACCGGCGCGTGGATCACGTCTCCCTGACACTCAAAGCCCTGGTGAACGCTGATAGCGCGGCTATTCCAATAGCGCCGGACGGCACGACCTTCAATGCAGCCACGCACACGCACTATCTGGGGGCCACTGCTGCCTGGTCGGGGGCCACAGCGGCCCAGATCAATACCGATCTGCTTGCCCTTGAGGGTACCGTGATCGAGCATTTCCTAACCGGCGGTGTCCAGATGCTGTTCAATGCGGCCCAGGAGGCCAATGTCAGGGCCGCTACCAACTTTAGCCCTTACTATGATCCCCGTTTGATACCAAGCGTCAACCAAACGAATGCAATGGGGGACCTTGACGTGATGAATATCACCAACCGAGCCATCGGGGTGTTAGGCGCGGCTGAGTGTTGGATCAAGCCCTGGATACCTGCCAACTATGCAGTGGCGGTGCTGGTGGGTTCACCACAGAAGGCGCTGGCGATGAGGACGCGCAATGCAGGCGGGGGACAATTAGAATTACTCTTTGACAACGAAATTTTTCCCCTACGTGCCAGGTCCTATGGGCGTGAGTTCGGGTTTGGCGTGTGGAACTGAGTCGCTGGGGCCGTGCTGAAATGTGATAACACCACGTATGCAGCACCTGCAACAAGTGCGCTGTAGTCGAGAACCGTGTGAATTGTCTTCTGGTCAAACTTGCGTGACCAGAAGACAATTCCTAAAGGAGCAGTCCTATGGCAACCAAGAAAGAAGAGACCCAATCCGCGCCAGAGTCGGCACCCAAGCCCGATGAGACCATCCCAGGCGGTGCATTTCTGGTAGCGGGGAAGTTAGTCAATAGTGAGGGCAAGCGTATCCATGAAGATGGGACGCTACTCACACCAGAAGAACTAGCAGCGGAGGCGTAACATGGCGACACGATCAGTCCAACCAGGCATTCTGAAGTCCCTTGGAGGCGCATTACACAAAAACAGCCCAGCCTCGGTGAAGCACACAGCCAACCCTGCGCCACTGCCCTTTACAGGGGCTGGCAAGGGTGGCAATAGTCTGCCCACTTCCCCTGTTACCAATGTGGCACAGGCGCCAAAGGCAGGCAGGTCAGGCAATGATAGCGGAGTGGGTATGACCAGCTCTAGTGTGGGCAGTGTACCGATGCCGTTCAGCAAATAAGGAGCGGGTATGAGTGCCGGTGATCTCACCACAAAACAGCGTGACGCCCTGCCTGCCTCTGCTTTTTGCGGACGCGACCGCTCGTTTCCCGTACTTTCCCGCGCTGACATTGATCCCGCTGTCTCAAGCCTGGGCCGTGCTGCTGACGATACCGAACGGGGGGAAATCAAAGCCTGCATCATCCGCAAGGCAAAGCGTTTTGGGTGGGTTGGCTCCCTGCCTCAGAACTGGCAAGATGAACTGAAAGGCTAAGCTGTGGATAGACCAACGGCAACTGCCTATCTCACTGAGGAATTCGCAGATTTGGCGCTAGAGACAGGGTGGGCATCGGGCACGCTTGCCTTTGCCTACAGTGTGGCGATAGATCAAAGCTTGCGGCAGTTGGGCTACGCTGAAAGCGACCTGGCATCGGCTGATGTGTTGCAAGTCCAGGTAGTGCCCTACATCGCACTCCTGGACTACTTCGCACTCAAGAGGTATGCAAAGTTCTTTTCCTTGCGCGTGGACACAACTGTACAGGGGGCGCTTTCCGCCAAGCGACAACAAACCTTTGCCAGCGTCAAGGCACTCTTAGACATGGCAGAGAGGCGTTGCATTCAGCTTGGTGTGGGACCCGTGGAGAACATCGTGGCAGGTCGCTTCACGCTTGACTTCCTAGAGCCAAGTCCCACGGAGTTTGGTATATGAACAGAGTACGCGCATGGCTGCGCGTGTTGTGGGAGCTCCCTCTCCAAAGAGAGATGTATTCCCGCGAGGTGGTCTGGCGAATGCTGTTCTGGGTGCCACCTTTGCTCACGCTGTTGTTTCTCTGTAGTGTGTTTGCCCTAGTCATGTGGGCGATAACAAAATGAGCGAGCGAGTCTTACCCGATTGGGCCAAAGAGAGCCAGACGATCTGGCTAGATGATGACCATGCAGTGACCTGGACATACCGATCAGGCGAGAGCGAACCGAGCGGGGGCTTACTCTGGCATCGGGTAGCGGTTGTACAGGAGAGCGCTACTCCTGGGTGGTGTGTAGGGGGTTTGCAATGGAAGGGTGAAAAGGGACCGCTCTGGACACTCGAATCGAAAGAACCGCTGACACTTTCACCATCACTCCTGTGTGGCTGTGGGCATCATGGTTTTATACGAGACGGGAAGTGGGTATCAGCATGAGTGCACTTCTCACACCGACCGAACTCGCGAGCTTTCAGGCGTATGCAGCCACGCTCTTGACAGACGATTGTGTCATTAGCCGTAATACAAAAACGCTTGACAGCATGGGCAGTTGGACAGACACCTGGTCAACGGTAGCAACGGTGAAAAGTGCCCTGATTGGCCCACAAGCGGGGCAACTGCAAACCATTGATGAGCGCATTGGGGTGATTGCGATCTGGACGGTGCTCCTGCCTTTCGGGCAAGCTGTAGCGGAAGGAAACCGCCTCGCTATTAGTGGGCACACGCTGACAGTCCAGGCAGTGAAAAGTCCAACCACCTATAGCGTGGTGACCGCCTGCACCGCAACGGAGGTGAAATGATGGGACTACTCAGCTCTTTCAACAAGTTTGCCAAGATTGCCGAGGCCATGCATACGATAGAGGCAGCGCTTGTCAAGGAAGTGGCACATTCCATCGTCGATGATTATGCTCTCCTTGCGCCCACGGACACGGGTTTTATGGCGTCCTCTGGCTATGTTGTGGCTATAGGAGAGAGTACTTGGGGACAGACGAGCGTGCCGCCACCAGGGGACTCCTACCTTTTGCCTGAAGTCAATGATCCACCCGACGAGTTGACTGCCTATGCAGCGGTAGCAGCAAACTATGCAGAATTTGTCGAGCTTGGTACTCGTTTCATGGCTGCACAGCCTGCCTGGTATCCCGCTCTTGAGATAGCCAAAGTACAGTTTGGGGACAGGATACAGATCGAGGATCGCATTAAGGGGTTGATCTGATGAGCGTCATGGAAGCCGTTGCAGGGGTCGAATTTCTCTACGCCACCCTGACAGGGGACAGCACACTGATGGCGATCGTCACAGGAGTTTTTCGCGACGTGGCACCCGATCAGGCCGTGCCTCCTTTTATCGTACTCAACTTGCAAGCGGGAGCCGATGTACTGACTGCCAACAAAGTACGCCTGATGTCCTCTGCGTTGTATCAGGTGCGTGCGCTCGGACCCGCGAGTATGAGTACCCAGTTGGCAGCGGCTGCGGCGCGGATAGATGATCTTTTGAAACGCACGAATGGGACTGTGACGGGCGGCAATATCGGCTATTGTTACCGTGAGTCGCCCGTGTTGCGCGGATTGCCACCAGTGCAAGGGGTAGCGTGGGCAGCAATCGGGGGCATGTACAGAATGGGCATACAGGCAATGTAAAGGAGAGAACGTCATGGTCTGGACAGCGGAAGTTCAAGCAATAAATCAACGTGTGCAACTGGGCATCGAGGCAACCCCTGGCACTGGGGTAGCAGCAACAAAACTCCTTGAGAATTTGCATTTTAAGCTGGGCGTGAAATCCGATGTCAAAACCTTCAAGCCAACGGGCCGCAAGTACCTAAGCGTGGCTGAAGAGAATATGGAGTGGGTCGGCGGCGCTTTTGATGGGGCCCTCGACTTCAACGATCTACCCTATATCTTATCGGGTGCATGGGGTCTGCAAACCCCAGTGGCACACTTAGCCTCCACCACTGCCAAGGACTGGACAGGCACACCTCCGGTGACCGGCTCGGTACAACCACAAACCTATACCATAGAGCAAGGGGACGCGATCCGAGCCCGCAAGAGCAATTATGTCCTGCTCCCCAAGTTCTCCTATAAGTTTGATCGCAAGGATTTGGCCGCTGTTTCAGGTGACCTCCTAGCGCAACCCCTGCAAGACGGTATCACCATGACCGGCTCGCCCACTGCTGTGGCACTCTCCCCAATGGTGGGAAAGATGTTCAACGTGTATTTGGACGCCACCTCAGCAGGGCTGGGTACCACGCAACTGCTCAAAGTCTTGTCATGCGAATACAGCATGGAGAGCATCTATGGCCCTGCCTGGTTCATCAACCGCGCAACCGTAGGCTTTTCGGCACACGTCGATCTTGACCCCAAATGCTCGCTCAAACTCTTGCTCGAGGCTGATGCACAGGGCATGAGTTTGCTGGCCCTCTTGCAGAGTAGCGCCACCCAATTTTTGCGCATTGATGCCCTGGGGAGCGTAGCTATCGCAGCCGATGGGCCTGGGAGCATTTACAATGAGTTCAAGCATGACATAGCGGTGAAAGTCACCAATGTGGGTGAATTTACCGACTCGGAGGGGGTATTTGCTCTTGAGTATGAATTGACTGTGTGTGAAGACGCCACCTGGGGCAAAGCGCAAACCGCCACAGTCACGAATTTGATTACGGCCTTGTAGGAAGGACAGTTTACATGCCCATAACACTCGCGAAAATTGCCTCGAATACCGCGTCAGTTACACTCTCAGGTGGCTCTCTGGGGGAGGATACCGTGACTCTGGTCTACTACCCAGGGCGTGTTACCGAGAACGTGATCTCCCGCATGTCAGGCTTTGCAGGCGTCTCACCAGACGCTATTGTCTCGGAATTACACCTCTTCAATGAGACATTGGCAAGCCTTATCAAAAGTTGGGATGTCTTTGACGATGCAGAACAGACCGTGATGTTTCCGATTGATGCGACTCGTTTCTCAGAACTGCCCATTGCCTTCAGACTGCAAGTGACCAGCGGCATTTTGGGTGATATCCGCCCGGAAGCCTTCGCGCCTCAGATGAGCCAGACAGAGAACTCACAGCACTGAGGCGCTACTTGGCAACTGATGGACTGATGGGGGCATGTCCTGATTGGTACGCAGCCATCAAGGCAGCTAACTATCTCTCTGTGGCCCCGTGGGACTTGCTAGAACACTCGATCTATTGGTCGGATAAGGCCCTCAAAGCTATGCAGGCTGAGGCACAAGCGCAGGAAATCATCAATAAGAGAAAGTAGCCCGACATGGCAATCAGTGCAGCAGAGCTAGTAGCAGAGGTTAAAATCGTGGGGGCTGCTGCGGCCCGTGCTGAACTGCAGGCCGTTGGGGTAGCGGTGGGTGTGGCTGCGGCGGCCATTGCGGTGAAGCTAGGCGTCGATGCAGCCAAAGCGGCTGGCAATTTCCAGGCAGGGCTGACCCGTCTCTACACCACGGC
>Ga0137385_10004371_pt1 | contig 12328 bp, 15 predicted proteins | sample SagtaG_FD_104921 | JGI IMG/M metagenome (GOLD analysis project Ga0137385, IMG submission 104921) | Vadose zone soil microbial communities from Sagehorn Ranch, Mendocino, California, USA - Sage2_R_80_16 metaG | ecosystem: Environmental > Terrestrial > Soil > Vadose zone | place: USA: California...
CTTCATGGTGTTCTTCTCGCTCAAACTGGGAGCTCGGAGAGCCCTAGACTTTGCTAGCTTCTTCGGATCCAAGAATCCAGAATTAGCGCGCTTGAAGGAGAAACAGGCAGAGATCTTCGGTGCTTTGCAAACCTTCGCAGTTCAGAAGAAGTGGACTAAGGTCGCAGACTCGCTAGAACAGCTTGCCCAGGTCGAAACAGAATTTCGAGACACGCTCATCTCAAGCTGAAACGCCTGGGAGGCTAGAGCATTGCGCCTGTTGGGTATAACACGTAGTTTGAGAAGTTAGGGAAGGGCTTCGAGGACATGAAAAGATAGGTGTCTAGTATTCTCATTCTCTGTTCGAGTGCAACTTGCATCAGCTGCTCGTTCGAGCCTGTCGCAGCAATACCCACATTCGCAGCTCCTTCCGTTGCGGCCAGGCTGAAAGCGGATCGCAAGACATCGCGAAATGTTTCATGCGATACGGTCGCTAGTGGGCCGACTCTTCCACTCTGCCAGACGTATGCGTACCCAATAGGTTCTTTTCCAGTTGAAAACAGGTAGCATCGAGCGGTTGGAGTTCGGAAGAGAAATTCGTGGTTCTTCTCGCGGGGATAGCCGAGGGTTAGCTCGTCGACGCGATTGAGAATGCCTCTGGCTTTCTCAAAGTCTTCAATCTTCTCGTCTCGCAGTTTTGTACTTGAGGCTTCAGTCTTCACCTGCTGGCTTGGGCCTTCCATCCAGTAGAGCGGTTCGCGGGGATAAATTCCGTGACGGGCGTAGAGTGAGATTGAAACGGGGTTGTAGGCAAAGGTCACCAGGGCCCGGTTGGTGATGGCATGGCCCTTGTGGTGTTTCATTGCTCTCTCCATGAGGTTCTGTCCGATGTTGAGACCTTGATGTGCTGGGGAGACGAACAAGTGGGCGAGATACCATAGCGATCCTCGAACCCAACTCAACGTGATTCCCGCCAACTTCCCTCCGACTTCTGCGACCCAGAATCCGTCGCTGTCCTCCTTCATGGCCATTTCGAACCAGGGAAATCCTTGCTGAGGAACCGCTGGCAGTTTAGGAGAGGCGAACGGCGACGAGTCGAAGAATCCGTGCTCTCGCAAGACACCGTCAAACGAGTTTCTGATGAGACTGAGGATTCCCGGGAAATCTTCTACTGTCGCCTTCCGATAGGATACGTCCGACAATGTCGAACGACAGAGCCAAGAATCGAGACATAAAGTTGAGGGACAGAGGACATGAAGGTTTGCGGTTTCTCAATTGTAGTCGCTTGTACACGGACCGTTGAAATATTCCAGCAGCCTTACTAACTAACAACCGGGAGCTGTTCTTGTGACCTCACGGAAGTGGGTTTATCGATCCCTCATTCCCTTGCTGATTTCATCAATTGTCTTAGTAGGCGTAGAAACGAGATCCGTGAAGGCGGACTCCTCGCTCGCACTAGATGGTACAGGATCTGGTATCGACTGTCAAGCTAGCGCCTGTGTTGCACAACAACTTACTACCGGTCAGACGGATGATGTAATTCTCCTGTTCGTTCAGACAAGCAGCAATACCACAACGCTTACGGTAAGTGACAGTAGCGGTCTAGACTTCACTCAGCAGCTTTCCTACGCTTCCGAGTCATCTCATGGTGGGATGATCTGGGAATACTATGCTGTGGCCAGTTCACCCTTGGATTCTGATAATATCACGGTGGTTCCAGATCAGTGCTGCTACATAATTCGAGGAATGCAGGTTCTCGCTGTCTCTGGCGCTGACACATCGACTATCTACGACCCGGACCCGTCTGTCCCTGCAACCGTGTCCTGCCTAGTGACGCCTGTGGCGATTGTTATGCTGACGCCAACACTAACCCGGGCACATGTTCCACTTCTGTGCAGACATCTGGCGCCGCCTTCGTGATCGCAGTCACACAGATCAACGATGCCCCATCGTGTGGAGGATACTCATATTCGCCAGCAGGATATCAACCTCCACCAGGGTTTACTAGAGTATCAGCTCCGAACGGTAACTTCGAGGTTGACTATACGATAACCAACGCGCCAAGCTACGTTGAGTTTGACTGCAATGGTACCGATGCGACGGCAATAGTAGTTGACGCAATCTCCGCATCTGGCTAAACTGCGTGAGGTAACTTGATCCCTCGGACGGAACAGGATAGGACCCGTTCAAGGGCTTGATGGCGCCATGCTTGGCACTTCGGAGAAGTTTGTAACAACCAAGTAGCGCGTATCCCCCACCCGTGTAGAACAGCGCGTCCAGCAAAAGAGCGAACCAATCGAAATAGTAACCGCACTGACCGTAAGCCGGGCCTATACTCAAGATTATCAGACAATTTACCCAGACAAAGGGATAGCCTAACCACAAATGCGCAGAGCCAAGCTCATACAGAATAGTTAGCGCAACGATTGGCACTCCCAACAGATAGATTAGCACAAGGTAGCGGTTCATGATTTGGAAACGGCTACACGTCTTCTCTCTTGCTGACCGCGTCTCCTGCTTTGTTCAGGAGAAAGTTGATCGACAAACTCGTGAAAAGGATTGAGACCGACACCATTCCAACTGCAAGGATTGGAAGATAGCCTGGTCCGAGTATGGTGACGAGCGTTTCAGAGACAAAGACTAGTAGGATTAGGGGCGAGACCATTACGAGGTTGATGATTGTCTGGAAGAGGAATCTTCGAATGTCCGCCAACTCCTGTTGCTGAGACGACAGGATGTCGTCAGCTGAGCTCTGTCCATACTTCGACGCAAAATACATCCCCCCTGCCATGGTGATACTGGCGATCTCAAGTGCGCCTGGAAGTGCTAGAATTACGCCTAGCAAGAACGATGGTTGGGACAAGCCTCCGAGGATCAATGGAACGCCGACGGCTACCGTCACAGGTGACAGATAGAGCAGTAAGGGCGCGACTCGTGCTCGATAGACTTCCTTCACGTATCTCCGCATGCTGAGAGGTGACGACTTCAGGATCCAGAGCCGTTCTTTCTCTATCCATCTAGATGCTGTCCCGGACCCGAAAGATCCGATTATGAAGAGGATGAAGAGGAATGAGGTCGGTGAGGATTGGAAAGATCCTGAAAGGGCGTAGATGATCATGAAGGCTGAGAGGAAGACGGCGCTGATGAACTGCGCCCTCGCCTCCCGGGTCCGGCTGATCATGATCTTTTCCTTGAGTCTCACGATCGACCAGATCGACTTTCCCTTCGGGTTCAACCGAGAGACCTGATTGGGCTGATCAAATTTTTCCCCGCTGGCAGATGGCACTTCGAGGAGGTCGTAGAAGTGTCCGCGCGACATTCTCACACCCAAAACCAGGACCCCTCCCAGCCAGGCAAACAACAAAAGGTCGGCAAGATATGCCAGGCCTACGGGGGTCCCGCTGACAAGACCGACGCTCACTGCCGCTGCGAGGCCGTTCGGGAGGACTCGAGTGACCTCGGCTACCTCCACTGGTATTCCGGGAATGAGCAGGGTGATGGGGGGGAGGCTGACAGCTATGACTAGAATGATGAAGATGTTTCTCCACAGCTTCTTCCTCTCTCCAAGCCCATGTCCAAGTGAGAGTGTGATGTCCGCGCTCAGTAGAAGCCCGATCACGAGAAAGACTAGTGTCGCCAGCCCGGCCAGAACTGCAGAGGACCAGGAAGTGTGGTAATACGCGGAGAATCTCAAGTAGAGCACGAAGATCGGTGGAAAACCGAAGAGAACGGTCGTGAGCGAGTTCAACAGGAGCTTGGCCGCGAAGACCTCACGCGGGGGAACTGGAGAAGTGAACACGTAGTCAACATCGCTTGAGCTGACTGGCAGTCCGCTCCCGTTGAAACCGCTCTGGATCAAACCGACAAGAAACAGGGCGAGCAGGATGGTGAGAGCCACCTCCGAGAGACCGGTCGATAAGCCAACCCTGTTCGAGAAAGAGAGATACGTGGAACTGCCGAAGAGGATGAAGACTACCGAGAAGGCTTCTCCAATGACGAGACCCAGAATCGCCCCTTTTGTGAACCGCCCCTTAACCCAATAGCGCATCAGGGTGCCAATGGTCCCAAGTGGTCCAGGGACGCTCAGTGTCGGGCCGGCTCCTCGCCCTTTTCCTCGGTCAATCGCAGAAACACGTCCTCCAATCTCGCATCACTCGCCGTATTGGCCAATCTCCGAAGACTCTCAACATCTCCCACGGCCACAATCTTCCCGTGATCGATGATCGCAATCCTCCCCGCGTGTGTCTGGGCCACGTCCAAGTCGTGAGTCGACAGAATCGTTGTAACACCTCTCTTCGTCTGGCCGCCAATCCAGTCCTTCACCGAGACCCGAGTCTTCGGATCCAACGCTGTCAACGGCTCATCCAAGACAAGAACCTCGGGACTGTGCAGACTCGTAGCGATCAATGCTACCTTCTGCTTCATACCCTTCGACAAGCTGCCAACCAGACTGTTACGCTTCTCATCCAACCCGAAGCTCTTGAGAGACCCGGAAATCTCATGGTCAAGAAGATCATCCTGAACCCCTCGGATCTTCCCGACAAACTGGAGAAACTCTAAGGTTGTTAGCCCCGTGTAGAGGCTGGGATTCTCCGGCAAGTACCCGATCAGTTTCTTCGCCTTCTCCGGGTCCGCCACAATATCGTACTCGCCCAGTCGAATTGTCCCACTTGTTGGTCTGAGAATCCCCACGAGGATTTTCAGAAGAGTACTCTTGCCCGCTCCGTTGGGTCCGAGGAGCCCGAAGACTTCGCCTGAATCTATCTTGAGACTGATGTTGTCAAGGGCCACGAGCGTAGCGTAATGTTTGGTCAGGTTCTGTATGGATATCTCGACCATGGCATCGACCCGCTCTGGAGAACGGTTGACCTAGGGCGAGTCGCGATACTTAACGACCGAGTCGACGTCCGGTACGCATCCGACCTCTCTGAACCCAGAGAGCGAGTGATCGAATTGTGACTGGCGGTAAAATTAGGATGCCCATTAGAGCGAAAGAGAAGTCAAGCAACAACCGAGCGTCTGGGAAACCTAATTGAAAGTACGAAAGCCAACCCGACAATAGTTGAGGCTGATGCCCAGATGAGAATAGGTCTGTAGATGGAATACGCAGAGCCGAGCGGGAGAGCAACGACATTGAGAAAGGCGAGCAGGTCTCCGACCGTTAGGTATAGGTTGAGGCAAATCCAGGCAAATATGAGGCCTGCCACGGTCTTTCTGAGCGGGCCCATGTCCTTCCATTTGAGGGTCAATCTCTCTCCTTTCTGCTGGGAAATGTTGAATCTCACGATCCAGCCGATGCAACCAACTAGGATTAGAATAGCCACGCCGTCGAGAGCGATTTCCAAGGAGCCCATATTTCGCCCCTGCTCTATAGAGAACAGCAGGGCCAAGAATTAAGCGTACTGCCGCCGAGGCTCCGAAAGCACGAATATTTCCTGCACTCTACTTATATCGAATGATGCTTCGCTTTTCAAAGCGATGAAGCTACCCTTAGTCGTCTTGGGCATCGCCCTTCTCGTGATCGGTTCAATGCCAATCATTCTGGGCTCAAATGAGATCCTAGCTCTAAATGATTGTACGAGTGGCAGTCGAGCTTGCTTCGTGAGATCAGGAGATGGGTTCTGCGGTCAGAATATTTGCACCATCGATCCGTTTTACGGTCAAGGCTCGATAGGGGGAATCCGTAGTCTTGCTTATTCACTGATAGAGATAGGGGCGGTCGTGGGAATAGTAGGTGTGGCAGTAGCTGTCATAGGTGCAAGGGTAAAGTCTAGTCTTCCGAAAGAACAATTAACACGTTAGTGCAGTCTCTCCCAGACTCATCTTGGCTTCACAAGCTGTTCTCCGACAAGTTGACCGTTGGATTAATGCTCACAAGAAGGACCTAGTTGATCTTACCTGCCGCCTCGTCAGTATTGATACTACTGTTCCTCCGGGTCTGAACTATCCGAAGATCTCGCAGGTTCTTGCCGGCGAGCTCAAAGAGCTGGGTATTACGCCTTCTGTGAGCCATATTCCCGAGGCCACGATCAAAAGGAGGGTTAGCCCTGAGGTCGGGCTGAAGGGTCCCCGGCCGAATACCTATGCGACTCTCAAAGGCGAAGGTGACGGTCCGAAGATACTTCTCAACGGGCATGTGGATGTTGTCCCAGCGGACCCATCAGGATGGACCAACGACCCATTCAAGCCCACGATAAAGAATGGCCAGATCTATGGGCGGGGCGCGGCGGATATGAAAGGGTCGGACGCGTGCACGATCTATTCCTTGAAGGCGTTAGTGGAGACTGGTGCAAAGTTTGCTGGATCGATTATTCCGACTTTCACCACGGACGAGGAGGTGGGCGGGTACACCGGTGTCAACTATCTTGTGGATAAGCATGTGATTACGAAAGATATCGACTATTGCATATCTACTGATAGTGGAATAGAAGTGCTGCATGTCGCGAGTCTTGGTGATTCCGAGTTTGTCATCACCGTCAAGGGCGAGGCGGCGCACTCGGGCCGGGGATGGACTGGGATTAATGCGATTGAGGAGGCGGCTGGACTCATCGAGAGGCTGAAGGTTCTTGGTGGGGAGATCGGAAGGAGAAGATCGAAGATTCCGGCGGAGCCGATGTACGGGACCAAGAAGATGAGGCCAGGCCTCTACGTGAACATGATCAAAGGCGGCCTGAAAGGCAACATCATACCCGACACATGCGAGATACTAGTCGACAGACGATTCATACCAGAAGAGAAAGCCGCAATAGTCGAGAAAGAGATCAACAGGGTCGTGAGAGAGTTCGCAAAAGAAAGCCCAGCAAAAATCTCAATGAAGAAGATTCTCGGATACGACCCGATGATCACCCCGCCCAACCACAAGCTTGTCAGAGTTGTCAGGAAACAAGCGAGAAAAGTTCTCGGACGAGACACACCACCCGCAGGAAGTCAAGGGTCGACTGATATGGCAGTCGTCAGCCAACTAGGCATACCCGTGGCCGTGTTGGGTGCAACGCGACAGGAAAGCAATATTCACGGGATCGACGAACACGTACGAATAAACGACCTCGTAAGCGTCACAAAAATCCTAACACATTCATATCTGGAACTACTGCTGGCGCACGACGTATAACGGCCCTGCCTCTTTGACTCTCGGCCTATTTGAAAACGTTCCTAAGCTCTATCACATTTGACTTGGAGTCGGAACAAGGGTCCTCAGAGTTGATAATTGAGAATTCGATAGTTTCTCCCTAGCGAATTCGACATTCCTTTCATTTACAGCTCTAGCAATCTGTACCATTAGATCATTGTAGTATAACGAACAGTGCTGCCTTCTAAGAGCATTCCAACGTGCTTGAGGGACTTCGTTTATGTTCGTGATTGTCCTGCAGACATCGTGATGGCAAGGAAGCCTTCCCCCATTGTTACGGAACATCCTTCGTACTCCGTCAAACTCCAAGGGTATCATCAGTTTCGGATCGATCCATTTACCGTATGACGGTGTTTTCGACCTGCCACCGTCTTTGTCGTATCCAGTTATCGAGCCGGAAACGATATCGAATCCCGCGACTGCTGATGGAAACGATTGGTAGTAGTTCTCCAAAACAACAAAGCATCTGTTCTTGAAGTTCTTCGAAAAATACGCGAGGTCCAAAAGGAGATCCTTGTAATTCTCTCGTTCTTCAACCATTTCGGGATGCGTTAGATCAAGGTGTTTGAACTTGATTATGTTCAGGTGGACTGAGCTGAACATTATGTATTCTTTGATCTTTCGTAAGAGTTGTGGATTTCGAAGTGCGTGTGTGGTCAGCAGGAAATAGTTAGCGCAATCCTTTCGTCCTAGTGCCAAGGCGACCTCGCTGCTTAATTCATTGATCTTAGTAGTGGTGTCGAAGAATCCGTCATCCACCATTAGAGGTACAGGTGGGATCAGAAAATCTGCGCCAAGTCGTGTCGCATGTTGAAAGATCTTCCTAACTAGTGTATTTCTCAGAGAATGTTCGTTTACAGTCCGATCCCAAAAGTCCCGATGCAGCTTCGTCTTCAGGGTATTGTAATTGCGACTGCTTATCTGGCCTTTTTTCGATAGAAGGTCCCTGACATAATCGCGCATGGCGTCGGGGACGCCTGAGGAGTCGAGAAGTCTTGGCATCCTAGAGTCATAGTAGAGGTATTCTGTAGCTGGGTCTATTGCATACACCGTTTTCTCCAAAAAGAGGGAGACCCTGTCGGTAACCACACGGCCCAGCATGTCCATTTGGCGAGACCTGTTCACTATAGGTAGGGTGCCCTCTGAATCAAATATCCTAACAAAGAAGCTTCGAAGGTGAGGCAATTCTCGCATAAAATGCGCTTGCATTAATGCGTCCAAATCTGAGGCGTTGTGGACAAGAGGAGCGAAATTTGGTGTTACAATTGATTTTGTCCCGAAACGTACTTGCGCAACCCGAGAGCTTCTGTCTCTGTCGAGTTCTGTGACCAAAAATTCTCTATCCGAACTCAACTTCTCACTCCTGGTTTCCCTAACTCGTCGATCTTCTTCAAGACCATTGGCAAATCTTTCATATTGATCGTGACTCCCCCCCGAACTTTTACAGATCTGAATTCGTCAAGTTCCTTCTCCTGGATGTAAAGAAATTTTCCGTCATCGTTTTGGAGAACGTAGAACGTGTAGGTCTTTTCAGGAGTAGAAATACTGTGAGAATCTACTTCGTCAACAATCTTCCCATTCTTGTAGAAGATCGACAGGTTCCCTTTCGGCACCTTGTACGACTCTCCGATGGCGACGAGGACGTCAAGATGTTTAGAGACAGTCGGCCTTGAATAGCCGGTTAACTTTGCAACATCGGAAATTGTGACCCCTCTCGGTTTTAGTTCGAGAATCCGCAGAATTACATTCTGAATGTATGTGTCGCGCTGTCTTGGTGCAAAACCCTTGATCTCAGAGTAGGGGAGTACATTGTTTAGTGGGTCCCGCTGAGGAAACGTAGCTTTCTCCATGTAATCATTCAGTACCTTCGAGACCACTTCATACATGTGTTTAACATTTATGTTTTACATAGAGACATGTTTTACATTGAGACTAAATACAGAGTGCTCTCCCCCCTTTAAGATGAATCAAAAATGACAGTGTCAACTATGGATTACGGTCGCTCAATTCACTCTATTCGAAACATAATTGGAAGAATCACCTATGGTCTCATCGGCCTCGATAAGTTGCTTCAAGATGATGTGAATGAGTCAGATGACTACCTCCACTCATTCTTTTCTCTCTTTGAATCACACGATCTCTCCTCCAGGGGTGTTCACAAGCTACTCCCTGAAGTTGAAGGGACAATCGTAACATACAATCCTCAACTTCGCGAGGAATTAGTAAGGGTGGCGGAACGCGTTCGCGAAATACGTGACGAGACAAATGCAAGCAAGACCGAAATTGGAAGCGTTTACGATCAACTTGAGACACTGCTCAACAAAGTATATGAGACAACGAGCAGTCGCTCCAATCCAAGTTCATTTGACTGATGTCTACTGACCCCTATCCTTTCCAAGAAATTTCGAAGACATTTGAGAAGATTCGCGGACACATAAAGAGCTACGAATTGTCCGACACGCAGCGAGTCTATCCAGCAATAAGAACGCGTTTGGACGAAGTGAGAGGTCTCTACCTTGATTGGATAGACGTTTACGAAGAATACAGAAGAGGATTCGAGAAGGCGAACTTGACTCGCGCACTCTATCCGGTCGCTCGCTTCCTCTCTAGTTTGGGCACTGGTGTGGAGGGTAGCTTTTTCGAGGTGGTAAAGGCAAGCGTTCCGATTGAAGTATACTTCCTGGTACAATACTTCTACCAAGAATTCAAGTGCGATAGCAATTTTGTTCTAGCGGAAGGGGCAGAATTCGAATCGGATACGGTATTCGGTGAAATTTCGCGAGAGTTGGAGAGATTGAATGCCCCCAGACCTCACGGCACTCAAGCTGAGACATTCCTTAAGAAAATTGACAATGACAATTATACGAAGATCTACTATGATAGCGTGATGTTTGATTCTCCGCTAACGTGGCCCCTCTTGCTTCATGAGGTGTTTCACGATATCTATCAGAAAGACAACATCGCAAGTATTCTCAAGCTGCCTTTCACTGAGAGTTGGATTCCTGAAGTCGTAATAGATTTGTATGCAGCAATGTTCTTCGGCCCCGTTTACGCTGTATCCCTTGCTAAATATCACGGCAGATTTCCAGTAAGAGGGGGACTTCTCTCTCATCCAAGCCAAGGTCCTCGTCTTTATGGTCTTCTACAGCTACTTGGTGATATGACTGAGAAGAAGCGAGACTTTCCGGAAACAGTTCGAAAGATCATAGAGGATTCCTTCAAGACTGTCAACGATATTTGGTCCCATTACAGGAAGGAAGAGAGAGACGTTCAGGATAGAGTGAAGGAAGTTTACGAAAGGGTTCGCGGCCCAGCCGCGGAATTTCACAAGAGCAAAGGACTCAAGACCTTTGAAGAATATTCGAAACTAGGTGGCGAATCATTGGGGAAGGATTTCGAAAGAGTCGCTTCATATCTTGCCTTAGGTATTCCAGCTGCTGTAAACCCGAGGGTACTCTTCAACGCTCTGGTCATGTCTAAGACAGACCCTGAGTACGAGTACGTGGGAGAGTCTCTGAAGAAGTGGCGACTCTCAGAGATTTGGGCACAAATAAGACGGGAAAGTCAAGAAACTCTCGTTTCATAGGAACTCATGCATTCTGGATATGAGTCTGAGATCCTCGTCTTCATGAAGTCGAGAGAGGGGATGCAGGAGGTTTTTCATTCCGATATACTTCTCCTTGTAGACATGTTTGACATGTCCCGTTATCTCAACGAACTTCATCGATGCAATGCGCATCAAGGGGTAGAGTTTTACGGGAATGCGACCCAGGTTTGCTAGTTCAAGAACCAATGGTCCGCTGAACCCGGGATCGACCGACCCAGACGTAACGTGCACTATGATCCCGAGTCTACCCAGCGAGCTTCTACCGTCGAGAAGCCCTATCGTATTGTTTGGAATTCGCACAGACTCGAAAGTAGGAGCTAAAGCGAATTCACCTGGATGGAGAATGAAAGCATTCTTGTAGGAAACGACGTGTCGTTCTAGGTAGTCAATTGGTCGTGAGGACGCCGCCCGAAGTTCCATTGCATCATACGAGGCAACGTCTATTCGCTTTATTAGAGAGAATACATTGTCAAGTCGAAGGTCCACCTTAGCTCCCTTAACTTGCCCTCTTTCCAACAAAGGGTGGAGAATTAATGCACCGGAATCGAGCAGAGAGAGAATCTGTTCATCGGACAGAATGCTCATTTTTTCTCCTCAAACCGATAATCTGACGTTGCATCTACTCGTACAACTATTCGGTGTTTGTTCCCGCGATTGTCTAGGAACAAGTAAGTGCTCTTGTCACTCCCGTCAGACTTCCGCACTAGCTTGAATTTCGTTGCGCCGTTTCTCGTAACAATTGACTCAGCTAGTATATGCCTTGAAGAGGCATCGAGTCTAGGAGTAATCTTCCTGTCAGTCATGTCTGTGGTTATTCGCTTGATAACGTCGTAAAGCAAAAGTGCACTAACTTGGATTGTCAAGTCAATCAGGATGTCGACTGGCGCTAGCTTCTTTGACTTCACTTCAATCGTGAATTTGGTTTCCCTATATTCGCCTTGCACCGTTTCAATTATGTCTCTGAGACTAGCTTGCGAGTCCGGACTGGGAAGAAGTATTTCCATTCTGACTTCTCGAGGAGGCAAGCTTTGACGGAGCTTCCCATCGGTACCAGCACTATAAGAGAACTTAGGGAGACTCTTCCCGCATACCGTCCGAAGTTTTCGAGCCGTTGAAATAGATCTTTTGAGTTTGATTCTCTAGTGAACTTTGACTTGTGTGTTTTTACCGTGAATCCGTTTTCTTGTGTATGCCGTCACAGAAGGGCCAGAGCGTGGATCCGCTGCACCGGCACCAGCCCTGAACAACCTTCTCGTTGACTATACCGGGTTTGGCCCGTTCTCCGTTGACCTTATCACAACATCAGACATACTCACGCTATCACCTCTCTCATCCATTCATCCATCCAGGATCTTAGCCACACGAGTCAAGACCACAAGGTGCGTCCCATGAACCAGATTGTTCTGATCATAATTACCGTAAACCCTCAGGAGAGCACCCACAACTAGATCATCTGCTCCGCCCATGATCAACTTGCTCGTGGGACCCCATTCAACCTCGAGTCGCTGAGATGTTCGAGGGAATGCCTGATTGGTCCCCGTTTCATCAGGCAGTAGGAACACGCCTCCCAAAACCTGTTCCCTCGGCAAATCTGTCACCGAGAAAAACAGGTC
>Ga0137385_10004373_pt1 | contig 12326 bp, 10 predicted proteins | sample SagtaG_FD_104921 | JGI IMG/M metagenome (GOLD analysis project Ga0137385, IMG submission 104921) | Vadose zone soil microbial communities from Sagehorn Ranch, Mendocino, California, USA - Sage2_R_80_16 metaG | ecosystem: Environmental > Terrestrial > Soil > Vadose zone | place: USA: California...
TGAGCACCAACTTCTGCTCAGTATTGCGAAGAGTCCAGATTGCGCATTGACCCTGGCGCATACGCATAGCGGGGAGATTGTCGGTCAGGTAACATTGGCCCCTGGTAGCGATTGGTGGGAGGGCTTCGAGAATGTCTACGAAGTAACCATCGAGGTCAGTTCGCAGTGGCGAGGATTGGGTATCGCACGTCATCTGTTAGCGTTTGCGCTTGAACTCGATGCATTAGACGATATGATTCTTTTTGCGATGGGGTTATCATGGCACTGGGATACTGAAGGGCTACATATCTCAATCCCGCGCTATCGCAAACTGATCGCGCAGTTATTTGCGTCAGAAGGCTTTGAGGAATATGCGACAACTGAGCCAGATATTAGCATGGAGCCTGGGAACATCCTGCTGGTACGTATTGGTAAGCGTGTTGACCAGTATACTGCTCGCCGGTTTCTCAATCGCCTGCAGGAGGAGCCGAGATACAGACCAAATTAGAGTTCATACATGAGCTGCGGGAAACAGCATTGTAGGGGTGCCATTGAATAGACTACAGACCTATTACGAAGTAAAGAAAGGAGCGACCTATGTATGTAACAGTACGGCGCAGCAAGCATTTTGGCGGTACTGATGAGATAGCACGACGGGCCAGGGAGGGCCTGGTACCCGCACTAAAGACTCTACCAGGCTTTGTGTCTTACGACATCTTGAGTCTGGAGGATAACGTGGTGATGGGTATAACTATTTTTGACAACAAAGCATCGGCGGAAGAGGCCAACAAATCGTTTGTTCTATGGGCGCGAGAGCAGGACCTGCGATCGCTTCTTACGGGGCCACACGAAGTTTTGTCGGGTGAAGCGCTTATTCATGTAGTAGAGCACGATGCGCCCTTCCCTGAGCCTGGTGGAGGGTATGGTGTTTGAACGACTGCTCACAGAGAAGCGTTCAGTCGATACCCGAGATGAGGCTCGGTGATGATGTACTGCGGATGAGCAGGATCGGGCTCCAGTTTGACACGCAGACGGCGTACGATACCCTTTACAGAAGAAGAAGCGTGAAAGCCCCGTGGATTCCATCCCGGGGATGAAACGCTTCTTTCCACATATGGTGTGCTTGTGTCTCTGCTTGACACCTGCTGCTGGGTGTGCTATAGTCCCTCATGGAAAGAATGTTCTATCTGGAGGGAGCATGCGACACAAGCCAACGCCCTCGTTTATCCTCTCCCTGCCACGGCCCGGTGAACCCACGGCAGGCGTCCCAGTTGCATGCTCATTTTGAATGCGTCCGCCAGCTCTATAATTCCCTGCTCGCCGAGGCCATGAAGCGCCTCAAGCGCATGAAAGCCGACCCGGCCTGGCAGGCTGCTCGCAGTATTCCCCGTTCTGACAAACCTGCACGCACACAGGCCTTCGCTCGCTTGCGCACGCACTATGGCTTCTCGGAATACGGTTTGCACGAGGCGGCCAAACGCTTGCGCACCAAGTGGCTGGCGGAGCACATCGACAGCCTCATGGCGCAGAAGCTCGCGAGCCGCGCCTACCAGGCGGCCAATCGGGTGTGCGTGGGCCAGGCCCGTCGCGTGCGCTTTCGTAGCAAGGGTCGAGGGTTGGATTCTGTGGAGGGCAAGACCAACACCTCGGGCTTGCGCTTTCACTTGCAAGCGGGGGCCGATGGCAACCAGGGCTGGCTGAGTTGGCACGACGAGCAGTTTCCCGTGCTGATCGACTGGCAGGACGAGGTGGTCCACCACGCCCTCAAGAGCCGCGTCAAGTATGTGCGCCTGCTGCGGCATTGGGCGTCATCCCCCCAGGCGCAAGGTGCCGACTGCCGGGGCTTGGTGTACACGGTCCAGCTCCTTCTCGAAGGACATCCCTTGCAGAAACCCAAAAATAGGCTTGGCAAGGGGGTGGTGGGACTTGACCTGGGGCCATCGACGGTAGCCATTGTCCCGCAGCAGGGCCCGGCGCGCCTGCTGCTCTTGGCCGAGGAACTGGCTCCCGATGCACGCACGCGCCGCCGCCTGCAGCGCAAACTGGAGCGGCAACGCCGGGCCAACAACCCCGAGCACTACGATGCACAAGGCCGCATCCGCAAGAGAGCCACAGGCCAGGGCCGACGGCGCTGGCGGGAGAGCCGAGGCTACCAGAAGACCCGGCGCCGGCTAGCAACAACGGAGCGCAAGCTGGCGGCACACCGCCGCAGCCTGCATGGCAAACTTGCTCATGAGATTATGCGCCTGGGCGATGATCTGCGGATCGAGAAAGTCAGCTACAAGGGCTGGCAGCGCTGCTTTGGCAAGAGCGTGGGATTACGTGCCCCTGGGCGTTTTGTAGACGCCGTCAAGTGCGTGGTTGCAAGAACTCGCACCGCCCAGCTGCACGAAATCTCCCCCTTTCACACCAGGCTCTCGCAGTATTGCCACCGCTGTGGCAACTACACGCGCAAGCCGCTCGCGCAACGATTTCATCGCTGTCCCCACTGCGGGCTCGGCAGTGACGGGCTGATCCAGCGGGACCTGTACAGTGCCTGGCTGGCCAGCGTGCTCGATCCCATTAGACTCACCTTTCCTTCCAGGGGCCAGTTGGACATTCACTGGCAGAGCATGGAGGCGTGCTTGTCGGCCGCCCTGGAAGCAACCCGAGAACATGCGAGCGCGCAGGGCTTCCTGCGCCGCTTCGGTATCCCCGGAGTCCGAGCGTGTCGGCCCGAACGTCTTGCAGATCCACAACAAGAGCCGACTGCCTCCTCGGAGGTGTCGGAAGCGTTGCTGGTGGCGCAAGAACCCCTGTGATTCATCACAGGGAGTCTCAGATAATCGGTTGCATCGCTCTATTGAGGACCCCACACCCGTTGCAGGACCAGATCGCGCGCTCCTCGGGGAAGTGTACGATGTACTTGGTCTCTTTGTTACATGGCCATGGGATGTCCTGTTGGCCTGGAGCAAGCGGCATGCCGACCGAGTGCGCGCACGGGATGAAGTCGCTGTCCTTCCCCAGCACGTCGTAGATGACACGACCCATACGGGTCATGATGCGCATACTCACCGCGACATAGGGCGAATCGGTCAACTCGACGCCAGGGTGGGCGATCGGCGAGCCGAGAGGTCCCATACTGAAGGGGATCACGTACATCGTCCGCCCGCGCATGCAACCGTCGAACAAGCCGCGGAGCGTCTCCTTCATCTCCCTGGGGTGACCCAGTTGTTGGTTGGGCCGGCGTCGGTCTTGCTCAGAGAGCAAATGAAGGTGCGGTCTTCGACACGGGCGACATCGCTGGGGTCGGAGCGGGCCAGGAAGCTGTTGGGGCGTTTCTCGGGGTTGAGCCGGAGGAAGGTGCCAGAGGCGACCATCTGCTCGCACAGGAGGTCGTACTCCGTCTGAGAGCCGTCGCACCAGTGCAGCTGGTCGGGCTTGCACAGCGTAACCATCTCTTCGACCCAGGCACGGAGCTTCGTATTGGTGACATAGCTCGGGATAGGCATTGGAACCTCCAACTAGTCAGAACGCATGAACGGACACAGGCTCGGGAGCCTCGGCTGTGCCGTTCTCAAACAGTCTCCTTGTGACGGATGTCGCGCCACTCTTCAGATCGAGTGAGCTTTCCAACCGCGTTCTGTCTCCTGGTATGAAGAACACAGCCTCAGTATCACTATTACGGGAACGGGCGCTGAAATCGCGGGAAAATTACATTCTTAAGAAGGGTTTCTGACAGTTGCCCGCAACCATGAGCTATGCTATACTTGTGCCAACAAGGACAGATGTTCCTCTGAGGAGTAACTATGCGCGCAGGCCGAACTGTTCAGCCTTTAAGCTACGAGCTTCGCCTCCCTGATGCGGTGCAAGCCGCTGCCCTGCGCTTGCTCGATTCCTCGCTCGAGGTCATCAATGCCACGGTAGCTGCCCTGTGGGAGCGGCTCGACGACTTTGGCGAACGGGAGACCAAGTATGCCTACAGACAGGTCACAGCGATGATCGGCTCAAGGGAGCCCCATGGAGATCGGCAATGGCGCTGTGAAGCTGAGCAAGCTGGGCGGATCTTACGGGGACAAGCCGAGCGCAAAAACCAGCAGGGAAGAACCGCACAGCGATCAAGGCCGCTCTGGCCTCCTTGCGGGAAGAGAACAGCGATGGGGGCAGTGCGGTGGAACTGCAAAGCCTCATCGAGCAGGCATGCAATTTCTACCTCAAACATGGCTGTTTTCCCGACACCTACGAGGAAATGCAGCCCATCCCCATGCTCAAGGTGGGCATTTTGCCCTACGCAGGGGACGATGGCGGCGAGCATGGCCAGGCGTATCGGTTCCGTCTCGATCTGGAAGGGCGCTGCTGCTATTTCGCGTTTCGCTTCCCCGACAAGCAGGGGGTCTGGGCAAAAGAGTGGACCGAACCACAGATGCGGCTGCCCTTGCCTGATCCAATCGTTGAACACCTGCAAACGGGAGCGGTCCTGGCCCCCACCTTGCGTGAGATTGCCGAGCCCGACGGGACACGGTACGCCGTCCTCGACTTCATTGTTGAGGTTCCTGTCGCTCCACTTCCCGACCCCAAGCAGGTGCGACGGGTACTGGGATGGGACTGGGGAGTCAGGACGCTGGTGACGGCAACGGTGGTGGACCTTTCAGGGAACCGACTCTCTCCCCCGTTGTTCCTGAATACTGGGGGCTTGGATGGACGACAAGCCCACACGCGCCGCCACATTGATCGGCTCAAAAAGAAGGTCGCTCAACTGGAAGCCAGGCGTGACCGATTTCCGGTCGGCGACCCAAGGAGGGAAGCCTCGGAAAGGAAACCTGCTGTCCTTAGGCAAGAAATTGCCTGCTGCTGGCGCAAGTATGAGGCCAGAAACAACGATTTGTCCCACCTGGCGGCGAACATGCTGATCCTCCTGGCGAGCGTGTGGGGAGCAGAATTGATTGCAGGTGAATCCCTCAAGTCGCTCAAGTCGGAGGGCCGGGGCCGGGGAGTCAAGGGCAGGTGGGTGCATTGGCGCAATAACTCGCAGATCCGAGGAGCGCTCTGGCGCACGCTGCACTACAAGTGTCATCTGAGTGGGCTGCGCCTGCTCTGGCAGCACCCCAGAGGCACGACGCACACGTGTCCGAAGTGCGGCCTGCCAGCTCATACCTATGCCTCGCCTGCTCTGGACGCCAAAGAGCTTGATGCAGGCCCCTGGCTCCGCTGCGCGTGTGGCTGGAATGGGGCCAGAGACTACGCCGCGGCGATCAACATTGCCCTGTTGGGCGTCGCCTCTCTGTTGCAGGAAATGGAGCACCAAGAGCACGAGATCCCTCGCAAGCGTCCGACTATGAAAACGAAATCTCTCAACTCGGAGTCCTATACGGGTTCCGGGCTGGCGCTACGGTTGCCGCCAACGTCCCCTCGGGGCCGCCTGATCTCCTCAGGAAAGAGGTATATCAACGGCTGGATCAAGTCTGTCACCCTCCATTCTGCACTGCTACCAGACACCATGCTTCGCTTGTGCGGATAGTAGAATAGCATTACAGATCGATCAGCCCAGACGTACTTCTTAGCAACGGTACCTCGTGATTATACCTTCCATTCGCTATGTAACTCAACATCCTATTCCAGGTCCACGCCAAGCTGTACGAGGACGGCTTGATGGGCCTCCATGATCAATGCTGCTACATCAGCAGCTTGTGCCCCTCCCAAATTCACAATGTAATTGGCGTTCCGCTGAGGCACTGTCACTTCTCCAGCACGTAGATACCTGGCGCCGGAGCGATCGGCGGATGGGCTTCGCTGCCCATTGATGGCAGGGCGCCTTGTTCACCAGAGCGCGGCTTCAGCCACTCCACCCAGTCCGTCCACCAACTGCCATCGTGTTGCCTGGCGCTCTCAAACCACCGGTCAGCGCTCTTCACAGCTTTATCATTCGTCCAATATCCCCCCCTCCCTTTGCTCGGTGGATTGATAATGCCAGCAATATGACCGCTTCCCCCCAGAACAAAGCGCACCTTCCCACTGGTAAGCTGAGAGATCCGCCAGGCCGACTTCCAGGGGACGATATGATCTTGCTGCGTCCCAACGGCATAGATATCCTGGCGGATCTGCTTTAGATCGGTGGGGACACCGTTCAGGACAATCTTACCCGGCTTGACGAGATTGTTCTCCAGGTAGGTATTGCGTAGGTAAAACGAATGCGCCACACGAGCCATACGTGTCCCATCAGCATTCCAGTAAAGCAAGTCGAAGGCAGGTGGCTCCTTGCCCAACAAATAGTTATTGACGACGTTGCTCCAAATCAAATCGTTGGCGCGTAGCATGTTGAACATCGTCGACATCGCGCGGCTATCCAGGTAGCCCCGCTCCAGCATCTGCCCCTCGATATACGTGATCTGCGGCTCATCAATGAAGACCGATGTGTCTCCCACCTCGCTAAAATCCTGCAACGACACAAAGAATGTCGCCGAATGAGCCGTCCCATCCCCCTTAGCTGCCAGATAAGGCAACGCCATCGAGAGCAGCGTCCCACCGATGCAATAGCCCACGGCATTGACCTTCTGCGAACCGGTGATCTCTTTGACGACATCCAGCGCGGACAGCGGCCCCACTGTCAGATAGTCCTCAAAGGTGGTATCTTCCATCGAAGCATCCGGGTTCTTCCAACTGATCACAAAGACCGTGAAGCCGGAATCCACCAGGAACTTGATGAGGCTATTGTGTGGCTGCATATCGAGAATGTAATACTTATTGATCCACGGCGGAATGAAGAGCAAGGGAATGGCGTAGACCTTCTCCGTTGTCGGTGCATACTGGATCAACTCGATCAGCTTGTTCCGATAGATCACCTGGCCTGCTGTCAGCGCAAGGTTACGTCCGGGAGCAAACGCAGTGGTGTCGGTCATCTTGATCTGCCCGGCTTTGAGATCGCGCAGCAGATGTTCCATCCCTTTCACCAGGTTTTGCCCACCGCTCGTAATAGTCTCGTGGATCACCTGCGGATTGGTGAACAGAACGTTCGTGGGGCTAATCGCATCCAGGAACTGGCGCAGGTAGAACATCAACTTGCGCTGCTGGCGCTCATCCAAACCCTCGATCTCCGCAGCGGTCTTGAGTAAGGTAGTCGCTGCAAGCAGGTAACTCTGTTTGAGTGCGTCAAAGATGGGATTCTGCTGCCAGTCTGGGGCGCTGAAGCGTTTATCGCCTTTCTCTGGCTCAACAACTGACTCGGCGTCTTGATCACCTCCCCAGAACTTCAGAGTAGCCGTCGTCATCGACTGCGTGGACTGCCCAACGAAATCAAGATAGGTGGTCCAGGCACGACCCGGATTGCGTACAGCATCAAGCCAGATCTGCTGGAAAGCACGCGTAATCTCAGCCGGGTCGATGGGCAACAATTTGCTGTAAGGATTGGCCCTCCAGAGTTGGTCAATCAGAGCAATCCAAGGATCTTTCTCGCTCTCCTGTGAGGGCCGGGTAAGCGCTTGCCCGGCTGAATATCCCTCCATTGTACTCTGAATGAGCTTGCTCCAGGCTTCAAGAGGACTTTGACCGTTAGATACTGTATCTGCCATAGTGGTAGCTCCTTAAAAGTCTCTTTCTACTAGCCTAGTAGGCTATAAGGGGTCTGCAGCAAGCGCTTGACCTCCTGCAGAAAATGTGCCACCGTTGCTCCATAGAGGATGCGATGATCGGCCGAGAGGGTCACCGTCATCAGATCGCGGAGCACTGGCTGCCCCTCGACCGGCACATACTGCTTCCTGGTGGAGGCCACCGCCAGGATCGCGGCTTGCGGTGGGTTGATTACCGCAATAAAGCTTGAGGCATCCATCATGCCCAGGTTCGAAACCGAGAAAGTCCCACCCTCTAGATCGATCGGGGAGAGCTTGTTCGCCCGCGCCCGCGCGCTGAGGGCTTTGGATTCGCGGGCAATTGAGCGTACTCCCTTGGTGTTGGTATCGCGGATCACCGGCACCACCAGCCCGGTCGGTGCATCGACGGCGATGCCAACATTGATATGTTTATACAGGATGAGCTGCTCCCCCTGGATCGTACTGTTGGCCTCGGGGAATTTTTCCAGCGCCAGCGCACAGGCCTTCACGATCAAATCGTTGACGGTAACCTTCACTCCCTCTTCGTCAAGGTTGGCGTTGAGGGTCTGGCGCAGCAGCAGGACGTCGGTCATATCGACCTCGCTGCTGACATAAAAGTGCGGGATCGACTGTTTCGACTCGGTCAGCCGGCGGGCGATGAGCACTTGTACACGAGAGAGCTTGCGGACCTCTGTCTCTGGAGGTGGTGCACTCGGTGGCGCAGCAGGTGCAGGAATCGCCTGTGGAGCGGCAGCTGGCGTGGATGCGGGCGCAGGAGGCGCAGCGCGTTGCTCAAGCAGATCCTCAATATCATCGCGTACAATGCGGCCACCGGGGCCCGTCCCTTGCACCTGGTGAAGGTCGATCCTATGCTCTTCGGCCATCCGACGGGCCAGTGGGGAGGCTTTGACCGTGCCCAGCTCACTGACTCTGGCGGTCTCCGGGTGCGTACTCTGGATATTCGTCTCTGCTTTCGGTGGGCTTGCCGCGACAGCTGGCGCTGCACCTGCTCCATCGGTCCCGCTCCTGGCGGCTGCTGGCACTGGCGACTGGACCACCGCGCCCATGCCAATGAGCGCCAAGGCCTGACCAATGGGCACGGTCTCCCCCTCCTGCACCAGAATCTGTTGCAAGGTGCCTTCCTCGTAGGCCTCCAGGTCCATCGTGGCCTTGTCCGTCTCAATCTCGGCCAGAATATCGCCCTTCTTGATCTCATCACCTGGCTGCTTCAGCCACTGGGCAATCGTACCCTCTTGCATGGTATCGCTGAGCCGGGGCATGGATACTTCACCCATCGGTTGTTTCACTCCTTTCATGCATGTGAGCCGCAAGGTTAGATGCGACAGCGTCGTTCACGCAGGGCTATGATGCTGACCTCCTGCGACGCGGTGCGAGTTCATTGATCGCATCTTCCAATTGCTTGGCCCCTGTCAGCGTCACCAGTTCAAGCGGTTTGGAGTACGGCAGCGGCACTTCCAGGCTCGCCACACGTTTGACAGGCGCGTCCAGGTCATCGAATGCCTCTTCCTGCACCAGCGCGGCAATTTCCGCGCCGATGCCGAACGAGCGCCAATCCTCTTCAAAGACAATCGCCCGATTGGTTTTCTTGATCGAGCTGAGGATCGTCTCCTGATCCAACGGGCGCAGCGAACGCAGATCTACCACTTCGACACTGAGTGTGTGCTCCTCTTCCAACCGGCGCGCCACATTGAGCGCCACCGCTGCCATGCGCGAGTAGCTGATCACCGTCAGATCAGTACCCTCTTTGGTTACCTTCGCCTGCCCAATAGGGATGGTATACCCATCGTCCGGTACCTCCCCCTTGGTATTGTAGAGGGCCAGGTTCTCCAGAAAGATGACCGGGTTGTTGTCGCGCACCGAGGTCCGCAACAAGCCCTTGGCATCAGCGGGCGTCGAGGGGGCTACCACTTTGAGCCCAGGCACATGCGCGAACCAGACTTCCAGGTTCTGCGAATGGGTGGCAGCAAGCTGCTGACCACCGCCGCCGGGGGTGCGAATGACCAGCGGGATCGGGCACTGCCCCCCAAACATGGCGTAGATTTTGGCCGCATGATTGACAATTTCATCCATGGCCAGAATGATAAAATTGATCGTCATGATCTCGACGATCGGCCGCAGCCCCAGCATGGCGGCACCCGTCGCCATGCCGACAAAGCCATTTTCGACAATTGGGGTGTCCACCACGCGTTTGGGACCGAACTCCTTGAGCAGCCCCGCGGTGATCTTATACGACCCCTCGAAAACAGCGATCTCCTCTCCAAGGAGGAAGACATTCTCATCGCGTAGCAGTTCTTCACGCAGCGTATCATGCAATGCCTGCCGATAGGTGATCTCAGCCATGCTTATTTTCCTTTCACCGCTGCTTCGTTAGGCGCATAGACATACCCATTAAGGTCACTCATAAATGCCTCAACCGAGGGAAAAGGACTCTCCTCGGCAAACGTGATCGCCGCATCCACCTCGTGCTGTACCCGTTCCTCGATCTCGCGGACACCAATCTCATCGAGGAGACCAGCCGCCGTGAGGCGTGCCGCGAACGCCGTGATCGGATCAGATGCACGCCCTTTCTGCACCTCCTCTTTGTCCCGGTAGCGATCCGGATCCACCACCGAGTGCCCGCGGAAGCGGAAACTCACAGCTTCCACGAGGCTTGGTTCGTGCTTTTCGCGCGCAAGCGTTGCTGCGGTGCGCATCACATCGCGCACTGCTAGCACATCGTTGCCATCCACGCGCCAGCTCTGCATCTCGTAGGCGCAGGCCTTGCGGTACAGTTCGCTCACGGCAGAACCCTGCTCGACACGCAGCCCCATCCCGTACAGATTGTTCACCACGAAATAGGCGATGGGCAGATGATAGATCCTGGCGAGATTGAGCGATTCATGGAAGGCGCCGGTATTGGTCGTGCCATCTCCCATTTGACAGGCCACGACCTCATGGGAGCCGCGATAGGCGACAGCAAAGGCAGCTCCGGTCGCCAGGGGGATTTGCCCGCCGACGATCGCGTAGCCGCCCATAAAGTGACGTTCGAGGTCGAAGAGATGCATGGACCCACCGCGCCCATGCGAGCAGCCAGTGTCCTTGCCAAACAGCTCGGCCATCACTGCACCGGGCGAGATGCCACGACCAAGGGCATAGCCATGCTCACGGTAGTTCGTATAGACGTAGTCTGCCGGCTCCAGACCTTCGCAGAAGCCGACCACAGTGGCCTCCTCACCCAGATTGAGATGGCAGTAGCCGCCAATGCGAGCCTTTTGATACATCTCCCCCGTTTTTTCCTCAAAGCGGCGAATCAGCATCATCTGGAAATAATAGTCGAGGAGCGTCTCGCGGTCTTCCCCCTTGGGTATGGGGAGAAACGCCTGCTCGCGGACAGAGGCAGTGTCCTGCGCATCCGCTTGCGGGTTGCTTTTCGTGTCCACAGTGTACCTGATCCTTTCTTATCAAGGGCTTCGCCACTGCGAGGCCAGCCTCCTCCAACGAGAGCAAGATAGAAGGACGTTGGGAGAATTTGCCGCTTATGATCCTGGAGGCACCGGCTCAAACGAAGCGGGCACATTTTTTGCCCCGCAGCGCGGGCAACGCTGTGGCTGATCCTCGCTATGCACCACTTCCCCACATACAGGGCACACCCAACGCATCGCTACCTCTCTGACGAGGTCGGCGCGGCTGACAATGCCGACCAACCGGCCTTGATCAAGTACAGGTAAACGCTTGATGCGCTCATGCACGAGGAGCTGGCCCACCTCTTCCAGGTCGGTATCTGGCGTCACGCTGATGACGCCACGGGTCATAATTTCCCCAACCGTTTGCCCTTCTATGCTAATGACATCGTACTCGGTGACCACCCCCACCACCACGTTGTCTGCGTTGACGACGGGCAGACCGCTAATGCGATGCTGTGCTAGCAGGCGTGCCGCTTGCTGTTTGGTCGAGTGTTCTGTGACTGTAATCACTTTGGTGGTCATGACATCTTCAGCTTTCACGTCTGCATCTCCTTCTGCTGTGTCTCTTCGGCATTGTCTTTTCTTTGTTGAGACCTATCTCTTGCCTGGGGCTTGCGTTCCTGGCTTCACTTGACCTCTATGGGGTACTCATGATGCGTTCCCTTGTTCCTGGCAGACTTCTCTCCCTACGCTTTCAATCCCTTCTCGGAGGGTTGGAAGAAATTCCTAACAAGCGAGCCGTGTTGAGCAAGTTCAGGCTCGACACAAGCCGGACTTGCAGTGATCACCTCGGATTCCGTAGCTATTCCCGCCAATAGTGCGGAGGCGGCAAGACGCGCAAGATAGTCGGAAGCCGCTGGTACCCCGGCTACACCCGCATCTGAGGCTTCTCGCATACGCGTTGAGGAGGCGACTGTCTGCTGAGTCATCTTGATGGGGGAGGGTACCACACGCACTAAGAAAAGTGATCCTCCCGATGCCCGCGCGAGGCGTGCGGCAATGAGTAGCGCTTGCTCCGCACGGGTTGATCCATCAAGGGGACTAAAATCCGCCGGAACATAGTTTTGCTCCTTTCATAATTCCTTATATTCCGACTGCCAGACTGCCAGACGAACTGCGTTCTACCTATGGTCAGGCAGTCGGGAAGGCATGAACTACGCTCTACCTGTGGTCAGGCAGTCGCTAGGTAGTATTCCCTCTAGTATACTCTCAATGAGTTTATCCTTGCTATCTCACAGCGCGAACACAACGGAATGAACTCATCTCACGTTTGTATCACAAGCAAGTTGTTTGGTTGTATTCAGAAAAGCTTCCCCAGGCA
>Ga0137385_10004374_pt1 | contig 12325 bp, 15 predicted proteins | sample SagtaG_FD_104921 | JGI IMG/M metagenome (GOLD analysis project Ga0137385, IMG submission 104921) | Vadose zone soil microbial communities from Sagehorn Ranch, Mendocino, California, USA - Sage2_R_80_16 metaG | ecosystem: Environmental > Terrestrial > Soil > Vadose zone | place: USA: California...
GGATAAGATGGAGCAGGGCGACGACATGTTCCGCAAGCGCCGCTCGCTGTTCTTCAAGAAAATGCAGATCGTGCGCGGCTGCGACGCCAAGCGCAACGTGCTGGTTTACATGGTCTATTCGGACAGGTTGATCGAAGGCTCGCCCAAAAACTCGACCTCGACCGTGCCGATCATGCCGTGGGGACCGGCCGACGCAAACGTCCAGAAGTGCGGCGACTTTTTCACTCAGTGACGCGTTTGCGTTCACTCAGTGACGCGGTTGCGGCTGACGCGCGGTTTCGCAAGATGTGAGCCGGTCAGCCGCACGAACGCCTGCGGCGCAGCCTCGTAGCCTCGGCCAGATTGCAGCGCCATCGGGCCGGGCGCGCCGGCACGGCTGCGAATGGGCTGTTGATCGGCGCGGTCCGTCCGTTGGGCCGCGTCGCGCGCCGCTGCGCGATTTCCCGCCGTCATGTTGACCATCCCTCAAATGAATGTGCCCGGTGCTGATCCGGTGCTTCTCGGTTTCGATGGCTTGGGTCGCAGCCGACGCGCCCCTGGTTCGACAGGGCCCAGCCTTCGCTTGGACTTCTCTTCAGCAGAGAAACGTAAAATGCATGTGAAGTGCGTGAGGCGCCCACATGACAGTGTGCTGCGCGCGGCACGCTTTTGAGCGCGAACGGAGCTTGCCAGGCCACTTTGAGCCGCGGCGTGACCGGCCTGAAATGATTAGGGTTTTTCGCCGAATGTTTCGTCGCCTTGGATGCGACGAAACAATTCCCGCATAGATGAAACCATTTTCGGCTTTTGGCGCATCACGGAAGAAACAGCGCATGGTTATCACCGCCACAATGACGACGGCGGAACCGCCGGCCACGGAACCTGGAGACAAGCCCATGCGCGCGCTCAGCTTCATCCTTGCTTTCGGCTTTGTGCTCGCCGGTTCCTCGTTTGCAGGGTCGCCGGACGGCAATCTGCCAGGTGTTGGCACCTTCCAGTACAGCGGCTCGCCAGTCACCACTGAGCCGCAGCCGATCGTTCTCGCCGCGCGCTTCTGATCAATAACAAGAAAATCAGCCGGCACATTCCATCATGCACCTTCGTTTCTGCGCCGCAGCGCTCATGTCCGTTCTGACGATCAGTTCCGTCCAGGCGCAGGTGCGCTCTCCCAGCCGATTACCCGATCCCCGCACCGAGTTCGTGCGCCAATGCGCGCCGCGCATGCTCGGGCGTTGGGAGCATCCGGAAGAAGTTTGCGGCTGCCTGCATGATCACGCCGCCGCGGTCGTCGAGGATCGCGACCTGCGCGAGGCACTGCTGCGCGGCATCAGCGAGACCGGTGTGCCGACGATCGAGACCGATTGGGTGCCGGCGGCAAAGCAAAGCGAGATCGGCGCGACCTTCACCAAGATCGCCAAGCCGACCTTGCAGTGCATGTTCGACCCGGCGAAGTCGTAGCCGTTACTTCGATTTCGGACCGTACCTTGCCACGCAGGAGCTGGTTCGCACGACCCCCTTGTCGCTCATCTTTGCTCCGCGCACTTCCTTGACCTGCCCGGCCGGGCAGGTTCCGTCATCTACCATCACGCGCTGACCAAGCTTGAGATCGACGATGTCCTGCTCGCGGCCGACTGTGGCTGCTTGCGCTGTCGAGGCGAGCACCATTGAGACGAGGAGCGAAAGGCAGGCTGCGCGACAGAGTGACATGATGAGAGGTCCCAGCATCGATGCCGCAATGTAGGGAGCGGCATACGATTCTCATAGGAACCTTTGTCACGCCCGCCGGGCCCGTTTGCCTTTGCTGCGCAAGGCGGCGCGCGCTTCCCGCGCGAGCCGTTCAGCTGAGGCGACGAGACGCGGAACCGCATGTCCCGAAAATCCCAGCACGAAGCCGGGCAGGGGCCGCGCCCGCGCATAGGTATCGGCGAGCAGCCAGCCTTCCGCGCCCGCCGCCTGTTTCGCTTCCGCCGCGACCGAAGGGACGACAGATGGATCGAACCGCGCTACGAGGTGCAGGCCCTGCGACGGCACCGGTACCGACAGCGCGCCATCCGATGCGGCTTCGAGCGTTTCGGCCAGCGCATCGCGCGCCTCACGATAGAGTTTTCGCACGCGCTTGAGGTTTGCCGCGAACGCGCCGGAATTGAGCATGTCCGCCACCGCGCCTTCCATCAGAGTGCCCGGGAAGCGGTCGAGCGCGGCGCGCACGGCCGTGACGTCGGCGATCAGGCGTTCGGGCAGGGCGCAATAGCCGATGCGCAGGCCCGGAAACAGTGTCTTGGCAAACGTGCCCATGTAGATCACGCGCTGGAGATGATCGATGCCCGCGAGCGACATCAGCGGCGCGCCGTCGTAGCGGAACTCGCTGTCGTAATCGTCCTCGAACACGAAGGCGCCGGCCGCCTTCGCCCAGTCCAGCAGTTCGAGCCGCCGCGGCATCGACATCTGCACGCCCAGCGGAAACTGATGCGACGGGGTCACATAGGCCGCGCGTGCGGACGGCGCGGCCGCGCGGCCCTTGGCGACATGCAGGCCATGCGCGTCGACGGGAATGGGCACAATGCGATAGCCGCATTGCGCGATGGTCCTGCGCGCAATCGGATAGCCGGGATCCTCGCACCAGACCTGATCGTTCGCCTTCAGGATTGCGCCGAGCGCGATGCGCAGCGTATGCAGCGTGCCCGAGGTGAGCATGATCTGGTCGGGGTCGCAGCGCAGCCCCCGCGCCGACAACAGATGATCGGCGATCGCGACGCGCAGCTCGCGGCTGCCGCGCGGGTCACCGTAATGCAGATGTTCGGTGCCGAAGGCGCGCATGCGCCGGCCGACAAAGGCGCGAAAGCGTTGCAACGCGCGCTCGTCGATATGGGTGCAGCCGAGCGAGAGCGCGCCTTGCCGAGGAGCCTCGACAACCGCCTTCGGCTTTTTGGATGCGGCAGCCCGTGCCGGGATGCGGGCGGCGACGAAAGTGCCGGAGCCGACGGTTGCTTCCGCAAAACCATCCGCGATCAGGCGCTCATAGGCGGTGACGACGGCATTGCGGCGAAAGCCCGTCTGCTTGGCCAACGTCCGTGACGGCGGCAGCGGCTCGCCGGGCTTCACCAGTCCGCTGACAATCATCTCGCACAGTGCCTGATAGAGCCGGTGCGCCGCAGACGCCCCGGCGGTGATGTGCGGACCGGTGAGATCGAGCGGCAGCTCTGCCTTGGCCGGCGAGGGGGCAAAATTGGTTGGAATATTTTGCATGGAATTGGCACTATCGCAGACCAAATCGGCCGCTACAACTGGTCTGGAATTCTTCCAATCCCGACAGGAGCGGCCGTGAGCCAGACTGAGACCTCAAATTCCTATCCGACGTCCGCGCGCAACCAGGTCAAGCGCCGTCACGATCGCGGCTTCTACGATCACGACACCGTTCATCGCATCCTGGATTCCACGATGCTTTGCCACGTCTCCTATGCGATCGACGGCCAGCCCTATTGCACGCCGACCTTCTTCTGGCGCGAGGGGACGAAGCTCTACTGGCACGGCTCGAGCGCCAGCCGCATGCTGCGTAACCAGACCAAGGGTGAGCGGGTGTGCCTCACGGTCGCCCATCTCGACAGCCTGGTGCTGGCGCGGTGCGGCTTCAACCATTCGGCCGACTACCGCGCGGTGATGGCGTTCGGCACCGCCTATCTCGTCACTGACCCCGAGGAGAAAGAGCGTGCGGTGATCGCCATGGTCGACCGCTTCTTCCCGGATCGCACCGCGAGCCTGCGGGCGAGCAACACGCAGGAGATCAAAGCGACCTCCTTCATCGCGATGGAGATCGAGGAGGCCTCGGCCAAAGTCCGCGCCAAGGGTGTTGCCGACGACGACGAAGATTACGCGTTGCCGATCTATGCCGAGCGTATTCCCGTGCGCACAGTGCTCGGCGCGCCCGAGCCGTGTCCGCGGCTGCTTGACGGCGTGACGCGGCCCGCGACGCTGGATGGCTATTCCGAGGGCCGACTGCTCGAAGATGCATTGCGGGATGCTTATTTTGTGGAGTACCCGAACGGCTGAAATCGGCTAGCTTGCTCCTTCGATGATCTGAATGCCCGATAGGAGTTGCCTGATGAATGCCGAAACGCAGCAGAGGATTCTTGACGCCGTCGATGCCGGCTTTGAGGCCCAGCTTGCGACCACACGCGATTTCGTTGCGATCCCTTCGACCCGCGGGGCGGAGGGACCGTGCCAGGACATGATCGGCGACCTCCTGCGCGAGCGCGGCTACGAGGTCGACGACTGGCACATCAATGTCGATGATCTCAAGGATCTGCGCGGTTTCGGGCCGATCGAGCATGACTTCTCCAAGGCCCGTACGGTGGTCGGCACATATCGTCCCAAGACCGAGGCCGGCAAATCGCTGATCCTCCAGGGCCACTGCGACGTGGTGCCCGCTGGGCCGCTGGAATTGTGGGACACGCCGCCGTTCTCGCCGATCATCAAGGACGGCAAGATGTTCGGCCGTGGCGCCTGCGACATGAAGTCGGGCACCATCGGCGCGCTCTATGCGCTGGATGCGATCAAGGCCGCGGGCCTCAAGCCGACGGCGCGGATTCACGCCCAGTCCGTGATCGAGGAGGAGAGCACCGGCGTCGGCGCGCTCTCGACGTTGCAGCGCGGCTATCGCGCCGATGCCTGCTTCATTCCCGAGCCGACCGCCGGCAAGATGGTGCGCTCGCAAGTCGGCGTAATCTGGTTTCGGCTGCGCGTGAAGGGCCATCCGACCCATGTCGCCTTTGCCGGCTCAGGGTCGAATGCGATCATGGCGGCCTATCATCTGGTTCACGCGCTGCAAAAGCTCGAGATCGAGTGGAACGAGCGCGCCAAGACCGATCGTCACTTCAAGACACTCAACCATCCCATCAACTTCAACCCCGGCATCATCAAGGGCGGCGACTGGGCCTCCAGCGTGCCGGCCTGGTGCGATGTCGACTGTCGTATCGCGATCCTGCCGGGCTGGTCGGTCGCCGATCACCAGAAGGAGATTCTGGCTTGCGTCGCCGCCGCCTCGCGCAACCACCGCTTCCTCGCCAACAACCCGCCGGAGATCGAATGGTCGGGCTTCCTGTCGGAAGGCTATGAATTGACAGATGCCGCCGCGCCGGAAGCTGCGTTCGGCAAGGCCTTCAACAAGGTCTATGGCGGTGCGGTCGAGGACCTCGTCTTCACCGCGCTCACCGACACCCGCTTCTATGGCCTCAACTACGGCATCCCTAGCCTCTGCTTCGGCGCCAGCGGCGGCGAGATGCACGGCTTCAACGAATTCGTCGATCTGGAGTCGCTGAAGAAGACGACCAAGGCGATGGCGCTGTTCATCGCGGAATGGTGCGGGGTGGAGAAGGCGTAACTTCTCGTGTCCCGGACGCGGCGCAGCGCGAAGCGGTGCACCGCAGAGCCGGGACCCATGTCGCTGCATTCGCTGGACCCCGGTTCAGCAGCGCATCGTTGCACGCTGCGCTGCGCCCGGGGAACGCGAAATGGATCGTCCCGCTGCCCAATCCACCGGCTTTCCTAGATACTTTAAGCTTAAAATAAAGACTAGGATGCCGGCCCCGCCGGTGGCAGACTGGCGCCTGATCGCAAGGCCTGAGTCCGCCGAGGAAGTAACGATGCGCGATTGGGATGATGCTTACGCCAATTCGGCCCATATCCCGGGCTCGGACAAGCTCCCGGCGTTGTGGGCGGAGCGGGCTGCGGCTTACCGCGCCGGGCTGAGAGGCTTTCGTCCCGACATTGCTTATGGCTCCGGTGAGCGTCGGCGCTTCGATTTGATCCTGCCCGACGGCGACAGCAAGGGCCTCGTCGTGTTCGTCCACGGCGGCTACTGGATGCGCTTCGACAAATCGACATGGACCGACCTTGCCGAAGGCGCGCGGCACCATGGCTGGACGGTGGCACTGCCGAGTCACACGCTGACACCGGCCGCGCGCATCTCCGACATCACCGCCGAGATCACCGCCGCCATCGCCAAGGCGGCTTCGCTTGTCGCAGGGCCGATCCGGCTTGCCGGCCATTCCGCCGGCGGTCATCTCGTCACGCGCATGCTGTGCGATGACAGCCGGCTTGAGCCTGCCGTCTACAGCCGTATTGCCGGGACGCTCTCGATCAGCGGTCTGCACGATCTGCGGCCGCTCTTGAAGACCAAGATGAACGAGACGCTGCGCATGACCATGGAGGAGGCGACGCTCGAAAGCGCGGCGCTGCATCTGCCGCGTGGCCATTCGCCGGTCACGGCCTGGGTCGGCGGCAGCGAGCGGCCCGAATTCATCCGTCAGTCCGACCTGATGGCCAATGTCTGGACCGGTTTTGACGTGCCGACGCGCCTCGTCGTCGATCCCGGACTGAACCATTTCACCGTGATCGACGCGCTCAAGGATCCGTCGTCGCCGATCACCGCGCGCCTGATTGGCCTCGACTGACGAGGCCTAATGGGATGATCGATCGAGAGGGCCTGCCATGACGTCCAGCGATTACGATCCCACAAGCGAAGGCGCCGAGACCGATTTCGCCCGGCGCATGTCCTATGGCAACTATCTCGCGCTGGATGCAATCCTCGGCGCGCAACATCCGCTCTCGGAAGCGCATGACGAGATGCTGTTCATCATCCAGCATCAGACCACGGAGCTGTGGATGCGGCTTGCCATCCACGAGTTAGCCGCCGCGCGCCGCGCCATCGCCAAGGACGAGGTGGCCCCCGCAATGAAGATGCTGGCGCGGGTATCGCGCATCTTTGAGCAGTTGAACGGCGCCTGGGACGTGCTGCGCACGATGACGCCGAGCGAATATACGCGCTTCCGCTCGCAGCTCGGCCAGTCCTCTGGCTTCCAATCGCGGCAGTACCGGCTGATCGAATATCTGCTCGGCAACCGCAATCACGCCATGCTGAAGCCGCACGCGCACGACCCCGAAGTGACGCAGCTGCTCGAGGCTGAGCTTGCGACACCGAGCCTCTATGACGAGGTGCTGCGGCTCGCCGATCGCAACGGGCTTGCGATGCCCGCTGCGGTGCTGGCGCGCGATGTGCGCGAGACCCACAGCTTCAACGAGGGCGTGCTGCAGGCCTGGCGCCAGGTCTATGAGGCGCCCGAGACGCATTGGATGCTCTACGAACTCGCCGAGAAGCTGGTCGATTTCGAGGATTATTTCCGCCGCTGGCGCTTCAACCATGTCACGACGGTCGAGCGCGTCATCGGCTTCAAGCGCGGCACCGGCGGCACTGGCGGCGTCAGCTATCTCAAGCGCATGCTCGAGATCGAGCTGTTCCCCGAACTCTGGCGCGTCCGTACCGTTCTCTAGAGATGTCCATGACCGAGTCGAAACTGCGCGTCTACGAAGACACCAAGGCGCTGTTCCAGCTGCCTGACGGCGTGATCTATCTCGACGGCAATTCGCTCGGCGCGCTGCCGCTAGGTGTTGCCGAACGCGTCAGCCACGTGATCACGGCGGAATGGGGCAACGAGCTGATCCGCGCCTGGAACAGCGCGGGCTGGTATGTCCAGCCGCGCCGTGTCGGCGATCGGATCGCACGTCTGATCGGCGCAGAGGCCGGCTCGGTGATGATGGGCGACACGCTGTCGCTGAAAGTCTATCAGGCGCTCGCGGCTGCGCTCGACATGAACGGGACGCGCAAGGTGATCCTGTCGGACACCGGCAATTTCCCGACCGACCTCTACATGGCTGAAGGCCTGATCGCGACGCTTGGGCGCGGCCATCAATTGCGCCTGGTGGCGCCGGAGGAGATCGAGGCCGCGCTGTCGGAGGAGATCGCGGTGCTCTACATCACCGAGGTCGATTACCGCACCGGCCGCCGCCACGACATGGCAAAGCTGACTGCAAAGGCGCATGCGCTCGGCATCGTTACCGTCTGGGATCTCGCGCATTCGGCTGGGGCACTGCCGGTCGATCTTGCAGGCTCAGGTGCTGATTTCGCCGCCGGCTGCACCTACAAATATCTCAACGCCGGCCCCGGCGCGCCGGCTTTCCTCTACGTCGCGCCGCGCCATGCCGACAGCGCGCGCGCCGTATTGTCGGGCTGGATGGGGCATGCAAAGCCGTTCGCATTCGAGCTTGGCTATGCGGCCGCCGGCGGCGTCGAGCGCATGCGGGTGGGAACGCCGCCGGTGCTGGCAATGGCAGCGTTGGAAGCCTCGCTCGACATCTGGGATCGCGTCGATATCGCCGAGGTGCGTGCATGCTCGCTGGCGCTCGGCGATCTCCTGATTGCCGAGGTCGAACGCCGTTGCCCGTTGCTGAAGCTCGTGACACCACGCGCGCACGAGCGGCGCGGCTCGCAAGTCTCCTTCGCTTTCGACGGCGGCTACGCCGCCATGCAGGCGCTGATCGCCCGCGGCGTCATCGGCGATTTCCGCGCGCCGGATATCATGCGCTTTGGCATCACGCCGCTGTATATCGGCGAGGAAGAGGTGATGAAGGCGGCTGGGATCATCGAGGAGGTGATCGTGGGCGAGGTGTGGCGCCGGCCTGAGTATCAGGTCGTCAACGCGGTGACCTAAGGCCATAACGCCGTCACGATCGCATCAAGCCCATCCGTCAGCGCCGCTGGCCCCGGCTGCAAGATGATCGGCGACTTGATCTCGACGATGCGGTTGTTGCGCACGGCCGGAATCTCGTTCCAGCCTTCGCGCTCGCGGATGCGGGCAAGCACGACCTTCTTGCCGCACCAGGAGGCGAGGATGACGTCAGGTGCTGCCTCGCGCACGGCGTCCGCCGAGACGATGCGATCCTTGGCGCCTTGCCGGTGTCGCAACTTCGGAAAAACGTCCTCGCCGCCGGCGATCTCGATCAGCTCGGACACCCAGCCGATGCCTGAAATCAGCGGATCGTCCCATTCCTCGAAATAGACTTTTGGCCGTGGCGCGGGGCGCGACGTCGCGGCGATCGCTGCGAGGCGCTGCTCGAAACCCTGAGCGAGGCCGTCGGCGCGCACCGCTGCTCCGACCAGCACGCCGAGCGTGCGGATCATCGCCAGGATCCCGGCGATGTCGCGCTGGTTGAAGACGTGAACGTCGATGCCCGCGCGGACGAGATCGGCGACGATGCCGGCCTGGAGATCGGAGAAGGCCAGCACCAGGTCCGGTTCCAGCGCCAGCACCTTTGGGATGTCCGCGGAGACGAAGGCGGACACCCGCGGCTTCTCGCGGCGGACCTGCGGTGGCCGTACCGCATAGCCGGAGACACCGACGATGCGGTCCTGCTCGCCGAGCAGATAGAGCGTCTCGACCGTCTCCTCGGTCAGGCAGACGATGCGGCGGGGCGGGAAGTGGCGCATGGCAAGACCATATGCGCGATATCGGTGTCGATGTCAGCACGGCCATGACCTCGGACGTCATTGCTTTGCCGCACAGAGCAATTCACCTTGAGAGCACAACGAATTGGGAGGAGATCCGATGACGCCGCTTGAGAAAGTTAAAGCGATGAAAATGCCGTTCGCCGAACTCAAGGGCGTCGAATTCGTCGAAGCCGAGAAGGATCGCGTGGTGGCGCGGATGACGGTCAGGCCCGATCTCTGCACGCTTCACCACACCATCCACGGCGGCGCGCTGATGGCGCTGGCCGACTCCGTCGGTGCCGCCGCGACCGTGATCAACCTGCCGGAGGACGCCAAGGGCACCACCACGCTGGAGAGCAAGACCAATTTCATCGGTGGGGCCAAGGAGGGAACCATTGTCATCGCCACCGCCACCCCGGTCCATCGGGGCCGGCGGACCCAGGTCTGGACGACCCGGCTGGAGACCGAGGACGGCAAGCTCGTGGCCGTGGTGACCCAGACGCAGCTCGTCCTCGTGTGATTACGGAGCCTTGATTTTGTTAACGAATTAGTCGCTTCCGATGCCTGAAACTTGGGCAGGTTCCCGACTTGAAAATTTTGCTGCGACGCACAATATTGGAGGCCTAGGGATTCGAACGCCTCCTCGAGGGACACCAAGAGGAGTTTTGACTTGTCACGCGAAGCAGACTTGGCACTTAACGACACCACCCGCACGAAATCCGTTCCGGGCTATGTGCGGACCTTGAGCCAGCAGGAAGAATTGCCGCTTCTGCGCGATCACCTGCTCAGGCTCGATGCCTCGAGCCGGCATGACCGTTTCAACGGCTTTCTCGACGACAGCTTCATCGAGCGATACGCCGCCCGCTGCGCCGAGGATGGTACCGTGATCGTTGCGTATATCGTCGACGGCGTGGTCCGGGGTGCGGCCGAACTGCATCCGCCGGAGGATGATTCGCTGCCCGAAGTCGCCTTCAGCGTGGAAGCCTCGGCACGCCGCCAGAACGTCGGCACCGTGCTGTTCAGCCGCCTGATTGCGGAGGCGCGCTGGAAGGGCTTCAAGCGCCTGCGCATCACCACGGGCGCCGAGAATCACGCCATGCGCGCGCTCGCCAAGAAGTTTGGCGCGCATCTGCAATTCCGCCATGGCGAATCGACCGGCACCATCGACCTCGGCAAGACGCCCGAAGCCGAGCTTGCCGATCTCGCAGCGGCGCCATTCACGGCTGGCCGCGCCTTGCTCAGCTTCAACTCGACCTGCTGGAAGTTGATCTCCAGCATGTACGGCAATCGCGCCGCATAGAGCATGATCCGGACCCGAAGGGCCGCATTAGCGCAAAGTGCGTAGCGGTTTTCCTCGCGACAAACGCAGATCGCGTTTGCGCGGAGATCATGCTCAAACAGTAGAATCAAAAAGCGGACCGGCAATGCCGGTCCGCTTTCGTATTGGGGGTAAAAAAAGCCCTTACGTGCCGGTGCGCTTGTCGTTGCCGAAGCGGCGAACGACGCGGCGTTCGACCACGACCGAGCGCTGTGCGCCCTGTTCGCCGGCGATCACGCGGGTGGAGGTGATGCGGCTGTTGGTGCGCACCTGTTTCTTGACCTCGGCCTGAACGACATCAAGCGGCATCCCCATCAAGGATGCGGCGATCTCGGCCTGCTGCTCCTGATCGTCGGTAATGCCGACGGCCGCGAAAATCGCCTCGTCCAGGGTGGGCGGATCGTGGCGCACGCGCCGCGTGCCGTACTTTGTATTCCAGTCTGCGCTCATAGGGGCCTCGTTTCGATCCGGGATACCTAGTGCTGGTTATGCTGCATTGCAATATGAAATTGGTGTGGCATCTCAGCTATGCACTCAAAGCTTTTCAAGCCTGCTGGCGTCATAAAGTTCGAGCGTGGTTGGGCCCGCGGCAAGTGAGCGCAAGGCCCGCACGATTTCGCCGGAACCGGGTACCGCAAAATGTGCCGCAAGCGCAGCGCGGTCGGCCCATTGCTCGAAGAACACCAGCTTCAGTGGGTTCTCGCAGTCGACATGCACGGCGTGCGAGATGCAACCCGGCTCCTGCCGCGAACGATGAACGTGTTCGAGGCTGAGGCGGCGCGCCTCGTCGAAGGTCTCGGGCCGGGCCGTCACGCTTCCAGTCACGACGATCATGCGAATCCCCCGATGTGAATGCCGCTAGGGCAGGGATGCCTCGCGCACGCTGTCCTTCATTGGCGCCTGCGGCCAGCGTTTCAGCGCCGCGCGGCCGGTCTCGGTCAGCCCGTAGATTCCGCGCTCGGCGCGTTCGAACCAGCCATAGACATTGTGCAGCAGAATTTTGCCGGCATCGGGACAGCGCTCGCGCAGTTCGCGCACGCGCTGCGGGCCTTCGGCGAGCGCCGAGGCGCAGGCCAGCGCCTGCTGCCGGTAGGCCGTCATGATCGGCGTACGCGTGCTGCCGCCGAGCACGGGATCGCCCTGGCGGCGCTGATGTTCGGCAACGAGGCGCGAGCGTGTCTTCGGCTCGCGGCGCGGCGCCGCCGTCGGCGGCTTCACCAGCACCTCGACCTGGCCGCGGTCGGTGACGCCGAGCATACCGAAGCCGAGGCGCCGGCAGAGATTGCGATATCGCGCATCGCTCTCGCGCCCCTTGCCGCGCGACGACATCTTTGCAGCGATCCAGACCTCGTCGCCGGCCGGTGCGCGGTCGACCGCTTGCAAAATCAGTTCGAGATTGAATGCGAGCTTGAGCTCGCCGATCACAACCACGGGCGGATCGCCGGCGCTCAGGCCCACGAGATCGCAGCCGCCGATCTCGCCCTTCACGGTGAAGCCGAGGTCTTCGAGAAAGCGTTTGACGGGAAGATAAAGCGCGGTTTCCACAATACGTCCGATCGGAGAATCAGTTGCCGGCAGTTTAGCCCGGATCGGACTCGGGCTGACGGGCCATTTGATGGGAACAGATGGTGCGGTTATCTTGCGCGCGGGGACAGGCGGGCGCTTGCGAAGATGACAATCAGGAACGGGCTCTATCACATCCGCATCGA
>Ga0137385_10004379_pt1 | contig 12321 bp, 9 predicted proteins | sample SagtaG_FD_104921 | JGI IMG/M metagenome (GOLD analysis project Ga0137385, IMG submission 104921) | Vadose zone soil microbial communities from Sagehorn Ranch, Mendocino, California, USA - Sage2_R_80_16 metaG | ecosystem: Environmental > Terrestrial > Soil > Vadose zone | place: USA: California...
GCAATACCAAACGCCAGATCATGATCATGCAGGATTTCGGTTCTACGGTCCTGACCTGCACCCCTTCCTATTCGCTGTTCATGGCTGAAGAGGCGGGGGCGGAAGGGATTGATTTCAAAAAACTTAAACTTCGGGTCGGCATTTTCGGCGCCGAACCATGGTCCGAGGCGATGCGGGGTGAAATAGAGGGAAAACTCAATCTTTCGGCGATAGATATCTACGGGCTGTCCGAGATCATGGGTCCGGGCGTGGCGATCGAATGCATCGAAGCCAAGCGGGGTCTGCATATCTGGGAAGATCACTTCATCCCGGAGATTATCAACCCCGAAACCGGGCAACGCCTGCCTGAAGGGGAACTCGGCGAACTGGTTGTTACCACGATTACCAAGCAGGGTATCCCGCTGATCCGCTACCGTACCCGGGACATTACCAGCCTGACCTACGAGCCGTGCATCTGCGGCCGTACTCACGCCCGGATCGCCCGCATGAGCGGTCGATCCGACGACATGCTGATCATCCGGGGTGTAAACGTGTTCCCGTCCCAGATCGAGGCCATCCTGGTCGGTATCGAGGGAATTGAACCGCATTATATGCTGATCGTCGATCGCCAGGGGGCACTGGACACGCTGACGGTTCAGGTTGAAGTCAGCGAACAGCTCTTCTCGGACGAGATCAAGGTTCTTCAGGCGCTGTCGCGGCGGGTCGAAAAAGAGATCAAGGATATGCTTGGAGTCACCTGTACGGCAAAACTGGTCGAGCCGAAGACGATCCAGCGCAGTGAAGGCAAGGCAAAACGGGTGACCGATAACCGGAAACTATAACGACTAAACCCAAACACCCCTCGCCCCTCCTACCAGAAGTAGGCGCTTCTAAGCGAAATAGGAGGGGAATTAAACTCCCCTTCTTACAAAAGAAGGGGTTGGAGTGGTAAGGTTTTGGTTCACATGGGAGGTACAACATGAAAGTCGAACAGATATCCATCTTCATCGAAAACAAATCGGGCCGGCTCGCCGAAGTAGCCCGCATTCTGGGCGAATCCGGAATCAATATCCGGGCGCTTTCGCTTGCCGATACGTCTGATTTCGGCATCCTGCGGCTGATTGTAAATAACGTTGCCAGGGCTGCCATGGTGCTGAAAGAGGCCGGTTTTACCGTCAGCAAGACCGAAGTGATCGCCGTAGAGGTGCCGGACCGTCCCGGCGGTCTGGCCGCCATCCTTCAGGCCCTTGACCGTGAAGCGATCAATGTCGAGTACATGTATGCCTTTGTTGAACGCTGCGGCGGAAATGCCGTCATCATCTTCCGTTTTGACGAAACAGACAAGGCGATTGCCGCTCTGACGACCCACAACTTCAATATTCTCGACGGAAGCCTGCTGTATAATCTGTAGTTTATAACTCTCTCGGAGGTCGAAATGAATAAGATGTCGTTACTGCTGGGCAGCATCTGTTTGATTCTCATCTGTGCATCCGTGTCGTTTGCATCAGGAACAGTGAAGATCGGCGCTCTTTTTGCCGTCACCGGTCCGGCTTCATTCCTTGGTGAACCGGAAAAAAAGACGCTTGAACTCTTGGTGAAAGAGACCAATGAAAAGGGCGGTATCAACGGCATGAAGCTGGAGGCCGTAATATATGACACCGGCGGTGATGCCACCAAGGCGGTGCAGCTGGCGACAAAACTGATCAAGGATGACAAGGTCAGCGTAATCATCGGGCCCAGCACTACCGGCGAGAGCATGGCGGTTATTCCGGTCGTTGAAAAAGAGAAAATCCCTTTGATCTCCTGCGCCGCCGGCATCAAGATTACCGATCCGGTCAAGCAGTGGGTTTTTAAGACCCCGGCCAATGACCATGTTGCCGCCGAAAAAATTCTTAATTACATGGCAAGCAAAAAGCAGAAAAGTATCGCCCTGTTGACGGTAACGGACGGATTCGGCGCCTCGGGACGTGAACAGATCAAGGTTCTGGCCAAACAGAAAGGCTTTACTGTCGTAGCCGACGAAGTTTACGGCCCGAAAGATACCGACATGACCGCCCAGTTGACCAAGATCCGCGGGATCAAACCCGATGCGATCATCTGCTGGGGGACCAACCCCGGACCGGCGGTCATCACGAAGAACGTCAAGCAACTCGGACTCAAGACGCCGCTCTATATGAGCCACGGCGTCGCCTCGAAAAAGTATATTGAACTGGCCGGCGCCGATTCTGCTGAAGGCGTTATGCTTCCTGCCGGCAAACTCGCCATATACGACGCGCTTCCGAAGGGTGACACCCAGTACAAGCTGCTGAAAGGGTACGATCAGTCCTACAAGAAAGCCTATGGCACGGAGGCGTCGACTTTTGGCGGCTACGCTTATGACGCGTTCCTCCTTGCTACCGGCGCCATCAAGAAGGTCGGCTCCACTCCGGAACAGATCCGCAACGGCATCGAACAGACCCATAAACTGGTGAGCATTTCGGGTGTATTTACAATGACTCCGAAAGATCATAACGGCCTTGACATCTCGGCCTTCGAGATGGTCAGGATCGTCAAGGGCGACTGGTCGCTGATCAAGTAAGCAACTTAACCGACTCCAGGGAGACTCTCTATGAACGTTAAAGTCATGATTCTTGTCATTGCAGCAGCTACCCTGCTATTCTCCGCCGTTTCCTTTGCCGCCGCTCCCATCAAAATCGGCGCCCTGTTCGCCGTCACCGGTCCCGCCGCTTTTCTGGGGGAACCGGAACGCAACAGCGCCAGGATGGTTATTGACGAGATCAACAAGGCCGGCGGCGTCAAGGGCCGCAAGCTGGAACTGGTGGCATACGATACGGCGGGTGATGCGACCAAAGCGGTGCAGTTGGCTACCAAGCTGATTAAGGACGACAAGGTTGTTGCCATCATCGGGCCGAGCACGACCGGCGAAACCATGGCGGTGATTCCGGTGACGGAAAAGGAGCAGATCCCGCTGATTTCCTGTTCCGCCGGGAGCAAAATCACCGATCCGATAAAAAAATGGGTGTTCAAGACCGCCCAGAACGACGCGCTGGCGGTCGGCAAGATTTATGAATATCTGCAGAAAACGAAGCAGACAAAAGTATCAATTCTCAGCGTCTCGGACGGTTTTGGCGCATCGGGGCGCGAACAGCTGAAGAGCCAGGCGGCCAAATACGGCATTACCATCGTCTCCGACGATACCTACGGCCCGAAAGATACCGACATGACCGCACAGTTGACCAAGATCCGCGGCACCCACGCGCAGGCGATCATCTGCTGGGGCACCAATCCCGGTCCTGCCGTTATTGCCAAGAACGTCCGCCAGCTCGGCATTAAAACACCACTGTTCATGAGTCACGGCGTCTCGTCCAAGAAATTCATCGAACTTGCCGGTGAAGCCGCCGAAGGTATCAAGCTTCCTTCCGGAAAGGTGGTTGTCGCCGATGTTCTGCCCGGTTCAGACAAGCAGAAAAAACCGTTGATGGCCTTCGTCATGGATTACCAGAAACATTACAAGGCGGAAGGGGACCATTTCGGCGGACACGCCTGGGATGCCGTCATGCTGCTCAGGAACGCGCTTGAAAACGGAGCCGATACGGCCGCGGCAATCCGTGACCAGCTCGAAAAAACCAGAAGCTTTGCCGGTATCGGCGGCAGCTTCAACTATTCGCCTCAGGATCATGCCGGTTTGGGTAAAGACGCCTTTGTACTGGTCGAAGTCAAGAATAAAGACTGGGTGATTGTAAAGTAGAACAAGCAGCGACTAGACTCTTTCGCAGGGGCGAATGTATAGTTCGCCCCTGCATTCATGAGGTATAATGCAGTTCGACCAGATCCTACAATACACGCTGTCCGGTCTTTCAACCGGCGCTATCTATGCTCTCATCGGGATCGGTTTTTCGATCATTTACAACGCGACCGGCATCATCAATTTCGCCCAGGGTGAATTTGTCATGCTGGGCGGTCTGCTGACGCTTTCATGCCTGGAACTTCTCAAACTGCCGCTTTGGGCGGCGGTTCCCTGTGCCGTTGCCGTTTCCACCCTGGTCGGTATTTTATTCGAGCGTCTGGCAATCCGGCCGCTTCGCCAGCCGACCCCGATCAACCTGGTCATCATCACCATCGGCGGAAGCATTCTGATCCGCGGACTGGCGATGCTGGTGTGGGGGAAGGACACCCATGCCGTCCCCCCCTTCTCGGGCGATACCCCGATAGCCATCGGAGGAGCCACCATACTGCCGCAGCACCTCTGGATATTTGCCATTACCCTGATAATAATCTTCATCAACAAGGTTTATTTTTATCGCACCATCAGCGGCAAGGCCATGCGGGCCTGCTCCTACAACCGCCGGGCAGCCGGTCTGGTGGGGATCGATGTGAAGCGTATGGTGCTGTTCTCGTTTATCATCAGCTCGGCCATGGGTGCCGTCGCCGGCATCATCGTGGCTCCCTTGACGATGACCGCCTACGACGTCGGCGTCATGCTCGGATTGAAAGGGTTTTGCGCGGCAATAATCGGCGGGATGAGCAGCGGCGCTTCCACGGTCATTGGCGGCCTGATCCTGGGCGTGCTTGAGTCGCTCGGCGCAGGCCTGATTTCTTCGGGCTACAAGGATGCCATCGCCTTCATTATCCTGCTGTTGATTTTGTTTATCCGGCCGCAGGGGCTCTTCGGCAAGGCCGATTCGGAGCGGGTCTGAACCATGAAACGAGACTTCGTCCTGTTTATTGCTTTTTCCCTGCTGGTGGTGGCGGTTCCGCTGCTGTTCAGTGGCGGGTACCTGATGAACGTGCTGGTGTTTGTCGGCATCAACACCATGCTCGCAATCGCGCTCAACCTGCTCCTCGGCTATGCCGGACAAATCTCTCTCGGCCACGCCGGTTTCTTCGGCCTGGGCGCCTATCTCTCCGGTATTCTGACGACCACCTGCAGCGTGAATCCATGGGTTGCCATGCCGGCCGCAGCGGCTGTCGTAGGCTGCCTTGCCGGTCTGATCGGCTTTCCGATCCTGAAGCTCAAGGGGCATTACCTGGCCATGGCAACGCTCGGTCTCGGCATAATCATGTACATCGTATTCAATGAAACAGTTGATTTAACCGGCGGGCCTTCCGGACTATCGGCAATTCCAAACCTGAAACTGGCCGGGGTCAGCTTTGACTCCGACATAAAAAACTACTACCTGATCTGGAGTTTTACCCTGGCGGTCATGCTCTTTTCGCTCAACCTGGCGAACTCGCGGGTCGGACGCGCACTGCGTGCGGTTCACGACTCCGAGGTAGCGGCTCAGGTTCTGGGTGTCAATGCCCGCCTGCTGAAGGTACAGATCTTTGCCCTGTCCGCGGTCATATCTTCCCTTGCCGGCAGCCTCTACGCACACACCATGACGTTTGTCGCACCGGCATCTTTCGGCTTCAATTTTTCGATCGAGCTCCTGACGATGGTTGTAATAGGAGGACTTGGGAGTATCTACGGATCATTCCTGGGAGCGGCGCTGCTGACCCTGCTGCCGGAATTTCTGCGCGGCGCCAACGAGTACGACATCATCATCTACGGCGGTTTGCTGATGGTCATGGTGATGTACATGCCCGGAGGACTCGTGCGCGGTGTCCCCGCCCTGTACAGGAAGGTCGTAAGGCAGAAAAGTGTGGCCGACCATGCTTGAGGTATCCGGCATTACCCAGATCTTCGGCGGCGTAACGGCGCTTGACTCGGTCTCCTTTTCCATGTCAAAAGGAGACATCACCGGAGTCATCGGCCCGAATGGAGCCGGTAAAACGACACTTTTCAACATTATTACCGGTATATACCGGCAGAGTGCCGGCACGGTACTGCTGGAGGGGAAGGATGTCACCGGTTTGCCGCCGGAGAAACTGGCCCGGCTCGCCATGGTACGGACATTCCAGAATATCGAGCTGTTCGGGGGGATGACGGTACTGGAAAACGTCATGGTCGGCATGCACACCAGAAGCTCCGCCGGTCTGCTCGCCTGTGCCCTCAAGATGCCCTGGAGCATTTCCGAAGAGCGGCGTATCAGCGTCGGCGCCTTGAAGTGGCTTGAATTTGCCGGCATAGCAGATCTGGCGGATCATACCGCCGGGAGCCTGCCGTTCGGAAAGGGGCGCCTGCTGGAGATTGCCCGGGCGCTGGCTGTCGAGCCGCGCATCATCTTGATGGATGAACCGGCGGCCGGACTCAACAGCCAGGAGACCTTTGCCCTCGCCCAGCTGATCAAGCGGATCCGGGACCTTGGCATCACTGTCGTTCTGGTGGAGCACGATATGGAGCTGGTCATGGATATTTGTGACCGGATCGTTGTCCTCAATCTCGGCAGGAAACTGGCTGAGGGAACTCCGCGTGAAATCCAGGAAAGCCCTGAAGTCATTGCGGCATATCTGGGAGATGACGACTGATGCTGCGCCTTAAAAACATCAACACCTACTATGGGAAAGTCCACGCGCTCAAAAATGTTTCCCTGCATCTGGGGGAGGGGGAGATCGTGACCCTGATCGGTGCCAACGGCGCCGGTAAAACCACGATCCTGAATACCATATCGGGTGTAACCCCCGCAGCTGCCGGTGAGATCGTTTTTTGCAGGGAAGCGGTCACCGGATTCCAGCCGGACAAGGTCGTCCAGCGCGGGATATCCCAGGTGCCGGAAGGACGGCAGGTGTTCAAGCCGCTCTCCGTCGAGGACAATCTGGAATTAGGTGCGTATCTGCGTTACAGGGGCAGGGAAGGGAAGAGCTCCATCCACAAGGATATGGACAAGGTGTTTGCCCTGTTTCCCCGGCTCGAAGAACGGCGCAAGCAGCTCTCCGGCACGATGTCCGGAGGGGAACAGCAGATGCTCGCCATCGGCCGGGCCCTGATGGCGAATCCCAGGATGCTGCTCCTTGATGAACCTTCGATGGGACTGGCGCCGCTGGTGGTGCAGGAGATTTTCCGGGTGCTGGAGCGTCTGCGCCGGGAAAACGGCACCACAATCCTACTGGTCGAACAGAATGCCAAGGCAGCTCTCAAGCTCGCTGATCGCGGCTATGTCCTCGAAACCGGCAAGGTGATACTGGAAGGGCCGGCGGATGAACTGCTGGAGAATGCCGAAGTAAAACGCGCCTATCTCGGCAAGGACAAGAAGGAAATGTGGGAGCGATAACAGCCTAAGCCGCAATTAAACCGATTTATTTCAGTACAACTACCTCTCATCACTGGTGAGAGTAAACAAAAGGAACCCAAAAATGCGTTTTCCACTCCGTCTCAACTACGATCTGACGAAATACATCGTCAGCAACAAGATCAAAAAAGTGCAAAAGTATCCACTGGTACTGATGCTGGAGCCGACCCACCTCTGTAACCTGTCCTGTTCCGGCTGCGGCAGAATCCGCGAATACGCCGACACCATCCAGGATATGATGAGCCTGGAGGAGTGTTTGCATTCGGTGGATGAATGTCCGGCGCCGGTCGTCACGATAACTGGTGGAGAGCCGTTCCTGTACCCGCATATTCAGGAACTGATCACTGCGATACTGCAGAGGGGCAAACACATCTACCTCTGTACAAACGGCATCCTGCTTGAAAAAGCGCTCGATTCGATGACGCCTCACCCGAACTTTACGCTTAACATTCATGTCGACGGCCTCGAAGAGACCCATGACCGTATTCTGGAGCGCAAGGGCGCCTTCAAAACGGCACTGGCAGGAATCAAAAAGGCCAAGGAAAAAGGATTCCGGGTCTGTACCAACACGACCATCTTCAAGGAAACGGATCTGGTTGAAATCGAGATGCTCTTCAGCAAACTTGAGGAGTTTGGCGTAGACGGCGTACTTGTAGCGCCCGGTTTCGGTTATGAAGCGGTCGGCGAAAAACTGTTCCTCGAACGCCGTGACATCGAGAAGAAATTTGTCGATGTGTACGAGATGAGCAAAAAACATCGCTTCTTTTCGACGCCGATGTACCTGCGCTTTTTGAAGGGTGAAAAGAAGCTGGAATGCACCCCCTGGGGCAATCCGACCCGTAATCCGCGCGGCTGGAAGGCTCCCTGCTATCTGATCACTGACGACCATTACCCGACCTATGCGGAGATGATGGCGAAGACCGACTGGGAGAAATACGGGGTAGGGAAGGACGTCCGCTGTGCCCAGTGCATGATGCACTGCGGTTTCGAGCCGACGGTTGTCAACGAGATCGGCAAGAGCTGGAAAGACATGGTGGAGATGATGATCTGGAACATGACGTGAGCTTTTTACGGGCTGCTACAGAGTTGCACCTGATTGTGAATAGCCTGTGCAATTGGACCGCTTTTCACCGGCCATAGTCCATAACCAGTCCATAAGATTCCCATTGTGCTTATTCGTGAGCGCCACCTGACGAAATAAAGAAGCCCCCATTTCGAGCTACGAGATGGGGGCTTTCTGTTTAACCGGGCAGGTGTTTATTAGATCAGGTCAAGTCGGACTGTTATTCGTAGAAGAGGTCCTCAGCGGAGGCTTCACCAAGAAAGGATAGCCTCGAGCTTGTTACAGATCTGCTGCAGCAGTTCTCGGACGTTCTTCAGCGACAGGTCAACGAGGTAGTGGACGTCGATGACGGTGATACCACCATGTAGCTCAACAGAGTATCAGTTTAAGCATAAGTGTCCAAAAAGGCCGGTCAAGACTGACCGGCCTTTGAGATTGAGGTCAACTTCAACTGATGGGGCTTACACCTTCACCAGCTTTATTTTGGTGTCGTAAAACGACACGCTCCCACCCACCTTATCGATCATGCAGGTGTTCTTAAGATGCGGATCGACCCACATGGCAGCGTTGGCGTGGATGCCGCCAGCGCGGCGTTTATCTCCTTTTATCACCTTGCCGTCGATGGTGACATCCTCGGCGCCAGTGGACCAGTGACCATGACCTAGGGTGAAGGTGATCACCCCAGGCCGGATGGTCTCGGTTACCTGGACTTTGCCCACCATCGTCTTCTTTCTGCCGTTCTGCAGATCCCAGGCTCCCTCCGGGTTGGTGGCCGACAATACCTTGACCTGGTCGCCGGTCTTAAGCCCCAGCCGCTTGGCATCCTGGGTGTGGATGATGATACCGTTCTCCGGCATGCTGTCGGTCAGGTACTGGTTGCTGATGGTTCTCGACTTGGTCATGCGCACGTCACGTTGGGTGATCAGGTGCAGGTCGTACCCCTTGGACTGCTCGATCGGTTCCCTGTCAAGAGTATCGGCAATCGGCACGTAGCGGGCCAAACCGAAGAACGATTTGCCAGTGAAGGCGTCCTTGCACTTGGCGGTCTTCTCCTGATAGAGATTGATCTGCTTACCCCATTTGTTAGCTACATGGTCTCCCTTGTAGGAGGCCTCATGAGTGTCGAAACGCCCGCCACGGTTGAGCAGATACACCACTTTTTTCCAGTTAGGGCCGGCAATGGCTTGCCAGCGCTCGGCATCGAAAACGCTCTTGGGAAGATGCTTGCGGGCCTTGAGGAAGATCTCCACCTCGGCGTCCGAGGCATCCGGCACCGGGTCCTTGCTGTCGTAGGCGATGTTGGCGACCATGCGGACGTAGAAGTCGTCCGGACGACAGAGGTCCTGCCCTTTCTCGAAGCCGTCCGGGCCGAAACCGGGGAAGCCCAGTTTTTCGGCCAGGGCCAGCCAGACGGTCTCATAGCTGATCGGCTGCTGTTGCCCGAATACCGTGACCACCTCGTTGAGGGAGGCGATCACCGGTTGGCGTACCGGCTGCACCTTGACCGGCATGTTGGGGTGCGAGCCTTGCATTTCCCAGCGCTCCAGGTAGTGCAGGTCGGGGAAGATGTAGTCTGCATACATGGTGGTGCTGCCGATGGTGATGTCGCTGGCAAAATAAAGCGGGATGTTCTCCAGGTTCATCAGGGCCGCGATCTGGGTCTGTCCGGCCGGCAGTGAGTACGATGGTGCCCCCATGTAGGAGAAAACCACCTTGGCCCCGTAAGGATATGCATCGGAAATTGAGGGAAGGATCTCCTCATAGACATCCGACGAGAGCGGCCACCAGTTGCGTTTGGCCGGGTAGGATGTCTTGTCCTTGAACAGGGTCGATTCCTCGAACTTGGCATCGTGACGGATGACAGACAGACCAAACTGCTTGCCCCCTTTGGGCTTGAGCTTGTTCAGGTTGAACGGCTGCTTGTCGTTCTTGGTGCCGTCGGTGTTGAAAGACGATGCGACGATCATACCCCCCTTCCAGTCGTAGTTGCCCAGCAGCAGGTTCAGGTTCATGAGCGACGAGATGTTGTAGAAGCCGTTGGTGTGCTGGGCCGGTCCGCGGTGCACGTCCACGCAGGCCTTGCGGCCGTGGGAGGTGAACTCCTTTGCCACATCCTCGATAACCGTGGCCTCGATGCCGCATATCTCTGCGTACTGGGCAATGCTCTTCTCCTGGGCCGTCTCCAACATGATCTGCAGACCGCTCTTGACCTTGACCGGCTTGCCGTCCTTGTCCTTCAACTCGGCCGCCACGAACAGGTCGCCGGTCACGGCGTTCTTGTCATCGTTGGGGTCGAAGGCCACCGGCTTGCCGTCCTTCATGGCCACCAGGTACTCGAAGTTGAACTCCTTGCCATCCTTGTCCTTACGGGACTCCTTGTCCTTCAGGCCGATCTCGTGGGCGCGCAGAAAGGCCCCCGGTTTGCCGTGGTCGTCCAGCTTGACCAGCCAGCAGCCGTTGCTCCAGGTGGTGTCCTTGTTGACGGCGGCAGCGGCCTTGTTGGCGGTGGCCAGGTAGGGAGCATTGTAACGCTTGTTCTCCAGGATCCAGCGGGTCATGCCCATGGCAAAGGCGGCGTCGGTGCCAGGCTTGACCGGTACCCAGCGGTCGGCCTTGCTTGCCAGCTTTGTGAACCGCGGATCGAGCACGGTAATCTTCAACTTCCCTTCCACCATGCGTTGGGTCATACGCGGGGTTCGGTTGGGCGGGCCGTAGTTGCCGTCAAACAGGTTGGAGCCGACGAAGAGGATGTACTCGCTGTTTTCCTGGTCCGGCTGCCAGTAGAACTTCTGGCCGTCCTTGAAAGTGTCACCGACGTACTGCTCGCTCATGGCCTTTGAGGCGAAGTACAGTGATCCCTGGCAGACGGTGGTGTGGCCGTGGGTATTGACGGTGCCGAAGATGTCATAGAAACGCTTGGAAAAGTCGGAGCGACCGCCTTTCTTGCGGCCCCACCAGTAGACGAACTGGTTGTTTTTCGGTCCGAAGTCGGGATGGTCCGGATCGATCAGCTTATCCAGGTTGGCGGCGTGCTTGACCTTAAATTCGGCAATCGCCTTGGCTTTCTCATCGGCGGTCTTCTTCTTGCGGAGCGCGGCAACATCCTTAGCCATCTCCTCGAACACCTTGAGATCCTTCAGGGCGTACAGATCCTTCAATCCTGTAATCTGACGGCTCTCTTCGCCGGTTACATTGTTGAAAAGCATACCGCCGTTGACGATCTCACTGATAGCCTGGTCGAAGGAAATGCTCTGCCACTTGTTCTCGCCGCGTTTACCGGCGCGCTTCATTACTTTGGTGATGCGGTAGGGATCGTACGCCCCCTGATGACCGGCCTGACCCTTGGGACAGATACCGCCATCCTGTTTGGCGGCAACCTTGACATCCTCTTTCATATCCAAGTGTGGAAACAGGGTGAAGGGGTTGTAGGGGCTGCCGTCGATCTTGACCGCCACCCCGTCCATGATCTTGACCTTGATGCCGCAGCCGGTGTTGCAGTTCAGGCAGACTGTGTAGAGGGTGTTCTCGGCCTGCATCAACTGATAAGCCTCGAACTTGGTAATCTCCCCGGCCTCGACCCTGGCGATCAAGCCACGGGCGAAGTCCAGCTGGGAGGCTACCAATGCGCCGCAGCCGACGATGGCGGATGTTTTGATAAAATCTCGTCGTGACATATCGGTCTTAGACATAGAGCACCTCCAGCTTGTCATTGGCAATGTAGTAGACGCGCGGCCCGGTGCCCTTCTTGGCCTTGAGGATCTGAATCTTGTTGGCCTTCTTGACCTGGGCGATCAGGCTGGTGGCATCGTTCTCGTCGCCGAAGTAACCGGCCCGACCGATGCAGGTAGTGATACACTGAGGCAGCATGCCGTTTGCCAGCCGATGCATACAGAAGTGGCACTTGCGGACGTTGCCGATGGGGCTGTTGTCCTTGATGCGGGGCGTAGTCTTGCCGTATTCGAAGGACGGCATAGTCTCGTACTTCTGGAGAACCTGGTCGGCGGTGTGAAATGCTCCGTCATCCATGGTGCGGGCGTTGTAGGGGCAGGCCGGGACGCACTTGCTGCAGCCGATGCACTTGGCGTAATTGACCGGCACGATGCCGGCGCC
>Ga0137385_10004381_pt1 | contig 12318 bp, 9 predicted proteins | sample SagtaG_FD_104921 | JGI IMG/M metagenome (GOLD analysis project Ga0137385, IMG submission 104921) | Vadose zone soil microbial communities from Sagehorn Ranch, Mendocino, California, USA - Sage2_R_80_16 metaG | ecosystem: Environmental > Terrestrial > Soil > Vadose zone | place: USA: California...
CCCGGCACCTGGTCACCGACCCCGATGGCCGGGTCGTCGGGGTCGAGTGCCGCACGCTGCGCACCGCGCCGCGCTGGGCCGCGGCCGCCCACCGGGTGCTGCACCGCTGGTCGGCCAAGCCATACCTGTACGCCCCCAAGCTCGGCCGCGCCCTGCACCGGCGGGTGGCGTGGCTGGAGGACGCCTGCGGCCGCCCGCTGCTCGTGGCGGCGCGCAGCGGCGTGGTGCTGGCGGCCGGCGGGTTCGTGGCCCGCCGGCCGATGATGCGCGAGCACGCGCCGGCCTTTCGCGGCGGCCTGCCGCTGGGCACGCCGGGCGACGACGGCAGCGGGATCCGGCTCGGCGCCGAGGCCGGCGGTGCGACCGCGTTCCTGGACCGGGTCTCGGTCTGGCGTTTCCTCAGCCCGCCGGCCGCGCTGCTGCGCGGTGTCCTGGTGGACCGAACCGGGCACCGGATGTGCGACGAGTCCCGCTACGGGGCGGCCATCGGCGAGGCGGTGATGCGCCGCGGCGGGCAAGCCTGGCTGCTCGTGGACCGGGCCACCGTGGCCGAGGCGCGGCGGCAGCTGCGCGGCGCGACCCTGTGGTTCCAGCGGCTGCAGGCGTGGTATCTCCTGACCGCCGCCCGGGTCAGCGCGCCCACGGTCGCCGGTGTGGCGGCGAAGGCTGGTGTCGACCCGGGCGGGCTGGCCACCACCGTGGGCGCCTACAACGCGGCGGCCGCCGCTGGCCTGGCCGACGCGGAGGGCAAGCCGCCCGACCTGGTCCGGGCGCAGGACCAGCCGCCCTACTCGCTCATCGACTGCTCGGTCCGCCCGCGGCTGGCCTACCCGGCGCCGATGCTCACCCTGGGCGGCCTGATAGTGGCCGAGGACACCGGCCAGGTACGCCGCGCCGACGGGTCCGCGGTGCCCGGGCTGTACGCGGCGGGCCGCTGCGCGGTCGGCCTGTGCTCGAACTCCTACGTCAGCGGGCTCTCACTAGCCGACTGCGTGTTCTCCGGACGCCGCGCCGGTCGGCACGCCGCGGCGGCAAGCGAAGCATTGCGGCAGCGATGAGCAACACCGCGATCCCAGCCTGTGCGCCGACTTCTTTGACCAGATAACCCCCGAGTAGTGGCCCCAGCGCGAGTGCAGTGAATGATGTCAGCCTTCCCACGCTGAGCACCCGGGCCAGCATGGTTTCTGCCACGTTTTGAACGATGTACGCCTCGAGTGCTATGTTGCCAAGCGCTCCTGTAAACCCCAGAATGGCCATCGCGATCGCCAGGAACGGGACGGACCGTCCGCCGCCGAACAAAGTGAGCACCAGGAACATCAATACCCAGATCGACAATTGCTTCTTGAAGAGAGAGTAACCGAACTTACGGAACAGGGGTGACGTGACCGCTGATCCCAGCACGCCTCCCAGTCCTGATGCGGCGAGCACGATGCCGATCACGGCCGAACGGAGGTGTTGTCCGTAAGCCTCGCCAAGAAATAGTATAACCAACGCCTGGAAGATGAAAGTCGTCCCGGCCGTGCGCCAAAGAGCGTAGAAGGCAAATGGGTGGGCGCGGAGCCAGCGGAATCCCTCGCCGATCTCGCGTCGCAAGTGGGGAGCTGCCGTTGGTCCGGAATAGTCGGGCCGTTGACTTCGGATTTGCAGCACAGTTCCGATGCAGAAAAGGAAGGTGACTGCGTCTGCGAGGAACGGCAGAACGCGGCCCGCGCTGAAGAGGACGGCACCGATCGGCCGGCCCAGCATGACGACTATGTGGGTCCGGGCTTCGCTTTGTGCCAAGGCCGGGGCAGCATCGCCGGGGTCCACGAGAGAACGGGCGATCCGTCGCTCCGCGAGGTTCGAGAAGACCTCGAGGATTTCTTCTACGACGGCCACAACGATCAATAGCGTCACCCTCAGATGCCCGGAGGCGAGGAGCAGGACCACGCTCGTGATAGCCACTCCGCGCAAGAACTCGCAGGTCAACATCGCGCGCCGCGGATCCCACCGATCTACGAGTGCGCCGGCCGGAAGGTAGAACAGGACGCTCGGAGCGGTGGCCGCAAAACAGGCCAGGCCGGCAGCTACCGGCGAGCCGGTCAGGGACAGGACAAGCAGGGGATAGGCGATGGCCGACACGCGGCTGCCGAGCATGGAGACCGACGATCCGGCCAGCAGCAGCCGGAACTCCCGAGCCCGCCGTGGTGGGGTCGCTGCGTCGGCGACATCCTGGATCGCCGCAGGGGCCTCATGCAAGCCGGAAGTCCTATCCCAAAGGATAACTGCAGGTCGGGGTACATTTTTGACATCAAGACGGACCCGACCTGCGGCCGAGGCAGCCATCTCTTGGACCAGAAAGTTACCGCGCCCAGGCGCGTGGTGAGAGCCAAACGGTAGCACGTCTCGCGCCGGCGTCGGCGCTCGCAGCGCCGGAGGAAAAGTTGATCTTCAATGGGCTCACCGGTGTGATTAAATCCCAGTATGGGCGCCGAGTTCAGCTACGAATGGCCGGCGACGCTCGACGTGGCGGCGCTCATGGCCGGGGGCTGGACCCCGGTCCCGTTTAGCGAGTTCATCGTCAAGATCCACAGTAGATGCGATCTGGCCTGTGATTACTGTTATATGTACCAAATGGCGGACCAGTCCTGGCGGGATAGGCCGCGCCGCATGTCACCCGAGATCGCGAAACTTGCTGCGAAGCGCATCGGCGAGCACGCAAGGAGTCATGGCCTGGCGAATCTCGCGCTGATCTTGCACGGCGGGGAACCGCTGCTGGCTGGACGGCCATTGATTTCGTGCCTGGTGGCAGACGTCCGTGACGCGGCCGGGCCCAGAGTGGCCGTGGACGTCAGCGTTCAGACCAACGCGGTCGGCCTGGATGACTCATACTTGCGGCTCTTTGACGAGCTGGGCATCCGGGTTGGCGTCAGCCTGGATGGCGCTGAAGAGGATCACGATAGACATCGCCGATTCGTCAGTGGCCGCGGCAGTCATGCGGCCGTGGCCGCAGGGCTATGGCGGTTAACCGGCCCGCATTACCGGCACCTGTTCAGCGGGCTGCTCTGCACGATTGATCTTCGCAACGACCCGATCCTCACCTATGAGGCGCTCACCGCCTTTGAACCGCCAAAGATCGACTTCCTGCTCCCGCATGGCACGTGGGAGTCGCCGCCACCCGGGCGGATGCCCGGCACGGCGGAAACACCCTACGCAGACTGGCTGATCGCCGTGTTCGACCACTGGTATCCGGCTCCGCGCACCCGGATCCGGCTATTCGAAGAGATCATGAGCCTGATCCTCGGCGGTGGGTCCCGGGCGGAAATGGTCGGATTGGCCCCCTCGAGGCTCCTGGTCATCGAGACCGACGGCGCCATCGAACAGGGAGACACGCTGAAGGCGGCGTATCACGGTGCGCCGCAGACCGGGCTGCATGTGGCCAATGACCGTCTCGACGCAGCGCTGATGCTTCCTGGGGTGGTCGCCCGCCAGCTGGGGGAGCGAGCGTTGTGTGCCGAGTGCCGAATGTGCCGTATCCGGCGGATCTGCGGCGGCGGTCTGTACGCCCACCGCTACCGCGCCATCACCGGATTCGCGAACCCATCGGTTTACTGCCCGGACCTGATGCGGCTCATCAGCCATGTCAGAGAGAAGGTGCAGGCCGATATCAGCGCTCGAGTTGCTAGGCGGGAGGCTGTATGAGCGCCGGATTCCACCGGATACCCCGGCGTTTGTTTGACGGTCTGGCAGCGGGTGGCGGAGGAGCGGAAGCCGTACGCGAGCTGGCGGCAGCGCAGTACAGCAAGCATGTGATCTTGCTGCGGGGGGTGTTGGCCGCCGCCGGCGCAGCCGGCCAGGAACAGGCTCGGCTGGCCAGTCAGGGCTACGCCCTTCTCGCGGCCGCGCAGCGACGTGATCCTGCGGCCGCCGACGCGGTTATCCGGTATCCGTCGGTGGGGGCCTGGGCGCTGCGAACCGCGCGTGCTCTCAGCGACGATCCGACGGGTCCGGCAGCCGAGCCTGGCGGCCTGTGTGCGGTGGCCGCCGCAGCGGCCATCAGAGCGGGGCTGGACACCGAGATCGACGTGCCAGTGATCGACGGAGCAGTCGCGCTGCCGTCGCTCGGCGTGGCCTCGGTGAATGCCGAACGTGCCGTGGTCCGCAATGCCGCGGGTGGCCCGGACATCGTATGGCCGGGCGGCAGGATCGAGCTGCCATCGGATACCCGACCGGGTGCCCCAGGCTGGTCCGGGCTGCGTCAGATCCGCGCCGGATCGCTGGAGCTTCGCATCGATGACGTCGATCCCTTCAGGATGCCCGCGGCACCGTATCTATCGCCCCGTCTCTCCGCCGCCGAGGTCCGCGCGTGGAGCGGGACCTTCCAGCAGGCGTGGCAACTGCTCGAGCAGCACCATCCGCTCATCACCAGCGAAGTCGAGGCCGCGATCAGCGTCATCGTCCCGCTCCACGCGCCGTCCAGCGGCCGGGTCAGCTCTAGCTCGCCGGAGACCTTCGGTGCCATCGCGCTGTCGGAGCCATCGGACCCATGCACGCTGGCGGTGACGCTCGCACACGAGCTGCAGCACCTCAAGCTGTCGGCCCTGCTCGACATCGTGCCGCTGACGCTGCCCGACGGCGAGCGCCGCTTCTATGCGCCGTGGCGAGATGATCCGCGACCGCTCAGCGGCCTGCTTCAGGGAGCTTATGCCTTTCTGGGGGTAAGTGGCTTCTGGCGCCGCCAGCGTCATCTGGAGAGCGGCGACGCCGGGATCCGAGCCAACGCGGAGTTTGCCCGGTGGCAGTCGGCCGCCGCGCAGGTCGTCGCCACGCTGAGATCCAGTGAGCAGCTCACGCCGGCCGGGCTGGACTTCGTGCACGGGATGGCGCAGACGCTGGACGCTTGGCAGGACGACCCGGTTCCGGAGGAGGCCAGGACACTGGCGCGACACGAGGCCGAGCAGCATCGGGCCACGTGGCGGTCGGCCCACGACCCGGACCGGGATTGGTAACGACGCGCTGATCAGATCGGGGGCGGGTCGAAGTCGAAGTCGAGCCGACGGCCTGCCGCGGCAGCCTCGGTATCCGGATGATCTCTCCCCAGCGTGGCCGCGTAACGATCGAGGGTGCCGGATGTCAGCCATTCCGCCTCCTCGCCGGCACCATCGGCCCGCAGATCGATGCTCAGGTTCGCCGCGCAGCCGAGCGTGAGCGGATAGCTCTCGCCCATGAGCGCGCGCAGACGTTCCAGCGTGTCCTCTCCGAGCGCGCGAGCCTGCGCGATCTCGCCGAGTGCGGCCAGGTCACTGGCAAGATTGGTGGCAACGGTGAGCGGATAGTGATGGTCACGGCCGAGCCGGGCATCCAGGCCAGCCAGGGAGGCTTCATTAAGCTGCCGGGCTCCCACCGGATCCCCCGTCACGCGCCGCATCAGCGCCAGATTGCCAGAGCACGCATGGGCATACGGATGATCAGGGCCGTAGATTTCCGGATAGCGACCCACGGTATTTTCTGCCAGGGCCAGCGCCTCGGCGGTCCGGCCTACCGTCCGCTGAGTGTTGGTAAGACTAATGGCAGCCGCCAGGGTGTCTGGATTATCTTCGCCAAAGATCCGGGTACACCGCACAAATAGGTCCGCGGCCATCTCGAGCGCAGCGCCAAGGTCGGTACCCGCACGCCGGATCGCGATTGACAAGTCATTGAGCGTCCGCAGTGTCCAGAAGTGCTCGGCGCCCACCACTTCGCGACCGTAGTCATAGGCATCTTCGCCGAGATCGCATGCCTCGGTGAGATCACCGCAGAGCCGCACGGCCCAGGACAAAAGGTCCCAAGACGCTAGCAAATCCCGGGGCGTGACGCCCGTCGTGGCCTCGCTTCGCAGCACAAATGTCTGCTGGGACAGCTCACGGGCCCGTTTGTAGTCGCTGTTTAATCCGTAGTCGAGAGCGAGGTTGTTCATGACGCGCATGGTTTGGACATGCACGTCCCCGAACACCTTCTTGTGCAGGCGCAAGGATTCCTCGTCCTGGACCCGGGCTGCGGCGAAGTCGCCGCGGGCCCGCAGGTCCCCGCCCAGGGAGTTCGTCAGGGCTAGCGTCAGCGCATTCTCCTCTCCGAGGGTCTTCCGCGAGCGCTCAAGCGTTTTCTCGATCACGGCATAGGCGTCCGCGTAGTGCCCGAGTTCCCGGAGTGCGTTGCCGAGGTGCCGCTGCGCGTCGAGCACCTGTGGGTCATCCGGGCCAGAGTCCTTTGTCCACTGCTCGATAAAGCGCTCCGCGAACGCGCGGGCCGAGGGGTGATTGCCGGAGCGGTACAGGTACCGAACGACATCGAGCGCGTACCCGCGCACCGCTGGGTCTTTGCTCATCTGCAACTGCATGGCGTCCGAGACCACGTGGGGGACCAGTTCGGCATAACGCGGCCAGAGCCTATTGTCGTCCGGGTTCTTGGGCGCGCCAGCCACCAGGATGAGCTGGACATCGTGCCGGTAGTCGGCCTGCTCGTCGGGAGCGATCTCATTACGGAGCAGTGCCTGGATCAGGCGGTGCACCTGGAGCGTCCGGCCGTCGATTCGTATCAGGGCGAACCGGCCTAGTTCCCTGATGGCCCGGGCCAGCAGGATGGGATCAGCGAACAGGTCGCTTACTCGGGTCCCCGTGGCGTGCGTGCTGCGCCGGAACAGGTCGCGGGGGATCGGTTCCGGCCCAAAGAAGGCACAACAGCGCAACAACTCCACCGCCTGGGGGAGTTGCCGGCCCAGCGTGGCGACCGAGAGCTTCCACGCGGCGGTCATGGACCGCGGATACTCCGGCGCTCGTCCTTCCGCCATGAGCTGGGTCGTATGTTCCTTCAGGAGGCGCAGGTATTCATCGACAGGCATACCGGTCTCAGCTTGCAGCGCGCCCGCCTGTTCCAGGGCCAGCGGGAGATCGCCTAGCTCCTCGGCCAGTTGGTCGGCCTCGGCTTCCTTGAGTCCCTTCGGCACCCGCTTCGCCAGGAACTCGGTGCTCTCGGCCCGGTTGAACACGTCGACCTGAACCGTTTCGACAACGGCCTGCCACCGATGATTACGTGAGGTAATCAGGACGTCACCTGGGCCGTCGCGAGGGATGATCCCGCTCAGATCCTCCGGCTGGTCGGCATTATCAAAGATCAGCAGCCATCGCCGGTAAGGCTCTCCCCTCCGTAGCGCGTCGAGCACTGCGGCGGCGGCGCTTTGGATCCCGGCGGCTATGGCCGACTGCAAGCCCAGCGGCTCGGCAAGGGCCGCGAGTGACGAGGGGACGAGGACCGGATCATCGGCAGGCATCCACCAGACGAGGTCGTAATCGGAGCGGTACCGGTACGCGTACTCGACCGCCACCGCAGTCTTGCCTACGCCCCCAAACCCCTGCAGGGCATGGGGCAGGACCGCAGCTACTGTGCTGGACGCGCCCTGCTGCCCAGGGTCGTGCAGACGGTTCCGCAGACCGCTAAGGATGTCCGCCCTGCCGGTGAAGTTCTTGATGCGCTGCGGGACGTTACCCCAGATCAGGGGAACGCCCCCTGATGGTGGGCGCATATCCGATGCCGTCATGCTGCTATCTTAGGCGTCATATCATCATCGCACAGCGTGCCCGGTTAGCGATTTATCATGATCCAATCTGTTCCTGGGCTGACAATGGCTCTCCAGTCGGCACAGTGGGATATATCTTGCCCGCCAGGGACCAGTGACAGCCGCCGAGAAGGCTCGACAGCTGTGGGTTGAGGGTGTATCTGTCTAGGTAAGGGATCCATTATCCTGCGGATCTTATGGGGTTACGGCGCCGGGTCCTCGCAGACCTTATCGCCAGATGAGGAGCATCATGAGCGACGACATCGGCGAAGGCGGATTGATCGACGTCTGCGGGGTCAGCCTGGCCGAGCTGCTCGACGAGATGGATGAGTCCGCCCTTGAGCACGCACTGCGGCAGATCCTGGCTTCGAGCGATGAGCGCGAGCGCCACAACTTCCAGGCTATTATCTGAAGCAGTCGGCGTTCCCATCAGCCCGATCAGGCAAGCGTCTGGAGGATCTTGAGACGTCCGTCAAGGTAGCTGCGTGAGTTCAGTCATGTGACTTTACCGAGGGCGGCCAGGGACTTGGCGGTTGCGACGAGGACCGGCACCATGACCAGAAGCGTAGACCGGCCGTTCCCGGGACCTCGGCCGTTCCTCCGCAAGGACAGTAAGCGGTTCTTCGGGCGCGCCGCCGAAACCGCGGCCCTCACCGAGATGTGGCGTGCCAACCGCCTTACCGTTGCTTCGGGCCCCACAGCCAGCGGGAAGACATCGCTGCTTCAGGCTGGTCTGCTTCCGTTAGTCGAGGACGGACGCGCGGATGTTCTGCCGCCGGGCCGCATCTCCTACGGGTCCACATTTCCTGTCGCGGCGCTGCCCGAGCACAATCCCTATACGCTGGCCCTGCTGAGGTCCTGGTCACCGGGCGTGGCCGCCACCCGCCTCGTCGGATTGACCCTTAGCGACTACCTCATCCGACGCGCTGAGCGCCATGAGGGCACCATCCTTGCGGCGGTCGACCAGGCCGAAGAGTTGCTGGCTGGCTCAGGAATTCGCAGGTCTCATGGCAGCCGGTTCCTCGATGAGCTCGCGCAGGTCATACGCGACGAGCCACGTCTGCACGTGCTGCTTTTCTTGCGCGACACTGCGCTCGATGAGTTTTCCCGTGCGCTGGGCGCCGGGGCACAGTATCGCGTCGCGCCGTTGAGCTTCGAAAGTGCGCTGGACGCCGTGACATGTCCGGTGAAGGCTGCTGGCCGGAGCTTTGACCCGAGTGCCGCCGAGGAACTAGTCCGGGACCTGCTGACGAGCCGCATCGGATCGCCAGAAGGCTCAGAGCGATACGTCGCCGCCGAACAGGTGCAGCCCGCGCTGCTCCAGGTTCTCTGCTCACGCTTGTGGGACATGCTGCCGACGGATATGAACGTCATCACAGTTCGTGAAGTTCGCAGGCACGGTGACGCCGACACCACGCTTGCCGCCCATTGCGGCCGAGTGATTGCCGCCGTCGCAGACGACTACGGTCTGCCGCAGGCCCGGCTGCGCTCGTGGCTGACCCGGACCTTCCTCACCGAGTTCGGTACCCCCGGAACCGCGTACGAGGGCATGACCCATACATCCGGAATACCGAATGCTGTGGCGCGCGCCCTCGAAGACAGGCACCTGCTCTCCGCAGAGCAGCGATCAGGTTCTCGATGGTATGAACTGCTGAGCGAGCGGTTGGTATGGCCACTGCTGCACGCGGCAGACGAGCCGCCGCCGCCAGTCGCGCCGGCCGAATACCTGCAGGCAGCAGAGCGCGCGCTGACATTGGGCGAACTCGACTTGGCTGAGCATTTTGCCGAGGAGACCTTGCGTACGGCACCCGTTGGAGATCTGCGCCTGCGAGCTGAGGCCGAGTCGCTACTCGGCAATCTCGGCTACGAGCGTGGAAAGCCGGCTGACGCGGAGAGCCACTACCGGGCGGCAGCAGGCTTGTTCGAAGCGGTGCGAGACACCGGAGCGGTCGCCCGTCAGCTCGCCGCCGTCGGGCAGACGCTGCTCGTCCAGGGGAGGCTGGCCGAGGCGGTCGATGAGCTGACGGCCGCTGTTGACCGGCTGCCGAACGATGCCGTCGTGCAGACGGAACTCGGATGGGCGCTATGGCAGATTGGGCAGAGCCGCGCCGCGGTCGCCGTTTTCACCGGCGTTCTGGGCCTTGACGGAGCTAATGTCGATGCGCTGCGAGGACGCGGGGAGATCCTCGCCGACCTCGGTGATGCACGTAGTGCGCTGCGCGATCTCGACCGCGTCATGTCGCGCGCTCAGCCTTCGGCGCAGGCCGCCCGGGGACTCGCTCTAGCTGAACTTGGCGAGCACGAGAAGGCAAGTAAAGAGATCCAGGCTGCGCTCGCCGATGCCCCGCGGAACGGGCCAGTGCTGTTCTACGCCGCCCGGGCCGAAACACTGGTGGGAGACCAGGCGGAGGCCGCCGAGCTGGCCAGGCGAGCCATTGACGCTGCTGATCCTCCACTGCCAGCGCACCTGCTAGAGATCGCGCGGCAATTGGTTGGCCGCAGGGAGGGCAATGGCTCGGCGCAAATGAGAGCTGACGCTGGCCGGTAGCCAGCATCAGCTTCGCATGTCGGCCACCGCCTGCTCCCTGAAGGCGTCCGTGGTGTGGTCAAGTTCGGCAGTTTCCGGAGTTCTCACCACCTCCCTATGTGTCATGTCCGTGCCCGCCACCAACGCATCGGCGAATCGCTCCGCTGCCTTGGCCAGCTGATCCGCTCGCCCTGCGAGCGTGGGCATGAGCAGCTCGACGCGGGCCGCATGCAGCTGGACGGCCGCAGCGCTTTTCCTGATCTCTGCGAGCCGGTCGACCATCTCTTCCCCGCGATACTGCTGGGCGTTCATTACCAGAGTCCGCAGATCGCCTGCCGCGCCAATGAGGTCAAGGCACGCTTGCTGCCGCTCGTCGGTCTTGCGCTCACGCCGGTCGCGATCCGCCAGGCGGATGTCGCGGGCAATGCCCGGGATCTGTGCTGCCACAGCTCCGACGACACCGGCGGCTGCGGTGATCACTGCGACGTATAGAGAAACTTCCGGCACGCACGCATTCTTACTCGCCCGTGCTCGTCCTCGGAGCGGATCCGTGACGGTCAACATACGTCCGGCGCGTGGCCGCCGAAGAACGCCCCCGGCTGCAGCCGCCGTGAGCGTTGACGATGTCACCGTGGGGAAGCGTGCGCTAGGCGCTGGCCCGTTGTATTCGCGGCCTGGTCCAGGGCAGGGCCCCGGCAAAGTCGCTTAGCACTTCATGATTCTCCGCAGGGATCGGCCGGGCCATCGTGGCCCTCGCCGGTGACCCGTAGCGCATGACGCTCGGCGGCCAGGAACTGGCGATGACTTCGGGCCCGGCGGATCGTCTTGACTGGGGGCGGGCACGCGGCAACGGTCCGGGTCGCGGTGAGGCAATGTGTCTGGAGGTCAGTATGTCGCAAGTGCGGGTGCACAACTTCTCAGTGTCGCTGGATGGGTTCGGCACCGGCGAGGGTCAAAGTATGGACGCTCCGTTCGGGCACGCGGGAACCCGGCTGCACGAGTGGTTTTTCCCGACCCGCACGTTCTGCGCCATGCAGGGCCAGCCCGGCGGCAGCACTGGCATCAAACAAGCCTTTGTCAGAGCCTGGGGCCCGGGCATCGGCGCCGAGATCATGGGCCGGGGCAAGTTCGGCCCCCACCACGGCCCCTGGCCGGATCAGGAGTGGAACGGCTGGTGGGGAGACAACCCGCCGTTCCACACCCCGGTTTTTGTTCTCACCCACCATCTGCGGCCCCCGGTCCAGATGAACGGCGGCACCACGTTTGTCTTCCTCGACGCCAGCCCCGCCCAGGCGCTTACGCAGGCGCGCCAGGCCGCCGCTGGCCGCGACATCCGTATCGGCGGCGGCCCGTCTACTATCCGCGAGTTCCTGGCCGCCGGCCTGATCGACTACCTGCACATCGTGGTGGTGCCCATCGTGCTGGGCCGCGGGGAGCGGCTCTGGGATGGGCTGGAGGCGCTCGAAGACCGCTTCCGGATTGAGGCCGTGACCAGCCCCAGCGGGGTCACCCACGTCACCTTCAGCCGAAGGTAACAGGCGGCAGGACGGCGGGACACGCTAGCGGGCAAAGCCGTTCAGCACTTCATGATTGTTTGGAGTGGGCGGCCGGGCCGGCGGGCGTGGTAACGCAGCGCGGCAGCGATGCTGGCGGCTCCGGCCAGCCGCAAGATGGTGATCACAAGGTTGCGCAGGCTGGCCATGATGCGGGGCCCGGCCGCGGTGCGGGCCTGGGAGCGGTCCTCGTCGAAGTCCATGTCACGGACCCAGTGCAGGCGGTCTTCGATCCCCCAGTGGCCGCGGATGATGGCGGCGAGCTGGGCGTGGCTGGCCTGGGTGATGGTCAGCGACGTGACCGCGTGGCAGGTTTCCGCATCGGCGCCCGCGGCCCATTCGGCGATCGCGGTGAACGAGCGCGCCCCGGCCAGCACCGCGCACGCCGCCAGCCCCAAGATCATCGCCAGCCGGTGGCGCACCCCTCGCCGGTGTCGTGGGCCGGCGACCCTGCCCAGCACCGCCAGCAGGCCCGGCGGCTCTCCTGCGGCGTCTTCCGCGAGGTCAGCAAGGTGGCCGGCAACGGGCGCAGTCAGCGATGACGAGGCGGGCATGGCTTCTCGCGGATGATCCGGCAGGTGTGGGAACCGCCATGACCACCACAAGAGCCGTGCCCGCGCTACCCGCCCATGACCGACACGCCGCTCAGCCCAGCGTCACCTTCAACG
>Ga0137385_10004382_pt1 | contig 12317 bp, 18 predicted proteins | sample SagtaG_FD_104921 | JGI IMG/M metagenome (GOLD analysis project Ga0137385, IMG submission 104921) | Vadose zone soil microbial communities from Sagehorn Ranch, Mendocino, California, USA - Sage2_R_80_16 metaG | ecosystem: Environmental > Terrestrial > Soil > Vadose zone | place: USA: California...
CAAACACGTCCCCCTCGACCGCTACGGCCGTTCGTACACCGTCGGCAAGCGCAAGGAGAGCGCCGCGCGCGTCTGGATGATCCCCGTCCGCGAGCAGCAGCAACAGCAGCAGCAACACCAACAACCGCCGCCGGCCCACTCGGCGGCTGCGGTGGAGGATGATATCCTCGCGCCGGTAGTGGACGACGCATTTGCGCCGTCTCCGGACGCGCCACACGTGCCTGTGACGACCACGACGATCCTCGTCAACAACGTGCCGCTCAACCGGTTCTTCGCCACGCCCACCGACCGCGAGTGCGTCGTGCGTCCGCTCAAGCTCGCGGGCGTCCTCGGCGCATTCAACGTGTTTGCCATCGTCCGCGGCGGCGGCACGACCGGCCAGGCTGGCGCGCTCGCCCACGGGATTGCTCAGGGCATCGTAGCGCACGTCCCGGAGGTCGACCCCATCCTTCGAAAAGGTGAGCTAGTTTTTTCCCGCCTCAACGGTACCCTTATGTACGCCCTTCAGCGAAACTCATGAAACGTGATCCCCGCATGGTGGAGAGGAAAAAGACTGGCATGGCCAAGGCGCGCAAGCGGGTGAGCCTCCTTGTTTCCTTAACGTATTTTCTCAGATCGCTCACTGCCTTTCTTAGTATACTTGGGTCAAACGTTGACCCTCGACCCGCTCCCTATCTCTCTTTTTCCCCTTCCCGTAGTGGCATTTGTCTTTTTCGAATAATAGTACCCCGTTGCACTTCGTTTGCCAGAGAAGTGGTGACATTATGACATTACGTGCAGATAACAGTTCATCTTGCTCATAATGAAAAAGGGATAATGTATGAAACCAGACACGGCGCAGCACAAGGATTCAGCCCATGAGAACATGAGGTCCAAAACACCTAATATAATCTAGCCGTGGATGCAAGGTTCATTGAAAATACAACTGTTGCGCATCCGACTGAGCAAATTGGAGGTTGCATGCGGGACATTTCCGCTGCCGCGTTGAAATGCGCATGTCAATACACGACTTGCAGAATGCTATCCCCCAACACCACCTTAGTGCCGATCAAAGAATGGAGGGGAAAGAATGATGAAACGCACTATGAAGGCACTTCGTTAACACCGTCGAGCGCATGTTCTGCTTGCATGTTGAACACTTAAGAATGCTCTGCAAATAATTCATTGGTCAGCACGCAACGCGCATGGTCTGATTACGCCGCCGGGTACGCACCATGCACTTGTCTACCTCTCTCTGAAGCTGTGCCTCTTTCTGCGACGACGGAGTTGCTTTGATATCTCCTCCCTTTCTCTGACGCTCAATATTGAAGTTCGCTACCGTGAGTGCCTCTTGCGTTTTCCTGAGCTCTGACATGAGATCAGAAATATCCTTCCTTTTGTCCTCCGCGATTTTCCGCGCCTGCAGGCGAACGTTGAGTTGTTACTCGAGCCCCAGAGGTAACAACGTACATTCTCGGCTGCTGTGTCAACTTCCGCGCGTGCTACGCGAATGCCATAGATGTCATTTTCCAGACCCTCAACGCGGGTCTTATATGCTCCCACTTTCGCATTTGCAGCGGTCACGGATTGTTCCATCACGGTCTGCCAGTCAGGTGAGTCCTAGCTCGGCATATGTTCACGTTAGCGCTTACGAGTCGGTTTGTGTTCGCCTTATCAACATCCGTTAAATTAGAGATGTGTTTAAGAAGCTTTTCGTTAGTCCGTGCGAGATGCTTGTGCTCATTCTCGACGGCTTCCTTTTCGCGCATAGCCGCAAAAAATTTGTTATCCGCCTTGGCTTTCTGAGTTTCGAAAAGGTGATTGATGAACGACGAAGGAAGGTCGGAGGATCGGACTCACATCAAGATTGACCCTCATGATTCTCTCCTCTGCAGCCGCCAGATCGAACACCTTGCTAGTTACTTGGGCTTGCAAGGACTCCCATGCTGTTGATAACTTTCCGATCTCGTCGTACAGAGTAGCCTCTGCGTCTGCGTGCTGAGCGTCTTGCAATCGAAGGGACTTCACCTCCTCCTCTTTCAGCCTTAGTCGCTCCGCAAGTTGTCGAGCATCGGGGGGTAGTCGGGAAGGTTCACCATAGCTCGAGCGGAATTGGGTGAGAAGTTCATTTGCCGCGGCTAGTTGTCGCTGAACTTCTGTTTCAGCGCGTATGTATTTGGAAGTGTCGGGCTGCTGCTCGGAGAGCGCAGCCACCTGCTTCTCAAGGTCAGAGACGTGCTCTTCGGAAGCTCTGAGGAGCTGACGTCACGACACAGGTTCGGACCTGAGAAGAACAAAGACTTACACGAGACGTTTCCTCAATTCTGCTACATCTCCAGACCTTTCCGTTCGAAGAAATTTGAGAAGATCTTCGTCCCCTGCTTTAGCAGCGAGCAATAGCTTGAGCCGGGATACTTCCGACTGGTAAACTTCTATTCGATTCTGTCCCAACCAATTATTAGCGCTCCGTCCCACGAATTAGCAAGCACACTTACGGTACACGAGGTGACTAGAGTCTTAAACTCTTCCAGAGACTGCCGCTTGATGAGCTGCGCCTTGACTTCGTTCAGCTCGGCAGTCAGTTGCTCGCGTTGTTTGCGCAACCGGCTGCCTTCTTGAATGCGCTTTTCCTCTGCGGCACGCCGCTCCTTCTCTCTCTGTAGAGCAGGTTTAACTACAAAGCACACAACAAGGAGGCTCAACACACCAGTTCCTCGTCATTGGACTCGGAAATTGGTAGGACCTTCGACTCCTCCGGAGAGGGGACTTTGGCTTGAGCTTCCTTCTCCTTCAGGGTATATTCAAGGCGGGCAATCCTCTCAGTCAGGATCTTGTATATTTCTGTGCTTGCGATGACATCACTCGAGGGAGCACTCTATTTGCAAAGGATCAGTCTAAATGCCTCCAAAACGCGAGAACGACATACGACAGTAAGCACACGAATTTCATGCCGTAAGTTCTCGTTGCTCGATTCGAGTTCCCTTATCTTATCTTCGCGAGCTTTGGCGATGTCCTGCCACTCTTGCAATTCACTGAAGGAAGGGGTCGGGGGAGCGGGCACAGATGTTGGCTGGTTCGGAGTCAGATGAAAGAGTGAAAATATGATCAGAAACGCTCCCACCGATAAATTGGCCACTCACTGCAGGAGAGGACGACGTTCGCTCTTCTTCCTTCACATCACATTCCTTCACATCGCCTTCCTCCTTGTCGGCTAACTCTTCATCTTTCGCAGGTGCCTCTAACGGAGAGGTTGCGCGACCGTAAACCGCCTGGACTGTGCGACTTTGTAGTCGATCTAGTCGTATTTCTGTAGCAGCGAGGTTGGACCAGTACAAATCGCGTTGCGCCAGACAGTCCTTCAGTTTTGCCTTCATCAATTCGAGCTCTGAACGTAGTGCCGTGCACTTGGAGAATACGTTAAGATGCCTGATGCTTTCACGGAGAAGGACGGACAGCACACCTCCGTTTGAGAACGCTGATACCGCCTATATATCTCATCCTTCAGAGGGTTCGCTCCACTCAACTGTACGAACGCAGCGACGAGTTTGTGCGTAGATCGTGCCTTTTCCTCAAACGCTGCGGCGAGGGTAGGGCTATCTTCTGATGATATGCGCTTGGAGAGGCAGAATAGGTCTGAGAGAATTGAACACGGGTTACACTGAGAACTATGCGTATGGCATACCTTCATCTTCATCGTTCAGAGGTGGTGAGATGTCAGGTTTTACGTGAGCTCTTATTGTGTCAACCAGCTTGGAAGAGGTATTAGTGCACTCAGTTGGAGAAATGGAAAGACCGACCGACCTGAGTCCAACAAGCCCCCATAACTGCAAGGCTAGCCTCGTAAGTACTCTTAAGACGCTCTAGCTCGGTGATTCTCGCTTGGCTCCGCTCATTTTCTCGCGAGTAATGTCTCATGCGGCGGAAAATGGCCTCCTTGCGGAATTGCTTTGGAAGAAAGCACAAAATACATGAGAAATACAAAACAGGGGACCAAAGCTAGAGAGATGGACTGAGCTTGCTTGCTCACCTCCAAGCTGTCCTGATCCCTTGGCTCCTCGTCTACTGGAGGGGTTGAATGTACATCGCCATTGACGAGGATAGTTGTGCTATTGACTGACACTGCACGTTTCTTTGAGGGAAGAGGGTCAGAGTCACCTATGTGAGGACGCTTTCTTGATTCAACTTCCTGCATGAGCGACGGTAAGGTATGAGATGGTTGAAGAGTCAAGCAGGAGAGGTCGTCAGTCACACCCGCCGGCACTGAGCTAATTTGGCACTCCGACCGACTCATTTCTAATTCTGGTAAGTACATTCTGGGTCTCCGCCTACAGCTGAATCTCTACTCTCACACTTGACCCTTCTCTAAACTCTATGACTTCGCAGTCCGCAGCGTCACCGTCGCCTATCTGCATTTCTACACAAGCCAGGTCCATGGGCTATGGACATTATAGTTAGAAATTTCGGGTTCTCAAACACTGAGGAGCACTGACCCCGTCTATTACCGTCATTGGTTGGTCTGCACGGGTCATTGAGCTTAAGCGCGCGTGATATGAGAGAAATTCCACTCACGCCAAACACTCGTGTTGTACACAATCCCTTGGTCCGATCGTGCAGCGAACGCGCGCAAGCTCCCGATATCCGGTCGATCGTCCAACCCGTTCTTGGCAACCACAACGAGATACGTCTTGTCTTTATCATGTCCCATGGGGAGGAATGCCTGGTTCGTGTATGGGTGCCTCTCCAATGCATGCAGCCTAATTGCCCTCCTTGCCCCATGCTCCACAATTTTCGCGGGCTGGCACCTGTATACAGATATTCCCGTAGTAGCACCTGATTCGGCTGGGTAACTACTTTCAAGCAGGGAAAGCTTGTGGTACTTGGTGGCTGTGCCAAAGTTCGCCGATGTGACCTTTACAGAGCGTGGGGCGGAGGTAATGTCCTCGTATGACTGGATCACCTGGCCAAACAGTGCAAACGCCTCATGTGTGAGGGGGAGTGCCGGTATTCTTCGCCAACTTGAGTCAACTTCCTCAGTCACCACGCCGCCGAGAGTGCTATGGATGGTCTCTGCCCCCTCAAAGCTATCTATGAGCAGCTCTTGGCCAGAGGTTGCTTTTTTGCTGCCGAACATGCGTACGCGCTTGACCCCTCCATCCGGAAATATCGTCAGCCGTACGTGTGTAAATGTACCCTTCCCGTGGCTCTCTAGTTGGAAGAAGTGCTCGCGATGCGGGCCAAGGTCTACTCGTGGAAGTATTGATGTCCATTCATCTTCCTTCGTAGTCGGAGCTCCACGCTCTGAGGAGGGATAACAAGTCGGCGGGGGAGAATGTGATGCGGGATGAGGAGGTATGTCCGAGTTGCTGTTGATGGCGTGAAGTTCACAGGACTGAGGAAAATTGCCCTTGAAATGCGCTGTGTCAACAACGACATGTGACAAATAGCAGGCTTCCCCCCTGGAGTGATGAAGTGTGAGGTGAGAGTGGCAACCGGAATTTGCGAACGCATACAGCCTAATAATTGCCCAATCCTTATGCGCGGGCTGCCTGCTCCGCTTGGTCTCCCATCCATCACCCATGTCCTTCCCTGTGAAATATGAGGCGTGGGCATCGTTCTATGTCATCACAAACCAACCTCGACCGGGGAGTATTAGGTTTGACCCCACACCAAAGTGCTGGTCCGACGTGAAAACCACCTTGCCTCCCGCAAACACGTGCGCCAAATCAAACACATCCGGAGATTTGGGGTGGATGGGTACAACGTTACCATACACGCGAAATCGGGCCTGTTGGAGACAATGTTGAGGGTAAAAAAACATGCATCACTTCCGTGACTACTCACAATACCGCCGTCAGGATACATGTTCAACTTTACATAGTTAACGGGCTGTGTTTCGGGTACTGTGAAAAAGTGCCTCGCCGAAGGGCCTAAGGGTGACCTCGGGAGAACTTGTAGCCACTAGAAATAGGATCAGTGGCGTCTCATTGACAGTAGCATTGACATGGCCGCACGCGTGCATCGTTGGCTGGGGGCAACTCTTCTCCTTCTGGAATATGCAAAACTTGTACAGATGCTGCGGGGGCTTCGTTGCCTTTTGAGAAACGTATCAGGAGGTTTATCCTTTGATCCTTAGCGGACATACCGTTGAAGTGACTCGTATCTATATCAAAACCTTTGACTGACCCTGTCGTGCCTAATTTGATGATCGCCCTGTGACAACGGAGTTGGGCAACTTGTGGATCCAGGCATGGTAAAACCCTTACCAATCATGGGCTGGGTTGTGTCGACGGGTTTCCCAACCATCATAGAGGGCACCGTTGGGGCCGAACTGCCCCTTCAGACTCCGCGCGGGCTGTGCGAGGCAGAAATGCAAGATCCGTACGGGAGAAGGGCACGTGTCCACCGCTTACCTCTGTGAGTAAAAGGTGGGAAACCTCCGCAAAGAAGTCATCAGATACGGAAACGACAGAACCACCGAGCGAAACGCTGGACAACTCTAAAGGGAAGAGACGACGTGTACATGTTTGTTTGATCAAGAATAGGTGTAGGATTACCTGTCTCAGTGGTGAACGGAAATGTGATTTGTGGGGTGACTGACATGATGATCGATGAAACAGAGATGAAACGAGGATTGGGCCGACCAGACGGCTCCGCCCGTGCAGCACGTGTCACGAAGTCTACGTAGTGGCGAGAAATCACATGAAAACGACAGACTGGTAAAGTACTTGACCTGCCATGCCTCAACTCAACTCTGCACGCTATCAAACTATCATCCTTCTTTTCTTCTCTGTACCATTAGCATACATTCACAACCGTCATGATTGATCACATCGTCGGCACTCCCAGTCCTTCCTGGAAACGCACTCAAGTGAGCCTTCTTCATATCTCCTCCCATGCGTCACCCATCGTTCATCCGTACTTCCCAGGTTTTTCTAGTTATCTTCTTTTGGCTATGGAGGATTACATGGGGCGACGCACGAGGGCCCCGCATTCTTTGGATACGATCTTTGAACAGGAGACTTGGTATGGTGCAAGGCCCGGATACATCGTCCTCCCAACCTCTTACCCCTTCTTAGATGACTTCACGCCGTGGCAAATCATTGTCAGCACCTTGACTGCGGTGTATGCCATGCGTAATGCTGATAAGCTAATTGGACTCGGTGGTGAGTTCCCACATCCGATTCGGAAGCCTCGCAAGGCTCAACTTTCCTCTCCGATAGCCCCCGAGCCCTTGGCACGCCTCGTGTGTTCATCTCGCCTCTTCCTACCTCTTCCTGTTTGTAACTATTCCTGCAGTATGCTCCATCATATTATCGCGCAACTTGGATCAACACTGGCCTGGACGCAGGCTTTGCAACCGCTATGCATATTCGCCAGAAGTGGCTACGAGACATCTGCTCAATCATTTTTTCTGTATATTATATTATTTTCGCTAATGAGGCCGACGAGAAGGTGCGTTGATCGTCGTGTCCTCGCTTGCGATGCTAAGCACCACAACCAACAGCTTCGTAAATTCCGGACAGCTCCTACTGTTGAAATGCTTCGTGTGACATGGGAGAAGACGAGCAACCCTTTCGTAAGAACATTTATCGCAGCCCTCTAGTCACCTAAGAACTCGTTTATTAGCTTCAACTTATCAGTCACAAGAAGCCCGTCGCCCTGTATCGCAAGATCCTTTTGCCGCGCCCACACTCGTCTCCGTACACGCGCCCCATCACAACTTGCCTTTACTACGCCCCGCGTCAAGAGCTCAACTCATCCAAAGATCCTCTGATCGCTCTTTCCTCCGAACGCGACTTGATTTTCGATGTCCCGGGAGGTGGGTTTATCTCGATGGGTCCCGGGCACCACGAAGAGCGTCTTCGGTCCTGGGCCGTAAAAACTGGCAAGCCAGTGATCTCCCTCGAGTATGGCAAGGCCCCAGAATGTTGGTTTCTCACCCCTCATCCATCTGTCACGCTTCCTTTTTATTGAATGAACTCACAGATCCGTATCCCTTTGCGATTGATGAGGTCTTTGACGCGTATCGGATCATCGTCGAATCGAAGGGAAAGGCCATTGGCATGGCTGGCGAAGACGTCAATATTGTTCTTTCAGGAGATTCTGCGTACGTACAACGTTCACCACCGGTAGTTGCCTGTTTGTCTAACCTTGGCCTAGCGGAGGTTGCCTGGCCACGGGATGCGTTGTTAAGATCATCGAGCACAATTTCCTCTTGTCGGATTCCTCATCGCCATACCCGCCACCGACATCCCGTCCATCCGCACCTCTCCCCCTCCCTGTGGCTGTCATGCTGAGCTACCCTGCGTTGGACTTTAACTTCACGTCATGGATGACGCCTTCCCATTTGAAGGTTCTTCGTGAAGAAACTGAAGCCGACGAACTTAGGCAGCATTTGAAGTCCCCGTCACTAATACGGAGGCGGTCCTCCAGCCTCTTCTACTCGTCTGACGATGATGGCGGCAGTGAAGGTTGGGCAAAGGAGCTTCGTGGTGCTAAAGATCATCTTTCTCATGTCAATCCTTTGTCTATGGTGGGCAAAGAGCGAAGGTCTACCTCCCCGGTTCACACGAAGAGTTGGCGAGAGACTTTTAGGATGGGCTTGACTTCGATAACTGGATCCTCATCGATTACGAAACGGCCTAAGTTGCGGCAGTCGCGTTCTCAACTGCACCTCCAGTCACACGAGACCACCACAGGCTCTTTTGGGTTCACCGATTCATCGAGCGAAGAGGAAGAGGAAGAGTACGAGCCCGAAGAGCATCGCCCTATTGAAGCTCGTATCCGGTGGCACCATTCTCATGTTTCCAGCGATTTTACCTCGCCTTCGTCCCTCGACCGTGCACCGAATTTGCTGAACACAACGCATCTCAGAGAAAGCGGTGGACAAGGCATTTTGAATCTGGAAGCCCAAGCGCGGCTAGCTGCTGAGGTTCGTAAGGCAAACGTGGAAGTCGCAAAGAAGCGTAGACGCGCTGCATACGACCGGAAGAACGCGCCTATCGGTATGCGTCTAACTATGACTTCTCGATCTGGCTACTTCCAAGATCGCATCATTTCACCAACTATGGTATGTCGTTGTCTCATCACCTTGTGTGAACGGTCTGGAATTCAGCATTCTTAGATGCGTGCCATGGCTATCTTGTACATTGGTCCTCACCTCAATCCTGATTTCGCGTCGGATTACCACATCTCGCCCATCCTCACACCCTCGCACATTCTTGCAAAGTTTCCGCCTCTTCTGCTCCAATGCGGCGAGAAGGATCCGCTTGTAGACGATACGATTATCTTCGCGGGACGTGTTCGAGAGGCCAAACGGCAACGCCGTGAGGAGCTTCGCGCGGCGCTAGCGAAGGGACGTGGGAACATGGACAGCGCCGAATTGCAAAAGCTAGAGGACGAACTGGAGAGCCTCGAAGTCGAGGACGATGAAGACTGGTTACAGATGCAAATCTTCTCTGGTTGGAGCCACGGATATCTTCAGATGCCGTCGCTGATGCCAGAGGCACAAGTCGCTATTGATGATCTCGCAATCTGGATCGAAGGCGTGTTCGCGACAGTTTCGCCAGTGGACAGCCGCGCTCCATTGCACGTGTCGTCGTTGCAGACTTCAACCAGTGAGGTCGAGGGGACTGGCTCGCATTTGCTCTCGCACGTCTTTCCGTGGGCATTCCGCGACGGCGCTGCAGGGCCTGCCAGCAATGGTGACCCTGTCCGAGTGCGTCTGGACAGCGACACCGTTCCCTGCGTGCGTATCTTGGTGCCCGGTGCTGATGACACAGCATCTTCCCTCGGATGTGGCACGGAAGCGGATTTCGAAAAATGTGTCGAGTCCATTCCCAAGGTGCGCAGAGAACCGGTAATGGGAGGAGGCCCGGAGAAGCACAAGGAAGACGAAGCCACGCGGCGGGAAAAGATGCGGAAAGGGATTGCAGCGTACAACGCAAGGAGTGAGTCGGGTGGTGACAGATCGGCGATGAACTCCGTTCCGACATTGGAGACGAATAAGTGGGTGCGGTCACCGCCTCGTACGCCGAAGGGATTCGAGAGTGTTGTAGGGGTTGGAGGACAGATCATAACTGAGAGCGAGTTGATGCGGCGACGGCGATTGTTAGATAGTGATATATTTGTAAGAGAGTAGACGATCAATGACACAGCCACCAGGGAATTGCGAGTCGAACCGAACCTCACCGAAATCTGCTGTTAAACTTGTTGCCGCAACATGTTCTTTCACTTGGCATAGCCTACCCTCCCCCTCCCCTCCCACTCCTGTCGTCCATGCACACAGCTCCTCAACCCTTCCGGGCGCACTCACCCCACGCCTTATGGGACACACCAGGCGCAAGCACCAGCGCCTCACCACAGCTTATTCCCTCCCCTGCTTCTCTTCCCTCTCACACTCACACTCCCTCTTCCTCTTCTTCATCTCATTCTTCTACTGCTGTCCCCACTCTCCCCCAGCTGCCCGGCGCAAGCTCTTCATCCTCTCCCTCTTCATCAGCTCCATTTATTCCGGCCTCTCCTCCCAAACTCTCCATCACTGTGTCTCAACAGGAAAGGAACACCAATTCTTCTCGCGTATTAGCTCGTTGTCCGGACCTAGACATGCCACCGACCGCTCATGTCCCGCCTCATGCATATCCATTTGGAGGGCTGGCCCCCGCTTCCGGGCACTATCCATTCCATGCCCCTCCGCTCCATATACCACCCATAGGCTCACATCTATCCCAACCGTCTCAACTGCCGCCTCTACCCCCATTGCGATCGCCCCATCCGCACGCCGCCAACCCACCTTACCCTTCTGCGCGCCGCGACGGCAAGCGGAGTCCTACAGATCCGGAAGCATATTACACCCCTTCGCCTGCTTCATTTTACAGTCACGCCCAGACCATCCCATCTTCTTCGCCTCCTCTCTCCGCAGTGAGCACCGTCTCGAGCCCCACCACTTCCCCGGCGACTCCGGGGACGGTATGCCGGCTCCCACCCATTTTTCAGGTCGAACGACAGCAGGTGACGACTTCTGCCACTCAAGCCGCCAGCGCGAGCCGGCGTCGGAACGAGGCAAACTTTCTCTGCCCTGTTCCGGGTTGCGGTAGCACGTTTACTAGACGGTTCAATCTGAGAGGTGCCCGGGACACTTTGTGCCCTACGAGCTCTGACTGACGTCTAAACCCGCATCAGGTCACCTGAGGTCGCACACGGAAGAGCGTCCGTACAAGTGCGAGTGGCCTGGGTGCAACAAGGGCTTCGCTCGACAACATGACTGCAAGTACGTGACGTGATTCGGGTATTTCTCTGTCGTATCCCCTTACGAGATGAGCACAGGCGACACCAAGCTCTACACTCGGCAAAGTCCCAGAATAACGCGTGCCAGGGCTGTGGAAAGACCTTTAGCCGCCTTGACGCTTTAAACGTGAGTTTATTCCATGCATAGCTTTGGCACGCATTGCTTATCGCCCCCATCCCCCCCCTTTTTTTTTTACCCTCTCACTGGTTCAGAGGCACCGTAAGTTTCCTTGTTCGTGTTAGTACTTTAATGGATCATATTGACACGAGGTTTCCGCGCAGTCCGCTCCGAAGGCGGTTCCGAATGTCGACAAGCATCCGCATCACCCAACGGTGTTCTGGAATCGGCTATCGGCTCAGAAGCGAGACCAATAAGTCCGGAGGCAAAGATCGAGCGCTCACCCACGCCACCACTTTCCGTTACACCCACAGAGGACAACAGATCCACCGATGGTGGTGCTGACTCTGCTGATTAATTATTCTGCCGTAGCTATTACATTCCTATTGTCAGTCCATCTGTTGCTCATTTATCTGTGGTTCCTCTTGTTCTAATCTTTTCTGGGTTGCGGACCCGTCGCGGCTTCGTAAGTATGTATGTATGTACGCTCTGCTCTCGCTGGGACGCCATCGCGTACTTTCATTATTTATTTAATCACACTCAGAGAACCACGCCCTCTCGTGTAACTAAAACCTGATTATCATTCCCCTATCTGTCAAGCCCCCCTAAAGTGCGAGCCTGCAGGCGACTATTCTTCCTCACTTTCGGCTCTTGTGCCGGCGTTTCCCAGCTCGAGCACCACTGGCGTGAGATCCTCCGCTTTGGCCAAGGTGTCTGAGTGGCTTGTTTGGTTAGTGCGTGCCCGCAGCTTCTGTGCTGGTCTCTACGGTCTTGTTCCTCCGGACAACGGAGAAACCCTCGACTCGGACTCGTGTACTCAACGTGGCGCGGCTGTCACTTGCCAATACTAGTCGCCTGGCAGGCAGCAAGCATGCTACTAAGAGCCACCTGGCTGGTGAGTGATTTCGTGAAAGGTGTCGAAGGCACATCAGTG
>Ga0137385_10004389_pt1 | contig 12307 bp, 14 predicted proteins | sample SagtaG_FD_104921 | JGI IMG/M metagenome (GOLD analysis project Ga0137385, IMG submission 104921) | Vadose zone soil microbial communities from Sagehorn Ranch, Mendocino, California, USA - Sage2_R_80_16 metaG | ecosystem: Environmental > Terrestrial > Soil > Vadose zone | place: USA: California...
CATGAATATGATACTGCTCGCCAACAAGCTCCTTGGCCGCGAGCATTAAACGGTCGAAACGCGTCACAATACCAAACGACGTTGACACTCCAACGCAAAAACACCTGGAAAGCACGCACGCTCCAGCCCGAACGAGATACAGTTAAATAACTGGTGCGTGTGCTTACATATATTGCTCGTTCTCGAGAACGTCGATTGACATGGTACGCGGCAGGCCATAGTCGTCGTCTGCTTCATTTCGGATTACATTTAATCCGTGGTGATAGTACATGAAGCGATCAAGCAAAGGGCATGGTGTGACCTGGGGCAGTGGGGTTCCGGTGCGAAGAGCAGTAGATATCATACCTGGACGTGGTTGTATGTCAGCGGCGCATTCATATCGAGATTGGTTGTTCGTTACTTATGACGGAAAGGACGTCCCCTTGAAAGTCGGGGTCTAAAAATCGGGTTCGACGTAGGAATGCTCTGGTCCAGGCCGGTTCGAGGTGCTGCACCACCGACATCAGATGCGAAAGAAGGTACGCAATTTCGCTTGAGAAACCGTGAGCGAAAGATCTTTCCTCCGACAGCGAGTGTATGACACCTACAGCTGAATTTCCAAAATCTTTTGATACCTGTCCGCTGGCCATCGCCCACGCAAGGAAAACTGGGAGATTTTTTAAGTCGGAAGCGGGAAAATATTTCGTTAGTCAGGCTCGCCTCGTAGATGATATTTGCGCGTAAAACGATGGACCGCTTAAGTTTCAGACGAATCGCGACGAGGCTCTGTATAACATGCTGCGGGTTCTCCGCGTGGGAAGAACTAGCATACGATACGACCGAACAGTATACTGAGCCTATCTCTGAAGCAGTTGTTGCGAGGCTCTGCCGCTGATATCCACGAAGTGTGGTTGAAGGGGGGAGGAAGGAGAAGATGCTGCGGAAAAAATGTATATCAATCAGTGCCTAGGATAGTGATTGAGGCTCACAACGCCGCAGATACCCCCGCACCCACGAGGACAAACCGCCGCTATAAAAATTGCGGTTGTGATCAGAGAAGCAGAGCGCGTGAGACAGAAGCATATACCCAAGCAAGGTTGATTCCGTAAAACAAAAAGCCGCCACCATTAGAATGTGTATTCTGCCATGAGTAGCCAATCACCTAAAACGTGACGGGGGTGAGCAGATTTTGATGAACCGCAAGAGTCGATACACACCAGGGCCGTAGTGGTGAAAAATATCATATTCGGGACTGGAGGACCCGGCAAGTAAAGCCTCACGTAGAAAAAAAACGGGAATGCAACGGCGCATGTGGCGGCCAGACCGTATGCATTACCCCTTCCCGCGCCGGTTGATATGTGCCAAACCGTAGCACCCGTCAAACCCCCTCCGAACGTGCTGATGATTCGGGCTACAAGGCCAAACGTAGTATCGCCGCGAAACCGCGCAAGCGTGAGCTGGCCCATGAAGCTATGCGCGCGTGAGGCTGGGACAGCGCCGGAGATCAAGTAGCTCACATTGCCCAACTAAATTTTTCTCCTGGCGTACAATACGATCAGCGCCTTTAGGAGGAAATCCACCCTCCGCTGTACGAGAAACACACCGTACGCAAGGTTAGCGGATGACCTAACGAACGAGGGAATGCTGAGAAGAGCTGTGTCCCCGAGAGTATGCGTGAGTTCAGGCGCTGACTTTCAATTAGAGGCCCTGACCGGTGAGAACGCCAGCCTTGATGGCGAAGAGTTGGTTGCCGCGTGATAGGCCACGAAACGCATGGTAAAAAACGTTCATAATCGCTTCAAATGAATTTCGGGGAGGCAGCGCATCTGGGTCGCGTCGTTGAGCTATCCCAATGTCCATGCAGAGACCTTCTTTTCCCTGTATTATATCTGACAACGTAAATCAGCAACACGAAATAAAAATATGTAGCGCGCTGGACGAACTTGGATTTTCGTCATCTTCACGCTCAAGATTGACATTGTGATCCCATATGCTCCAACGGAAGAAGTTGGAAAGGGACCCCGAGGGGAGCCAGAGCCGTGTTTTCAACCGCTCCTTCTCTAGCCTCGTGACGTACTCGAGCTGAGATCCTCAGCGAGAGCTAGAAAAAATAATTGGAAGCGCCACTTACAGTACTTATTAAAATAATGGAAAACTCCATAAGATGATACTGGTAAGTGTAGGCATGGAACAGAAAGCGATGAGGTGGAATGTCTCCTCCGGTCATACACCCTTCGTGTTTGTCACTGAAGGCCTCACGATACGGTTCTAATACCAAGTGCCTATGACCGCCGTTAGCAAGACCTCGGTTGAGCCAAGACTACGAACCGTATGGACGCTCGAAAGGCTTCAAGCGTTCTTCCAAGTTCGTCGCACGCCCGGGATAACGCATCGACATGTTCTTTCTGCACACGCGTGCATTTATCGCCACCCCACCAGAACATCCAGCGCCTGAGTCGTGAAGTGCTGAGCCATGAGTCGAGCTCTTCGAGACCCTTGCTACAAGCGCGGAGAAGTGGCTCGCAGCTTTGGCAGAGGAGGGAGGTCGATCGTTCAGTATAGTATATCGACAGTGGGTGAGCAAAATGATGCGACTCAAGATCGAGGTATTTCTGTGACTCAAACACGCCAACGACATGTTCGCGCAAATTGTCATGGTGATGAAAGGCCGAGAGGAGGGATACATATGAGTGCCGGTGGTGGTGCTTATGTGAACGGAACAGCGACCCATGCAAGTAGGACTTGGCCGAGAGCATGGCAGAGTCGACGTCGAAATGGGGGTGTCGACGTAGAGCCTGCCGCCCTCGGTGCTGTTCAACATCAGCCTGGGAACAGCCAACCGTAGAATGGTGCACAACGGGGGAAGCGCTTGCGGACTCTTCTGTGCGAGCCGGTGAAGACGGCCGAGACACGTTGGGCGTTCCTGCTGTAGGGCTACCGGGGTGAGATGGCACAGGTGTAACGGGGAACCGTTCACGCGTAGGGTCAATGAGCGCGAAGTATACGTTCATCCCATGGGCGCGCATAACCAGACGTTGAACCTTCTCTCGCATCCCATCAAGGTCCTTCCCGGAGAAGCGCCCCCATGAAATGTCGCGCCCCAAGAGACGACCCGATGCCGCAAGTGGTGCGAGTCCATTTTCAGCTTTCGAGGCGGACGCTCTGACGGCCTTGGGTGAAAAGTCTGGGGAAGAAGTAGAGATTCCAAGAAGAGCCAGATGCTGGCGGAAGCCTGAGCCGAGTGGACTTATGACACCCCGGAGTCCAGTTGTGTATTGCGCGGCAATGGAAGTAGGGAATATGAGCACGGATGACGCTATTGCCAAGGCCGAGTGAAATGCCAATGGGATCACGACTGCTTGTCCAGACTGTCAGAGCGCGATAAGACACGGACTACAATGCTGAGTCTACAAGCAGCTCACCTTGTAGTACGCGTAAGGAAATAAGGCTGAAGTTGTCAATGAAATATCTGTTGCGGGAACTAAGCCTGTCTATGCCGAGCCAAAAAAGTGCAAGACTTGCCTAGGCAAATGCAAGCAATGATGGTTGCAGGTGAGAACGGACCGGGGCCTTGCTGTGCCTTGATGTATAAAAAGAATGAAGAACCGAAGAAAATAAAAATGGCATTGATGATAGAAGGCTGCGACAAGAGTTAAAAGGCAAGTTAGGTGGCCATATGGAACTCACCGCTGCTTCTATGTACTTCCCAGAAAAGATTTCGTTAAGGGTGGCGGTATAAACAGTATGTGAACGTGCTAGACTAGCAAGTTTAATTCCTAAGCTTGCCCACCTGTGAGAAAGCAGAGCTTGATTACGAAGTCGGCTGCATCCGATATGTTTATGCACTGACCCCCATGCAATGAGAACGCATAGAAGTATAATGATCTCTCGTTCTGTGTTGGTCACAAAGGGATCACCAGGAGGCGAGAGCATGCCAGCTAAGGAAGAGAAATCAACAAAGCATCCCGCCGCAGATGCAAAGTCCACGTACCAACCAATATTAAAAACGAGGCCTCACAAAACGAGTAAATAAACGCTCGCCCCTGGCATGTGACAGATAAACACACCTGACCCATCACTCTCCTGGACGGACCTATGATGAGCAGGAGCAACGAGGCCCATTCAGAGACCGCGCAGCGTATGGCGGGTTTCCATTTTGACCATCTCCAGTTATCTATGATCCAGTGCAAGTAATTGGGTAGTTCAAATCGGGAAGCTCTAGCGTGTTGGGACAAAATCGGTTTATTCGCCGTCTCCTTGCCTTTGTCGCAGTTGGAACTGGATTCCTGTTTAGGGGCTACCGGAAAAGGACGCAAAGACGGCGAGGTTTGCTCTTTGCCTTGCGGATCAGGCCTCGATCCATCTTCATCACCGATACGCGGGTCATATTCTGTGGGCTGGGGAGGAGATTGCAAAGACATCCGGGGAGACCCAACACTGTCGTTCGAGGGAATAAGTCAGAGCAGAGGATATCTAGAGAACGCAACGGTTGAAGTACTTCCTGTCCCTCTGCTGACCCGCCTGTGGGAAGAGAGGTGAAGGGTGACCATCTCAGTCACGCTAATCGGGCGATGTCAGACGAAGCTCGAACTTGCGGCATAATGGCCGCAAAGAAAGATAATCTCCCATGCGACTGGGTTAGGGTTTAACGATTTCCTTTCAATTACAATTTACGATGGGCGACTCACCACCTCCCCCAGAAGCTACGCCCCCTCCGCCGCCCCCAATCACCTCTGGATCACCAACTGACTTTTTGAAAAACGTCGTTGGGAAGCGTGTCGTGGTTCGTCTGACATCTGGGGTTGACTACCGTGGTATGTGCTCCTCCCCTTTGCCTTGCGTTCTGCCTCACATTTGGCTCGGTACTTTAGGCGTATTGTCATGCCTCGACGGATACATGAACATCGCTCTCGAGCAGACGGAGGAACACGTCAATGGAACTGTGACAAACCGTTATGGGGATGCGTTTATCCGTGGTAACAATGGTTAGCGCATGCCCCATACTTTTCCTGCATTCTTACGTTCTCGTACACAGTACTCTACATATCAGCAGCCGAACCCTTATGAATCCTCGTCTCGCCTTGCTCTTTACTGCAGATTCACATGCGATGCGAGGCTGGCCGGTCTTCCTAAGCGCCGTTGCATCTGCCCTCTCCCCGCCAGATCTCTGGTCAGGTCCTCCTGAACAGGCGTACTATCTACACAATGCTCTGATCCGAAATATGTCTTTGGGTCTTTTGTTGGTAAAAACTAGAAAATGACCTCATGTTTTCTACGATGCTAGTTTCTGAATGCCCAACCGGTGCTTCTTGCTTCCCTCAAACGTTTCCGGGGCTGATGGTGTAGTCGGTCGACGAATTCCACCCGATCAATCAACTTCTCAGCAATTTTAGAGTTCAAAGCAGGGTACTCTAATTTTTTTTCCAGTCTGTCTTGCGGCGTACGGGGTACTTTAATGTCACACATCACGTCCACACGCCGCCTCCAGGTACAACACCACTATAGCTACAGTGTACCAAACGGTCGCGCTCGAGCTAATTTCGCACTAATTCTTATCCCAAACCTAGGAAAATGGAGAGCTAATGTTCCGGTTTAAGTTTCAACCACCATCTGATCGATGCCGCGGGTCGGACTTCTACAGATCACCAAATTATTGAAGTGGTTGACCCTGGTAGCTGGGCGGGTATCTGCGCCGTGCAGGGGAATTTTTTTTTTTGGTTTTTACTGCCTCCACCTCACGACCATCCACCTTCTTGCTGGCGAGTGGGTGCAGTTGATTCCCTTTCCCGGACTTTCCCGTTCATTTCAGAAGCCCTCAACCACGGCGGTCAGCTGTGTCCGCGTTTTCCTCCTCGACCTTGTCACATCCTCATCCGTCGTTCTTGCTCGTCTCTCTTATCTTCCTAGATTTGCTTCGTTGGGGCCGTTCCCTCGTGGTGTTGTTCGCCAGCAGGTGCCGGATCTTCCACCCCTTGAAGGGGTAAAAACCTGGCCATTCTCGTGCACGAGTTTCGAACCATTGTGCGCATCGACTGGACGAGAACGAACCTTCCCCTCTCGCCAACAGCCGGGAAAAATCACGACCGGCACTTGCGACTCTTCATCCCATCACTTTGATATAGCAGTTCGGACCGAGCAGCGCTATCAACATGACGTAGTAATGCACGAACTGTGTGCGTGCATCATCCAGATCAAAGAAGCTGCTTCAGTTCTGTAAGAGTAGTTCTCATGAGATCTCGAAAGCGGGACCCTCTGTTGGGGTCAGGTCGCTGCCCTGTTTACAGTGAGATGCAAGCTCGTATTAACTGCGGCGCTCGATTAGCTCCACTCTTTCTAATTTTGGTACTGCACTCGGGGTATACAAGAAGCTTTATATTCACACTAATCCCTTCCTACGAACGTCGTAAAACGAATTTAAAAGGCAATTCCGCAGATGCACACGCGGTGACCGCCTACTAAAGCCTTGGCTTGATCATATGTTTGGTCGAAGCCGGATCGAGAACGCTCTGAGGGTAAGGCAACAAGAGTCCTCGAACGTGTTCACAGGCGCCATCAACGACAAGAACCTGGCCCGAGACAAAGCTAGCTGCATTGCTAAAGAGGAAGACCGCTGCATTGGCGACATCTCTCGACTCTCCTCTGCGGCCGGTGGGAAGAGGCCAAGAATACTCGCGGCTCGAGGGTAAGAGGCGATCCATACCCTCGGTCCCCTCAATAGGACCCGGTGCGATGACATTCGAACGGACGCCATGTGGACCTTCTTCAACTGCAAGGACGGCAGACGTAGCATCAACGGCAGCTTTTGCGGCCGAAACATGTACTTGATATGGGGTGCCTACAAAAAAACGAATTCGTTCCAAACAGTAGAGGGAAATGGTGCCAAAGTCGCACGTACCACGATAGTGAAAGGTTGCGCTCACATGAATGTATGAGCCCTTCGTCGCTTGCACGTGGGGCAGGGTTGCCTTGATTGTATAGTAGGTCCCAAGCTTACCGGGCAGGAAAGGTCGGTGAACAGAACGGCAGGTCACCAAAACGGGGACCTACCGTGTCAATTTCAATCACAGTCCTGAATCCATTTTCGGAGAGGCCCGAGATGGGTGCAAGGAAATTCCCTGCGGCGCCTATGTTGAAGGGGCGCAATGTCAGGTGAGATTCAAGTGAGAAGGGAACCCGGACAAATGACCGTTGATGACGAAATCAATCCTGCCATATTTCTCGATAGTCCGCTGAACAGCAGTCTGAATTTGCTTGGGATCCCTGACGTCAGCTTTGACGGCAATACAAGTACTTCCAGTGGCCGCAGAAAGCTCCTGTGCTGCCCTTGTAAGGCGTTCCTCACTACCGCGAGTATCAGGGAGATGTCACACGTCTTTGATCGAGGACTCACTTTCGACCGACAATGGTGGCATTCGCTCCATGTCGCATCTAAATGACGCCGAACGTGAGGCAGAAAGATATATACGTTTGACAATCTGTGGCGAGACGAACCACGGCTTCCGTCATTACCCGACATATTCCGGAACCACCACCGGTACAGAAGAGGACTTTGTTCTTGAATATGTCCTTCTTGAAGACGGCCGTAGAGTCAACTGCAGGGTGTGCATGAGGATCTAGCTGGGACATTTTCGGCGCTACGTGAGGAGGAACGAATGATTTACGTCTTTTCCTCTTTCTTTTTGATCTTCTCTGTCGGGTCGGCGCCGGTTGTCGCCACCGGGAAACCGGGAAGATTTCCGGACCGGAGCGGACGCACAGAGGCCCGCTTATAGCTCGGCGATTGGTGTCTGAGTAAGGAATACGAGTTGCTCGCCTAAATGGTAAGCAGGCTGATGGTCTTCAGGTCCCAGATGCTGTTCATGCTCCGCTCGTTAAAGGTAAATGACGTCAATACCGCTCTGTGAACATGTGGGGGGGCCAGGGGACATTCGGTTGCACGATCATCACCGCTGAGAGCTGCTGCTGTAGCTGCGGCACAAAGTGCTGAGCGTTCAAATAACTTTTCGTACGTACCGCTTGTCTTTCTGCTCTTACGTTTCCTCCCCAATAAGTACATACTTCCAACGCCCTTTCTAGCGCGGCCCCGACTCCGACCCACGGTACCTCACACTGAGCGCCTTCTTCTTGTCACCGGTCTACTGTACTCCGCGGTCCGCGCATAGAGGCCCAATCACCCCTCAAACCACGCTTTATAACAATGCTCATCCGCACTCTCTTCCTCGAGGAGATGCTGCGAGCGTGCGCCGGAGCTCCGTGTCTGTCCTAGACTCACGCCGTATGTGCAAGGTATCGAAGGGGGTGCCCATGTGTCCCCAGCCTCACGTCCACCAGTTCTCACGCTCGGACGTTACACGTCGCGCCGCCGTCATTCCCCTAATAGAACTCGAACACGCCCCCTTGCTCTAATCAAACGTGTCGTGATGCGGTTTTGCGCAGTTAGGCCCGGGATGTCCCGTGTTGAACAAAAAAACCGCGATGTTCGCAGACGCGCAAGCAACTGCCCTGAATTTCGTGCTTCAGCCGTGTTTGATCCTAGGGGTTTGCATTACATGGCAGGTGGCGCGAATACTGTAATGGTCGTCGCAGTCGTAAACTCGGTTAGCATCGGACTTTTTGAGGTATTCTGAAAAAATTACTCGCGCTTCCTGGGTTTGATTCCGACATCTTTGAGAATAACTTTTACTTGGAAGGTGAAGTGAGACAAACTCTGGAAAGAAACGACGTGTCAGGGACCAAGGATACTTGTAGTTTACACATGACAACAGACAAGGTTTGGTGCAGGGATACACGGTAGCAGCAAAGTGGAGATGACGACACTGCGATACGAACGAAGCCTGTGAAACAGAGCGGAAGAGAAAATGGAGAGCATTACACAAACAAGGGGTGATCTAGGCTCAGACTATTGCAAGAATGATGGCAAGAAGATAGTTGTAGCAGTTGTACCAAGAATTCGACGAGAAAACCACGAAAAAGTAATTCGAAAAGACTAGCGATGCGATATCTCTATTGCCCGCCTATTTTTGTGCGCCAATGGTCCATGCTCGAGTTAGTATAAGTGGCGTTGCTAGACGATGGGTTGGCTAAAGGGGGAACCCCCGAACCGAGTGCTAACGAGTGTAATGGTGGTGGTCGCGACGACCGTGACTGTGGATGCGGGAGCTGTAACACTTCATGAGCACTCGAAATATGTGGTGTGTTGGAGTGCGGCACCGAATGCGAGTCGTACTGTTGCTCGTACCCGCCACCCGCTCTACCTCCGTACGGGCCTCCCTGAAGTTGAGACCCCGAAGCGTAGTAATTCTCCGACGCAGTGGAGGAAGACGATGTGGAGCTTTGGTACGCCCCTGGCGATTGTGAAGCGGGAAAGAACGGCGACGAGAGTGTCTGAAGAGGGTAATTGTTAGAAGAGCAGGAGGATACGTGCGATGAGGCACTGGAAATGGCCGGGGAGGCTTGGGAGGTCGAGGTCGACCAAGGGCGAGGCGAAGGATGAGAATATACCTCGCTTTTAGCATGAACAGTGGAATTGGGCCGCTCGCGAAGCTGCTCTCCAACATTAAGGGGGGGTATTACTGGAGTCGAGGCCCATGTTGGTTGAATAGTCCGACTGTGATCGCCTCGGACACCAGACGACGCGCCTCCCCAAAAGGAAGAACCACCAATGTGGTCTGGTCCATACCCACTCGAAGATGTCGAAGTATTGGGGGGGTGAGATGCATGGGACGGGTACGCGTGGGAATGTATCGACGTGTCAGAATAGTGGTGAGAAGGAAGCGAGGCCAGAGGTGACTCGGATGGTGGGTGGTCGTGAATCGACGAAAGGTGTCGAAGGCGTGTGCCAGAAGGGACCTGACTCGCTGGAAAATCATTGCCAGGGTACCCAAAGGACGACAGGGCAGGATGCGGAGATGTGACGCTCGAGCTATCGTCATATCCCGATGCTACGCCGGAGTGCGAACTGCCGCGCGACGGAGCCAGGTCCCGCGCAAGGTCCTGCCCGTCAATCGACTGGTAGTCGAAGTCATGTCCGGCGGAGAAATCATCTCCGACGTCGCCTGATGCCGAGGGGTCGAGCAGAGGGGTAGCGGTGGCATCTGGTCTGCGCTTCTTACGGGAGTTGTTAGGCCGTCTCCTATAAACGTAGTCGGGATATTTGGAGTTAAACGTTTCTTTCAAACGTTTGGCTTGATCGAGATAAAATTGCTTGTCGGCCTTAAAAAATACAAGTTGAGTTGGCGGAAGGTACCCCACGGACGGACCTGCTCACCATGTCCATGGAGTTCCACTCCTTGCTCAATATTTTGCTGATATCGCCAGTGCGCATGGTTTGATTGGCTGCGGAGACCTGAGGACGCCTACGACGCGCAAAGATCATGAACGCGTTCATTGGTCTCCTCGGCGTGCCATCAGAGTTGAGTGCTTGGGAAGTCAGTTGGGTGTCCTCTACAAGAGGAAGTGTGAACGATGTGCAGCGGTTTGACGAGCGAGAGCTAACCTGGTGGCATGTCGTCCATCTTTGCGGACGTGCGACAGTGGGTGTACGACGTGCCATCGTCGGAGTCGGCGCGGGGGCTGCCTCTGTCTGAACGAGGATGCCGGTGTGCAGCAGAATCTGAACTGGCTTGAGAGTGTTGAACAAGTGAGTCAAGACGGCTCATGATGTCAGTGGCAGACGCGAGCGTAGACGGGAGATGAGGGGAACGCGTCTTGAAGTACGTGAGAGGCAATGTTGCACTGGTAAGTCAGGCGAGCGAACTGCGGCGTGATCGGGGCGTGGCGGTCGCGGATGTCCGAGTTTCCAGAATAGCGGCGGCTTATGAGAGCAAGCGGGTCCTAGAGTGGTCGTTGGGGGGGGTGTGTGAAGTGCGCTGTATAAACTTTGTCAACCGCGGACGAAGGGGGAAACGACGGGACCATATCACCTTCACGCATGCGCTGGGTTTTTGACGTTACAACTGTGAGGACGGGATCAAAGCGAAGCAGGATGGCTCGCCGGGAAGGGGAATCTGCTGATCTCTTGTTTGTCGCCCCATAGTCATTGACACCGGCTAACGAGGTGCTATAACAGACACCCTTGAAACGGCTGTGCTCCTCACGCTTGGGCCCGTAAGCGCGGCTCGACCAATCGTCGGTTTCCCCGCCATCCTCAAAATCCCTTTCCCATAATTATCGAAGATTCCACAAAGGCAAACGCCAGCTGATACCCAGAGCCTAGGCGCGCCTCAGGTTGCCTTTTAGAATTTTTCCTCGGCCTTTTCCCTGCCCTTCTGGGCTAACCTCAATTCGAAGTTGTTCGCTCAGCGCCGTTCGGCGCCCAAATGCGGGCCCAGTTCCTTGTTTCTCCTCAAACACCAGCGCATCAGTCAACGGAAGATTTCTTGAGCTCTCGCAAATTGCTCACCTCCCCCGGATGATTTATTCTACTGGAAAATCGGTGCTGGGTCTTCGAAAAAGTCGCAAGCCGCGGTGTGGTCCCTCAGAGACCGGGGACCCCCAAACCTTTTTGCCTCTTGGTATCGAGGTGGGCCTCGCGGGCTCTGGAGACCGTTTGAGCGAGGTTGACAGTGCTTGGTTGTGTCACTACTCGACTCCCTACCGCAGTGTCGGAAAATCATGTGACCTCTCCACCTTGCGAGGATGCAAGCTGCATTGTACAATGGACAACGTCACTGGTCTCGCTCTGCGATATGTGCCATAAAGGGGTCCTGGGTATTTTCTAAGTGAGTCCAGACAGTTACGCCCTCTCCCTGATGTTGTTGCGCTTGGTGATAGATGGCATTGCTGATCTTCTGCTTAAGGGTTTCACTAGTCGCCTCCGATTGCCGATCCGGTATCGGCCCGATTCCGGCACTGGTTCACCGCCTGATCGATATTTCTTGTGTTTCCTCCCAAGGCTGGCTCTGATGATGAAGCTCTACAGGCATTCAAAATCAGTTTTACCCCAATTTTGCTCTTGTGCTCTCCGGTCCTCACGGGAAGCTAAATCAGATGGTGTTCCAACCAATAAGAAGTCAGGCAACTAGGATACACTGGTGCCCTGGTACCTGGAACGGATCTGTCAATTCTAGTGACCGCTCCAAAGCATACCACCTGTCTCGAGGGGTTACTCGACGCCGACACGTTAAAAGGACCGCCTCGCCCGTCCTGCTACGTGTCATGTTGCCGAGTCTGTGTTCGTGTCTTTCTAGGCTCGTGCAAGATCGCGAATGAAGGTGGTGGGTCAAAGATGCGATTATTACCTAAAGCACCCATATATCCATGTGTCCATCATCCACTCAATCCCGGTGTGCCACCGTTCTCGGGGTCAAAAAAAAAAGCAACGCGCCCA
>Ga0137385_10004392_pt1 | contig 12303 bp, 17 predicted proteins | sample SagtaG_FD_104921 | JGI IMG/M metagenome (GOLD analysis project Ga0137385, IMG submission 104921) | Vadose zone soil microbial communities from Sagehorn Ranch, Mendocino, California, USA - Sage2_R_80_16 metaG | ecosystem: Environmental > Terrestrial > Soil > Vadose zone | place: USA: California...
CATGGGGACCGGAAGATGGCGACCGTGGGCCGTTCACCAGACCTGCGGGGGTTCACGGTTCTCGCGCCTCCTCTTCGTGAAGAGCGGTGCCGGTGGGGCACGTGCCCGCGTCGCGCCCCACCGGCCGCGGGCGGGTCCAAAGAGACCTGCCGGTCACCTTCTACCACGGCCCCACGTGTGCCGAGAACCCCATCGCACCGTAGTGAGCGGAGAGCCCCGCCCACGCGGGACTGGGCTGGTCCCGTCTGGCGACGCCAGGCGGCCGTTGGGTCTGGCGCAAGCCCAGAGCTCGGACCTGCGGTATGAAGACCAGGACCACGGTGCCCGACCGGCGACCCTGTCGGTTTGGGTACAAATGAGCAGTCCTCACTCCTTAGAGTGGCTACGACGTGGGCCGATCGCCTCGGCCTCTCCACCCCGTCAACCTTCTCCACCGTTTCTCCGAAGTCAGGCGGAGCTCCACGGCCACACGTTCAAGAACGCGGTCGATCTTGTTGCGAACATCTTCGTACAGGAATCGGTGGAGCTCGCCCCACCCATCGTCTGAGAACCGGCGCATCCGCACCAGGCGCGCGTCTACGCAATCCACGACTGTCGTTCGCAGGTCGTTCAGTTCCCCGCGGACTTCCTCCGAGGGGATCAACCTCCGCGCCTTGCTCACCTCGACGTGGATGCTCCTGCCGACATCCCACGATTCGTCACTGTCGTACCGACTCCTCGCGTGGCGGTATCTGAGCCCATTTCGCACTCCTTCCTCCTTTCCGTAGTAGGCCACCTCAAGGGCTAGCTTCCAGTACCGCCAGAGCAGCTCAGAAAGCATGCACGTCGACTGACCCGGTGCCCGCTCGCGCCCCCGCCCGGGGCCGATCTCGGGCGCTACGCGGTCGAGCGGTTGACAGCCCGAGATCCTCATAGACGGGGGAGAGCGGGGCGCATCATGCAGGCGGTGGACGCGGTACGGATGGAAGGGGGACGGCTCGCCCAGCTGTACCGCCTCCACGTTGGCGAGGCGTTCCGCTTGGCGTACCTACACCTATCCGACGTCCGGGTCCGGTGGGCGGGGCCCCCCGAACGCGCCGCCGCCTTTGGATGCGAAGAGCCCGTCAGCGCAGGCCAGCCAATTCCAGCCAATATTGGCCAGAATTAGCCGCCCTCCTCCCCCCCTGGCCTCTTGCATGGAGGTGTGCCACTTCCGGGCGTGCAGCGCGTGGTGAGCGCGGAGCAGGCCTGCCGGGTCGCCCCGAGGTTACCGAGCGGGCGTGAGCCCGCGCTTTCGAAGCATCTCGTCGACCAGGTCGGCGGTCTCCGGAGGGATGATCACCGTCACCGGCCGGGTGTCCTTCTCCTCGGGGGCCGGCACGAGCATCCCCGAGATCTGCAGCAGGAGCCTGATGGCCCCGAGCCTCCCGTTCCAGTGGGGGATCTCGTGGAAATGCCATTCCTTCCAGTGCTGCTCTTGTGCTTCCAGAGTAGACCGTTCTCCGACTTGACGCTGGGGCGGGAGAACGCGGTGCGTTCAAACCTGTCCCGGATCGTGCCGTCGGACTATTCGGTTGACATGACGATGGCCTTCATCCTCACGTTCCCCACACCGCTTGCGCGGACGCGGCCTGCGGAGCCGAAGGGTGATGCTTTCCCACCTTTGCAACATGGCTCAAGGCTCGGCCGGCGTGACGCGGTCGGCTCGAAGGGGGCGAAAGCACTCCGGGCGCCCCGCCGCCGACCCGCCTCTGGAGGGCAACCGCGAGCGTGTGCTCAGGATCCGATCCCGGGTGGACTCTGGGATGGAGCGAGGCCTGCCCCCATGCCCCTCCTCGGCCCGGACCCTCCTGGACGGACTCCCGCCGCCTCTTCCCGTCCATGGGATAAACGAAGGGTCCACGAAGGACAATCACCACCCAGGTCGTTCACACGGAAGCGAGGGTAGGCGCGCTCGGAAGCGCGGAGTCGACACGACGAGGGTTCGCAGGGAGCCCGGGCGCCGCAGGAACTCGTGCAGCGCGGCGACCTCCGGTTCGCGGCCTACGGATCTCCGGGCCCGGCGGTGTCGGTCTTTGAGTCGAATAGCTGCGTCCGATAGGAGCGTCTGGGGCGACAGAGCAAGTGCAATCGAAAGACGCGTAAGCAGCGCGCGTTCCCTCTCAGCCGGGTGTCGGAGTCTGATGACGGGCATTGCCGCGGATCGCCGACAACGAGGGGAGGTCTACTTCGGCGAGCGGCTGCCCGGCTTGATCCAAGGCGGTGACGGTTTGGAAGTCCGAAGTTTCGCCTGACTCACCAGTTGGTACCACGACCAACCACACCCCGTTCGTGATGTCAGGGTAAAGCGTCGAGCCGTCTCCCAAGACGACTTCGACAGCAGTTGCGCCGTCAGGGACCAGACCGTAGGCAACGTTGTAGAGCTGATCGTTGACCGGCAAGCCTCCCTCGCCGGCAGCCAGCGGACCCTCCCCAACGCCACAGCCCCCAAGCTCGCCGCCGCTGCTCGAGACTGTTACGCAAGGTTCATCCCCCTCTATGGAGGCGGAGGCGGTAAAGGTTGCGTTCCCAACCGTGACGGTTGAAGTCTTCACTGCCGGGGTCGGCTGTAAAGTCGCCTCTGGGCTGGAACCAAGTCCTGAATCTGCGGGCACGGGGTTAGCAGACTCGTAGGGTCCGTTGAATGCGGCCACAGCGGCAGCCATCCCTCCAGCCGCAACAAGCAGTGCGACCACGACCGTCAGCCTGCGCGCCCGTTGGCGCCGCCGCCCCCCTCTCCTCAGAGTCTCTCTAAGAGCGTCTGGACCCGCGGAGATTCGCCGGGCCTCTTGGTCCAACAGCATCCGCACTTCAGTCACGACCTCCACCACCCTCCATCAGTGTTCTCAGCCGCTTTCGAGCGCGAGAAGCTCGCATGCGTACTGCCTCCGGGCGTATACCAAGGATCTGGCCCGCTTCCTGGTCCGACATGCCCACCCACTCAAGGAGCACCAAGGCAACTCGCTGGCTCTCAGGGATCGCACCAAGGGCGCGACGGATGAGATCGCGCTCGTCGGATGCTGCGATGTCGTCTTCCTGAGCGGGGCGCAATGGCCTGCGCATCGCGACAGCAAGACGGCGGAGACGACTGCGACGGGCGTTAAGAGCGACCCGGTAAGCGTAGCCTTCCGGATTCGGGGTGCCCCGGAGCCGCTCCCACCGCTCATAGACGCGAAAGCATGCCTCCTGAGCAAGCTCCTCAGCCTCGTGACTATCACCCGTCAGGAGATACAGAGCTCGCAGGAGCCGCTGGTAGTGCTCGCCGAAGAACTCTTCGAAGCTCCCCAAGGCTTGGTGCCCAGCTGCTTCGACGGCCAACCTCTCCGCTAAGGGTTCGATCCCCATGGCCATTAAACGCGAGAGGCGGCCCTCCTGTAACACCCCACCGCGAAATGGGCTGGAGGGCCGGCGCACAGCCGCCTCTCCTTCGATCTGAAGCTCCTCCCGCTAAGTACCTCAGTCGAGAGGACAACCATTTGAGACGCCATCTTCGCGTCATCGAGTAACATGTGACGCATTAACAACGAGCAGAGATGGTGTGTGTCGTACGTATCAAGAGCCCCCAGTCGGGACTCGAGAGACGATACCATCAAGATCGGACTTCGCCTCCCATTCAGCTCAGCGCGACGTTCATCACCCCTCTTGACACCGGGCGTACACTGATTCCAGGTCATGCTGGCGGCTGCTTCGCCAGGGAAGGGAGGCGTCACATGGTGGTCCGGCCCTCTCGAATAGGCACTGTATCGCTCGTCTTGGTGATCACCGCTGGCCTCTTGGTGGGCATTCTGTCGTCTCCAGCCTTAGCAGCCTGCTCCTCCGATAAGAGCAATACCCACACTGTCGGATCAGTCTTTCATGGCTGGGATCGTTTCTTCTGTCAGCCAGCCAATAACTACAAGTTCAACGGGTATACCAATCATGGGCATGGCCAGAAGTACGTCGCTATCTGGAACTCGCCAGTCACCGGCAACCCCGATTGCGACAACCTCGCAAGCGGTTCGGTAAACGCCTTCTGCTCTGCGATCGTGGCTGATGTACATCATCAGAGTTACAACGACATCGCCGCAGTTCAGGGCTCTGGATACTGCACAGATAGATTCCCGGACGGACACGGATTCGACTGTCACTTCATGGAGCCTCTGCCATGACATCGAGACTGAAGCGTAACGTGAGGCTAGTTGTTGCCCTTCTGATCGGCTCAAGCGTCGTGTTGGCGACAGTTATCGCCCGAGGTGCCACCCGAACGGCGGCTCAGAGCACAGATCCTGCTCGGTCTGGAGCGGAGGCGGTAGGCTCAGCTCTGACGATCGGTGATTCCAGCTGGGCCCTCGTTCGGTCCTTCAGCGCAGATGGAAGCTGCCTTGAGGTCGTTGCGGAAGTCGACGGCGTGGAGCAAGGGAGCGTCGGGGGCTGCGGCAACTGGAATGCATCGCCTCTAAGTTGGTCCATTGGCGGGGTAGGCGTTGAGGGGCAGTGGTATGACGTTGCACTCGGCCAAGGATCTTCCGATGTCGCAGCCGTCCGCCTTACTCTTGCGGACGGGAATACGCGGGCGGACGCAACAGTGGAGGCCGACGGGGGATATTGGTTCGTGGTGTATCCAGCGGATCCCTTGGCTAAGGAAGGCGACATCACCCGCATCGAGGCACTTGACAACACTGGCAGTGTGATTGGGCAACAGGAGGTACCCTCTCTTGCCGAGGCACGTGGGGCAGCTACGCTCGCAACACCGGGCGAGCCCGTCCCGACGGCAACCTCGGGAAGCAACCCTCACCGCTGACGCGCCCTACGCTCTGGGCTCGCTCATAGAGATTCGGCAGACTCAGACCCTAAGTGTCCATCGCAGGGAACGCTCCCTGGTCGCGATCGCGCTGCCTTACGGAGAACCTACAGAGAAGCCACAGAGAACTACAGTTTTGGAGGGATCCCCCCAGCTAGATCGAACAAGCGTTCGAGTCGAGCGTGACGCGTTTCCCCTTGGCCAGGGAGGTGGAGGGGATTCACGGCCTGCGCCCGCGCCATCGCGGTGTGACAGGCCCTCGGTGGGGGGTATGCGAAGGGTACAAGAAGGTCGCCGCAGGAGGAGGCCCCTGACCCGCTCTCGAAAGCCGGGGGCGGTCCCCCCCGGGCCAGGAACGTCTGGCCCCTTCAGGCCAAGGGGGAAGCCGGAGCGGGAGCCTGCACTGAGACGCAACGAGCCTAGGTTTTCTCCGTCCTTGGCGGGCTCGGTGTGGCGCCCGGTCGCGGCGGGAAGGCCGAGCGATGACTTGACCTACCCTGAAACGGTCTCTGACCCTCTATCGCTCAGGTCGGCTACCAACTCCCCCAGCCAATCCGCCGGTGTATGGCTCATCACCAAGTTCCGGAGGATGCCGCTTCGGCGAGCACGTTCTCGAGCCGGCATGGCTAGGGCTCGTTCGAGGACGGCGGCCGTCTCCGCGACATCTCGAGGATCTCGAATCACCAACGCCGCTTGGCCAAGCTCAGTGGCCGCGCCGACGGTTGAGGAGATCACGAGAACGGCGTTGCGTTCGTTCAGTATGACTCCTTCCTTCGCTACCAGATTCATGCCATCGCGGATCGAGTTGACGAAGATCACGTCCGCCCGCCGCATGGCGGCAAAGGATCGCTCCCGGTCGTCTCCCAAGAACAGTCGGATGGATCCAGGGAACCTGGCGTTGATGTCGTCGACGGTTCGCTCGATCTGGGCTCGGTAGCGGACATACTCGTCCATGGTCGTCCGACGGGGAAGGAGTGAAGCAACGAAGGTAGCCTCGGACGGCTCCGACATTCGCTCCAGAGCGAGCTCGAAGGCCTGAAATCCTCGAAGGGCGTTCTTCGAGGGTTCCACCCGGTCCGCCCTCGCGATCAGCTTCCCCTTGACCAGCCGCCCGAGCCGATCGACCCACCGGTCTGCTTCGGGCCGATGGCCTGCGGCGAGCACGCGATCTGTATCGACGGGTACGGGGTAGGCCCTCACCCGCGTCCGCCGGCCGTCTCGCATGACGGTGCCGAGGTGCCTGTCCACCGTCTCACCGGACGCTTCACAGGTGTCCAGGAACTCGTCTCCCCATCCCGGGGTGTGAAAGCCGACGACATCCGCTCCGAGCATGCCATCGACGACCCTGGCCACCAGCGCCTTGGGCAGACGCTGGAACCCCTCGGTGGACCAAGCTCCGTGCATGAATAGGCCGGACGCCACGTCCGGGCGAAGGCCCTTCAGCCATTTCGGGCCGGTCAACAAGTGATAGTCGTGAAATAGGGCGATCGAGCTGGGATCGGCGCGCCGAGCGACGCGCTCGGCAAACCATCGGTTGGCTGCGTCGTAGCCGCCCCAACTGTCCCGCCATCCCCACCCGGGCGAGCCTACCCCCAACTCGTCCCACAAGTCGTGGCAGGCAAACCAGAGGATCCTGTTGCTGATCTCATCGTAGTAGTGGCGGTAAACGTCACCCTCAAACGCCAGGTACTCGGCGCGATACGGCAAGCTTGCACATGCGTGGGCGCATGCCCCCGCCCGGACCGCGGCGCGATCGTCCTCCGAAACCGCCGAGGCGATCCACCGCAACCCGGACCCAAGCGATCTGCCGAGCAGATCCAGCAACTCAGCAACAGCACCCACGCCCGGTGCCGGGGCGTAGCTCCCATCGGCGCGGACGAACGACAGGGGACCGCGATTGGACGCGAAGGTGATGCTCAGCTGTTCCGGCACCTTCCGGCTCAACGGTCGCCCGCCAATCTGGCCGTCACACGGATCACCCGTTGGACCGCCGCGGACCTCCCGTTGGCTGGAGCGCAGTTTGAGCTGCGTTCGCTAGGCGGAGCAGTTCGGCTCGCACTGCCCCCACCATGGCGTGGACGATCGCTAGATGCGCCGACTCGACGATCCCGTAGTCCCAGCTCGAAACGAGGAGCGGGATATCCACGGCCTCGAGGGCGGCGCCTCCATCACCCCCCAGCAGCCCGATCGTCGCCGCCCTCCTTTCGCGGGCTGCGCTGAGCCCCCGCAAGACATTGCGGGATCTGCCGCTCACGGTGATGGCGACGACGACGTCCGCGGGATCGAGCACTGGCAGAAGCTGTTCGGCAAACACGCGATCGTAGGCCGTGTCGTTCGCCCACGCCGTCAGCAGGGCGACGTTGTCGGTCAACGACGACGCCCGGATGGGTCCGATGCCCCTCATCCTGGTCGCCTTTGCAAGGTCCGACGCGAAGTGGGTGGCGGTGGCGGCGCTTCCTCCATTTCCCATGATGTAGACGCGCCTCGCCGCGCCCCTGGCCTTGAGCACTTCGTCGATGGCTCGGTCGAACTCCGGCTGGGAGATTGCCTGCAGGGCCTCGGCACACCCAGCAAGGAGATCGTAACCCAGCGGACGGGCCTGCCCGGACGTCACCGGCGTCGGCGGAATGAGGCTATCTGATGACACGTCCACCGTCGACCGTAACAGCGCAGTATCCGTGTCCGGTCACCACAACGAGCTCCCTCCCTGACCCGCGCGCGATCCTGACATACTTCCTACCGCTTCGCAATTGCCTGGGGAGGAAGACGCCCATCTGAAGGACCCACGGTTCCGGCGTGAATTGATCGACTGGGCCACCGACGATCGACCTCTGCTATGTGGGGCGCACGCAGGTAACCCACGTTGATCTTGCGATGGTGGTGTGGGGCTCCGCGAGGCTTGCCGCCGTCCACAAGGTAGCGGAGACACTCGCTGCGGGACACAATATAGCGTCGTTGGCATCGTAGCCTGCAGTGGTGATCTATCCCGCATAGGGGTCCGGTTCCGGCTCGAGCTTGGGGCGGGCCAAGTTGACCAAGTTAGTCAGGGTGAATGTGCCTTTAGAGCGGGAAGGAAGCTCCGGTACCCAGGTGGGATTGACGCTGAGGAACGACAGCGGATCTCCAGCGAGCAGGCCGATCAGGACCTCCGCAACGATGCGGCCTCCCACCGCCCCGAGGTGCGCCCCGCCGGCTTGGATATCCGCCTCTCGGAGTACGTAGAAGCATAGGGGGGCGTGCTCAGCAAGGTCCTTGCGGGTCCCGTCGGAGAGTTCGAACCCGTCGAACAGCTCACCGTCGGCGATCGGTTGATGCCCATGGCCCGCGCGACATCCGGTCCCGCCGGGAGCCGCAGACGTAACCCTCGAAGAAGGTTCCGTACCGACAGGACCTGAGCCACTGCCGGATCGACTCCTGGGACCAGCACCTCCGGCGAGGAAACGCTCGCCGGAAGGGTGCCCAAGGGGTGCCCGAGCTCCGCGTCGATCTTGTAGCTGGGCTGGGGGAGGTGTGCGTCGTTCGGACCGGCTGCGTCGAAGGTCCCGGGGAGCAGGAACTTCCACTGCAGGCCCCACCCTGGCGGCAGAGGCCGGAAGCCATTGAGGTTTTGCGTCGGGCCGCCGGTCTGCGAGAACAAGGGAATCCGATGGGCGTCGGCAACGACGGGCAAAGGCGGGCGAGCGGCAAGCACCGGTGGACGGGATGGGGTCGGCTGCTGCTACCGACAGCGGGGAGCCGCCCTTCGGTGCTTTCGGTCCGAACCAGTATCGGCCGCCCCCCGCCCTGCCGCGCGGCCCGAAGGGGCCGTACCCTTGGGGTCTCGCCAAGAGAGGGAGTTCCGTGATTCGTCAGACCCTGCCAGCTACGAAGGCGGCGACGTTTGCCATCCTTCTGCCCGAACCGACTCGTCAAGGCATGCCCACCCCGACCGGTACGGGGTTCTTCGTGTCGCGGGACGGGTGGTTCGTGACCGCGGCCCACGTCATCAAAGTGCCGGGCGGAGATGCGATCCGCTCCGATGTGTCAAACGGATGGCTACAGAAGGAACTGGTGTTGCCTAGCCCTGAGGCAGGATCAACCTGGGGGACGCCGGGCTGCCAGTGGCCAGACGTCGACTTCGTCGATGACGCAGCGGACATCGCCCTGCTGAAGGTGGACTTCGGCCGAAACGCCGCTAAAGCGTAGTTGCGAGGGCGGGACGGCTTCCCGTTCGTTTCCGTGTCCAGGCGAGCCTTGGAGGATGGTGAGCCTGTGTATCCGTTCGAACCCGAGGGCCTCGGCCAGGGCCGCGATCGTGGCAAGGGAGGGCGACTTCAGTCCTCGCTCCACGTCGCTGACGTAGCGTCGTTTAATGCCATACTTTCCATCGGCCTGCAGCATCACGGGAGGGAGGCAAAGTCGGATGACTTGGCGCCGAGCGGTCGAAAGCATGATTCTCCTGGGTGCGTTTTGGATGCTTCTCCCCGTAAACGACGCGGGGGCGGAAGAGGCGTCTCCTGCAACGAAACTGACCATCGCTCAGACGACGGTTCGGATGGACATCAAGAAGGCTGGGTTCACTGACACCCGCGCCACCCCCGGCATGGCCAACGGATCACTTCTGGTGTCAAACCAAGGCACGGCTCCCGCTGAGCAAATCAGTGTCACCGGCTTCTACACCGATGGCACAAGCGTCCCGCTGATCGCACGGACAGACAGCGGGGGACCTTCGATTGCTCTCCAGCCCAACGAAACCGTCCTGATCCATATTTCCTTTCTCTGGAACCCTGAGCACTCCGATAACGGCTGGCTCGCAATCTCGGACGATACACGTAGCGGACCACCAGCGACGGTCCCCTTCCAAATTCGAGAACTCGTTCCGGGCTGGGTTTTCGTCCGAGTTCTCCTCTTCTCTTTGTTAGGAGCACTTCTGGTGTGCTTGGTGGTGAATCGCATCCTCCAGGTCTTTCCCCCCGCCAACGTGACATCGATCACATGGTCTTCGACCATCTATCCTGGATCCACGTGGACCTTCAAAGATAGCTGGGCCTCAAACCTCACGGCGTTGGGGGCCATCGTCGGGACTGCCTTGGCCGCATCGGGCTTCCTGAGCGATGTCCTGCCGGGGCTGTCAACGGGGATGTTCGTGGGGTACGGCCTTGTGTACGGCTCTCTTGTTCTGCTCGCGCCTGTGATCTACACCGCCTTGTATGACAAAGAGGGGAAGCCTACATATGGGGGGGTTCTGGTTGCTGGCGGCCTAACTGTCTGGGCGACTATCGGCGAACTCATCACGGTCGCTCAACTCGTCGCACGAGGAGGGCTTCCCAGCACTTGGGGCTACGTGGCTGTGATAGCGGGCGTGATCCTTTTTGCCGTCATGGTCGCGTATATGCGCGCCTCGATTGCCCCGCTTCTCAAATCTCCTGCCCCGGCCCCTGCCCCTGCGGGGGCCCCTGCCCCGGCTCCTGCTGCCATCCTTTGAGTGGACTCCCTACCCGCGTGTCCCACAAACTTCGCCTTGAAATGACGCCCCATTCAGGGCCGCCGACTCCCGGCCCATACGGCGTGCAATTCCGCCCCTAGTCCTTCGAGGTGGGGGGACCGTGGAACGAAATCCGTACTGAGGTTTGAGTCCCGTGGCGACGGACCGGCGCGGCTCCGTCTTCAGCGTGGCGACTGTTCCTTTCGCGCCTTTGCGACATGGCTCGGAGTCCCCAGAGGTGGAACGCGGAAGCGCGGTGTAGCCGGCGCTGGAGAAGAGCTGCGAGCTCGGAAGTGCGGATTAGCCCGTACTTCCACGTGAACGGGTGCGAACCGCCGCACTGTTGTCGTTGAGAGGACCTGACCTCCGACGATGCGCACGCCGCTGGCGACCCCTGAGGGGTCACGCACATGGACAACGGTCCGAGCTCAAGAACCGCCTCCCGGCGGACGAAGAGTGAGTGGAGACGGCGCGGCGGCATGCTCACCGCCAGCCCCGCGCACCGCCACACAGGAGGCACGATGGCGAAGAGACTTCCTGTTCAGAGCGTGGTCTGCCCCGAGTGTTCCTCACGCTTCGACGCAGCTCCCGTGCTCAGCTTCCTCGGTCTTCCGAGGTTCCAGTGCCCGCAGTGCACCAAGAAGTTCCTCTATCCACTCTCGGACCGGCGTCGGAAGGCCTACGTCGGGATCGTAGTGGTCTTCGGCCTTCTCGCGGTCGGAATCATCGTCGGGGCCCACGCCATTCCCATCCCCGGGATCCTTCCGGTCGGAGTCGGCGTGGGGCTCGCCCAGGACGAAGGCGCGAAAGAAGCTCGCCGCCACCCCTCGGTCGGGGGTGTTCACGGCCTAGGATCACGCTGTTCCGGGCTTGGATCACGTCGTTCCGGGCGGACGAAGCCGAGCCTGCCCCAGGCTCGATCGTCTCAGACCCGCATGGAGCTGAGGATTGTCCGTTGAGGGCGTGAACCGACATGGGTGGCGAGGCCGATGACGCTTGCGGCCCAAGCTGCCGGTCAAGCGGCGGGACGGCGTGGAGACCGGCACCGTTCTCGAGGGCGGGATCCGGATGGGCAAGAAGGTCCACTCGAGTCAGTCGAGCGCGGTGTCTGCCATCACCGATCACGCGATTCGACGAGTGAGGGCCTCGAGGCTTCCCGCCGGGGAGCTGATCGACACGCCCCGCAGCTGACCCAGCCGTTCCCGGGGACGAGCCCCCGCGGGAGATCGTCGCCGTAGCGGCGGCCCATTCTCAAGGTTGGATGGCCCCATACCGAGACCCTGGTAATGGACGTTCTTGTCCCGCCGCCTCCGCCGCGGCCAGACGGCGTGAGTGATCGCCCGCTGGTGGCTTCCTGGGCGGCTGCAGTACACACCGGAACCCAACCCGTTTCGATGGAACAGCTCCCCGCCACTGGTCCAACCGGGTGGAGGAGATTCCAGCGTCCAGCGATCAAGACGGCAGGGGTGCTTCTGGTCCTCTTCGGCATCGGGCTGATGGGGGCGATCGAAAAGGCTCAGGAACGGATGGGGCCGTGGGCCTCAAAGACCGAGATCACCACGGTTCAAGGGATTGAGGGGGCTCTGGGTCTCGGCATGGTGGTCGCTGGCGTGTTCCTGTTCCGGCGAGGGTGGAAGCCCGGCTACACGGTTCAGAAGACACTGTCCGGCGTGGTGGCGGGCGTCTTCGTGGTGCTGCTCGCGATCGGCCTCGCATCCGAAGCAAGTCATCGGTCTTCCTCGCCACCGACGGACGCCTTCGGGTACACGGCCGCCGAGAAGCAGGCTTTCGTGGACGGCTGCGGCGGCGGCCAAGTGTGTCTCTGCCTCATGGGCGAGGTTGAACGCGCAATCCCCCTCGACAAGTTCATCGAGGACTCGCTTGCTTACCAAAGGACGGGCGAGATGCCTGCTGACTTCCAACAAGTCATCGAGAATTCTGGTTGTTGATGTCCAAGAGACGCAAGCCACGAAGGGCGCTGCACACCGAGGTTCGAACGGCAGCGGAGATTCGCGACCCGAATCGCTGCCGGCTCAGGTAG
>Ga0137385_10004394_pt1 | contig 12302 bp, 12 predicted proteins | sample SagtaG_FD_104921 | JGI IMG/M metagenome (GOLD analysis project Ga0137385, IMG submission 104921) | Vadose zone soil microbial communities from Sagehorn Ranch, Mendocino, California, USA - Sage2_R_80_16 metaG | ecosystem: Environmental > Terrestrial > Soil > Vadose zone | place: USA: California...
CAGGCTTCCAATGCGTTGGGAAATGCTTACTATCCGCGTCAATTTGGTCCGTCGGGAAATCCCCATTCGACATCTGGACAGGAGGACGTGATGAGGACACGGAGTCTGATCGCTGCCGTGGCGCTTGGCCTTGCTGCAAGTTTCATAAGTGGCCCAATGCTTCCGGCGACTGCACAGCAGCCCACAGTCCAGCGCAAGGTGTTATTGACGCAGGACTTGCCCATCCCCGGCTATCAAGCCGTGATGGTTGCCGTTGAAATCCCCGTTGGCGGTCGCGAGGGTCGGCATACGCACCCGGGCGCGGCGGTCGCATTCATTCAGGAAGGCTCGATCTCTCTGGATCACGAAGGCAAAGCGACGGCCACTTACAAGGCGGGTGATTCGCTTTTTATCGAAGCCGGAAAAGTCCACGAGGGCATCAATGTGGGGACAGTGCCGGTCAAGCTGATCGCGACCTTCGTAGTGGAGAAGGGCAAGCAACTAACGACGCCGGCTCCATGAAAGGGGATGTCCCTCGGAATGTTGAAGAGGACTAGCGGCGTTGCTCGCCTTGCGCCGGGTCATGAGACAATAGGCGTGCATCGCGCATTCGAACTTGGCCGCCAGCGCCCGCAAATGCGCGAGGTAAAGCGCATAGTCCTCATCGGCACGGAAGCAGGCCGCGGTTGTTTCCGCGCTGAATGATATGGACCGGCGCCGCGGCCACGGTGATCCGCGTACGACGCGGCATCGTCAACCCCCGGCATTGGCCGTGTGGGAACGTCGGCCAAGCATGGCAACCGTGGTCTTAGATTGATCTGCCTGGGCCTCGGCCGGAGGTCGGTCTCTTGCGGGAGTCAACGCCTCGCCCCCGGAGTTTGGTCGAGGCCAAATCGAGAATATCATTCAAGGCACGTGCTACATCGCTGCCGAGTGCCGCTTCGAGCCGTTTCTGCGCCCGGCGCCAGGACGGTACCGCCTTGCGCAGCTTCGCGCGCCCCTTGCCGGTGATGATCACCGCGCGAACGCGGCGGTCGCTCGCATCGACCGCTTCGGCGATCAAGTCCTGTGCCCGCAGGGGTTTGAGGTCGCGGGTCAATGTCGTCGGATGCATGCCCAGTCGATCAGCGAGCGCGCCGATCGGGAGGCCTTTGCTGCCGTTTTGCGTCGCGCCGTAAAGTTTCGCCAGCAATCCGAACTGGTTGACAGTAAGTCCGACGGACCCCAGGGCCTGGTCATACGCTTGAGTCAATTGCCGGGCCATGCGGCGGGCCCGCAGACAGGTGCAGCCGGAAACCTCGCGGACATCAATCGGATCAGCCATGGTCATAGCTTAAATGCCGGCAGAGATGGTTGACCAGAGGGCAGATTATCTGTATATACATGTAAGTCCAATTGACCAGACATACGAGAGGTCGGCAGCAGGGAACGACGCGGATGAACATCCTCACTGTCAATCTGCTGTTCAGCACGCTTGTCTTTGCGATAGCGGCCAAGCTCTATCTGCTCCCGAAGCTTTCCGAGCTTGAGCCGCGTTCCGTCGTGCTCCCGATTCTTCTGCTGCATGCCTTTCGGCATCTCGGCTTGATGTTCCTTGCCCCAGGCGCCGTTTTTCCGGGCATCCCCCAGCAATTAACCTACCCGGCTGCTTTCGGTGACTTGCTCGCCGCCGCGCTGGCGCTGATCGCAATCCCCGCAGTCGTCCGCCAGTCGCGGCTCGCGCGACCGCTCGTCGGGCTCTTCAACCTCGAGGGGACGCTCGATCTGATTGCCGCGATCACGCTTGCCACCATCTACGAAGCAGCGCCGTACATGGGGCCCGCCTATTGGATACCGGCTTTCTGGGTTCCGGCGCTGCTTGTGACTCACTACGTGGTCTTTGTGCTTCTTGGCAAGCGTTGGAATGGACCGATGTGAACAGCGTTCTGCCCCAGAAGAAGGCAGCGCTCCGGGGGGTGCGACGAGGGGAGTTTCGCACCCGGCAACACGTTCTCCATTCGGATGATTTTTTGTCCGCCGACGTTTCAGTCCAACCCTGCGACCACCCGCTCAAGGCCCCCGATCATCTTCTGCCAGCCATAGCCCGCGCCCTGGTAGAACCTCTCGTCCTGCGGCCGGAAGCCCGACTGTTCCATGCGCACGTGCGTGCCGCCCTTCGTAGGCGTCAGCGTCCAGGTGACGACGGTCTTCAGTCCCCCCGCCGCCTCGTCGCCCGACGCGTTCCAGGTGTAGGAGAGCCTTTCATACGTTCGATGACGACGGAACGCGTGGCGGCGGCGAGGTTTGTCATTGATCCATTGTGGCTCTCTACGGGAGGCTCGCCGAGCTGGCGCCGTCACCGGTCGTGGAGCTTAACCGCGCGGTCGCGCTCGGAATGCTGTTCGGCCCGGCAGCGGGGCTCGAACTTGTCGACGCGCTGACGGCGGAACCGTCGCTCAAGCCGCGGTCGCTATGCCATAACGATGACAATCTGGTGACATCTCATGATGCAGCGCGGGGATATGTCGCAGAGCTTGCTTTCAAGGATGGTTTTGCTGAGAATATGACGTATGAAGGATCGCGTTCACGAAATGGCGAAACTTAATGGGTCCAAGATGCGGACACCATACTATCTGATTGATGAGGCACAACTGCTCAAGAATCTCGAGAAAATCAAGTACGTGAGGGAAAGCTCTGGTGCGAAGGCGGTGCTAGCCTTGAAATGCTTCTCTACCTGGTCGGTATTTCCGCTCATGAGCGAGTACATGGACGGGACGACATCGAGCTCTCTCTATGAAGCCAAGCTTGGTCATGAGCACTTCGGCGGCGAGACGCAGGCGTACAGCGTTGCCTTTTCCGATGCGGACATCCGCGAAGCCAGAACATTCGCGTCAAAGATCATATTCAACTCGATCTCACAGCTCGAGCGCTTCTATGGCATCGTGAAGGAAATTCCTATCGGTCTGCGTGCAAATCCCGGTGTGAGCTTCTCGCACTTTGACCTTGCGGACCCGGCGAGAAAGAGCAGCAGACTCGGGGTGAGGGAGATAGCCGCCATCGAAGTCGTTGCGGGTAAGATCAGCGGACTGATGTTCCATGTAAATTGCGAAAACTCCGATTTCCTCGGATTTTCCGCTATTCTCGACCACATCGGCCGCGAATACGGAGCACTACTTCAGAGAATGGAGTGGGTCTCACTCGGCGGCGGGATCGCTTTTACAGACGAGGGATATCCACTGGACGAATTCTGCGGCCGTCTCAAAAAGTTTGCGGAGAGCTTCGGTGTGCAAGTGTATCTCGAGCCCGGAGATGCGGCAGTCACGATGGCAGGATACCTGGTCACACAAGTACAGGATATCGTGGAGAATGACGCCTGCATCGCCATCGTTAACGCAGCTGTTGAAACGCATATGCTCGACAATATCATCTATCGCGAAGAAGCAGCCATAGTGTTGCCGAAAGGTGGCTCTAATCGCTATACGATTGCCGGCAACACGTGCCTCGCAGGAGACATTTGGGGCACCTACGACTTTCCAGACAAACTCCAAGTGGGCGATTTCGTGATTTTTGAAGACGCGGCACGCTACACAATGGTTAAAATGAACTGGTTCAACGGCGTGCAGATGCCGTCTGTCGTCGTTCGTCGTCTTGAAGGAAAGGTCGAGCTTGTGCGGGAATTTGGATACGACGACTTCCGTACAAGCTTATCGTAATTCGCGGAACAGACATGAAACCAAATGTACTGATTGTCGGCGCAGGTGCCGTCGCTCATGTAGCAGCACACAAAGCTGCACAGAACAACGACATATTGGGTAACATTTATATCGCTAGTCGGACCAAAGAAAAGGCTGAAAAAATCATTCAGAGCGTCAGGCGCAAGCACAACGTTAAAGACAAGAAGGCGCGCATTTACGCGCGGGAAGTCGATGCCCTCGACATTCCCTCGATGGTGAAGCTTATCAAGGAGACTGGCTCTGCCATCGTCGTCAATCTGGGCACGTCATATATCAATATGTCGGTGTTGGAGGCTTGTATCCGCGCAAAGACGGTCAACGGCCAATCCGTGACCTACATGGACACCGCCATCCACGAGGACCCAAAAAAGGTTGCCGAGGATCCGCCGTGGTATGCCAATTATGAGTGGAAGAAAAAGGCGGCGGCAAGAAAGGCAGGCATTAACGCGATTCTTGGAGTCGGATTCGACCCGGGTGTGGTCAACGCGTGGGCCGCGCTTGCCGTCAAGAACTATTTCGACAAAATCGACACGATCGACATTCTCGATGTGAATGCCGGGAGCCACGGCAAATACTTCGCGACCAATTTCGACCCGGAGATTAACTTTCGCGAATTCAAGAAGGTGTGGACGTGGATAAATAGAAGGTGGGTGGAACGCCCGGTGCATTCGGAGAGGTGGGACTACGCCTTGCCCGTCGTCGGCTCTCGCCCCGTCTACCTTAACGGCCACGACGAATTGCACTCCCTTTCCAAGAACATAAAGGCCAGGAGCATCCGCTTCTGGATGGGTTTTGGCGACCACTACCTCAACGTCTTCGGCGTGCTGCGCAATTTGGGCATGCTCTCGGAGAAGCCCGTGACGACCGCCGAAGGCGTGGAAGTCGTGCCTCTGAAGTTGCTCAAGGCCGTGTTGCCCGACCCGGCGTCGCTTGCAAGGACCTACACAGGCTGGACCTGCATCGCTGACCTCGTAAAGGGTTGGAAAGATGGCAAGTGGCGTGAAGTGCTCATCTACAACAACTGCAACCACGCCAAATGCTACCGCGAGGTTGAGTCTCAGGCTATCTCATACACCGCCGGCGTGCCGCCGATTGCAGCTGCAATGCTTGTAGCGAGGGGAGAATGGGCACCCCACACGATGGTAAACGTCGAAGAGCTTGACCCGATCCCGTTCTTGAAACAGCTCGGCAAAATGGGACTACCGACTAAAGTAAAAATCACCACGCCCAAAAACGGGAAGCCGAGCAAAGACGGCATGCCGGCCTCTGCCGCCAGATCCAATAGTATCACCAAGCACGCGATCTGGTAACGTACCAAGGGAACGAGGCCGACGCAGCGGTTGGAGTGTGCGGAAGGACGTGAGTTCGGCAATGACGACGTGAAGTCTCGCTTGAGGTCGTCAAAAGCGGAACCCGAAAATGCTACGCGACCCGCTGCAGTGAAGCCTGCACGCCGGCCGTGGAGTGGCCCGCGTTGGGTCTCGCCCTAATGACCAATTCGAAGACGCCAGGCACCATGATGACGGCATGGGGCCGGTTTCCATTCTCGGACATTGCGAACTTCAGGGCTGCGGCGCGGCCGACAAACAGACCGCCGCAAAGACCGCTTTGATCCTGGACGACCCAGTTGCCGTGGCTGTCCTTGCCGACCAGGAAAAGAGCGGATTCCGAACCCTTCAACGGGAGAGGATCAACGTCGTTCATGACACGTCTCCTTTTGAGTCCGAGCAGCAATGCCGGCCGCGCCGGCCCGGCCGCGACGGCCCAGAGCCGCACAGTGCCAACGACGCGTTCGTTTTCCTCCGCGACGAAGGACAAGCCTTCGCCAGGCAAGCGTCCTTGGCGCAGGCGCTCCGCGGTCTTCCGGGAGCGCGCTTCGCCGAAGGCACAATCCAGCAGCGCCTCGCGCGCGGGAACGTCTGCGGCAAGCTCCTTGCGAATTGTGATCATGGCCAACTCCTTCCGCCCTTGAACGAGGGCGACTGCAAATCCAATCGGTGAGGGATGGAGGGAAGCCGGCTGCGGCCGGCCTCCCGCGTCAGATGTGGAAGGTCTTCAGCGGTGCAAATCCATTGAAGGCCACCGACGAGTAGGTTGCCGTATAGGCACCCGTGCCTTCGATCAGGACCTTGTCGCCGATCTCGAGGCTGACGGGCAGCTCATAGGGCTTCTTCTCGTACAGCACGTCGGCCGAGTCGCAGGTCGGTCCGGCGAGGACGCAAGGGCTCACCGGATCGCCATCCCGAGGGGTGCGGATCGGATAACGGATCGACTCGTCCATCGTCTCGGCGAGACCGCCGAACTTGCCGATGTCGAGATAGACCCAGCGCACCTCGTCGCGCTCGCTCTTTTTCGACACGAGCACGACTTCGGCCTCGATCACGCCCGCATTTCCGACCATGCCGCGGCCCGGCTCGATGATCGTCTCCGGGATACGGTTGCCGAAATGCTTGCGCAACGCGCGGAAGATCGAGCGGCCATAGGCCTGCACGGTGGGCACTTCCTTGAGGTACGTCGTCGGGAAGCCGCCGCCGAGATTGACCATGGCAAGGTTGATGCCGCGCTCGGCACAGGCTCGGAAGATTGCCGAGGCCGACTTGAGCGCCTCGTCCCACGCCTGGGTCCGGCGCTGTTGCGAGCCGACGTGGAACGATACCCCATGGGCTTCGAGGCCGAGCCGATGGGCGTGCTCGAGCACGTCGGCTGCCATCTCCGGGTCGCAGCCGAACTTGCACGAGAGCGGCCATTCGGCTCCGGCGCAGTTGAACAGGAACCGGCAGAAGACCTTCGCTAGGGGGGCGACGCGCGCGATCTTTTCGACCTCCGCCTTGCAGTCGACCGCAAACAGGCGCACGCCGAACTCGTAGGCGCGCGCGATGTCGCGCTCCTTTTTGATCGTGTTGCCGAAGGAGATGCGGTCTGGCGTGGCGCCGGCCGCGAGCACCATCTCGATCTCGGCGACCGAAGCGGTGTCGAAGCAGGAGCCGAGCCCGGAGAGCAGTGACAGTACCTCCAGCGCCGGATTGGCCTTCACAGCATAGAATACGCGCGTGTCAGGCAACGCCTTGGCGAAGCCGAGGTAGTTGTCACGGACGACCTCCAGGTCGACGACGAGGCACGGATCATTGTCTTTGCCTTCGCCGCGAAGATTGCGAAGGAACTCACGGATGCGCTCGGTCATGGCGCTCTCTCCTCACCAAAGCATCTCGGGGCCATAGGCGGCCCAGGTTGTTGCAGTGCAGGCAGCGAACTACCTGGCGTCAGCGGGTGAGGAGACCTCGCGGCGCCGTGCGATGGAAACACGACGAGCGCAAAGGGTTTTTCACCCGGCAATGCTGGCTTGGATTGGAGCGAGAGAGATCCCGATCCGCACGGCCGGCAAGATGGACAAGCCTCTTCGGTGTTGACCTTTGGAGGGCCAACGAGACCAAAAAAGCCCGCTCCGTCGTTGCTTTAAGCCGCGTCCCCCGTTGAGCGCGGGGTACGCCGGTTTCGCCTCCGGCTGCCGATCGCATGGTTGAGGAAGCTAGGTCTCTTCCTCAGGCGGCTGTCCGGCCTCTTGTCCGGATGCCCACCGATCGACACACGGCCACAGGCACGTGCGAAATTGGGCGAGTGCGCACATAAGGGATCACATCCTCAAATGCAAGAATTTCCTTGGGTTCGGCAAAAAAAGTTTGACCGCGACCGTCGCGGGTTTTGCAAGTCGGGGACGAGGCACCTCAGGCAAGGACCGCATCGCCCTTTGGGCACACGGAGCGGGAAGGTGAGAGCCGATGAACTCCGTTGCGGGAATTCCACGCTCCCCGGACCCGCAGTGAAGGACCGCGATGAGGCCGGAGGCGCGTTCGCACACTTACTTTGTTGGCCGAACGATGCCGGGAGTGGATGTGTGCGAAGCAACTCTGTGCGCGCTCGAGCTAATGCGGCGAACGCCGGTTCCCCTCTATGGCCGCCGAAAGCCCGCGCCGATACGATTGCTCGAAGAGCGCCTGAATAAGCAGATCGTAGTTTGGAGGCTTTGGAGCGCCAGGACGCTTCCTTGGCGCGCAGTAGCGAAAGCGTGGCTCCCCGGGACGGATTCGAACCATCGACCAACCGGTTAACAGCCGGTTGCTCAACCGCTGAGCTACCGGGGAACGTCGCGATAGACGGCAAGGCGACCGGCTATAACAAAGCCCCCCGGGCTTGCAAAGCATGAAATCGCACAGCGCTCTTCGGGCATTCACCGGCAGGCAATGCCGGCCAGCGGGGTCGCGGTCCGGCATCAAGCCAAAGGCGACCCCGTTGCGCGAGCGGAAGCGCCAAAATCTGGCGCGGGGATTTCGTTACCCAGCCGATGACACGCGAGTGCCGGCGAGAACGGCGCGCGGAATATCTGCCCGCTTGAGGCCGTGGCTCGCCAGTTCGGCATCGGACATGCGCGAGAGGGATTTGAAGCGCTCCGCCATGGCGCGGGCCTCATCGAGGCCCTCCAGCAAGGTCGCGATGCGGCGGCCGAGCCTCTGCAGGAAGGCCGGGGTGTCGTGGATCCATTGGGAGAGAACGAGGGTGGTCATGGCAGTGCCCCATCAGGTTCGGTTACGCGTTTGAACCCCATATAAGCTGGTATACCAGTGATATCACCGTGGCTTATTGCATAGCAGCAATGGGTGGGGGCATGGCCTGTTAACGCTCCCTTAAGAGGTGTTGCCTCGTTGCCTCGCTGCCTCGGTGACGTGCGCGGGCGCGGCGCGCAGATGTTGACGTTCAGTCAGGTTCGGGCGTAATCCCCTGACGGACCCGCCGGGGAGAATTCGGCGCGTCGGTCAGTCTTGAAGCCATGGCTCCGTTTGGCTAGATGCCCGGCGGGGCGGCAGGGAAGGGGAAAGCAAAATGTCGAAGTATGGAGTAGCGTCGTTGACCGCCATCGCACTCGTCATCGCGATGGCCATCCCGGATACCGCCGATGCGGCGAAGAAGCGGACCCATCGCGTCGTCCACCGGACCCATGTTGTCGCCACCGCGGCGCCAGGGCCGTACTACGGAATGCCGGGCAGTTATGTTCCGGCCCCGCCGTTCCCGTTCTTCCTGATCCCCGGACCATGGTGGCTGCCCGCCCACCCGTAAATCGCGGCCAGCGGAGCGTTCCGACAGCAATCCCGCCGGGCCTGGCTCGGCGGGTTTCCAGCCTGCCTACAGACCGGCCACCGCGCCGTGACCGCACGCGCGCGCCGCGCTTGCCCATTCGTCAAATCGATGGAATTTCCTCCGGGTGGGCTTCGCGGCCACCTCGGTTGACGCGTCGTCGCCGCGCGCGCCCGGAACTTATTGAAAATGCGGTTGGAGGCCACGCCCGGAATTGAACCGGGGTACACGGTTTTGCAGACCGTTGCGTAACCACTCCGCCACGTGGCCGTCGGGAGCGCCGAATGGTTGGCCGCGATGTCAGCTGCGCTCGGCGCTCCGGCTCTCGCTATACAGGACCGACCCATGGCGGGCAACTCTTCGGCCCAGGGCGCCCCCGGGGGCCGAGGCGTCGGCCCTCGGGAGGGGCAATGCCTTGCGTTTTCATCAGCCTTGCCGCTAGAGATGCCGCGTCTCGCCCCGATGGTGCTTCTCCGGACCCTGCCGATGATCGATTTCGCCGTCGCGCGCCGCCTGATGGTCGACGGCCAGGTGCGCACCAGCGACGTGACCGACCTGCGCCTGATCGAGGCGATGCTCGAGCTTCCGCGCGAGCTCTTCCTGCCGGGCGACAAAACCGCTCTCGCCTATCTCGATCTCGACCTGCCGGTGACGGAAGGAGGGGAGGGCGCTCCGGTGCGGCGTCTGCTCAAGCCGATGGTGCTGGCCAAACTGATCCAGGCCGCCGAGGTCGGCGAGCCCGACCACGTGCTCGATGTCGGCTGCGCGTCGGGCTATTCGTCGGCGGTCCTGGCGAGGCTCGCGCGCACGGTGGTGGCGCTCGAACAAGACCCATCCTTGGCGCGCCTCGCGAGCGCGAACCTGCTCGCGGTCGGGGCAGGCAATGCCACGGTGGCGGCAGGGCCGCTGACCGAAGGCTGGCCGGCGGCCGCGCCCTATGACGTGATCTTCCTCAACGGAGCCGTGGAGGTCGTCCCCCGGGCGCTGCTGCGCCAGCTCAAGGAGGGTGGCCGCCTCGTTTGCGTGCTGGGGCGCGAGCCTCCCGGCAAGGCCACGCTCTACCGCGCGGTCGGGCAACAGGTCAGCGGGCGGCCGGTCTTCGATGCCTCGGCTTCCTTGCTGCCGGGCTTCGCCGAGCCGCCGGTCTTCGTGTTCTAGGTCTTAAGCTCAAGGCCCCCTGTCCACAGTGAATCCACACTGGTTGCACTGCCTGTCCACAGGGGAGTGTGGCGCGGATGCGCCATATGCCAGCTTTTTTGCCGTGAAACTTTTCCCCAGGGGTTCCCCGACAAAGCGATCCCCCGTATGGTTAATGATTGTGGTTAACGGGCGGCCGACCGGATCGCAGGCCTAGCGTTCGCGATCAGTGGTTGTGTTGAGTTGGGGCTTCGCGTATGTACAGGGGTGGTCGGCGTCCGTATTCGGCCGCAGCTTCGGTCGCGTGGCGCGGCGGTGCGGCCATGGTCGCCGCCGGCCTGCTGACCGCCCTCGCGGTGCGAGCGGGCGCGGCGGATACCGTGCCGGGCGCCCTGGTCCAGGCCTACAAAAACAATCCCCAGCTCAATGCCCAGCGCGCCGCGGCGCGCGCCGTCGACGAGAGCGTTGCCATCGCGCTCGGCGGCTATCGTCCGCGGGTCACCGCCACCGCGAGCCTCACCGAACTGCGTCTGGAAACCTTGACCAGGGTGCCAGCAACGGCAGCGGTTCCGACCGGCAAAGCGGCCGCTGCCGGCGACCTCTTGGCGCAGAACTACGCTCTCACCGCCACCCAGACTTTGTTCAACGGCTTCCAGACCGGCAACCGAACGCGACAGGCCGAAGCGCAAGTCTTTGCCGCCCGCGAGACGCTGCGCAACACCGAGCAGACGGTCCTTCTCAACGCCGTCACGGCCTACATGAATCTCTTGCGCGACACTGCGATCCTCGAGCTCCAGCGCAGCAACGTCAACGTGCTCGAGGCGACGCTGCGGCAGACCCGCGACCGCTTCAACGTCGGCGAAGTCACGCGCACCGACGTGGCGCAAGCGGAATCGCGCCTCGCCGGCGGCCGGTCGCAGATGCTCGGCGCCGAATCCAACTACGTCACGTCGAAGGCGACCTACCGCCAGGTGATCGGCGTCGAACCCGGCAAGCTCGCGCCCGGGACCTCGGTCGATCGGTTCTCTCCGCCAACTCTCCCCGGCGCGCTCCGGCGAGGGGACACCGAGCATCCGGCGATCGGGACCGCCGCCTTCAACGTCGATGCCGCCCAGTTCCAGGTGAAGATCGCGGAGGGCGCGCTCTATCCTACCCTGACTCTTCAAGGCCAACTGCAGAAGACTTTCGGCTCGACCACCAACTTCACGACATTGCAGACCTTCACCCCCTCGGTGACGGCGCAGCTTTCGGTGCCGATCTACCAGGGCGGAGTCGAATACGCGACCATCCGCCAAGCGAAGGAGACGCTCGGACAGCGGCGGATCGATCTCGACACCGCGCGCGAACAGGTGCAGCAGACCGTGGTCCAGGCCTGGGGCCAGCTGCAGGCGGCCAAGGCCCAGATCGAGGCCACCAAGGCTCAGGTCGCCGCGACCGAAATCGCGCTCAATGGCGTGCGCGAGGAAGCCCGGGTTGGCCAGCGCACCACCCTCGACGTGCTCAACGCCCAGCAGGACCTGGTCAACGCCCGTGTCGCCATGGTCACCGCCGAGCGCGACCGCGTCGTGGCCTCCTATACCGTGTTGGCGGCGACCGGCGCGCTGTCGCCGCAAGTCCTCAAACTGCCGATCGAGAACTATGACCCGGTCGTGCACTACCAACAGGTCCGCGACGTCTGGTTCGGCGTGCGCACGCCCGACGGGCGCTAGCTCGATCGCGATCGTTCCGGCTGGCGGCTGATCCCGCGCATCCCGCTCGGTCCGCTTACCCACAAAATCTTGCGATCGAACTTCAATACGCCATGCTGCGTCGATTTCGGGAATGGCCTACAATTTGGAAGTGATTCGAGGATCACGGCTGGACTCGAGCCTGCCTGGGCGTGCGAGGGGATGTGGCAATGACTCAGCCTGCTAGGGCACAAGAGCCATCGATGGAGGAGATTCTCGCCTCCATCCGCCGAATCATTGCCGATGACGACGCCACCAAAAGCCAGCCGAGGCCGGCCGATCCGTTGCCTCCGCCGCCAACACCAGTGGCGCAACCGCCGCGGCCGGCAGCGGCCCCGCAGCCGCCGCCACCTCCTCCGGCCGCCCCTTCGCTCGCGCCGCTGGCGGCCGAGCCGGCGGACCAGGGCGGCGCGATGCTTGCTGAACCCGAAACGACCCCAGACCCGGACCCCGCCGCGACCGAACTGCCCGATTCCGACGTATTCGATCTGACCGAGGCAATGACGGTCCCGGAAGTGCCCCCCGCGGAGGGTTTCCGCACCATTGACGGGCAGTCCGACGTGTTCTTCGACGACAGCCCGGCGGAGCCCGAGGCTCCCTCTGCGATGGAGGCGCCCCC
>Ga0137385_10004399_pt1 | contig 12297 bp, 11 predicted proteins | sample SagtaG_FD_104921 | JGI IMG/M metagenome (GOLD analysis project Ga0137385, IMG submission 104921) | Vadose zone soil microbial communities from Sagehorn Ranch, Mendocino, California, USA - Sage2_R_80_16 metaG | ecosystem: Environmental > Terrestrial > Soil > Vadose zone | place: USA: California...
CCGAAGACCCCGGTTCACCCGACGACCTGATGAAGAAAGGGCAACTCGCATTCGACTTCGGCCCGTTCTGGATGAAAGGCCAGCACATGGCGACGGGCCAGGCGAACGTGAAGGCATATAACCGTCAGCTTCGCGATCTGATTTCGGCCGGCACGGTCAAGCCTTCGCAGATCATCTCGCACGAATTGCCGCTCGAAAAGGCGCCGCAAGGCTATGAGGATTTCGACCAGCGCAAGGACGGCTGGACCAAGGTCGTGCGGAAGGCTGCAGCTTGAGGAGCGCAACATGACTTTATCCGCAACAGGAGTTTCGGCATCTCGAAGCTCACCGACGCACGGCGCTGCCGATGTGCCCGATACGATGCATGCGTTTCGCATTGATCGTTTCGGCGGTCCTGAGGCGCTGGAACTCCAGACGGTTCCCGTGCCCCGGCCGGGGGGCGGTGAGGTGCTGGTCAAGGTTCGAGCATCAAGCATCAATCCCGTCGACATCAAGACGCGTGACGGTCACTATCCCTTGATTCGCGAAGATGCGCTGCCATACACGCTGGGGCGCGACTGCGCTGGATCGATCGCCGCGCTGGGCGAGAGCGTGTCGGGCTGGAAGCCGGGTCAGGAAGTATATGCGTTTGTAGGCCAGGGGCAGGGCACGCACGCCGGCTACGTGATCGTGAATCAGGGTGCGCTAGCAAGAAAACCCAGCACGCTCGATCACCGGCTGGCCGGCGCTGTCCCGCTCGCGGCGCTGACTGCATGGCAAGGGCTGTTTGAACACGGCATGCTCGAAGCAGAAGAAAAGGTCCTGATTCATGCAGGTTCGGGTGGCGTGGGACATTTTGCCGCCCAGTTCGCAAAGCTGAAAGGCGCCAAGGTGTGGGTCACGGCGTCCGGGGACGGAGTCGGGTTCGTGCAATCGCTTGGCATCGACAACGTGATCGATTACAAGACGCAGAACTTCGAAGATGCAGTATGCGATGTCGATCTGGTGTATGACATGGTCGGCGGCAAGACGCAGGAGCGCTCATGGAACGTACTGCGAAGAGGCGGCCGCCTCGTTTCGACGCTGAACGAGCCGTCCCAGAACAAGGCCGGCGATCACGGAGCGACGGCGATGCGCTACACCGCGCATCCGGACGGCAGGGCGCTCGCGCGCATCGGGGAACTGATCGATGACGGTGGGGTGCGCGTCATCGTCTCCGGACAGTATCCGTTCGATGAATTGCCCGCTGCGCTCGAACGTGTCGAGCGCGGGCATGTGCACGGCAAGATCGTGCTTCACACGATGGATTAAACGGTGAGGCGCGGCATGCCATGGCTGCGCCCGCGTGCCTGCTGCGACAACAGCGATTGCGCTACTGCACTACTGCGATAGACCCTTTTTCGCGGCGAGATCCTGCGCCATCTGGTAATGCTTCTGGATGGTCGGCAGCGCGTCCTGTGCCGCCTTCTTCAGCTTCGCATCCTGGCCATCCGCAATTTCTTTCTGGAATGCCGCGACCGCTTCCTTATGGCCTTCCACACCGACCTTCGATATATACGCCTGATCGAACGCCTTGCCCTTCAATCCCTTCAGCGTGCCAAGCAAGGCTGTATCCGAGTTGTCCTTCGGCACGGTTACCCCGTGCGGTGCGGCCATTTTCAGCTGGACGGTCAGCTTCGTGTGGTCGAGCATCATGTGGCGCGCAAACGATTTGACATCCTTGTCTTCGGAGTTTGCGGTGGCGAGCCTGGCGGCGTCGATCTCCGTGGATGACGCCGACGAGGCCTCCTGCACGAAGTCCTTGTCGGCCTGCGCCAGCGGGTTGCCGGCTGTTGTCGACGCGGCTTCCGTTTGCGCGGCGAGCGGCGCAATGACAAGCGCGCCTGTCAGTACGATTGCACCAATGACAACGTGCCTTATTTTCGTGCGTTTGAGCTTCATAGTTTTCTCCCTCATTCATACGGCGGACTTCATACGCAGCAAGCGGCGAACCTCGCATTGCCGCATATTCGCTCAAGCTTGGCGCGGCTGACCGTTCGACGCCATCAATCCGCCGTTGACGGGAAGATTGACGCCGGTAATGAAACGCGCGTCGTAGCTTGCAAGAAATACAATTGCGGCGGCCACGTCTTCGGGCTGCGCATAATTGCCAAGCGGAATGCGCTCGCGGAAGGACTTCATGAGTTCTTCGTCGCCGAGCATGTCCCTGGTCAGATCGGTGAGTGTCAGCGACGGACACACTGCGTTCACGCGGATCCCGTCCGCCGCGCAATCGAGCGCCGCTGCACGTGTGAAGTTGGTGACGGCGCCTTTAGCCGCGTTATAAAAGCTCATGCCCCAGTCGCCGCCAAGTCCCGATACCGACGACACATTGACGATCGACCCACGCGTGGATTTCAGATGTGGAATGGCAGCGCGGCAGCCATAGAAGACGCCGCTGACATCGGTTGCGATAACGTCGTGCCTGTCGTCGATCGAAACTTCGGCAATGGGGCCCGTCGGCGCGACGCCCGCGTTGTTGACCAGCACGTCGAGACGCGCGAAGCGTTCGATTGTCCCATTGATCAGCGCCGCCACCTCGTCGAACTCGCGGACGTCGGTTGGCTGGACCCATGTGCGGTCAGCGGGCAGCATGCTCGCCACGCTTTCGAGCTTGCTGCGCGTTCGGCCGCAGAGCACCGCAGTCGCGCCTTCGAGCGAAAATCACCGCGCGGTGGCCGCACCGATACCGGAACCTGCGCCCGTGACGATTGCCACCTTCCCGTCAAATCGCTTTTCGATTACAGCCTCCTGAATACACGTGATTCGGGCGAACTTGCAATCCATGTGCCGCTTCCGGAAACTGACGAGTAACGTGATTCAGCGCAGCAACAGGAACGTCAGAGACGAATGCATCAGTGTGGCTGCAGGCTACCGAGCGCCTCCTCCTGCCTGCCGCCGCCGAGCGACTTATAGAGCGCCACGAGATCGGTCGACACTTGCATCGTCGCCTGCGCGTGCTGCTGACGTGCCTGCGAGAGTTGCCGTTCCGCGTCAAGCACGTTGATAAAGCTGATCAGCCCTTTCCGGTAGCTGTCGCGCGCGAGCTCGAAGGCAGCCTGCTGTGCGGTGACCTCGTCGGCGAGTGTATCGCGACGTGACTGGTCGGTGCGATAGACGGCGAGCGCATTGTCGACGTCGCGCAGCGCGCCCAATACCATCTTGCGGTAATCGAGCGCGGCGACCTGTTGTTCGGCTTTCGACAGGTGCAGATTCGACACGAGCGCGCCGCCCTCGAAAATGGGCAGCGAAACGGAGGGACCAAACGACCAGAACAGGCGCGACCAGCGCGAACGAGGTCGCGCGCATTGGTGGGTGCCAATCTGCCCTGTGAGCGACACGTCCGGGAAGAACTGCGCGACGGCGACGCCGACATTAGCGGTGCCGAATGCAGCGCCGCTTCCGCGCGGCGGATGTCCGGCCTGCGGCGCGCCAGTGTCGACGGCAGGCCAACGGGAATCGCGGCCGGCCCCGGCGGGATCACGGACGGTGCAGCGAGTTCGGTATCGAGCGAGCCGGGCGTCTCGCCGATCAGATACCCGAGTCCGTTCATTGCCTGCTCGGGCTGCTGATCGTATTGCGGCAACTGCGCGTGTCTGCGTAAGCTGCGCGGTGGCGCACTTCACATCGAGCTCGCTCGCGAGGCCGATGCGTGCCTGGCCCTGCGTGAGCGTGACGGATCGAAAAGAGCGATACGCCGGCCTGCAGGAGGGTACCCAACTGCACGTTGCGCTTCGTGATCCAGCCGTCCGACGGCGCGCGCACTTCGCAATACGACAGGTTCAACCGAGCCTGCTCCAGTTGTGCCTGCGCCTGCTCGACCTGGCGGCGGCGCTCGTCGACGTCCCGCAGCAGATCCGGCAGGCGCAAGCGAACGAGACTCGCTGTCTTTGCCTGGGCGTGCGCCTGCGTGACGTTGGTCGACCGCGTGCTGCCGGTCGTATGCGGCCTGAGCCTGTTTGAAGCTCGCCTGCGCCGACGACACCTGTGCTATGGCCGGTTTGTACTCGGCGGGATACCTCACGCGTGCGATGTCGAGTTGCACTTGCGCCGCTGGCTTCGATGCGCATCTCGGCAAGCCTGTTTCGTTGCACACGTTACTCAGTGCGATCGGGAATGCCCGACTGGCGAAGCCCTGATCATGCAATGCATGGGCAAGTATGGAAATCGTATCCGGTCTACATAGGTCATCACGCGCCAATCTACGCCGGCTGTTGCAAAGCGCGCGCAGATGTGCAATAGCTGATCCGGCAGTCAACGGGGTATGCATACCTTTAAAACGGTAGCCGATGTAACAAACTCCTTGCTACCCGGAAATTATCGGACGACCATACCCGGAATTGGCCGGAAGATTGCAGCGGTCCCTTCGCGGTAAAAATACCAGTGGCCGCCTGACGCACTGCGCCCGTCATGCTGAATCAACGTAGGTCGTCGGAGCGAGATCGTGACGAGGCGAATATCCCTTGAGGATGAGCACGAGTTCGCATTCTGGAAAACAGGGCGAGAGGGCGAGGCGACCGCTTTTGGGCGAGTCCTCGTTGGGCACAAGCACGAGGCAGTCGGCGAATCGCTACGCCTTCTACTGCCACTCAAGGTTTTGAGGTGGTGCCGCCCGTGATCTTCGCGGAAAACGGCACCTTCCTCGACGTAGTACGAGCGGCCGACCTTCACGGGCGCAGGATAGATCTTCCCAGCGTTGACCCAGAGGCGCGCCTGCGGATTGCCGGCGGCGGACCGAACTCGCGCTTCCGCCATTCATCAAGTCGGATCTTCATTGAATTCCATGAACAAGGAATCCACATTCGCGTCGCCGGTGATCCCAAGATCCGCGGCCGCTGTTGGAGGGGCGTGATTCGGCACGACGGGTTGATGCCTAAAAGTATTGTGTACGTCCGAAGGCCGTTAAAAAGCCTGCCGCGCAGGAGAACGTGCGGGTAGACAGATCTTTCTCAAACGGGCCATGCGTGTCTGCAGCAGGCGCCGGATGATTTGACCCCAAAATGTTGGTAAAAAACATTTAGTACTACTGATTGATGGTGACGTTAGTGTTCTCGAACGTCTCGCGGAGGCGAATACTCCGCTGTGTCCATCCCTCAATCGAAGGACCCTGCCTTCAGGTCGGCTTCGAAGTCAGCGATCCAATCGCTGTTATGTCCGCCGTCATACAGAGCCACGGTTGAGCGACCACGGAGTGTTACTGTCACTCGCCTACCAATCGGCCCGACCCGGCCTCCGGTCGGATGTTGGTCCTCATCTACCATTTCAAATTCGTCGATGGCACGCCCGTATCCTGTTGTCTTGGCGCGTACTAGCCCCTTTAATCTCGCTTGTTACCACCGCGAGATTGGCATCAGGAAAGGCTATGCAGGCGTGCATGCGGGAAAAGCGCACGGTTATCAGGTAGTCAACCGTCGATAGGCATTCAGATGTCTCAGAAGGCCCTGTGGATCGCCGCGTTTTTCGAGCAGGATGGCCAGATTGTGATGCGCATCTGCGTGAGTCGGGTCGATCTCCAGACTGCGTTGATAACTTCGCTGTGCGTCTCCAGACGACCTAAATCCTCCAGTGCGATCGCACGGTTGAAGTGCAGCACGAGGCAGCGATAATTGTTACTACCTCAATCTTCTCGACTTTTGCGGGGGAACCAGCGAAGGTCGAATCAATAAATTTAGTTAGTCAATCTAACTACATTGCAGAGTCCGCGACTCGACTTCAGATCTGCGATAGGTCATGAAACAGTCTTAGGGATTGGAGCGGTAGGATCTCATGGTTCTGCGCAGCGATAGCCCTGATCCGGCGGAACACCGGCTTGTGTTTCTCGCCGATCGGACGCCTTAGCAAACTGCGGGTCTCGCCGCCTACAAGGCGGTGGGGAAAGTCGCCGCCCTCGCATCAAAAGCCTTCAGTGCTCATCTGCGGCATCGACCTTCAACAATAGTATACGAAAACTATATATGGTATCGTATGCGCGAGCGAATCTGAATTGTTGTATCAACTGGAAGGAGTGAACCCATGCCTATCGTACGCATTGAACTGTCATCGGGCCGCACCCACGAGCAAAAGGCGAAGTACGTCGAAGAAGTGACGCGGCTGACGTCAGAAGTATTGAAATGTCCGGTCGAGTCTGTCGATGTGATGTTCATCGAAATTCCACCGACCGACTGGGCCCACGCAGGCACGTTCTACGCGCAGCCAAAATGAGATAGTTGTCTCGATCCGAGATCGACTTGTGGCGGAGCCCGTCTTCGCGCCGCGATCCCGGCGATCCATGCGGGCTCAGGACGCCTTGATGCCGCGCTGATTGTTGCGGAAATAGCCTTGAACCTCACGTTGCGTCTGCTCAATATGTTTACGCAGCAGACGGACGGCATTTTTCACATCACCTCCCTCGCACGCTTCGAGGATGTTCAGATGTTCGTCGTGCGAGCGATCGTGCTGCGCGGCCATAGTTACACGGAGTCGCAATAGACGGCCCATGTGCTCCTGAACGGAGCGAATGGTTGCGAGCAGGCGCGGACGATCTGACGGCGCGTAGAGTGTTTCATGGAACTGCACGTTCAAATCGCTCCACTCTTCGTTGTTCATGGCCGAGTGGTAAGCTGAGAGCAGTTCGCGCGCGCGAGCGAAGTCCGACGATGCCATATTGGGCACAGCGAGTTCGAGTGCTCGACATTCAAGCGCAAGTCGCATGTCGAGCATTTCGATGTAGTCCATCACCGTGAGAGTCGCAACGACCGCGCCGACATTCGGCGTGAACTTTACGAGCCCCTCCGACTGAAGTCGCATAAGCGCCTCCCGCACCGGGATCTTGCTCACGCCGAGTTGAGCTGCAACCTCGTCCTGACGAATCGGCGAGCCTTCGGCAAGCTCGCCGTCGAGGATTCTGCGTTTCAGTTCAACGTAGGCGCCTTGAGTAGCGCTCATAGTTTTTTTGAGTACTTTTGTCTGGGCCATGTTCGGCTAGTCCTATCTTTTTCCGCCTTGCTTCGGATGGCGCGTTTCACGCCGCTGGGCGGATACGACTTCTCACCTGGATACAGCACTGTGGCGGAGGGGATTTCATATACGATAATTATACTATCGGATACGCGTCGCCGCATGCTAGCGTGCGGTCCCTGAATCTGCCTGGCAGCCGGCCGACGGCGGCAAGCAAATGAGTGTGGTGATGCGGCAGCGCTCTGAGGGCGCCGCGCGAGGCGCAATGGACGAGACATCCGCCGCGGAGCGATAGGTGCGTATTTTTGTCAGACATGCGTCCGAATCGGCGAACGATTCGGCGTAGAAGCATGCATTTCACTTCGCAAAGAACGAAAATGCGGCGCGCCGGGCTCGGAGGCACGCCGTCGAGCGTGCGTTCAGCCGTTCGCAGGCGGCAGTTGACGTTCGGAAATCATCTTCGTGCGGAGATAAGCCTCCAGCCCCTCTACGCCGCTCTCATGACCGTAGCCAGATTCGTTGACACCGCCGAATGGCGTTTCAACTTCATGCACTGACGTGCTATTGACGCCGATTTGCCCGGCATTCAGAGCCTCGCTTGCTCGCGCGGTCGTCGAACCATCCCGGCTAAACACGTAAGCTGCGAGTCCAAGCGCCAGGCCGTTTGCTCGCGCAACAACTTCGTCAAACGTATCGAAAGGCAAAATGGGGGCGATTGGACCAAACGGTTCCTCTTGCATCACCCGCGCGTGATCCGGGACGTCGCGCAGCACTGTCGGCGCATAGAAGTAGCCCGGGCGCTCAAGCCGCTGCCCACCAGTCACCACGCCTGCACCATTCGAGACGGCGTCACGGACCAGCGCATCTATCGTGTCGAGGCGGCGCTCGGTTATCATCGGACCTACCTGCACGCCGTCTTCGAGTCCATTGCCAATCACCAGTTGTTTCGTGCGCTCGGCAAACTTGGTGATGAACTGCTCGTATATATTGCGATGAACGTAGAAGCGCGTTGGCGAGGTGCAAACCTGTCCGGCGTTGCGGAACTTTGCTGCGACCAGCGCGTTGACCGTGTAGTCGATGTCGGCATCCTGAAACACCAACACTGGAGCATGGCCTCCCAGTTCCATGGTGCAACGCTTCAAGGTCTCCGACGCGAGACGCTGCAGGAGCTTGCCGACGGGAGTCGAGCCGGTCAGGGAGACTTTCTTCGGAATCGGCGACCTGATCAGATGTTCCGATATGGGAGCGGGTGATCCAAAAACGATATTAAGTGCGCCAGCCGGCACGCCAGCATCCTGGAAACAGCGCCCGATAGCAACGGCCGTACCGGGTGTTTCATCGCTCGGCTTGATAATGATGGTACAGCCAGCGGCTAAGGCGGCACTGACCTTCAGGGCGACGTTGCCGGCAGGAAAGTTCCAGGCCGCGAACCCGAGCGCAGGGCCGACGGGCTCCTTGAGCGTCAGCTGGCGAACTCCAGGTGTGCGAGCCGGAATGACGCGTCCATAGGCACGACGAGCTTCTTCGGCATACCAGCGCACTGCATCGGCGGAAAATTGCACTTCACCGGCGGCCTCATTGAGCGGCTTGCCGTTTTCCTGGGTAAGTGTGCGCGCGATCTCAGATTTGCGTGCCTCCATGAGGTCTGCGGCTCGGTTAAGCACTTCATAGCGCTCAACGGCAGTTAGCAGCTTCCACTGAAGGAACGCGCGCTGCGAACTGGCAAGCGCGCGATCGAGATCTGCGGGGCTTGCATTGGGGACGGACGCGATGATTTCGCCTGTCGCGGGGTTGTAAAGCGGAGACGTTTGGCCGTCGCTACCGGCAGTCCATTCGCCGTCGATGAGGAGCTGAAGGTTTTCGGAATACATGGGCAATCTCGCTGATGGCGCGCGGCGAACATTCACACGCCGTGCAATGGGTCGATAGGTTGAAGTGGTTATGCGGCGGCCCGCTCAGTCGCGGAGTTATACCAAGGGGCGGTGGAGGGGGTGAGCGGTGTTCGGCCACGCACGTCATCCGCAATCTTCTCTGCCATCATCAGAACACAGGCACTCAGATTGCCCGTGACAATACGGGGCATGATCGATGCATCAGCGACGCGAAGCGCGTCGACGCCCCGCACGAGCCCTTGAGGGTCTACGACTGCGTTGTCATCCACACCCATTCGGCATGTACCAGACGGGTGATAGGACGTTCCGGTGTTGGACCGCACGAATGCTCTCAACTCGTCATCCGTCTGCGCGTGTGCGCCGGGTGCGAGCTCTTCGCCGCGGACAGCGTCCCATGCGCTCTGCCTGATAATCCTGCGCGCCAGGCGGATGGCATCAATCATGTCTCGCATGTCGTCGGCCTCGGCCAGATGATTGAAGACAATGCCTGGGGCGGCGCCAGGATCACTTGAGCGAAGACGTACATGCCCACGACTTTTAGGTCGCGACAGATCCAACCAGAACTGAAAGCCCGGAATTGCCACCAGCCGGCCATTCTTCAAGAGGCGCGTGAGCGGCAGGAATTCGAACTGGACGTTCGGATAGTCGAAATGCTCGCTGCTGCGCAGGAAAGCCCCGCTTTCGAAGAAGTTTGTAGTGCCAAGGCCGCGCTTGAACAGAATCCAATCCAGACCAAGCTTGACCTGGCCCAGTGGGCCAAGTTGAGAAACGAGTGAATTTTCACGCGTCGTCGCGTACTGAAGATTGACGCCAGGATGATTTTCGAGATTTTTGCCGATCTGAGGCAGATGGATCTTCACATCGACACCGTGGGTGCGAAGCTCGTTGCCGTCGCCGATGCCGGACAGCATCAGAATTTTTGGCGAATTAAATGCCCCCGCGCAAAGAATTACCTCGCGGCTCGCGCGCGCAGCCACACGCTCACCCCTCCTCTGATATTGCACCCCGGTCGCGCGATTGCCTTCGAGCAGGACGCGCTCAACCAAGGCGTCGGTCGCTATGTGCAGATTGCTACGCTGGCTCGCCGCGTCGAGGTAGCCGCGCGCTGCTGACCAGCGACGACCCTCGTGAATGTAGGCCTGCGCGACATGCAGTCCTTCCTGCCGAAAACCGTTGTGATCGGGCGTGATTGCGAAGCCAAGCTGCTCACCTGAGCGCATGAAGCACTCGTGGAGCTTGTGGTCAGCCTTGCAGCGGGAGATCCGCATCGGACCATCGCCGCCTCGCCAATCGTCTGCGCCGCCGCTGAAGCTCTCAAGGCGCCGGAAATAGGGAAGGCAATGTGAATACGACCAGTCGCCGAGTCCATCTGCCGCCCAGCCTTCGTAGTCGAGCGGATTGCCACGGTTATAAATCATCGCGTTGATGGTCGTGCTGCCGCCGATACCGCGGCCCCGCTTTTCGTCAATCGAGCGCCCATCCAGAGAGGGTTCCGGCCCGGCTTGATAGTGCCAGTTCAGACGCTTACTGGCATACGCGAAGGGGAGCGCAGCAGGCATGTCGACGATCAGGGAGCGGTCAGAGCCGCCGGCTTCGATTATCAGAACCTGCACTGAAGCGTCTTCCGACAGCCTTGAAGCCATCACACAACCCGCCGCACCTGCTCCGACAACGATGTAGTCGTATTCCATTCTCTAACCTTTCAATGGCATTGCCGCCTCCGCCGGACACTTGCGCGGAGCTCTGCTCAGCAGCCTTCCAATTTTGTCGGGCTGTGCTTCTTAAACGAAATTATAGTATTCTTATAGACAGAATCGTATACCAAACAAATCTCCGGGGCTACACCGGAGAGCTAAAAATGGCAAGGGTAATCCAAGGACTCAGTGTCACGCATCGCTCCCATCGCTGGTCCGGCAATCAGATTAGCTTCGATTGCCGTCGGCAGCGGAGCGTCACTGCTAACGATGCAGTCGGCCGAGGGTTGCGTGCGCTTGTACTTTTGACCCGCTTTGTCGAGGCAGCGGAGACATATCAAGGAGGAACTGCACCAATGTCGGATTCTGGACATTTCAAGAAGACCCTGTCCCTCGTCGATCTCACAATGATCGGTATGGGTACGGTATTTGGCTCCGGCTGGCTATTCGCCGCGAGCCACGTGGCGTCGCTAGCTGGACCAGCGGGGATTTTTTCGTGGGTCATCGCGGCAATAGCCGTGCTCACGTTAGGGGTCGTCTATTGCGAACTTGGAGCGGCATTGCCCCGTACCGGCGGCGCCATCAGCTATTTGCACATTTCGCACGGACCGCTGATGAGCTACCTCATCGGCATGATTACGGTGATCTATCTGTCCAGCATGGTCGCGATCGAGGTCGTGGCTGCCCGTCAGTATGCTGCTGCCTGGATACCGGCGCTTAGCGTACCGGGAACCGGCAATGCAACGGCGCTCGGGTGGCTCGTGCAGTTTGCCTTTGTCTCGCTGTTCTTCTGGCTGAACTTCTCAAGCGTGAAAACGTTCGCGAGGGCCAACAACGTCATCAGCGTTTTCAAGTTCGCAGTTCCTGCGCTCATCGTCGTGATGCTGCTCTTTCATTTCAAGGCCGCTAACTTCCACGCTGCGGGATTTGCACCCTCCGGAATGTCGGGCGTTGAAACTGCCGTTTCGTCAGGTGGCGTCATTTTTGCCTTCCTTGGGCTCACGCCAATCGTCTCGGTGGCGAGCGAAGTACGCAACCCTCAACGCACGATTCCATTCGCGCTCGTCTTTTCGATCGTATGTTCGGGGGTCATCTATGTCCTGCTTCAGGTTGCGTTTCTTGGCGCGATACCGACCAATCTCCTCAGCAACGGCTGGGCAGCTCTTGGTAAAACGTTCACCCTGCCGTTCCACGACATCGCGCTGCAATTGGGACTGATATGGCTGAGTTTTGTGGTGGTCTTTGATGCCATCATATCGCCGGCTGGTTGCGGGAATATCTTCTTCAATGCTACGCCCCGAGCAATCTATGCATGGGCAAAGTCTGGAACGTTCTTCCGGCTATTTACCCGGGTAGATGCGGAGTCTGGAATTCCGCGTCCAGCAATGTGGCTCGCTTTCGCGCTCTCGATCTTCTGGACCCTGCCGTTTCCCTCGTGGGAGGCAATGATCTCTGTCGTGTCCGCAGCGCTTGTCGTAAGTTACGCCGTTGCCCCCGTATGTGTAGCGGCGCTTCGGAAGAGCTGCCCGGAACTGAACAGGCCGTTCAAGGTAAAGGGGCTGGCTGTATTCGGCCCGCTTTCCTTCGTCGTGGCGACGCTGATCGTCTATTGGTCTGGATGGAGCAATCTCTATTGGCTTTTGGGTGTCCAGATCGTGCTGTACGTGGGCTATCTGTTCGTGATGCGTCGTATGCCCGTCGGAAATCTCAGCATGTTGCAGCAAGTACGGTGCTCACTGTGGCTTGTCGGTTATTAC
>Ga0137385_10004402_pt1 | contig 12296 bp, 10 predicted proteins | sample SagtaG_FD_104921 | JGI IMG/M metagenome (GOLD analysis project Ga0137385, IMG submission 104921) | Vadose zone soil microbial communities from Sagehorn Ranch, Mendocino, California, USA - Sage2_R_80_16 metaG | ecosystem: Environmental > Terrestrial > Soil > Vadose zone | place: USA: California...
AAATGAAACGCTGGCGCGAACAGAGATGGATTTTGGATCAGATCATCCAGACACGCGGGATCGACTGGGATCAAGGCCGCACTGGAAAGATTCTCCGCAACTGCGGCCCGGGCGTGCAGAGCGATCTTCAGGAAATCACCCGGCGGATTCAAAAATTTGTCGACATCTCACGCGAATTCGCGCGCGTGGCCACCCGCCGCGAGGAATTGGCCAAAGAGACCGAGAAAGCCGGCCATCTCGTTGAAGCGCGCGAGCACTACTACATCGCTGCCACCTTCTACACCAACGCCATGTGGGCGATCTATGAAGACGGCAATCCCAAACGAATCGCCTGGCAAGAAAGAAAACGCGCCTGCTATGATAAGTTCATCCAATACGCCGACCGCCGCATCGAGCGTGTGGAGTTTCCCTACGGAGGAAAACTCGTTCAAGCCCTTTTGCATCTCCCATCCAGTATTAAATCCGGCGAGAAAGTTCCTTGCGTGATGTACATTCCCGGCATGGACGGCGTCAAAGAAGACACTCCGATGAACAACGATCCGCTGCTCGAACGCGGGCTCGCGGTCCTTGCCGTCGACGGCCCCGGTCAGGGAGAAACGCGCGAGCGGGGCGTTAAATGCACCGCATCGAACTATGAAGACGTGGGCAAACTCGCTTGCGACTATCTCGTCAAACGTCCTGAGATCGACCCTGATCGTCTCGGGGTCATGGGTTCGAGCATGGGCTCGTATTGGGCGCCCCGCGTGGTTGCCGCCGCGCCGCGTTTCAAAGCCTGCGCCGTCAGCGGCGTCTGCGTGGAGCCGGGACAGTACGCGATCTTCAACATGTCGTCGCCGACCTTCAAGCTCAATTACATGTACATGTCCGGCTACGACGACGAAGCCGCCTTCGACGAATTCGCCAAGACCCTCACCCTCGAAGGCGTCGCTTCTAAGATCACCTGTCCCTACATGATCGTTGCCGGCGAAGACGACGAACACTGCGACATGAAATTCGTCTACGAATGGATGGAAGAGATGCGCGGCCCAAAGCTGCTCGTCGTCTACGAGGGCGAGAAACATTCGATTCGCAACCCGCGCGCCCGAGTGCTGCTGATTAACTGGCTCGCCGATCGTCTTGCCGGAAAACCGTTCAAGTCGGAGAAAATCTACGTCGAGACGAGCGGCAAGGAAGTTCACTCAGACTGGTAACCATCCGAACCCCTCTTCAATGAGAATCGCCTATGGTGATCTGATCGGCGGAGTCAGCGGCGACATGTTTGTCGCCGCCCTGCTGGATCTAGGCCTTCCCATAAAAAAGCTCACTGCGGAGCTAAAAAAGATCCCGACGCTCCAGTTCAAGCTTCAAGTTACAAAAAAAACTGTCAACGGCATCCGCGCTACCCGCTTTCGCGTGATCTGTCCGCAAAAGGAATCGGCACGTTCTTGGAAGCAAATACGAACTCTAATCAACCGCAGCCGGCTGCGCGCCGAGGTAAAAGAAACCGGCATCGGCATTTTTAACCGCCTGGCCGAAGTTGAGGGAAAAATCCACGGCATATCGCCCGATCAAGTCCACTTTCACGAGATCGGAGCCACGGATTCCATCGTCGATATCATGGCCGCGGCCATCGGCTACCGCGAGCTCGAAATCGACTCTCTTCACTTTTCTCGTATTCCCCTGGGGCGAGGTGTGACCGGTTCCCGGCATGGAACACTGCCGGTTCCCGCCCCGGCAACCCTGGAGTTGCTCAAAGGTATTCCTGTTCACTGCCTGGATGTCGAAGGCGAGACCGTTACGCCCACGGGCGCCGCCATTGTGAGCACATTGGGAACAAGCTTCGGCGAGCAGCCAAGCATGACGCCGCAAAGAATCGGTTACGGCGCCGGACAGAAAGAATTTCCGGGAAGACCCAACTTGTTCCGCTTAGTCGTCGGCTCGGCTGAGACGAACTGGAAACAAGAAGAGATGCTCGTCATCGAAACCAACATCGACGATATGAATCCCGAGTTCTACGATTACGTCCTCGACCGCCTTTTTGCCGCCGGCGCCCGCGACGTTTTTCTTTCACCCATCCAAATGAAGAAGAATCGCCCGGCTACGTTGCTTCGCGTTATTGCAGAACCGGCTAAACGAGATCAGCTGGGCGAAATTCTGTTTCACGAAACTTCCACCATCGGTATCCGATATTACCCGGTGGGCCGCATGATCCTTAGCCGAACATCGGATACCGTCAAGACCCGTTTCGGCACGGTTCGCATCAAAATCATCGAAGAATCCGACGGCACCAAACGAGCTACGCCGGAATACGATGACCTGAAACGCATTGCGGCCGCCAAGAAAATACCTCTCCGTCTCATTCACGAAGAGGTGATGAAAAACTTCACTAAGTGAAACCCAGTAATCCGATTCAAACTGCCGAAGATCAATTAGACAGCCAGCAGCAGCACGCATCGCTTCGGCCGTGGGCTTCGTTACGATATCGCGACTACAGCCTGCTCTTCCTCGCTTCCCTCTTCGTCACCACGGCCCAGCAAATGCGCCAGACGCAAAACTTCTATCAGGTCTACGAGCTGTCCGGCTCCGCGTTCCAACTCGGACTCACGGGCCTTGCTCAGGGAATTCCCCTATTCGTTGTCGGCCTCTTCGGCGGAACGCTCGCCGATTTTGTCGACCGCCGAAAGCTCCTGCTCTTGACCATCGCCGGGAATTTTCTCGTCGCCGCCGGGTTGGGATTTCTGACCACCACCGGCGCCATTCGAGTATGGCACGTGCTCGTCGGCACGGCTCTGACTTCCGGACTGAACATCATTCTTAACCCGACTCGAATGGCGCTCATCTCCAGATTCGTGCCCCGCTCCCACTTGACAAATGCGGTCTCCTTGAACTCCAGCGTCTCGCAAAGCGCCCATTTTATCGGTCCTATGCTGGCGGGCCTGAGCCTGGCTTGGATGAGCACCGGTTACGCTTATTTATTCAACGCGCTTTTTTACGCTCCCGCAGCGGCGGGAATTTTCCTCCTGAAGATTCCTGAAATGCCGCAACGGCTCAGGGAAAATTTCTCTATGCGCAGTTTCTTGGGCGGTTTTCGATTCCTGTGGCGACAACCCGTCGTGATGACCTTGGTTCTGTTGGACTTCACGATTGTCGGCGTGGGCTATTACCGGCCGCTACTGCCGATTTTCGCGAAAGAAATTCTAAACGTGGGACCCGCGGGCTTCGGCGCGCTTTCCTCCGCCCCGGCTGTGGGCGGGATGCTCGGAACTCTACTCTTGCTATGCATCGGCGATATTGAGCACAAAGGGCTGCTCGCCCTGTGGTCGTTTCTTTCCTACGCCGTTGGGCTTGGCCTCTTTGCGCTTTCAGGAAACTTCTGGGTATCGCTCTTGCTGTTAGGAGTTTTGGGACTTGCGAACTCGCTGCAAGCGGTCATGCGCCAAACCAGCTTTCACCTTCTCACGCCGGACCATTTGCGTGGGCGGGCCTTCGCCGTTTTCAACATGTTTTCGCAGGGGGCAAATTCAGTCGGCGCCACTGAGGTAGGATTCTTGGCCGCGCTCATAGGCTCGCCGGGGTCTTTACTCTTCGGCTGTGCCGTCGGCGGAATTCTTACGTTAAGTTGCTGGGCGGCTTTGCCGGGGCTGAGAAAATTCGGTTCCGAAAAGACGCGGCGAGCGGCTATCTCTCTTTGACGGGTTTTGGGACTGTTCGCTTTAGCTCAACAATTTTCGTGCTACGAGACTGTCGCGGGATAACGGTTGAAATTAATGCAAGATTCTACTTCTTGCCGCCAGTTTTTTAAGCTGCAACCCGGAGCATTGTCATATCCATGGCCAGGTGTCCGCGTTTCATGATTGACGGCCAAAGCGTTGAGCGGCGGCCAGCCGTTGTCGTGGCACCACTCTGCGATCTCCCGTAAAAATGTTCCGACTGTTGGGTTGAGATGAGGAACTCCGGCGCGCTCGCATAAGTCACCGTACGCGATGAGACATGAATCAAGGTTGCGCTTCTGATCGCTTTCAAGCGAGGAAACCTGCTTGTGGTGATCAAGCAGCGCTTGGGCGAGCGCTCGCGCCTCTGGTGTCAACTTCTTCACCCCTCAGGATTCTGTGGTTTCCGCGCGACTACAGTAACGAACTCCTTCACGGTTTGGCCGGGTGCTGGGAAACTGTCGTGACGAAATTCCAGAACTTCCCAATCTCTGAAATGTTCGCGTAGTTCGCTCTCGGAAAAGAGGTAGTAATGTCCGGGCTCGAACATGTCGAGATAGGTGGTCCCGCCGACGAGGACATTCACGATGATGGCGCCGCCCGGAAGAACGTGGGCTTGGGCATCGGCCAGAAGTTCGATGGCACGTTCCCTGGGAAAAAACATGAACAGCCCGATAGCAACTACGGTATTGAACGTGTCTGCAATTGCATACGAGTCGAAGTCGACCTGCTCCGCAGTGATGGACAGTTTCTCGGTAGAGGCTACTCGCTTGATTCGCGCGATGGCGTTCGGACTCGCGTCGAGAGCGAGCACTGCGCAGCCACGCCGCGCCGCCTTGATGCTCAGATTGCCGAGACCGCAGCCCAAGTCCAAGATTTTGCCGTAAAGATATGGCAATGCCAGTCTCTCAAACGGATTGAGCGCGAAGTCTCCTTCGCGTACCTGGCGCTCGAACTGGGTGTCGAAGAAACTGATTGTCTTGTTTCCATTCATCGTCGCCATCCAACCGGCGATTGATGATGCGCTCACAACTATTGCGTTATTGAAGCCGCAGTTCCTTTTGCAACTCTCTCAGCAAAGAGAAGTCTCTTTCGGTTCTCCTCAAGTGTTACGCAAGAACTCAGCGTCAAGTACTGTTGGCCCGATGTAATAATGGCTGTAAAATCCGAAAGTCCAGTCGCTCCTCAATCAGATCGACTCTATCAAGCCGGGATGCTTCAAAGTATGGGAGTTCTCCCGCACAAGGTACCCCGGTAAGCATAGACAGCGCCTCGCGGTTGGTTTCGGCCGCTACAGATAACTCATTTTCCATTTGGTTCAGGACATAACCAAGCACATGCAGGCCGCGACACGCGGCCTGCTCTAAAGTGAGAAGCAGATGGTTGATGGCACCGAGGCGATTGGCAGCGACGACTAGTATCGGGAGCTTCAGCACGCGCGCGAGGTCGGCAAAAGTGTAACTTGGCAGCAAAGGCACCAACAGCCCGCCGGCGCCTTCAACCACCGTAATGTCGTGAGTTGAACTGATCTCGTTGTAGACGCTCATGAGCCGATCGATGTCTATTATGAGACCTTCTCGTTCGGCGGCGACACTGGGCGCCAAAGGTTCCCGCAGCTGATAAGGACAGATTTTTTCTAAAGGAATTTCGCAACCCGAGGCTTCTTTGAGCGCCAATGCGTCTTGCGGCATGAGTTTGCCGTCGCTCTGATCGCAGCCGGTCTCGGCGGGCTTCATGACGCCGACCTTATAACCGGCCTGTTTCAGCAGCTCGACCAGCGCGCAGGCAAAAAAAGTCTTACCGACGCCGGTATCCGTCCCGGTGATGAAAATGCCGCTACCCATCTGAATCCGGAACTGAGAATCGAAGATCGAGGATTGAAGATCGACCTTCCATTCGCGATCCTCGATCCTCGAAAGTTTTAAGCGAGTCAGAACTCATCAACCTTCTGTGACGGCCCGAATGCCGTCATAAACCACGTCCAGAAGTAATTTGAGTTCGTCGTCTGTGACATTCAACGGCGGCATCAGGATGAGGATGTCGCCGAGGGGTCGAATCATCACGCTTCTCTTTCTGGCCTCTAGATTGACCTTGTGTCCGATCCTTTTTTCGGGCGGGTAGTTCATGCGGCTATTCTTCTCTTCAACCAGCTCGATGCCGACCATAAAACCCCACTGCCGCACATCGCTGACGTGAGGGAGCACACAAAATTCGTCGCTGAGCCGCTGTTGCAGATACCCGATCTTGGCCTGCATGCGCCCGATTATGTCTTCACGCTCGAACAAATCGAGGTTTGCCAGCGCAACCGCACAGCCGAGCGGATTTCCGGTATAGGTGTGACCGTGAAAAAAAGTTTTGAACTCTTTGTACTCGCCGAGAAAAGCGGAAAAAATCTCTTCGGTGGTGAGGGTCGCGGCAAGCGGCAAGTATCCGCCGGTAATTCCCTTTGCCAAGCAAAGAATATCCGGCGTGACGCCTGCATGCTCGCAAGCGAACATCTTGCCTGTGCGGCCAAAGCCGGTGGCGACTTCGTCAAAGATCAAAAGAATTCCGTTATCCCGGCAGATCTCACTCATCGCTTTGACGTAGTCGACGGGCTGCGACCACATTCCCGCCGCCCCTTGCATCAGTGGCTCCATCACCAGCGCCGCCAATGAATCCTTGTTCTGAGATATTTTTGCTTTCGCTTCATTAATCGCCGCGTTCAAAGCGGCCAGTTCGCCCGTGCGTTGGTAGTAGCGAAAAACGTGCGGCGGCGTCAGACGCAAAGCGGGAAAAAGGAGGCCTTTGTGAAAGCGGTGGAAGGTCTCCGAGTAACCTATGCTCATGGAGCCGACCGTATCCCCATGATACGACTCTGCCAAGGAAGCAATTTGTGTGCGCTTGGTTTCCCCTTTGAGCTGCCAATACTGGATCGCCATTTTTAGCGCGATCTCCACCGCCGTGGCGCCGCTGTCGGAATAAAAGACGCGTTGGAGACCATGGGGAGCGATTTCGATGAGCTTCTGCGCAAGCTGAATACCAGTCACGTGACTCAGGCCAAGAAAAGTCGAATGGGCGATCCGTTCGAGCTGGGCTCGGATCGCGTCATCAAGTTCTTTGACCCGATGGCCGTGAACGTTGCACCAGAGCGACGAAACGCCGTCCAGATATTTCCGCCCGTGAACATCGATGAGGTAATGACCGTCGCCCCGGGTGATAATGCATGGGTCGTCGGCCATCCATTCCTGCATCTGGGTGAACGGGTGCCAAAGGTAAGCGTGGTCTAATCGCTTGAGAGTGTCGTAATCGATGACCATGGCTAGATAATCGATGATAGAGGATCGAAGATCGATCTTCTATCTTGCAACGTCAATTCTCAGCTCCCGTGCGGCTTCCTTGAAAACTTTCAGAGCTTGCTCGATGTGCTCAGGTGTGTGCGTCGCCATCAACGTGATGCGCAAACGGGAGGTTCCCGGCGGCACTGTCGGCGGGCGAATCCCTTGTGCAAACACGCCGTGTCGCAACAGATCTTCCGAGAGTTTCATGCACCGGGTGGCGTCACCGATCATCAGCGGCAATATTTGACTCTGGCTGTTTCCCAACGAATAACCCAACGACCTCAAACCGGCTCGCAACACGTCGCAGTTGTTTCTAAGCGCTTGCCGCCTTTCCCGCTCTTTTTTCACCAGATCGATAGCGGCGATCGCCATCGCCATCACCGCGGGCGGCAGCGAAGTCGTGAAGATAAAACTCCGGCAGCGGTTAATTAGAAGTTCCCTGAGTGCCTTGCTACCGGCAACGTAGGCGCCGAATCCGCCCAGCGCCTTCCCCAAGGTTCCCATCTGAACCAACACTCGGTCGCCCAGACCCAGGCTTGCGACTAGACCCGCGCCGTTGGGCTCGAACACGCCGGTCGCGTGCGCTTCGTCGACCATAACCATGGCGCTATGCTTCTCGGCCAAGTTGACGATTTCAGTGAGGGGAGCCTCGTCGCCATCCATGCTGAACAGCGACTCCGTGACAATGAGCTTTCGACTCGCAGGTGGGGAATCCTTCAAGCCTGTCTCGAGCTGATCCAGATCGCAATGACCGTAGACGGTGATCTTAGCGCGCGCGAGCCGGCAGCCGTCGATAATGCTCGCATGATTGAGGACGTCGCTCAAAATAACATCGCCCTCGCCCACCAGTGTAGGAAGAATTCCCGTGTTCGCCTGGAATCCGGAATTGAAAACCAGCGCCGCTTCGGTTCCCTTAAGCTCGGCGATCTTGCTCTCCAGCTCTTCGTGCAGGGTCATGTTGCCCGAGATCAGCCGCGACGCGCCGGAGCCGCAGCCGTAGCGGTCGATCGCCTCTTTCGCGGCCGCGCAGAGCGCGGGATGATTGGCGAGGCCAAGGTAGTTGTTGGAGGAAAAATTTATAACCTCATGCCCGTCAAGACGCAGCGTCGGTCCTTGATCGCCTTCCACGCGGCGCAGGCTGCGGTACAGTCCGGCCTCCTTCACTGCCTCTAGTTCGTGGCGGAGGAAATCGCTTCCCACGCCGGTAGATTGATATAAGGGTATAATATTTGCAACCGACGAGTATGACCGGGCTAAAGGATCTTACTTGCGCTTCCAAGCCATGTAGTCTAGCGGAGGGTCTGCTGAATTCTTTCGAGACTTGCTGGCAAAGCGCCGCAAGCTAAAATGCTCTCGTTTATGGGGTGCTCAAGGGCGAAAACGGGTTTGTTTTGTTCGATCACGGACTGGGCGAGCTTGAATGTGCCACTCCCTTCCGGCGCGGCGAGCACCAGCAGAGCGTTCGCTAACCCCGCAACTAACTGGTTTCGCTTGATCGAGGCATTCCTGCTAATTCGCTTGGCGTTTGGCGTGCAATGGCTCAGCACCAGGGCGCGCTCCTGATTAAGCAAGGCTTCTATGTCTTGGGAGGGCTGGTATCGATTTAGGCTTTTTGCAAGACAAATGACAATCCGCTGTTCCTGACGCAATAAAATCCCCAAGCAATCTTCCTCAAGCGGGGAATGCCACCCGCCGACGAATCCTACTTTCAAAACGTTGAGCTGTTCTAAAAATACAGAAGTTCTCAAGGTTAATTCTGGTTCAATTTCGCGAGCAGCAACAATCCCCACAAGGGCACCGTTGAGAAGGGAAAGGTTTCCACGATACCAGAGCCTGGATGGCCTTCTATCAAAAAAGGACATGGCTTGCGGCGGCACATCCAGTGTTCCATTTTTAATTTCCGCGGGTTCGGGAATCATATTGACCAAAACCGAACGTATCGTAGTCCGATTACTGCCGCTGGCAAGGCTTTCTCTTCGCTAAAACCGCTTCTGGACCATTTCATCGACCCGCCGATTATTGCACCAACGAGGCAATTATCAACTGGCGCCGCTTTCTTACCCTTTTCGGATGTTTCCTGTTATAAAAGGCGTCATCATGGCGAAAGCTCGAATCGTCTACTCCTGTCAGAGCTGCGGTTATCAGTCTCCTAAATGGCTGGGCAAGTGTCCGGACTGCAATCAATGGAACAGCTTGATGGAGGAGAGACAGGAGCGCGTGTCGCATCCGCGCGGCGAACTCAGTCTTGGAAGCAAAGAAGATCCGTCACCGATCCACGAGATCGACACGGAGGCGGAGGGCCGAGCGCTCACCGGCATCGGCGAGTTCGATCGCGTGTTGGGCGGTGGATTGGTTGCCGGATCGGTCATTTTAATCGGCGGCGACCCTGGCATCGGCAAGTCCACGCTTCTCCTGCAGGCCTTCGCAGCCATCAGCCAGCAAGGGCTGACGTGCCTCTACGTATCCGGCGAGGAATCGCAGCGACAGATCAAGATGCGCGCCGAGCGGCTGGACATCGCCGCACCGAATCTGCTTATCCTGAGCGAAACGTCCCTCGAGCGTATCCTCGATCAGGTGAAGAGAACCAAGCCCGCCGTCCTGGTTATCGATTCGATCCAAACGATTTTCACTTCGTCGCTGCCGTCCGCTCCCGGAAGCATTGCGCAGGTGAGGGAGAGTTCGGGATCGATCATCGTTTTGGCAAAAAAAACCGGCTTGACGACTTTCCTTATCGGTCACGTGACCAAAGACGGCGCCATCGCCGGTCCGCGCGTCCTCGAACACATGGTGGACACGGTTCTTTATTTCGAAGGCGACCGCGGTCACTCTTTCCGCATTCTGCGCGCGGTCAAAAATCGCTTCGGCTCGACCAACGAGATCGGCGTCTTCGAAATGAAAGAGGCAGGGCTCAAAGAAGTCAGCAACCCGTCGGACATTTTTCTGATGGAAAGGCCGCTTCAAGTCCCCGGCTCCGCCGTCGTTTGCAGCATGGAAGGAACGCGGCCGATCCTGGTGGAACTACAGGCCCTGGTCAGCCGCTCGTTTCTGGCCGTGCCCCGCCGCACGACCATCGGCGTGGATCACAATCGCGTCGCACTGCTCGTCGCGGTTCTGGAAAAAAAAATGGGCGCCAAGCTCTTCGATCAAGACATTTTTGTGAACGTGGCCGGCGGCGTCCAAGTCGACGAGCCCGCCGTTGACCTCCGCATCATCGCGGCGGTGGCTTCGAGTCACAAAGAAAAAGTTCTTGATCCGAAGACCGTTTTCTTCGGCGAAGTCGGTTTAGCGGGAGAAATTCGCGGGATCTCTCAAGCAGAGGCGCGCGTCAAAGAAGCTGGAAAATTAGGCTTCGATCGCTGCATCCTGCCGGCAAGCAACATCTCCCAGCTAACCCACGTCAAGCATCCTCAACTAACCGGAGTTAATTCTCTCGCCGAGTGCTGGAAGCTACTCTTCTAAAAAAGTTTCGAAGCGTTACCTAAGTATTGTGTCGGAATGAATCGGCCGTTATTAGTACGACGATGGGGAATTATGACAAACAAGCTCCTGCGATGACAAACGGTGCTCCGAGTACGACGAGACAGCGGTGACTTATTTATCTCATTAAGCCATCAACGTGGCATCAGAGAAATGCCGCGTGCTGCCATAGCAATGAAGGGAGCGCGTAATGATTGGACGGGGGTGTCAGCAGGTGGGCTCGAAAGCGCCACAAAGTACCCGCACGGTTGTCATCAAAATACCCGGTTTTATGTTACAAGCTGGCCGCTTGGTAATTTGGCCCGCGCACCCGCCATCACAATCGGTTGGGCGGCATCTCGAATTTGCCGAGTAGCGAGAAAATCAACTCACCCGCTCATGTCTTACAAGGTGTTCCTAGTTGGCCGCCCACCAGGACTAGCATTGTTGCGATTATCGGAATGTTGGGTCCAGCTTCTCAAGATCACCCAGCAAGAGAGGCAGGGAAATCTTAAACGTCGTTCCTCGTCCTAGTTCAGACGTATAATCTATCGTGCCGTCATGAGCGATAATAATTTGACGAACAGTCGCGAGTCCCAACCCCCACCCGTGTTCTTTGGATGTCACAAATAAATCGAATGGGTCCATGTCCTTTAGAATTCCTTCTCCAGTGTCTCGGATCTCTAAACAGACGCCTTTGTCACCAACTTAACCTTTGACGGTGAGATCTCCGCCTCTAGGCATTGCTTCAAAATCGTTTTTGATGAGATTAACGAAGACCTCTCGTAACCTTTCCCGGTCTCCCATAACCGATGGAAGATCATTTTGAAACTCTCGCTCTATTTTGATGGGCGAACGATCTTTTTGTATCAGCTGCACCGCTGTTATCGCCTCTGCAATGAGACCGTCCAGTCTAACAGTCGTGAATTTGATTCTTAATGGCCGTGAGATATTTCTAGGCTCCGCAATGAGTAACTCCAGACGCCCGGTTTCTTCCGCGATCGCCCGCAAGTCTTCCAAACCCTCATCGTCGGCTGGCTTCGCCTTTCGAAATTGCCGCTCAAGGAGATCGGTGGTGAAGGAAATCGCAAGTACGTGATTTGCAATTTCGTGTACTATTTTCGCCACAGCCGTTCCGAGAGCACTCAGCACCTCGCGTTCTCTTAGCGCCCGGCTAATACGCTCAAGGTCCTTCGTACGCTTCGCAACCCGAGTTTCCAGGTCATTGTTTAAAACGCGGAGCTTTTCCTCCGCCTCGCCTTCCGCCGCAGCAAAGAAACTTATTAACATAAGAGACTGATGGCCTCGCTTTCGCCTCCTCCCCACGCCGCTCTCCCATTTGCCACCCGTTTCAATCACCTGTCCAAAAGTTACGGCATGTTGCTGTTTATCTTTTCCGGTTCCCCGAATTGCTCTGCCGAGCCGCAAATCAGGTAACATCTGGACACACGTCATACTGCTATATTGTTCCAATTCAATGTCGAGTTAAAATTGGTAGCGCCATGTGACGCTGACATCGGTCCAGTTACAATCGCTCCCCGGCCTGTTAATAGTTTTCTGATGGGAACTCGTGCAACCGAGGTTTCGCGCCACGTTCGTGCCAGCTTGAATGTTGGTCTGTGTAGCAGCAGCGCTAGCGCCCGCAAGAGCTTGGCGGATATTGGAAGCGTCATACCATGCCACTGTGGCGCCGACGCTCATCCGATTCATGAGAAAATACCAGATGTTCCATTCACGCAGCAGGATTCGGTCGCGGTTGAATTGAGCGCCAACGGCGCAAAATCCGCTCGGATTGGCGCCTGATGGGGTGATGGCTTTGCAGGAAACATCT
>Ga0137385_10004417_pt1 | contig 12280 bp, 12 predicted proteins | sample SagtaG_FD_104921 | JGI IMG/M metagenome (GOLD analysis project Ga0137385, IMG submission 104921) | Vadose zone soil microbial communities from Sagehorn Ranch, Mendocino, California, USA - Sage2_R_80_16 metaG | ecosystem: Environmental > Terrestrial > Soil > Vadose zone | place: USA: California...
GCAACACTATCCTCCCAGCCCACCGGGCCCGGCGTGGTCCCGCCAGGCGTAGCTGACGCCCGGGCGCGTATAAAGACCCGATCTGCGCGTCTCAGCTGATGAGCGTCAAAGACTCGCTGCGCGCGCCGAACGGCGGATACTTGCGCGTATAGCCCGGATCAGCGCTGATCACCGAGCGTGATCGGGCCTCGCGGCCGCATGCCGTCCGGAGCGCCGAATGCGCGCCCTTCGGTCGAGGGCGGGGCCGCCCCGGCCAAGCGCGCCCAAGGCAACCAGCACACCCGCCCGCCGGCCCGGGACTAAAGCTTCGTCGTCAAATGTTTAGATATCGATTGGTCGAGCCATGCGGCCCGGCGAGCAACTCGCACGCGGCCGGTCCGTCGTTGCGCTCCGGCCACCCCGAAGGCAGGAGAGACCCATGTCCACACGAACCAGGCGCCCCCTCGGCCGGCGCATCCAGCAGCGCGTGTTCCGGGTACTGAACGTGCCCATGCGCGCCGTGCTGGGGCTGCCGTTTGCCACACCGCTCAGCGGCCGGCTCATGCTGGTTTACCTCACCGGGCGCAAGACCGGCAAGTCCTACCGGCAACCGGTCAGCTACGTCCGCGACGGCGCGGCGCTGCTGACCCCGGGCGGGGGGAACTGGAAGCTCAACCTGGCCGACGGCCGGCCAGAGCGGATCCGGCTGCGCGGCAAGGACGTGCTCGCCCGGCCGGAGATTGTGAGCGATGCCGAGGAGATTGAACGGCTGCTGGCGGTCATGACCGCGGCCAACCCGATGGCCGGCCGCTTCGTTGCCATCCCCAAAGGACCCGATGGACGGCTTGACCGCGCCAGGCTCGACGCCGCCATCAGGTACGGATTCCGGATCATCCGCTGGCACCTCGACGGAACCGAAACACCCGCCGGGCGCTGATCAGCCGTCGGTCACCATCACCACCGCAACAAAGACAACAAGCACGCACCGATCCCCCATTCAGAATCTCCGTTTAGGTGCGGAACGGATAGCCAGTCTCCCAACCGGGACCGGCATCCAGATCGGCGGCAGTGCGCGCCCCAGCGAAGCTCGGCGTCAGCGTGCTGGCCCGCACAGTGTGGATCGGGACTGCCACGCTGGGGGGTGCTGTGTGGTGCCGGTGGTGGTGTGGCAGTCTGGGCCAGTCGGTTGGCTGGCTGGGCAGCGGTAACACCCTGACCGGCCAGCTGCGTTTCGCCTGTAGCCACGGGGCGGGAGCCATATTCTCGTCCACCGCACGAAGGGGTGGTCTAGGTGAGAAGACGATGGACAGTGTCTATGGCGGTGGCCGGGTGCGCGGGATTGCTGGCGGTGGGCTCGGGGGCGGCGGCTGCGGCGCCGACCGCGCCGTCTGCGGCGGCTAGGCGGCTGTCGGCGCAGGCCGTCAATGTCCGGCAGATTCCGGGCGTGATTACCGCGCATCACGATGCTTCCACGGCGTGCGTGCTGCCGGACGGGTCGGACGTGTCCTGGTTCCACTGCTACACCCCGGGTCAGATCCGGGCGGCGTACGGGGTGGATGCGGTCGCCCCCATCTCGGTCGGCGGCCACATGGTGCCCAACTACGGGCAGGGGCAGACGATCGTGCTCGTGGACGCCTATGGCAGCCCGACCGCGGCCGGTGACCTGCGACACTTCCACGACACGTTCTTCCCGAACCTGCCAGCTCCGGACTTCCAGCAAGTTTTCCCGCAGGGGAACCCGCAGTTCCACAACACCTGCCACAGCAATGGCCTGTCGGGCCCGTGCGCGGCAGCGAACTGGTCGGGTGAGGCCACGCTCGACATTGAGTGGGCCTACTCCATCGCCCCGCTGGCGCACCTGGTGCTGGTCGCCGTGCCGCCCGCGGAGACCGAGGGCGTGCAGGGCTTCCCGAACCTGTTCAAGGCGATCTCCAGCGAGATCAGCGCCACCCCTGCGGGGACGCTGTTTTCGATGTCGTTCGGTGTCACCGAGCAGACCTTCGGCGGCGCGGCGGCGGCCCAGACGGCGCGCTTTGACCACGTGTTCAAGGCGGGCCTGGCCAAGCACGATAACTTCTTCGTCTCAACCGGCGACTTCGGCACCTTGGGCTTTAGCAAGCAGGCCAAGGAAAACCGCACCTACCCGTTCCCGACCACCGGCTGGCCGGCGACCTCGCCGTATGTTGTCTCGGTTGGCGGGACCCAGCTGCAGGACGGCTGGACCTGGAACCCGGCCAGCAACGACGCCTTCACCTCCACCGGCGGCTTCAACCCCGCCTACTGGCAGTGGGCCAACGGCGGGCACAGCCAGGCCGTGTGGAATGAGTCGTGGGCCCCGATCGGCACCGGCGGCGGCACCAGCGTCATCTACCCCCGGCCGTCCTGGCAGCAGGGCGTCGACCCCGGCTACGGTGACCGCCGGCTGGTCCCCGACACCTCCTGGAATGCGGCGGTGAACGGCGGCGTGGATGTCTACATCACCGCCTACCCGGCGTTCAACTGCGGCAACACCACAGGCTGCTGGACGGTCTTCGGCGGAACCTCGGCTGCCGCCCCGCAAACAGCCGGGCTCACCACCTTGGTCAACGCCGCCCGCGCGGCGGCGGGCAAACAGCCTCTCGGGTACCTCGCCCCGCTGCTGTACCAAGGGGCCGGCGCGGCCGACTACACCGACATCGTGCCCCAGCACTACGGTTCAGCCCCCAAGACCTTCGCCGGCGCGGAGGTCGGGATCAGCGGGCCGGTGCTCAAGTCGGCCGGAGACCTGCAAGACAACCAGCTCTGGCAGGTTCCCGTGGCCGGCTACCCCACCACCAGCGGATACGACGCCACGACCGGCTGGGGCACCCCTAACGCCGCGGCGTTCGTCCACGATCTGGCCACCATGCCATAACCAGCCCGGCCCGATAGAGATGCTGGCGTGGGAGCCGGACCCGAACGTCGGCTCCCACGCCTACACCGACCCAGCAGGCAGCCCAGCCCCAGCGCTAGCGGCGGCACAGCCGGGCGGCGCGCAGATCACCCTGATCTGAACCGTGCGGCCACCACGCTGCGCAGCGTTGTTCGCGAACGGCGGGTAGGCGAGCGCGCTGATGCACGAGATGAGGGGCCGTCTGTCACACTGCGTGATGCGTGCCGCCTATGAAAGACGCTGGTGGTCCTGCCGGGCTCCTGGCCAGGGCGACCTCAGCCGGTGCCCGCTCAGCGCCCGTGGCGCCTGTGGGCCAGGCCCCAGGCCTGGCCGCGGTGAGGTGATGGGCTGGGCGAGGCGCGGTGCTGCCGTGCGGGCTGGGCTGGTGCCGCTCGCGGTGGTGCTGGCGCCGGCGTGGTGGCGCTCGGGTTGGCGCTAGGCCGGAGGCCTGCGTGAGCGGGCATGGCCAGCCCGGCGGTGCACGTCCCGGGGCCGCAGCCACGAGCCACATGGTGCGCGGCAGGATCCGGCATGATGAACAGCACCGCGCTGGCGATCGCAGCGGCGCCGACGGCCGTCCCGAAGGCGGTGTACCACTGGTGCCCGGCCCGCGCGCCCAGCCGCTGCTCGCGGCGCGTGGGCCGGTGACGTGCCGCGTTGCTGGCGGGGCGGGTGAGCGCGCGCATGCATCCCCCGGAGGCGATCAAGGCTGGCGGCCGCTACTGTAGCAACACCACAGCCAGCGAAGACGGCAAAGCCGAATAACCACGAGCAGAGATGGCGCTTCACCGGTGCCTGGGGTGTGAGCCAGCCGCGCTGGAGACAGAGTCGTTCCCCGGTTGCCCTCCCGGGCCCGTCGCGCTGGCTGCGGCGGCCTGGCGGACGTCGGCCAGCAGGCGGGCGTAGATGGCGTTGCTGATCCGCCGTTTGAGCGACCGGAGTGCTTCCTTGTGCGTCTTGCCCTCGGCGATCTTCGCGAATGCTACGGCCGGTCGTCGGAGAAAATAACGCCGAAGCGGCTGATCATCACGTGTAGGAGGTTCGGCGGAGCGGGCAGGCTTGGGCGTCACCATGCGCAAATCCGACGTTGGCACATTGACCTGAACGGCGAGTCGGCGCGCGATCTTCAGCGTGCGGCGAGATAGGTCCAGGCCTGCATAAACGCATGCCTGTCGCCGATCTGGCCGGCCTCGGAACCGGGATCCTCAGCGCAGCTCTGCGATCACTGTGCCGGTTCCTGGGTGGCCGGGGTTGTCCTGGTAGCCGGTGCCGGTTTTCACTATGACGACGTGAGGGGCGTCCCCGCTGATGACCGCGTGCGTTTTGGTGATCGTGCTGGAGACGATGACCGCCATGTAGCTCGGGATTGTGGCCGGGGGGTTCGGGCTGTTGCCCGGTCTGGTGGCCCAGGTGGTGGCGGTGGTGCTGGAACCGGTTGATGTCTCGAAGCCTTTGAACGAGGCGGGTGCGGGCCCGCTGCTGAGGGTGTTCAGCGCGCTCCACCGGGCGCCCCAAAATGTCACGAAATTGCCGGTCGTGAAGTTGCCGTCGCCGATCACGAAATCGCCGCCGGAGGGCAGCGCATACAGCAGGATGTGGCTGACCGCGGTTGCCCGGCTGCCGCCGTCGTCCACGATGGTGACCGTGACCGTCTTCGGGCCCAGGGTGGCATAGGGGTGTGAGCCGGTCACGGTGAACAGGCCGCCGGGCTCCTCGGAGATGGTCCCTGCGGTGGGTGCCGTGCCGTCTCCCCAGTCGATGGTGGCGATGAAGTCAGCGCTGGTGGCCCCGGGGTTGGCGTCGGTGAAGGTGGCTATCTGAGCGTTGACCGGGTTGGTGGACAAGATGCTGGCACCGGAGGCGGTCAGCGGAGCGTCAGCGACCCGCGCAGTCGCGGTAACGGTCGCCGTATTGAATCGCGTATCGGGGTCTGTGATGGTGATGCTCGGCTGGTAACTGCCTTCGTCGGCGTAGGTGTGGGAGCCGCTGATGCGGACCTTCCCGTCCGTTCCCTTGGTGATGGTGGCGGCGGTGGGCGGCGTGCCGTCGCCCCAGACGATGATGGCGGTGTAGTCGGCGGCGTCTCCATGCGGATCTGGGTCGGTGAAGGTGGCGACGGGACCGGTGAACGATGTGCCTTCCGTGGGGGTGATGGCCGTCCCCGCGGCGGTTATTGGCGGGTACACGGTGATGCTGGTGGAGGCCGTCGAGGTGGAGGTGCCGTCGCTCACGGTCACCCGGACGGTGGAGGTGCCGGCCGGGAGCGAGACCGTGGGAGTAGCGCCGGTGGCGGTCCCGAAGGGACCTGTCCACGTGTAGCTGAGCCTGTCGCCGTCGCGGTCGTAGCTGCCCGTGCCATCGAGCGTCACCGGCGTGCCTGCCGCCGAGGCCTGGTCAAGGTACTGGGCGGGGCCGGCGTTGGCCACGGGCGGGGTGTCGGCCCGGTCGCCGAACCTGAGGCTGGCCACGGTGACATTGCCGATACCCGGATTCACCACGACCGTCTGCCTGCGCCCGGTCGTGGAATCCCAGCCGTTAGGGGCGATCTCCTTGACGGTGTAGGTGCCGGGGCCGATTCCCCGCAGCGGGAAGGAGAAGTTGCCGCTGGCGTCTGAGGTGACGGAGGTGACGAAGCCAGCGGCCTGGTCGAGATACCTGCTGGAGTCCCTGATCAGCTGGAACGTGAAACCGGGAATCCCCGGCTCACCCGGGTCCAGGATCCCGTTCCGGTTGAGGTCGTTGAACTCACGCCCGCCGATGACCGGCACCGGGTCGGCGCGCGAGGTGACCGGGTAGCTGAAGTTCCCGCAGACCAGCGTGACGAACCTGCCCCCGAAGGCCAGCACATCCAAGTGAACCGGCAGAGAGGAGAAGTCACCCACGATCGGGTCATGCTTCAGGGTCTCTGCCAGCGGGCAGGGGCCGCCATTCTCGTGCGCCGCTCCCGCGGGGCAGGCCGTCCACTGCTGGGCGGAGCCCGCCGCGAAAGCCATGGTGGCCTGCGGTGCATACCACATCCACTGCTCGTCGAAGCCATTGCTTGCGTACAGTTTCGGGGCGTTCGCCTGCCCGCTGCCCAGCCCGAGCAAGTTGCCGCGGGTCAGCAGGTGGTCGGCCCCTGGATCATCGACAAAGGTGCTCCGGCACCACGTGCCCTCTGCATTGGACATGTCTGCCTGGTCCGACCAAGGTTTGCAGTGGCCGGTGGCCGCCGATGCCGCTGTCGCCCCATGCCAGCCGAGCGGCACCAGTCCCGACACCACCGCAGCCGCAGCCCAGTACGCCGCACCTCGCAGACGCATAACGCCCCCCTTTACTCAGGAATACCATGACTGCCGGAGTGATTTCATCGAGTCCTGTGCCGCCGCCCTTTCGCACACTCGCAGAGTGCGCTTCCGCGCTGCTCAGCCCGGAAAGACCCTCCCCCCATTTGCGCCTGATTGCCCCCCGTTTGCGCCCGTCGCCCCGCGGGCACTCCTGCGGTCAAGGCCGCTGTCGACAGGCTATCCAAGAAAGAGGCTAGCCGGACCGTAAACACCTTCATGGAAGGCGGGTGCGCGGGATTCAACGTGAGCGTTACCTCCAATGTGGGCCGGATATACGACATGGCCACCCCGCCGCCGCAGCACGACTGAGATAACGTTTGTGCCAGGCGCGTACCAGGTGGCGATACAGGCAGAAGATGATAATGATGCTGCGCCAGGTTTGGGCCGTTCAGCTTTGGAACATCACATGTTCTACCGCCGCGGCGCAATGAGGGCAGCGACAGAAGGCGAAGCTCGCGACCTTGAGCCAGCGGCAGTGTGGGACGAACTCCACCTGCTGCCCAGGCTTGCCGAAGGGCTTCCCGAGAGTTGACCGATTTGCATAACGGCAACCGCGGACGGAGAGCGGCATGAGCGGACGATCGTAGCGGTGACGGCGGTGGTCTCGGTATCAGGCGCGGTTGACGGTATTGATCCGGCGGAGTGCTATGCGTTCTGCCCGCTGGACGCCGCCGCCAGGAATTCGGCGGCCGCGAGCGGATCGAAGTAGAACATCTGAGCCCGGGCGAGCTTGCCGTCTCGGACCTGGTACAACCCAAGAACTGGGGTGTCGATCCGCCGGCCGGCGCGGTCGCGGCCCCGCTGATGCCACAACACCACGACCTCATCGTCGCTGGCGGCCACCACGCGCGCGTCAAGCCCGCGATCGGCTGGGCCCTGGAAGGGATCCCAGGTCCCGGCCCACCCTGGCCTTTGCTGGAGCGACGCTGCCAGGCCATAGCTGCTCCCGGCGTAGGGCAACGGCTGTGGCCAGTGGAACTCCAGCTCATCGTGATAAACCTCGGCCGCGAGATGGGGATTGCGTTCCTCCACAGACCGGAATACCTGCAAGACCACATCGACGGCACTCATCGCTGATCCTTCCTGCGAGCCTGCGAGCTGGCGCCCCAGCCAGCTTACGGACAGGCACCAGACGCCCATCGGGCCGGGCGTACCGGACGCCCATGACCTGCACGCACCATCCTTTGCCCATGCGCCATCGGCGGCATGAGCGCGCGTTGGGCAGATGAGTGCTCAGCCGCCGTGCCGGTGGCCAGCCCTCGTGGAAGTCAACCGAGGCGGCCCATGAGACGTGTTTTGACGTTTGGCCATTCGTCCTTGAGCACGCTGTAGACGACAGAATCGCGGAAGGTACCGTCTTCGCGTTTGAGATGCCGCCTAAGGACGCCTTCCCGCGTGGCGCCGAGCTTGGCAATCGCAGCCTGTGAGCGGGTGTTGAGCGCATCGGTCTGGATCTTGACCCGGCCGTACCCGCAGTCTTCGTAGCAGTGCGCCAGGAGCAGCAACTTGGACTCGGGGTTGACCTGGGTGCCCCACCAGCGCGAGCCATACAGCGTCGAGCCCAGATGGATGCTCTCGTTATGCAGGTCGGCCTCCGACAGGCAGGACGTACCCACCAGCGTCCCGGCTGCTCCCAGGCCGCCGTCTGCCATCAGCCGGATCGCGTAGGCAGTCCGTCCGGCCCCGCTGCCGTCGGCTTTACCTTGCCCTGCCAGGAACACCGAACGAGCAAGATCGCGGGCATCAGCCAGGGAAGCGGGACGGCGATGCATGACATAGCCCTGGGCGTAGACCGCCGGGTCAGCGAGTATCGGGTACATCTCGTCGATATCCGCCTCGCTCAGCACATCGAGCCGCACCCAGCGCCCAGTCAGAGGCGCGCCCGTGGGAAGGATCGCGGGGGACACGGCTTCAGGGTAACGATGCCGCTGCCGGAACGGTCCCGGCATCATCGTGAGAACACGATGCCGCACCGCCCTCAACCTCATCGCCCCCAGCCCGCTCCGTGCACACAGCGGCAGATGAGCGCAGTGCGGCACGGTGGGTCGCTGGGCCCCAGGGCGAAGGATTAGTCTTCGCTGGGAGGGGATGGCAGGCATGCAACCAGGGCAGCAACCGCAGTGGCGGCCGCTCAACCGTCAAGACAGCCATGCGGCGCAGCAGATGGTGGAGCGCGCAGCGGAACTGGCCAGGGATTCCCATGCCCGGACCCGGCATGCCGCGGTGCTGGCGAAAGACGGCAGTTTGCTGGCGTGGGGTAACAATGGCGTGCCCTTCCCCGGGGAAGACCACTGCTATTGCAAGTTCGGGGATTTCGGCCACCACGACCAGTGCCGGACGCACGCGGAGCAACGGGCGATCACGCTGGCACGCGAGGGTGATGGCTGGCGGGTGCTGCAGGGATCGGTGCTGATCTATGTGCGGCTCGAGGCGGACGACTCGGTCCGGCTGGAGGAGCCCCACTTTTGTGCCCGGTGCGCCCGCCTGGCGTTGTCCCTGGGTGTGGCGGAGTGGATCTTCGCCCTGTCAGACGGTCTGGCCGGGTACTCCTCGGCCGACTATGACAGGGTCGCCCAGCTCAGGTGGTAGCAGTGCGTCCTGATCGGCGGTCGCCGTGACCTGCGCAGCCGCGGCGTCACGGATGGCCGGTGACAGACCATCACGGTCACGCATTGTGACGGACAGGCTAGTACCGGCGTGCGAGATTCGATCTGGGCGGCTCCAAGCGGTCGCACCCGACGAGCGATGCCCCGCTCCGAGGGGGGAATAGGTGCACGATGGAGGCGACGTCGGCGTGTGGCTTGTCGCGCGCACATCTAGGCCATGTCGAGGTTTCCATGACGTAACTCCGGTCCTCAAGATTTCGCCGCTGCAGGGATCTAGGTCTGCATACTACGTATCGAGCTCGAACGGACCCGGTTCGGAGAAGCCCTCGATCGATTCGACCTTTGCGTAGTTCTCGGCGATGCTCTCGGGTGTCAGATGTGGATCGAAGAAGCCAGGTCCCATGACGATGGCGATACGTTGGATTGCTCCGGCTTCCGCGTGGTAGATGCTGTTCGTCTCTGAACAACTATCGCTTGCCAGCCACACGATCGCTGGTGCAACGGCCTCAACCGGCATGGCGGCTTTTCCATCTGCTTCAGCCAACCGGGATCCCGCGGCCGGGTGCATCCTCGTATAGCCGACTGGCGAAATGGTGTTCACGAGAATCCCATGCTCAGCACCTTCGATTGCAAGAATGCGCATTAATCCGACTACCGCGCACTTGGCGGCCGCATAGGTGGCCTGGCCACGTATTCCGAACAGGCCGGCGACTGACGTGACGAGGATGATCTTCCCGTAGCGCTGCGCGACCATATGCGGCCAGGCAGCCTTCACCGTGTTAACCGGCCCGCCGAGGTGCACACGCCAGTAGTGATCGAAATCGTCAAGGGTGGCGTCCTCGAATAGCTGGCTCCCGCAGATGCCAGCGTTGTTCACGAGAAGGTCAATTCTCCCGAAATGCTCGATGGTCGTCGCGACCAGGTCACTGCCACCTTCCGAGGTGGAAACATCGCTGCCATTCGCGATTGCCTCGCCTCCACGTGACCGAATCAGGTCGGCCACCTGTTCCGCTACCGCGGAGTCCTTCCCGAACCCCGATACGTCGGTCCCCAGGTCGTTCACCACGACCCGGGCACCGCGTTCGGCGAGAAGTTCGACATATGCCCGCCCCAGCCCGCGGCCTGCCCCAGTCACAACCGCGACCTTCCCCGCCAACGAAATGCGTTCAGTCATCTCGCTCTCCTCTTCCGACAAGATTCAATGCAGCCGCTTGGCCACCGATGGGGAGGTTCAGGCAATACCTCACCGGCACGCTCCAATCCCGGTGTGAACCGGCGGGCGTGGTCCTGCTTCACGAGTGAGGCTAGGCAGTGGCTCTGACAGTCTCGGGCTGGTCTTCGGGCTGGGTGATGGCGGCGGAGCGCGGCCGGAGCTGGCGTGGCGGGTCGAGCAGGGACCGGCGCAGGTCCTGCAGCAGCCGCAGGCCGTCGCTGGTCATGGTGAGGCCGCGCCATCCGCGGGAGGCCCGGTCGAGCACGGCCCAGACCAGGGTGAGGCAGCTGGCCTCGCCGGGGGGCCGGCCGATGACCTTGGTGCGGCGGCGGGTCTCGCCGAAGGTGCGCTCGATGAAGTTCGAGTGGCGGATGCGGTGGTGGTGCTCGGCGGGGAAGCGCAGGTAGGCGGTCAGGCCTTCGCGGTCGGTGAGCAGGCTCTTGGCCGCGGCCGGGTAGATCCCCTGGTATCTGCCGGCAAGGTCGCCGATCCGGTGGTCCATGATCTCCACGAGCCTGGGGCCGGGCGGGGTTTTGAGATCTTCGGTGTCGAAGACGGCCCAGCAGGCGTCCTTGACCTCGGCCTGCATCCCGGCCGGGATCTTGGCCAGCAGGTTGCGGCACCGGTGGATCAGGCACCGCTGGCGCAGGGCGTGGGGGTAGACCTGCTCGATCGCGCCGATCAGCCCGGGCGCCGTCGCTGACGACCAGCAGCGGGGGGCGCCAGGCCGCGGTCGCGCAGGTCAGCCAGGAAGCCATGCCACGCGTCGAACGACTCGCCGGCGCCCGGGCCCAGGCCGATGAAGGCCGGCTTGCCGTCGGTGGTGATGCCCCAGGCAGCCAGCACCGGCTCGGCCGGCGAGCCGGGGTGCATCCGGAAGAAGCTGGCGTCCAGGAACAGATAGTCGAGCTGGACGCCGTCGAGGCTCCGGAGGGCCCAGGCCTGCTTCGGCCGCGCCAGGGCCACCGGCCCGGAGATGGTCTTGACGGTCACCTCCCGGTAGCCGTTACGGCTGCCCGGCCGCGCATCCTCGGTCAGCGCGGCGCGGGCATAGCGGTCACGGCCGAGAAACTCGGTGACCTCGGCCTCGAGAGCGGCCTGCATCAGCAGCGGGCGTGGGTCCTTCCTTCGTTGACTTGGTCGTCTTGAAGGGGAACCTACGCCCGTCGTCTCATTTACACCGGATCTTGGACGCGACCCGATGATCCCGCGCCGATCCCGTAACTCACATCTGGTCCCGCCCCAAAGCAGCAGTTCTGACTGACTCAGACTCGCCGGCACGCGGACAGCGGCCATGAGAGTGCCGGCCGATGCTCCATTCGAAACAGGCCAGATCCGCTCAAGCGGAAAACTCGTTGACCTTGTTCGGGGTAATCCTGGCGACGAGGCGCACGATGTGTGCTGGCTCAGGCGGCGGCGACTCGCCGAGGTACTTCTGTGACAGACGCTCCGGCAGCGATCTCCCAGGATCTTCTGCCAACTGGGCCGTTCCCCGGATCTCTACGGAGTGATAAGGGTTGTGGAGATCGAACACCGACACCGACACCCTGGGGTCGCGCGTGATATTCCGTGCCTTCTGCTTGTCAGCGGTGAGCGAGAACACCACGGTATCGCCATCGCGGTCGACCCATACCACTGAGGAATGTGGTTGCCCCCCGGGGCCTATGGTGGCAACCGTGGCGAAGTTGCGCGCATCGAGGATCTGCCGCGTGGCGTCGTTAAGAGTGACTGACATACCACCATCATGCATGGCACCCATCAGGGCCGCGGCGCACCGGCCCGGCATGCTCAAGGACCCTGATGCACCCTCGGCGGCACCATGAGTATGTGGGCCGCTGGGCTGGGAGCGATGATTGTGCGGTGGAATCACCGTGGCGGAAGGTCGCGGATCTGGCGATCGGCGGCTTGACCGAGATTGGGTTCGCCGCCCCACGATTGATGCTGGTGGTCAGCCACCAGGGTCGGGCCGTCCTGGATTGCGCCACCGGTGCACGCATCGCCCGTGACCGGGCAAGAAACCGGCGACTGGTTTGACGCCAGCCAGCCGCCGCAGGCGCGCCGACCCCGCCGATACGGCGCCAGGCTGGTCGGGTCCTTATGGCCGCTCGTAGCGCACCGAACCGGGTGATCTGCGCGCGGCCACGCACCCGGCCGACGCCCATTCTGCAGGTGAGAGTTATTCGTTAACGGTCGTGGGAGTCCATGTACGGATCCACTCGACGAACGAATTCGGCGCTTCCAAGCC
>Ga0137385_10004428_pt1 | contig 12266 bp, 12 predicted proteins | sample SagtaG_FD_104921 | JGI IMG/M metagenome (GOLD analysis project Ga0137385, IMG submission 104921) | Vadose zone soil microbial communities from Sagehorn Ranch, Mendocino, California, USA - Sage2_R_80_16 metaG | ecosystem: Environmental > Terrestrial > Soil > Vadose zone | place: USA: California...
ATGGGTACAGCCGCTCCAGCATATGGACCAAATTTCTCAAGAGCTTCCGCAGCAGCCCTCTTATCGTAATCGTCGCCTTTGTTTAATAAGTTGCTCAGAGGCGGAACCGCTTGAGCACCAATAGATGCACCCACCTGTTCTGCAATTTCTCCCAACACCGCGGCGGCATTAACGCGATAGATGCCACGTCGATCATTGAGCTGATTGAGAATAAAAGACAACGCATCTTTGTCCTGAGGATTCTTCAACAGCTTCGCTTTTGCTGCCCTGAGTTGGTCGATATTCGTCTCGATAGCCTGTTCAGAGCCGTTGCATCCAAAAACTGAAAGACTTAAACAACCGACAATAATACAATTCATCACCAACATCGACATATGAAGAGCTCCCTTCCCTCCTAAAAATGGATTGTAGTCATAGTAATACTGCGAATTCTGCAGGATCGAGGGGAGTTTTCTCCTGAAAGCAAAAGAACTGGGGTCAGGCTTGCGATCTTTGCGATTCTCGAATTCCATCGGAGCATAACCCGATACGAAGGACGACCGGCGGGCAATCCATGACGCGTGAAATCGACTAACGGCAGATCCACCACATCGAAAGATTCGCAAGAATCGCAAGCCTGACCCCGGTTTAATTCTTCGCGGTCTGCTTCTTACGCCAAAAATGAATCGGCGTTGATACCAAGAGGGCAAGGAGGACGCTTACGCCAAGTGTGAGGAAGATAGCATAAGCCAAATCAATCCCGTGAATGTCCGCCGATACGAAAAGAAAGTAAATTGACAGGCCCAGCGTCATAGCGAGATTTGGGACAAGTCCCATCAAGATTATTCTCTTGCCAGCAACTAAAGAGACAATCAAAGGAAACAGCAGTGAGACAATAATAAACATTCCCACGTGCGCAAACTGGCTGGCGGCAATAAAAATAAGATACGTTGAAAGGATGCCGAGCATTATCCCCACGATCAAAGCACCGATATCTCTTTGGTTCATATCGCCTCTTGCTCAAAACACAACGCGTTGGTTGACCGAATATGCGCAAGAATCGCAAGCCTGACCCTGGTTTAATTTCTTGCTGGGGCTGGATCGAAAAACACTCTATCGGAAGCTCGATGAGTACCGAGCTGAGAATCAAGCCGTCTCTCCCGAACCTGCCTGATGATGAAATGAAAAGAGCGGCCCAGCGGACCGCTCCTTCCGTCAGGAAGACTCCGTAAGGAAATTCCCAATCACCCTAATTGGGCGATTTTAACGGGAGATTTCTTTGCCGGCGTCTTCAACAGCTTCGCCGATTTTTCGGCGCGCTTTCCCAAAACCTTCCTGGACTCGTCCTCTGACCTGCTCTCCCCGGCCTTCATCTTCCAGTCTTGGATTGCCAGCGATGCGGCCGATTTTTTCCTCGGCTTTGCCCTTGACCTGTTTGCCTTTGCCCTTGATCTCGTCTTCGTATTTCATTTTTCCTGCCTTTCAGAAAATCGTCGCAAAGCGTTCAAATTCTGGATCGTTCAAAGCGCGAAGCCACGGTGTCTATATGGCCGCGCGACGACCGGTGATGAGTTGCAGCACCAGCACCACCAGAGCGACCAGTAACAAGAGATGGATTAGGCTGCCCCCGATTCCTCCAATGAAACCGAGTAACCAAAGAATCAACAACACCATCAAAATTGTCCACAACATAACTCTGTGCCTTCCTTCCTCCCGAGTTATCCCGAGGCTTTCCGTACTAAAAAAGTCACACATAGCTCGGCAAACACTATGCCGCGCGGTATTTATTGAGTGTGGAGGGTGATTAACTGCGAAAGAATCTGAAAAGATGGCGGCTAATGGTTTTTTTGTGGTCTATTGCCCCGACTCTGTGGCTGCGAGTCACATTTATTTGCGCGAATGCTGTTTTTCCATTTCACAGTTGATCTCGCCGCCAAAAATGATCGCCGCGCCGGTTAGATAAAACCACAGCATCAATACGATCAGCGCGCCCAGCGATCCATATGTCGCACTGTATGAGTTGAAAAAATGTAAATAGAGCCGAAAGCCGAGAGACACGAGCAGCCAAAGCGCGATGGCCACGCCGACACCGGGAGTCAACCAGCGACGGCGATAGTCGGAGACGGCAAATTTTCCCCGGCCCTTTGTCGCTCCCAGGTCAGGCGCGAAACGATAAATAAGACCGAATGTGGTCAGCACGAAAGCGAGCGCGATCGGCCACTGTGCAATTATCCAAACAGAGGTAAACAGCGTGCCTGCATCCATCTTCGCGGCGACAAAATAGCCCAGCTCACCGCCATAGAGCACGATCGCCAACGCCGAAATAATTAATACTGAGACCACCATAGTTAATATCACTGAAGTAAAACGGACCTTCCACCAGGGGCGGGTCTCCCTTATGCCGTAAGCGACGTTAAGTGTTTGCCCAATTGCGCCAATACCGCTGGACGCGGCCCAAAGCGCCGCCAGGAATCCGAACGACAGTTTTCCGCTGCCGCGCGAATCAGTCACTTCGTTGATCGTGTTTGTGATCAGGCGGATCGCCGAGGATGGAGCTACGGTGCCGAGATACGAGATTAGTTCTGCTCGCAATTGGGAGCCGGCGCTGTCGAGATAGCCAAAGAGCGTGATTAAGAAAAGCAGGAGCGGAAAGATTGAAAAGAGGAAGTAATAAGACAACTGCGCCGATCGTCCGAAAATGTCGTCGTCGCTTGATTTCTTCCAGACACGACGAAGAAAATCCGGAGAGATGAGTAACATAGACCGTAAGCCCGTGCTGCCTGAAGTTCAGCGACTAAGGCCTGTTACTTGACCATAGTTCCGGTCCGGCCCCAGCGGCTGTTGGTAAAGAAATCGAGAGGGCCATTGAAGGGCTGGCTTTCGTCATAAGACCAGTAGACAAACATCGCCCGGCCAATAATCAGATCTCGCGGAACGAAACCCCAGAAGCGGCCGTCGGCGCTGTTATTTCGATTGTCCCCCATCACAAAATAGTGATCCGGCGGGACCACATGCTCTGGCCACGTCACGACACCCTTATTATCGCTGAAATAAACACTGTAGGTTTCGCCAGGTTTCCGCGGCGGATCATTAATGATATCGAGCGGTCTATTATTCTCGAGCTCCGGCGTGGCCCCCAGGTCATCATGATCGCGCGAGATGATTTGGTGCTCGGGAAGCGGCTTGCCGTTTACGTAGACGAGTTTTTCGCGCACCTCAATATGATCGCCCGGCAAGCCGATAACTCGCTTCACGTAATTGGTCTTAAACGGAATGTTATCAGGGCGCTCATCATCAAGCGGATTATTCGGGTTGCCGGGATACTTGAAAACGATGATGTCGCCACGTTCGATTTCCCGTTGGGGCAGAAGCGAAAAGCGCGGGCCCGGACCGAAAATGAATTTATTGACCAGCAGATGATCGCCGATGGTAATCGTATTCTGCATGGACCCGGTGGGGACTTTTACCGCCTGCACAATAAAGGTCATGCCGAAGAGGGCCATGATTACCGTCACTACAGCCGACTCGAAATATTCGCGGAAAATAGTTTTAGGCGGGCCAACCGGCTCGGTGGCGGTCACCTCGCCCTTGCGGCCGTTATCAGTGACCGGGCGGGACTTGAACTGCTCGACCTTTGTGCCTGTGCTTACTTCGGTTGCGGTAGTTGTATCACTCATCTTTTCCCATCGTAGTTGCTGCCGCGATAAGCGGTCAAGCAGGCTTACATGCAAATGCAAAGCGACATCGTTCGAGGTTCCGAGTTCTACCTTTGGGCGGTAACACAGTGCCCACCTGAAGACAGTACTCCAAATTGTTACTCAGGCGCTCGATTCCATCTGTTTCAAAGCTTCGCGGGCGGCCTCAGCTTCGGCCGCTTTGATCGTGCGTCCCTCGCCGCGGACCTTTCCGCCATCCCAAATTAGTTCGACATGAAAAGTGCGATGGTGCGGCGGGCCGATCGTTTCTACCACCGTATACTGAGGGGCAAATTGACGCGCGGCCTGCAACTTTTCCTGGAGAGTCGTTTTCGGATCTGCGGCGGCGGCTGCCACTGGATCCGCTTGCCGCAGCTCTTCGCCGAGCGCGCGATCAACAAACGAGGTCGCTGCCTCAAGCCCGCCGTCGAGAAAAATTGCGCCGGTAACCGCTTCGAAGACATCCGACAGCAAAGCCCGTTTGCGCCGGCCGCCGCTTTTTTCCTCTCCTCGACCAAAGCGAACGAATTCACCCAATCCCAGATCGGCGGACGCCTTTGCCAGCGTCGGCGCGCTCACCAACCGATGCTTCATGCGTGAGAGCTCGCCTTCGGTCGCATGTGGATAAGCTTTGAAGAGATAGTCCGCAACGATCAAACCGAGAATCGAGTCGCCCAGGAATTCCAGCGCTTCGTTGTGCAGATACCGGGCTTCGCGATGCTCGCGAGGAGCGACCTGCTCGTGCGCCCACGAGCGATGGGTCATCGCCCTGGTGAGCAGGCTGCGGTCCTGAAAACTGTAAGCAAGAACCTGCTCGAGCAGATCCGGGTTGAACGTTTCAGACGCGCTCATTGATTCGCGATTGTAGCAAAACGCCGAACGCATCGTCGAAAACAACGAAGCGCTCGGCGTTGAAAAGTTCCGGGCTTGCTAATCCGGAATTAGCCGCGCCGGCTATGATTGGCACGGGACCTTGGTCGCGGAGTCGGGCTCGGTTTGGCAACCGCCGGTTTAGTCGACGTGGTCGTTGTGGTGCCCTGTTTACTCCCCGTCGCCGCGCCACTAGCCGCAGGTCTGTTGGCCGCTGGCGAGGTTGAATTTCCTGAACTGGCGGGCTGCGAGCCAGTCGTCGGAGTAGGCGTCGCGGCTGGCGGCAATGACGTCAGCGGCGTCGGCATATCCGGCAAAGGCTTGTTAAGAATGCTGGCCACGAGCACATCGAGACCGGCCTCGGATTTATTCCGAGCTTTGTAGGCTTCAGCTAGGTCGGACATGAGGCCCTTCTTTACCGTCGTGTCCGAGGCCAGAGCTACCGCTCGAGCCAAAGCATCTATTTGCCTATCGAGTATCTGATTTATGTTGGCGATCATCAACTTACTCTCGTCAGTTTCGACGGTGAATCCCTTCGCCCGGTACTCGTCGGTGAGTTTGGCGCGGGGGCCATCGTTGTAAGCCGAAGCGAGGTTGACGTAGAGCACTGGATTCTTTTTCAGGTCAGACTCGATGCGGGCGGCCTTTAGGAAGAATGGAATTGCGTCCCCGGGATTGTTCTTCAACATCGCGGTGCCGATTATGAAATTCTCCCAGGCCAGCGCCTGTTCTTTCGACGTAAATGGCGCGAAGGCTTTCCCCGCCTGGATCATATCGATTGCTTTGTTGGCGTACTGGATCGAATCCGGCAAGAGCGACGCGTCGCCCGAGGTCGAGGCATTATAAGCAGCAAGGGTGATGAGAATATCTCCTCTGACATATTCGCCGTCGGCCCCAACCACCTGTTTGCCCGATCGAACTGCCTCGGCCCATCTCTTTTTATTGAATGCCTCTTCGAGCTGGTTCTTGCTGCTCGCATCGCTGGTAGCTGCTTCATAAGCAGTTACCCACTTTTTCAGGTACGCAGCAATCTGGTCACCGGGATCTTCGGGGCACGAAGTTAGATAAGTCTTCGCGGCATCATAGGCAACTTTCTGCTGCGGCGGCTCGCCTTTTCTATTATCCAGGAACTTCTGGTACCAGGCGGCCTTGTTTTCATCATTACATTCCTTGGATTGTGAAAATGCCGGCGCCGCAAAGACGGCTATCATCGCCGCGAGTGTTATTAGTTTCAACGTCCTTTTCATTTGTCTCCTAAAAGCCTCCAATCGATTCCTCGTTGCTTACGAAACCTGGGTCGCGAGGAGCGGGGTGGAACACCAATCCTTAGATGCACCTCGCGAATCAACTCGTTGTCGAGCAACGACCGTGCCGTGAGTTGTGAAGTAAAGTCTGAGAATACCTCGCGGTTAATATAAAAGCGAGCGGCAATAATCCTGCAACTGTCTGCATGCTGTCAAGCTCAAGTTGAAAGATGACGATGGAGCGCGCGATTGCCGGAGTCATCCGGCAAAACGCCGAACTCACGTAAAGACCTACATAAGTTCGGCGTTAGCTGTTTTGGTGGCTGACTAGCCGAAAAGGTGTTGTGCTGACTATTTCTGATCCGGCTGGACTCGGCGTGGCCGGCCCTCAGTGGCTTGCTTGTTTGCCGGTGCTGACGTCTTCTGAGCGGGAACAGCTTTCTGCTTGTTTTCCAGGGGCATCGCCGTCGCCTTGACCTTGCTCGCCGGCTGGGTGGCTGGGGCGCCGGCCGAATCAGCACCCGGATTGGAAGCGTTGGCTGTATCGTTGCCCTCAGCCGCATTTTCTTCGGCTTCGGTGGCGGCTTTCGTTTCCGCCTCTTCTTCGTTAAGCGCAGCCGCTTTCTTATTAGCATTGCCGGGCGTGTCGGCGTCTGGGGCTTCCGCCAGCTGCCAATTGATTTGGGTCCCAAATCGCGGGCTAAGAGCGCGATAGATGTTTCCGGCGATGGCAGCGGGCAAATGCCCATGCGCATCTGTTCCCCGGGTGATTACCACGACGGCCAGCCGCGGATTCACAACGGGAGCATAAGAAGTGAATAGTCCGAGCCATGCGCCCTGGCCAATGCAGGTTCCGGTCTTTCCGGCGACGGTCTGTTCGGGCCGGTAAGCTTTCTTTCCGGAACCATAATTCACGGCGCCAATCATGCCGGGCACCATGCGCTTCCAGGCTTCGTTATCGATGTCTATCTTGCGTCGCACTTCTGTCTTGAATGAACTGTTCTCCGGCATCGTCCGAGGCACGTGGGGGATAAGTAACTTCCCGCCATTAGACATAGCAGAAACGAGAGTCGCGAGTTGGATGGCCGTAATCTCGAAATCATCTCCGTGCGAACTCATATGGTTGACGGCATAACCCGACTTGAATAGCGGCACCTTTCCCGGCGATTCGTTCTGATAGTTAATGCCGGTCTTTTCTCCAAGACCCAATTCCCGCGCGTACGAAACCATCTTATCGAATCCGACCTGGCCGCCGACGTGTTGGAAATAGGAGTTATTCGAATAGGCAAGCGCGTCAGTAAGGTCGATGCGGTACCGGCCACCATCGCTAACCGTTTCAATCGGCTGAATCACCTTTTCGCATAATCCGGCCACGCCGGTCACCAACTTGATCGTTGAGCATGGTTTGAAACCACGACGCAGAGCCCATTCCTGATTAACCACTGTGTAAACGCGGCCGCTTTTTGGATCCATTACGACTACCGTCCCGGCATGATTTCCCAGCGCGGCGATCGCGGCGTTGCGGACTTCCATGTCCTCGCCGGTGGTGCTGTCCCTGGCAATGTTGCTTTGTACTTCGTTACGCATCCCTTCATCGATTGCTCGCTGACGCGCGATTGCGGCCTGGCGCGCAGCTTCAGCCCGACGGCGAGCTTCTTCGAGTTCGCGCCGGTGCTTCGACTCGAACTTGCGCATTTCCGCGGCGCGCTCGCGCTTGCTTAGCTTGTGGCCAACCCGGCGCTCGAGCTTCGCCATATAGGCTGACTGCTCGCGAGCCATTCGCGCGCGCTCAGCTCGCATCTCGCGTTTTGAAAGATGGGCGCGACCGCGCCGGCCTCCGCGGGCCACCAATCTGCGTTCGCGTCGCGAACCGCGGCCGGCCCGGCTGGCGGCACGGCCGCGCGCGTGCCTGCCTCGCGCGGACGTTTCAGTTGGAAAGGAAAAAGTGAAGCCGAAAAGGATGAGTAGGCTCAATGCGACGTGCATTAGCCTGGGGGAACGTAAGTGCATCTTCAAAGTCCTCGCTCTCAAAAATTGCAAGCGAAAATCCAGTTCCGCCGGGTGGACCAGATTAACTCTCATCTAATTGGTTGCTCATAACGCGCGGAGGGCAAGCATGCGCGTTGTGCCTCTTAAAGCCTTGGAAACCGCTAGGGCCGCTCAAATCTGTTTTCAAACCGGAGCTAACTCCAAATGTTGCGGTCTCGGGGAGTTGCCTTGAGACCGTCGCAACTATAACATCAGATTAAAGGAAACGGCAACTATTTTAAGGGCGGCAAGTCTTCTCCCACCTGCGGATTGAGATTGAGTGCGCAACCAGGAGCCGACGTGAGCCACGCACTATGAATCTACCTGGGTTCATAAAGAGTTTTCGCATCCGTCTTTCGTTGCTGCTCGCCGCGCTGCTGGTGCTCACCTTAAGCGTTCAGTATTACGTCAATCTGCGCGCCGTTCGCAGCAACGCGCAACTAATCGTCGAACAGCAACGGGCAATCATGGCGGGGGTCGCACTGGGTGTGAAAAGTATTTCCAGCGATGTCTATCTCGACGACCTGCGCAGAGAGACCAACGCGGCAGTGCTGGATGAGCAATCGGGCCAGGTCCGAAATGTTTTGCTGGTCGATGATGAAGGGAAAGTTCTCGACAGTCTAAAGAAAGACTACAGTCCGCGCGTGAATGCTGATGGCTCGAATCGCTATGTGCAAATTAAAGATGTGCCCCTCCCGCCCGTCAACAGCGCCGTCGAACTTGCGAGTGACGCTGCGCCGCCGCCCGGCATTAATGTGGGTCCGAAATTAAAAGCCGGCGAGTCAGGCGCATTCTATTTTCCGGTTGAGACGGAAAACGGCCGGCGATACATTATCGTCGTTCTCAGCTCCAACACTACCAGTGTCTTGAGATCGCAGGCGCGCCGGTCCCTGCTGTATACGCTGGCGGTCTTATTAACGACCGCCATTCTTACTGGTATGGTAGTCTGGCGTTTCACCCTCCCCATAAAGTATCTATCAACTGCCGCGCGGCGCATCGCCTCAGGTGATTTTTCATTCCGCGTTCCAGCTGCGAAGCGCAGTGATGAAATGGGAGAACTGACAACCCTATTCAACGAGATGACGGTCAGGCTCGAGCGGGCACACAAACTGGAAGCTCAATTGCACGAGACTGAAAAAGCGGCGGTCGTCGGCCGGCTGGCCTCGGCCATTGCGCATGAAATTCGAAATCCTCTTAATTACATAAATCTGACACTCGATCATCTGCGCACCAGTTATTCACCTCAGGACCCGGCCCGTCAGGAAAAATTTTCGGCGCTGACGACACAACTCAAATCAGAAGTGGCGCGGATTAATACGAGGATCGCCGAGTTTTTGAATTATTCGCGACCGCCAAAACTTGAACTCAGTCGCGTTGACCTTAATTCGACCCTCAAAGACGCCCTGGCTATGGTCGAGGCCCAAACCGTCGAAAGCGGAATCAAAACAAATATCGACCAGCGTGGCGAAGTTCCAGCCGTCATGGCCGATGCCGAGGCGCTTCGATCGGCACTTACAAATCTGATTATCAACGCAGTGCAGGCGATCGATGGCCGTCCGGGCGCGCTCTCGGTTGTTTTAGCCAAAGACGATGAATCGCGCGCGCGAATTGAAATCAGCGATACGGGCCGGGGAATTGCCCCGGAGGATATTGCTAAGATATTCGAGCCATATTATTCAACGAAAGAAACGGGCACGGGTTTGGGACTGGCGATCGTCAGAAAAGTGATTGACGATCATGGGGGTACGATTTCAGTAAAATCGAAAATCGGCGAAGGCACGACATTTACGATCACGCTGCCAACGAACCCGGTAACCGCTGTGTAGTGGTGGGTTGCGGCCCGCTGCGTTTGAAAATACTCTATGCCAAGAAAAACCATACTCGTCGTCGATGACGAGAAACCACAACGCGACATCCTGCAAGAGATCCTAACGACCGCCGGATACGATGTAACTTCGGCTGCCTCAGGCGAAGCCGCGCTAAAGTTCGCCAAAGAGCGCAACTTCGATTTGGCGCTGACCGATTTGAAGATGACCGGCATGGACGGCATCGAGCTGCTTCAGCACCTGTTGGAGCTTGATTCTTCGATCATCGTGATTCTGTTGACGGCCCACGGTTCGATCGATTCAGCTAAAGAAGCGTTGCGGCGCGGCGCGTTCGATTACCTGCTCAAGCCTTTCGATCAGGAAGCGCTGCTGGAGACCATCAAGCGCGCGCTGGGGAATCTGGACAAGATCGATGTCGAAATCATCTCGGCTTCACCGAAGATGGAAGCCGTGAAGAAGATGATTCTGAAAGTCGCGCGTTCAACTTCGACTGTCCTGATTCGCGGCGAGTCCGGCACGGGCAAGGAACTAATCGCCCGCGCGATTCACAATCAATCACCGCGCTCTTCGGAAATGTTTCAGGCAGTTAACTGCGCGGCCATCAATGAGAACCTGTTGGAGTCGGAACTGTTCGGTCACGAGAAAGGTTCGTTCACGGGCGCGCACGCAGAAAAAAAAGGACTATTCGAAGTCGCTGACAAGGGCACCTTATTCCTGGACGAGATAGCGGAGCTTGATGTAGGCATGCAAGCGAAGATCTTGCGCGCGTTGCAGGAACGCAAGATTCGCCGGGTCGGCGGCACGCACGAACTGTCTGTCGACGTACGCGTCGTGGCGGCCACAAATCGCGATCTGCGCGCGATGGTTGCCGACGGCCGTTTCCGCGACGACCTCTACTATCGCATCAACGTTTTGTCGATCGACGTGCCGCCGCTGCGCGAGCGCCGCGAAGACATTGCTGTTTTGATCGATTACTTTCTCAAGAAGCACACCAAAAACACTTCGCGGCTGGTGCGCGGCCTTACGCCCGAGACGAAACGGATGATGAACGATTATGGTTGGCCGGGAAATGTCCGCCAGCTCGAATCGGCGATTGAGCGGGCCATTCTGCTTTGCGAAGGTGACATGATCACGCCGGACGACCTGCCGAGTGAAGTACAGCAGGAAGTAAAGGGGACGTCTGCGGGCGCTTTCAAACTACCTCCGGAAGGCATTTCATTCGAGGAGGTCGAGAAAAACCTGATCCTGCAGGCGATGGAGCAGACAGATTACAACATCACGAAAGCCGCAAAGCTTCTGGGCATGACTTTCCGGACACTACAGTACCGTTTGGAAAAATTTGGCATTAAGAAGGCCGGCGCGGAAGAAGCGGAACCGGCAGAAGGTTGACGGCGTCTAACTTCATGCAAGTTTTCATCTTGTAAGTCATTCAGACTAAAAAGAAATAGGAGGTGCTCCCCATGCGTATCGTGATTGGTCTACTGATCGCGGCAATATTTCTGTTTTCCGGATGTGGGACCGAACGCTCAGCGAGTGATCTAGGCGCGGACTCTGCGAAGACCACTAAAGCTGTACCTCAGAACGATAGCCTGGCCAAAAGCGTGTCCCCGAGCATGCAGACTGTTTCGCTGAATCAAGCTGATTCAGCGAACGCTGCGTCTCAAGCTATCGAACGCAAAATCATTAGAAATTGCAACGTAACGATCGAGGTCGCTTCACCAGGTGATAGCCAACGAAAGGTTTCTTCCATCGCCGAATCGCACGGAGGGTTTGTCGTTACATCCGAGATGTCACAACAAGCCCTACAAGACAAGTCGAAACCACAGATGACGGTAAGCCTCGTCGTACGCGTGCCGGCTTCTCAATTCGATCAGGTGCTCCAGGAGATTTTCGCGCTCGGCACTCGGATTCAGGACAAAACAACGGGTGAGGATGTCACCGAGGAATTCATCGATCTTGAAGCTCGAATTAGAAACCAAAAAGCTCTTGAAGCCCAGTTTCTGGACATAATGAAGCGAGCAGGAAAGATTGATGACGCACTCGAAGTACAGCGACAAATCGCAGAGGTCCGCACCGAAATTGAGAAGCTCGAAGGGCGAAAGCGGTTCCTTGAGAATCAGTCTGCTTTGTCGACTATCAACGTAACTCTGCAAACACCGACATCCATAGTCAACACGGCTGGATTTTCATATAACGTCAGGTCCGCTTTTGGAGACGGAGTTGATGTCGCCGCGGCAATAGTTCTGTTCCTGATTCGCGCTGCAATCGGGTTACTGCCAATCGTTGTCTTGATTGTCCTACCCGCTGTTTTAATCGCTAGAATCGTCGTCCGGCGAACACGACGTCAGCGGTCTGAGGGTGCAGCAGCAGCCGCTGGATAGTCGCGGTAAAGAACCGGGAAGGACGCTGAGTTGATTGTTTGACTAGACGATTGGACAATATTTGAAATTCAATGTAGTAGGCTGAGAAAGTCGAGAGAAAGGTGAGATATGGGAAAGGGTCAACTGAAAAGTCGCATGAAGAACCTACTCATGTTCCTGCCGAACATGGTCGCTCTCTGCGCGCGGCTAATGGTCGATTCACGCGTCCCGCGAACAGAGCGGGCGTTGTTCGCGGCCGCGATC
>Ga0137385_10004436_pt1 | contig 12255 bp, 8 predicted proteins | sample SagtaG_FD_104921 | JGI IMG/M metagenome (GOLD analysis project Ga0137385, IMG submission 104921) | Vadose zone soil microbial communities from Sagehorn Ranch, Mendocino, California, USA - Sage2_R_80_16 metaG | ecosystem: Environmental > Terrestrial > Soil > Vadose zone | place: USA: California...
CCGAATTGCGCACCATCCAGCACTACGGTGTCGAAACTGGCGGCCGCCGCTACAACGGCCGCGCACTGAACGGCTACCGGAACGCGACCAGCCCCTATCCCGGGACCAACGGCCTTTGGCCGCTCCAGGTAGACCCGGACGACGTGACTCACGTCTACTTCCGTGACCCGCGAACCCGGCGCTGGCACACCCTGGACTGGGAGCACGCGCCCTCGCTGGAGATGCCGCTGAGTGAGGACGCGCTGCGGTTCGCCCGCCGCCTGGCCGCGGCGAAGTACACCTACCCCGACGACAAGATCGCGGTTGCCGATCTGCTGGAGCGCTGGAACCTGGGACTGGGCAAGACCCTTGCGGAACGGCGGATAGCGCTGCGGCTGTCCCGTGAGCAGTCCGCGCTCGTCGCAGCCGACGAGCCCGCCCAGCCCACGGTGCGCGGGCTGCCGTCGGTGGCGCGGGCGCTAGCAGCTTCCGCTGAAGATGAGCCGCCACAGCCCGGGCCGGGCGAACTGGCGGAGACCGGGGATGACGACGCGGCCGATCTGGATGCCCTCAGCGATGACGGTTTCTATGCTGACGCCTTGGAGGATGTGTGAACCCGGCACCCGGACCGCCCTCATCCGCCGAAGGCGTGGCGCGGTTGGACAACCTCACGCTGGCGAGGAAGGAAGGCTGGCAGCAGTTCGTCGAAGCCCCTCGGCGGCCGCAGCCAGAAGAACACACACGCGAGGAGATCCGTGCCCTTGGTGAGGCAGCCCTGGAGGACTACAACCAGCGGCGCCGTGTGTGGCATGCGAACCTAGGGCCGCTCAAGACTCCTCAGCTCGTCGCCGTGCACGAAGACTTGTGGGACATCATCGACAGTAACGTCCAAGACGGTGACAAGGCCAAGGGGGCAGTCGCGATCGACGCGTTCCCCGGGCTGGGCAAGACCACCGCGGTGCTGGCGTTCGCCAAGAAGTTCCACCAGCGTGAGATCAAAGCCGAGGGCGCCCGCACCAGAGACGGGCACGACCGGTGGCCGGTCTGCCGGGTCGGGCTGACCGGGAACACTGGGATGCGTGACTTCAACCGCGCGATGCTGGAGTTCTTCGCCCACCCCGGGACCACGCGCGGGACCGCGGCCGACTTCGCCCGCCGCGCCTTGGACTGCATCCTGTCCTGCCAGGTCAGGCTCCTGATCGTGGACGACCTGCATTTCCTGCGGTGGCGCGCGAAAACTGGGGTCGAGGTCAGCAACCACTTCAAATACATCGCCAACGAGTTCCCGGTGACGCTGTTGTTCGTCGGCGTGGGCCTGGCTGAGCGCGGCCTGTTCTCCGAAGGCGCTTCCTATGCTGACGCGGTCCTGGCACAGACGGGGCGGCGTACCACTGCACTGGACATGCAGCCCTTCACGGTGAACACCGAACGCGGCCGCCGCGAATGGCGGCAGATGCTGCTGGCCATCGAACAGCGTGTGGTGCTGGGGGGCAAGCATCCCGGCATGCTTACCGATGGCTTGTCCGATTACCTGTTCGCCCGCAGCACCGGCCACATCGGCTCGCTCATGACGCTGATCAACCGGGGCTGCCAGCGCGCAGTGCGCACCGGTACGGAACATCTCGACGAAGAGCTGCTCGATGGGGTGAAAAACGACGCCGCGTCTGAGCAAGACCGCCAGGAACTTGAGGCAGCTCTCGCCGCGAAACGCATCACCACCAAGCCGGTGCGCAGGGCCGGATGACCCCGGTACGGGCTTTCCCGATCCGCCTGCCGCCGGTAGCCGGGGAGGCCTTGGACTCATGGCTGGAGGCACTGGCCCACCGCATGCACGCGTGCTTGGGTGACCTGCTGGCCGGCGTCGGCGTCGCCAGCGGCGGACAGGCCGGCAGGGCGCAGGCCTGGACCGTACTGCTCGGACCCGGCGAAGCGGCTGGCATCGCGGCAGCCACTGGCGTTCCGCAACCGGAGGTCGAGGCGATGACGGTCGCCCGCTACGACGGGACCGCTGTGCGGATCGACCGTCCTAACCGCCGGGTGAGCCGTTACCACCTGTGGGGACGCGGCAGCGGCTCCCGGTACTGCCCCGATTGCCTTGCCGCCTCGGGCGGGCGGTGGCTGCTGGCGTGGCGGCTGGGCTGGTGCTTCGCTTGCCCGGAGCACCGGCGGCTGCTGGCCGATATCTGCCCGGCCTGCGGGAGGCCCCAGCGGCGGCGGCCGCATCCCGGCTATATGATCCCGCAACCAGGTTGCTGCCCGAACCCCCTACCCGGTAGCTCCGGTCTGACGGCGCAGCGCTGCGCTGCCTATCTCGCCCACACGAGCACTGCTCGTTTCCCCCCCGGCCATCCCGCACTGGCCGCGCAGCAGCTCCTGCTCGGGGTGATCAAGTCCGGCACCGCGGCATTCGGTGTGTACGCCAGCGACCCGCAGCCGGCGAGAGCCGCGCTGGCTGATGTCCGGGCTTTGGCCAACCGGATTCTTGGTCACGCGACCAGCGAGGAGCTTGCCGCCATCGTTCCGGCCGACCTGCTCGCCACCGACGACTGCGCCTCCACCCTGCTATCGCAACCGCAGCGCCGTCGCTATTTCACGGCTCCTGGCAGCGCCGCCATCGCAGCCGTTGGCGTGACCGCCGCGATCACGGTCCTAGGGGCGGCCGACATCCCGGCAGCTGGCACCGCCTTGCGCTGGCTCATCGAGGGGCCCCGTCATCGCGGCATGGAAGCAACTCCCACGTCAATGTCAGACTGGGGCCGCGGCACCAGCCCTGCCTTGACCGCAGTTCAGCTGTCGGCGCTGGACCCTCTGCTTGACCCGTTCCTCCGGCTGCGCTACCGCACCACGACCAGCAACCCCCGCCGCCCGGTCGCGGGCACCGCCATAGCTGACCGGCGTGCCCGCTACACACCTTCCCTTCTCTGGCCGGCCTTGTCCCTGCGCTTCGCCTTGCCCCATTGCTACCAACAGCACCTGCGCCGCGTCTTGTCCTGTGTCCTCCTCACGGTCGGCACAAGCCTCCAGCTGGACGATGCGGCCAGCCGGCTGGGGGCGGTCACCGACCCCGCAAGCATTTCCCGCTTCCTCCGGCTCCTTAAGGCCGATCCGCACTGGGCCCACATCTTCGCGGGCATCGTCAAGGTGGCCGATTACCTCGACACCCACAGCCTGCCCATTGATTACCAACGCCGACGTGGACTGAGCTATGATGATCTTCTGCCCGACGACGCATGGGCCGGACTCTGCAGACACACTGGCGTACCTACCGGAGCCCGAAAGGCCGCCGTGGCCCGCAGCGTGCTGTTCGAGCGAATCAGCGGGCTGCCTGCCAACCAAGCACCATTTGCCATCGACGATCAAAACTTCCGCGGCGACGTGGCATCCTTTCCGGCCTACCTCACCCCCGAACTCGCCGCCGGGCTGCATGAGGTGGGCCTGGCTTTTCTGCAGCACCACCACATCCGCGACGAGCCGGTGAGCTGGCACCCGCCCATCATGCTGCTTTCTGGCCTGCAGCTCCCCGGCCCCGACCCCAGCCGCATCGACATCGCCGAAGTTCACCGAAGCATCCGCCAAGGCCGGGCACAACTCCGGGCCACCGCGGGCCAGCTGGGCACCACAATTGACACGGTCCGGTACCTGCTAGAAGAACATCCCGCCCCCCGGAGCCGCCGAACCAGCGGCCAGGTTCATGCCAGCATCCGGGCCGCGCTGCACAAGCAGGAGTTCGCCGAGCTTTACCTCAACCAGCAGCTAAGCCTGCGCGAGATCGGCCGCCGCGCCGGTGCCAGCCGTCAAACCGTCACCTTTCTCGCGCGGGAGTACGGCATCAGCCCGCGGAAGGCCGGGGCGCGTCGCCAGACCGTGATCGGCCGAGACTGGCTCTACGAGCAATACGTCACGCACCGGCGCAGCCTGAGCGACCTCGCCCGCGAAACCGGCATGAGCACCTCCAACATGAACCGCTGGGCTCGGATCCACAACATCCCCCTCCGGGCCCGCGGAGGCAGGTACCAGCCAACTCCTCGCGACATTGCCATCGCCGCAGAGGCACCAGTGATTCTGCGGCCAGCCCTGCCAGACATCGGCGGCTGGCAGCGCCTTCAGCGCTTCGCCGCCGCCACCGCGTATCCCACCATCACGGCTGCGGCGTATGCCCTCGGCCTGCACCGGGTCGCTCTCACCTACCACATCAACCGCCTGGAACGCGACCTCGGCAGCCAGTTGCTGGTGCGTGCCCAACGGGATCACCCGATGAAACTTACCGCGTTTGGCGCCAAGATCGTGAGTGCCATAGACCTGGCTAACGGGGCCGAGATAGGGCGAAGCCATAGAGGCGCCGGGGCCTCGTGTGGCGAAATCAGACCAGCGGGCTGTGAACCGCAAATCGCTCCGCGTGTCGCTTCCGGAATCTCGCCTCACGGAACCAGACAATTGACGTAGCGATGCCCGTACTCACTGACGCGGGCGCATAAGGAGCCCAGGGTGAGTGCAGGCAGGGAACAGGTCCGCGTCGAGGCGGCCGAGGTAGTTGCCGACCGTGTCTTCGCGGCGGCCTCGTCGCGGGTAGTGGCTGGAATCATAGCCGCCCTCAATGAGCGGTCCGCTGTATCCGGGATTGTCCACGTTGGGCCTCGTGCGGTCACCAACTGCCGCGAGACGTCGCTGGTGTGGGCAGGCCTGCTCCAAGCCGTGGACCTCGCTGCATACGAGCGTTACCAGGCAACCCCGTCCGCGCCGATGCTCGTGCCCGGAGACGACCACTCGCTGATCCCGTGGTCGCTCGCTGGCTTTGCCGCTGACGCGGCCGAGTGGGGCGCCGATGTCGTGTTCAGCCCTTCCGGGCTCGTACGCGTCGGCGACTCACATGCTCTCGCTGCGGTGATCGAGGCAAGCAACAATGCCGAGGGCTCAAGAGTTGTGACCACCGTGGCGGTCCCGCAGGAATGGCTCACCAGGACACACCGGCCTCGCCTGCTACGGGAACTTCAGCACAGCACCAGGCCCGTGGCGCTCGTTGTGATTGGTCAGCTTGACCCATACGAAGACCCAGAAGTGGCCCAGGGCCTGCTCGATGTGCTTGACGCCTGCCCCGGCAAGATCTTTCACCACCGGACAGACATGACCGCGATCGAGACGCTCGGACGCAAGGGCCTGGCTGCCTCTATCGGGGTGACGACCTCCCTTCGGCACACGATCCCGCCGGGGCGCCGTGCGCAGAAAAGGCGGCGCCCTGCCCGCTCGCGGCGGCCCCTGCACGTCTTCGTCCCAGGCATCACCGAGTTCCGGGACATCGCGGAACTGGAAGCCTGGTTCGGCGACGACGCACCCGAATGCGCGCTCGCCGGCTGCTGCGCCCGCCCGCTGACCAGCTTCAGCCACGAGGCCGGTGACACCGAACTCCTGGCGGTACACAACGTCAGGGGATGGTTGCCGCTTGCCGAGGATCTCATCGCCTGCCAGCCAGGCGACCGCCGTAACTGGCTGCGCCAGCATCACCTGCAGGTGGAGACGGCCTATGCAGAGCTGCGCGTCGAGACTGGCGTCAGGGCGATAAGGCCATATGGCAGCGCCCGGGTCTGGTCTGGCCTCGGCGTCTGACCGGGGCTGCGCTGCTCCTCATGCGCATGCCCCTGCCGCCGCAAGGAAGGCGGCGTAGGCCTCTTCGCGTACCCGCCACGTCACCGGGCCTGCCGATCTTTTCGCCGGCTCCGGGTCCGCCACCATGACCACGCCATCAGCTCCGGCCATGGCCATGCCGATCCCGTAAAACCCTGCTTCGACCTGGGCACTCGCCAGGTCATCCGGCGGTCCGGTCAAGACCAGCAGACGCGGCGCGAACGGCGCGAACCGGCTCGCTCGGTCAAGCCCACGGTCCAACACATCGTCAACGACAACCGCCAGCCTGATAGTCACCGGCGGAGTGGCCAGGCGAGTCACCCTGTCCCCCGCGATCTCGGCGACATTGGGGGAAAGCCGATGCAAGCCCCGGCGCTCCAGGTCAGTCAGGTCGGCCACCCGGACTGCTTCGCCATGCGGAAGGCGCGACAGCAGGCGCAAAGAATCCCTGTCACAGACCGTGGTAAGCCCGGCCGCGCGGCGCCGCCGGTGCTCATGCTCGTCCAGGCCTAGAAACAGGAGAGCATCCACGCCAAGCAGGGAGCCGCGGATACCCGACACCGTCGCAGGCAGGCCAGGGATCTTGATGGACCCGTCCACGACGGCCTTCTCCACAGCCTGCATCAGCGGAACATCCACCCGCATACCAAGAGCTTGGCAACTAAGTTGGCAACAGGCAAACCACCACTCGGTTTAGTTGCCAACTTAGTTGCCAAGTGTCACAGCGTGGGGATCTACACTCGGTCTGTGGGGTCGACCGACCCGCATGTCCGGGCGGGTTCTGCTGACGAGCCCGGCTGGGCCGATTGCCCGCCAGGGCACATCTCGCTTTCCGAAGCTTCCCGGCGCACCGGTCTCACCTCAGAATGGCTACGACGGCTCGCCCACGCGGGCGATCTGGATAGCGTCCAGCATCAGGTCGGCAAGCGGACCCGCATCTGGCTAGCAGAAGAGCAAATCCGCGAACTTGCCAAACCGGGAAGCGATCAAGGCTTCAGGAGCCGCCGTCCCCCTGACCGCCGCTCAGACGCAACGGTGTCACTTGGTCTTGGCGGGGACCGCGACCCAGTAGCCGATGAGCGCGACAGGTGGAGGGCTGAGGCCCTGCGGTTGCGAGAGGCCGGACTGCGCATGGCCGCCGCTTTCGACGCCCTCAAAGAAGCCGATCAGCACCGGACGGCTGCAGTGCAACATATCCGCGCTGCCACCGACAGCCTCGATAAAGTACTCGAGAAAACACGCGAGGCGGTGGATCACCAGAACCAGGCCCTGCGCGAGTTCATGATCCCTACCGACATGCTCGAGAACTGACGCGGTCCCGGACTGCGAGCTGGGCAGGAGCAGGAAACTGACCGCCCCCCGGAGCTGGTGGCCGTGTCGCCAGCGCCTGCACGGTGATCGCGGGCCCTGTCGGTGACGGTTTGCCGGTTGCCCGGTATCGCCGCGCTCGAGCCTCGTCTTACCGCGTGGCGTTGTGTGGTGGCTTCACGGGGGCCCGGACGCCTGCCTCTTTGCGCAACGGGGTGCGACATTTCGCACGGAGTTGGCGCACATGCTGCGGCGGGTGGGCCCAGCTGCAGCCAGCCGTGCTACTGGCCCGCCTGGTCTTAGCCACTAGCTTCGCCGCCGCCTCTCAATCGGCATGACGCGCGCGCTTGCTCGCCGCTTCCCCTTCGCGAGTGTGCTAGCCGGCTCTGGGCTGGTCACACCCTGCAGCGCAGCACAGCAACGACCTTGCCGAAGATAGTGGCGTCGTCGGCGGGTATCGGCGCATAGGCAGGGTTTTGTGGCATCAGCCACATGCGCCCGCCCGCACGCTGCAGGGTCTTAATTGTGGCTTCCGTCTCGCTACCGCCCGGCACCGCTGCGGCGACGATCTCGCCATTCTCGGCAACCGGTTGCTCGCGGACCACCACTAGGTCACCGCTGGCGATGCCCGCGCCAGTCATCGAGTCGCCGGAGACTCTGAGCATAAACAGCGTGCCCTCACCGACCAACCGCCGGGGCAGCCAGAAGGTATCCTCCACCATCTGCTCCGCCAGGATGGGGACGCCGGCCGCGATCCGCCCCACTAGCGGTACCTCGACCCCGTCGCCGTGGTCACGCCGGGCAGTCGAGCCGCTTGGTGCCGCAGCCGTGCGCGGTCGGCCCGCGGCCCGTCGCAGTTTCCCGTCCTCCTCCAGTACCGACAGGTGGTAATGGACCGAGGACGGGGCCAGTCGCACCGCCTCGCCGATCTCGCGCAGAGTTGGCGCGTACCCCTCGCGATCAGAGAACCCGCGGACGAACTGCAAGATCCGTTGCCTATTGGCAGGGCCGTCTCGCCCTCCGGTCGCCATGCTTCCCATCCCGGACTCTTCCCGCAGGTCGCTGTTGTCTGCAGACCGTAGCAGATCATGAGCATAACTCAAATACGTGTTTGACTATTACCTCAGTGGTGACCCGGCGGACTCACGGGGGTCGGCCTGTCCAGCCGCTCTCAGAACCGACCAGCAGCAGCTCCCGGCCCAGTTCCCGGTCGGCCGGAAGTGCGCGACACGCCGACCAAGATCCCCGCCACCGAGCTACTTTTCCGGGAATGCTGGAGCGGTCATCAGTGGCACCGGGGCGGATGGGGCGATTATGTGGCTTCAGCAGGACAAATTCGAAACGCATCACTTGACATGCCCGGTGTGCGGAGCACTGCCAGGCACGACGTGCATTGACAATGACTACCGCGAGCTTACGGAGGTGCACCCGTCACGAAGGATGAGCGTCGGAGAGCGGAATTGGCGATTTCGCCAGGGGTGGGAGCCACCAGAACTCGTGGAGCAGCGCAATAAGCAGCGGGCGACCGAAGCACCCCTGTTCAACCCGCGGCACGGCTCGGAAGCGAAGCCCGTGCGAAAGGCGCTGAGGAGAACCGGCCTTGCCGCCTCGAAAGAATCCTGGCTACAACACCGCGAGTTCCCAGCTGGCCAGGAGTAGACAATCCTCACGTCAAGCTCCTGGCACGGCAATGGTGAAGGCTCTGAAGGTCAGAGATACCCTAATTCCGGTCGGTGCCTTCGCGTGTGGCAGCCACGGATTTGCGCCTACGATCGATGCTGTGGGCAACTCGCAGGCGTACTCGCAGACCTATGACTCCTTGATCCAGGACGTCCAGAACCTGATCACGCTGCATCCCTCGACCGAGGGCACCCGAGGTCGGCCAGCCGGTGACACCGGCCCGCTTCTGCGCTCGGCGGTCGTGCTGCTTCACACCGCGTGGGAGAACTACGTCGAGCGCGGGGCAGTTGAAGGACTGGACTTCCTGCTCGGTCAGATCGGGCCCGATCACACGAAGCTGCACCACGCTCTTGAGCAGAAGCTCGCAGCCTTGAAGAACCCCTGGGCGCTGGCCGGGACGGGCTGGCAGGCAGAAGCGAGGAACGCAGTCGGCCGAGAGGTTGGGCGGCTGAACACGCCGAACGTCGAGAACACCGAGAAGCTGCTTGATCTGGCGATCGGCCTACCGGACGCGCTCCACGACATCTCGTGGCCCAAGATGGGCAAGGCCAAGGTGCTGGCTAACGTGGACGAGTTCGTGCACGACATTCGCGGCGAGATCGTCCATAGCGGCACAACCCCAGGGCCGCTTCACAAGGGCGGCGTCAAGAGCTGGATCAACTTCTTCGACGGCCTGGTCTCTCGTCTCGACAAGAAGGTCGGGACGCACCTGGAGATGGAGACGGGCACCGCGCCCTGGTAGTTGTCGGCAACTCGACCCCGTCCTACCCCTCTGGGCGAGGTGCCGGGCCGGTATTACGGCCGATCTGCTGCTGATTGGTGTCGCCGGAAGCCATGGCGCAGCGGACGCGCCGCCCGGGTTGAGCGGGCCGGGAAGGCGCGGGGATGACGGTCTCAGTTCACCTTCTCAACCGTGGTACGGGTGCCGTCCTTCCGCAGGACATATTCAGCCGGGCAGAGGGTGCGGTCCGCAAAGTCGTCTTGATGGCTGACCACAATTATCCGGTCGAGGTGCTCGGCAAGAGACCGGAGTTCATGGATCATGCGCTGGCGGCCATCAGTATCGAGGCTTCCGAATCCTTCATCGATGATGAGCGAGCGGATGGAGGTGCCGCCGCCGAGGTATTGGCCGAGGCCGGCGGCCAGGGCAACCGCGACGCGGAACTTCTGGCTGCCCGATATGAATGCCACCTCCAGAGGTTCATGGGCCGATGACCGATCGTTCACCAGGATGTCCAGTGACGACTCGCCTCGCTTGTCTTCTTGGCGCAGCGTGATCTCGAGCGTGCATCCTGAGATACGCGCGAGCGTGTCGTTGGCGTACGCCTCCACGCCCATGGTGGCGTCGGTGAGGAGCCGGGCTTGGAGCTGGGTTCTGCCAAGCAGGGTTGCCAGGCGGCGGGCGATCCGGGAGCGCTGGCGGCGAGCTGCAAGCTGCGTACCCAGCTGAGCGCGTAGCTGCTGGGCCTTGGCCAGCCGGGTGTGTTCGTCGCGGAGGGTGTCGCGAAGCTCCTGGGCCTGCTTGAGGTCCTCTTCCGCCTGTTGAAGGGCTGCCCGCGCGTCCTCGAGGGGGATTCGCTGATCGGGCGGGATCTGGGCGAGATCGTTTTGGATGTTGCCGATGGTGACGGATACGGCGATGAGCTGGGCTTCGGCGGTTTCGAGCTGACCGAGTGCTGCTGGGGCGTCGGCGAGTTCCGTTAGGCGGGCTTGCAGTTGCCCAAGGATCTCGTCATTGAGGGCGTTGACCGCAGCCGCGACGTCGGGTGGGAGGCCGGCGAGGCGGATCTGCGCCTGTTCGGTGAGGTGGCGCGCTCGCTGCTGCTGGCTTGATACGGCCTGTTGGAGGTCGGCGTACTCGCGCCGCCCATCGTCGAAGGCCTTCTTGGCCGCCAGGGCTAGGGCCCTGGCCTTGTCTCTGTCATTCCTGATCTGCCCGGTGAGCTTCCTGGCTTCATCGTCTAGGGAGCAGAGTGACTGCAGGGCGTGCTCGGCCTCACCGAGTGGGCCGCCGATAACGACGGCGACTATGGGTTCCTCCGCTGTCCCGCGGCTACTCTCGGTGGCGGCTTGAGCCGCAGTCTTGACTTGGGTGTCGGCGTGGTCGAGTTCGCGGCGGGCGGACTTGGCGGCGTCTGCAGCCTTGTCGGCTTTGCGATGCTGGGCATCGAGATCATCGACCTCGCTCTTTGCCGCGGTGAGGCTGCCGCCTAGTTCTTCGGCCCTGGCCTGTTCCATGTTGAGTTGGGCGGTGGCTTCTTCGAATTCGGATGCTGCTTCGCTGCGTTCGCGTTCCAGATGGTCGGCCGTGATCGGCTGGCCACAGCGGCTGCACGTCGGCTCCCCAGCGAGGTCGTCGAGCGTCATGAGCCGCTGTTCGGCTCGTTGCAGCCTGCCCTGTGCGGCGCCGGTGCGTGTCAGTGCCTTACCGTGGTCGGCTTGAAGTTCGGCGACTGTCGCCCGGGCTGCCTCCAGTTCCCGCGTCAGGTGGTCAGCCTGTTCTCGTAGCTGTGCTGGGTCGCCTGCCTTGGCCAGCGCTTGTACCCGCTTACTCTGCTCGGCCCGGCAACGGCGAACTTCCTGGGCACTCGCGAGCACAGAGGCGAGCCGGGTGACACGATCGGTGAGGCGGTCAACATCCTGATCGAGCTGCAGCGAGGTTGTCTCGGCGTCGGCCGCGGCCGATTCCAGTGCCGCCAGGTCGATAGCTTCCAATCGCGTGCGCGCACCTTCCGCTTCGTCGGCAGCTGCTGCTGCGTCGTGGAGGTCGGTGAGAGCTGCCGCAACGGGCTCGATCATCTTCTCGATTCGGCGGTGCTCGGCGGCGCAGGAGCGGATATTCTCCGCGTCGCCGACGATGGCATCAACTTCGGCTTTGCGCCTGAGCAGTTCGTCGTGCCGCTCCTGCAGTTCGGTGTGGCGCTGGGCCCCCTGGCAGCGGTGGAATGCATCCAGCCGCTCCCGGTCGGCGGTCTCCAGCGCACCTTCGGCTCTCGCGAGCTGGGCCGCCGCATCCGCGACTTGTTCGTTGGTGGCGGGGTCGATGCCGGCGAGTTGCTGGTCGAGCAGGTCAACTTCCGCGTCGGCAGCCTTGCGCCTGCCGAGGGCGAGCTGCTCGAGCTGCTGGTAGGCGCGCAGGTCGATGAGGCCGGCGAGGACTTGGAAGCGCTGGCTTGCCCTCGCGTTCAGGAGCTTGTCGGCCTCGCCTTGCCGGAGAAGCACTGCGGACCGGAACGACTCAGGGCCCATCCCGAGTATCGACTTGACCCATTTCTCCAGCTCAGTGGCCTTGTCGGTGTCGGGAACCGCCACCCACGCCTGGTCGGTCTCAGACCAGATCGATGCCTGAACGTGCTTGGCGTCGGGGCGGGGTTCACCGTGCCGGCCGGTCTTGCGGGTGATGCTTCGTTCCACCCGGTACCGCTGGCCGCCCTGGATGAACTCGAACGCGACCTCGGCGGTGGTTGCGCCTTTACGGATGAGGCGGTTGTCGTGCTGGTTGCCGCCCCGGTGCTCGCCGTAGAGGGTGTAGGTGATGGCGTCGAAGATGGCGGATTTCCCGGCGCCGTTGACCCCGGCGATGCTCCACAGCGAGGCGCCCTCGAAGTCGAGCACCACCGGGCTGCCGTCGGTTTCGCCCGCGAAGGTGAGGAAGTTCTTGAGGCTGAC
>Ga0137385_10004444_pt1 | contig 12242 bp, 13 predicted proteins | sample SagtaG_FD_104921 | JGI IMG/M metagenome (GOLD analysis project Ga0137385, IMG submission 104921) | Vadose zone soil microbial communities from Sagehorn Ranch, Mendocino, California, USA - Sage2_R_80_16 metaG | ecosystem: Environmental > Terrestrial > Soil > Vadose zone | place: USA: California...
GCGCGAGACTCATCGTCATGCCGAGCGGAAATTGATGGGAAGGCGTCACGTAAATGATTTTTGGCGATGACTGTTTCGACGGCCGCGCGATCACGATTCCTTCCCGGTCGAAGGGTCTCGGGACCACGGTTGCCCCGGCGAAACTAAAAGCTCGACGCGCCTGGTAAAATCCCGGCTCTTCGATCCACGCAACCTCACCAGGATTTACGAGAGCCATCGCGCTGATCATCATCGCCTGCTGCGTTCCGGCAGTGACGATCATCTGGTCCGGATGGCAGCGAGCGCCCCTAAAATCGCATAAGTATGTTGCGATGGCCTTGCGCAGGTCGGGGTCACCCCGGCTCGATGCATACTGCAGCAAATGAACTCCTTTTTTTGCGAGGACTTGCGCTCTGAGCCGCTCCCATATTTCCTGAGGGAATTCGTCGAGCGCCGCGACAGCGGGTACAAAGGAGACACCGGGCGGGCCGGCGATCCCGAAATCAAACTGTTTCCCGACCCGTTTATCCGGAAGATTTCTAACACGGTCAGAAAGGCGAGCTGGGCGTTCTATCTGCAGCTCTGCTTTTGCCTTTCGTGCGCTCAAAAAAGTTTCGGGCAATGAATGGACGACGAAAGTGCCGGATCCGACTCGGGAGCGAAGATATCCTTCCGCATGAAGCTGCGAGAAGGCGAGGTATACGGTGTGTCTCGAGGTTCTCAGGTCAGCCGCAAGCGTTCGAGAGGAAGGAAGTCGCGAGCAGCTGTCGTTAAAGCTTCCCGAGATTAATTCATCGCGAATTTGGCGGTAAAGTTGCTGATGAAGCGGTTCAGCCGTCGTCCGATCGAGCCGAATCATTTCGAACGCCATGATGGAACGGCGACGCCGCTTCTTGGTGCGCGTCTTATCCCGTCGCAAGCTAGTCAAATTGCCATGCATCTCTCGCCCTAAGTGGTCTTGACACTTTACCACAAGGCGAGAAGCTTTTCTAAAATGCAGACTCCATGTAGCGATTACCGTGAGACGAAAGGTCTGATCTATTTTGCTCGAATGCTGGACAAGATCCGGCTGAATGCCGATGGCCGATTAGCGCCCGGATATTTTCTTGGTGTGGCTGATGATCCCACCTTCTTCGATGCGCGCTGCACACGATTTCTGGGAATTGATTATGACGAGCTGGTCGCCCGAACCCTTCAGGGAGGATCGGATGAGGAGATTCTCGATTGGTGTTTTGAACGGGGCAGAAAACCTGGCGAAGAGGAAGTCCTTATTTGGAACTCATTTATTTCCAAACGTGGCTGGCGAGATGAAAGCAGCGCCGACCTGCAAGCGGCCAAGAAGCAATTAGGTTGGGGCGACCGCGACGATATTCAAACTTGGGTGGATCTGCATGATGCTGAAGAAGGCAGAACACCGAGATCAGTTTGAATACGGACCGCCGCTCGCGCTCTGAGAATCCCGGCAATGGCAGTGAAACATCATCATCGCTTCGGCAGTGCATTCGTAGGAAATCGCGCCCCAGGCGCATCCGCCTGAAAAAGATTTAGGCATCATTTCTTGGTGGTTTGGATGTTTGAATTCATACCAAGAAATTCGAGAACAGTTCCAGACAGCAGTTGAGTTTTCTCTTTCGCGGAGAGTTCCTTCATCGATTCGATGAGTTCGCCGGGATGAGTTTCGCCCAGCGGGAACGGATAATCCGAGGCGAATGCGACGCGCTGCGCCCCGAACAACTTGAGCAACATTCTCAGTGCGTCGGCATCGTGAACGAGCGAGTCCACGTAAAACCGCGCCGGAACAATGCCGTCGCCATCATCCGGGCGCGCAAGGTAATTTCTTGGATTCGTCTTGTTCTCCGTCGCAACCAAATCCGGCCGAACGTGAAACGCGTGCTCGATGCGACCGACTGTGAATGGGAACGCGCCGCCGCCGTGGGCGAAGGCGGCGCGAAGCTTGGGAAACCGCTCAAACACGCCGCCGAATATCATCGAGCAAATAGCGAGCGATGTCTCGGCCGGCATGCCGACGAGCCACGGCAGCCAGTAGTTCGGCATTCGATCTGTGCCGAGCATGTCCCAAGGATGAATGAAGATCGCCGCCCCGAGTTGCTCTGCCGCGCTCCAGACGGGTTGGAGTGACGCATTGTCCAGATTTAAGGCGTCGATGCGACCGGAGTGCGGATTTGCGTCGACGTGGGTGCCGATCTGCACACCGCGCAGCCCCAACTCACGGACGCATCGCTCCAGTTCGCGCGCCGCCAAATCGGGATCTTGCAGCGGGATCGTCCCCAAGCCCGCGAATCTCTTCGGATGATTGCGGATCACTCCGGCGATGTGATCATTCAGCCGGCGAGAAAGATCGAGCGCGTCGGCTGGCTTCGCCCAATAGCTGAACATCACAGGCACGGTGGAAAGCACCTGCATCGAAACTCCCGCGTGATCGCACTCCTCTATGCGACGCGCAGGATCCCACACATTGTCAGTGATCTCGCGAAAAACGCGCTCGCCGATCATCATCCGCGCGCAGCAAGGCTTGTAGTGATCCAACCTAACGAATCCGCCGTAGCCGTATTTCGCGTCGAGGTCCGGCCAGTCGCGTGGGAGGATGTGCGTATGCAGGTCGATCTTCATGAAAATTGTAGGCGTCTGTGTCAGACGCCGTCCATTGAAAACCGGCGTTTCACAGAAACGCCCTACAATGATTTAACAGGCTCCGGCGCCTCGACCTTCTTACCGCATTTTTTGCATGTCCGCCGCGCGTCGTCGTTCCAGAAATCAAGCATCGCCTGACTGAAGTGCTCGACTATGTCTGCGCAATCGAAGTGAATGTCTTCCACCAACGCGCCGCAATTTTCGCAATAGAAAATGACATGTTCTTTCTCGCCCGGCGGGCGGCGACGCTCGACCACCACGCCCAGCGTGTTCGGCGGCCGCTGCGGTGAGTGCGGGACATTGGCCGGAATGAAGAACGTTTCGCCTTCGCGCACGATGTGATCGACGATTCGCTCGCCTTCGCGGACGCGCACTTTGATGTCACCCTTCAGCTGGTAGAAGTATTCCTCCGAATCGACGAGATGAAAATCGTTCCGCGCGTTCGGCCCCGCGATTACCATCACAAAGAAGTCACGACCATCATAGAGATAGCGATTGCTCACCGGCGGCTTGAACTTTTCCCGATTCTCTTCGATCCAGTTGTTCAGATTAATCGGCGGTTGCACAGTGGCCATGATGCGGAGCGTATTTCCTTACCTGCGCAGCGTCAAACTCCTGTGGCGGCGATTTGTGAGTGTTGAGCGATACGCAATGCTTCCTGCGGCTTCGCTTAGGACAACCCTAGGGCCGTTAGAGCAAGATCGACCTCAATATTTGAGTTGAATGCGTTGATCGCGGCCCCTTACTATTCGCCACTCGATGAAATTCCGCGGTCTTAATCAACTCTTGGTTGGAGTGGCAATCGTCCTTTTCTGTTCCAGCTGCGAAGAACTCCCACCCTACGTACAACAGCCGCTCGCCGCATTTATGCCACCGCACGGCTATTGGCACGGCGATGGCGTCCTCGGCTCGCCGAAGATCGTCGTCCATATCGAGGAGCAGAAGGCTTATTTCTACAAAGGTAAACAGGTCGTCGGCGAATCGACTGTCTCCACAGGCAAGCCTGGTTTTTCCACCCCGCCCGGACACTATGAAGTTCTCTCAAAGAGCGTAGACCATGTCTCAACCATATTCGGCGATTATGTGGATGATTATGGCAACGTGGTGAGATCAAACATTGACGCGCGCAAGGATCGCCGCCCGCCGGGCACCCATTTCGACGGCGCGCAAATGCCATATGCCATGTTCTTCAGGGGCGGCTACGCAATGCACCAAGGTTATGTCCCACCGTTTGCAGCGTCGCACGGTTGCATTCGCTTGCCTAAGGGAATGGCCGAGCCATTCTTCGAAAACGCCCCGATAGGCACGCCGGTGATCGTGAAACAATAATGCTGTAGAAGCGGCTGCGGTGGTCGCCTTTTCAACACGCGGCGTTTGATACAAGCGCCGCAAAATTGCACGGCTTTGCTATCTTAACCTGGCGGCCAGGCGAGTGCGCGTTTGCCAAGCAGGTGGACATGCAGATGGGGCACGCTCTCCCCGGCGTCTGGTCCGCTGTTAATCACCACACGATAACCGCTCGATAAATCCAGCTTCTTCCCGATATCACGCGCCACGAGGAGCAATTTGCCGAGCAGCGCTCGGTCATTCTCCGTCGCGTCCGCGAGACGTGGCAGAACTCTTTTTGGCACGATTAGCACATGTACCGGCGCTTGGGGATTGACGTCGTGAAACGCGATCGCATCGTCGTCTTCCCAAATAATTTTCGCCGGAATTTGTCGTGCGATGATTTTTTCAAAAATGGTCATGCCGTTTCAGGGTTGAAATGATGATCGGAAGACGGACTTCAGCGCAGCGAACAATCGAGCCGCGCAAGTTCACTTGTCGAAGTTAGTTTTTCGCGCACAAAGCAGACAATCTCCTCGCGCAGGGCATCACAGGCGCGCGTCCACATTTTCACGCCGCGAAGATGCTTCACGCAAGCTTGCAGCGAACAAAGTTGCAGATTGTCCGCGCCAGTTTCAATCAACGTGTCGATTCGTTTTTCAAGAAGATCAAAAAACGCAAGCTCGTATCCTGTCCCCGCTTCATGAGCGATGTCCACGAGCGAAATGGAAATGGGCGGGTGCGCTGGCGCAAAGTGGGGAACGATCTCCTTGTAACCAATCACCTTCAGGACGTAGCGCACCGTCTGCGATAGCTGCTTAAACGCGACGACGCTTTCGTCATTTCGCAGGCGCAAGTAAAAGGCAATGCTCTCCGTCACGTGATCGGTCAACCACCAACTTGGGTAGCCGGCCTTGTCCGCCGCGCGGTTGATGGCAGCGTGCAGCCAATCGCGGTTGAACTCAAAGAGCTGGCCTGATTCGGTGCGAAGATATGGAAATTCTTCTTTAAACGCGACCATGATTTTCGATTGCTACATCGCGCGCCGGAGCACGCGATCCACTTTGTGTAGTCTCTGGCGGAAACAACTCCCGCTGGAGGGAATTTGTTTTTACTCGGCGACCGAGGGTGTGGATGGCATCCACGAATTCATCGACATCCTGGAATCGCTGGTGCACGGAGGCGTAACGCAGATACGCCACTTCATCGATCCCACGCAATTTTTCGAGCACCTTGGCGCCGATGGCAGAAGAAAGAACTTCGCGCCCGCTCGTTTCGAGTTCATGTACCACTTCGTCCACGACCTGCTCCAGCGTCACGAGACTCATTGAGCGTTTTTCAAAAGCTTTCGCGATGCTGGCGGCGAGTTTGCGACGATCAAAGGGCTCATGGGTGCGGTCGCGTTTCACGACACGAAGGTCGGAGCGTTCAATTTCTTCGTAAGTGGTAAAACGATATTTGCATTTAAGACATTCGCGGCGACGCCGGATACTCGAACTATCCCGAGACTGGCGAGAATCGATGACTTTGTCATCACGAGACCCGCACTTGGGGCAACGCATAGTGTGAAAACAGTAAATACCACACCATCGCTTGTGGCGTCAACGCATGTTTCATCGTCTTCACTCTTGCTTGAGTTCTTGCTCTTCTCCTCGGCTTGCTCAGCACATGGACGAAAAGAAAGGGATTAATCGGCGCGCGTTGACGCCGCGACGCCCCGACCGTACACCCTTCGCTATGGAGAACTGCAGTAGGCGTGGCGTGACGTACGGTCCGTGGCTCGTCGGTCTCGGCGCGGCGCTCTGGGGCACCGAGAGCGCGTGGCGTATCCCGCTCAACGATCTGTTCGACGCACAAGTCATCGTCTTCTGGGAACACGTCCTTATTTTGTTCATGTTCCTGCCGATCCTCCTCTCACGCCTCGACGAGATCCGCAAGATCGACGCGCCCAGGTGGGGATACCTACTCTTCTCGGGCTTCGCTGGCTCGGCCGTCGGTACGATCTTCTTCACGCTTGCATTGAAACACGGCAATCCAACCGTCGTGAACGTCATCCTGAATATCCAGCCGCTCATTTCGACGATGGGAGCGTTCCTGCTCTTCGGCGACCGTCTCAGTCCCCGCTTCTTCCCCTACGCCAGCATCGCAATCCTCGCCGGCGTCTTCGTCTCTATCGCGCATCCTACGCTAATCGGGATCTCATTCGAGCATGCCGGACTGAACCGCGGCACTGGTTACGCCCTAGTCTGCGCGCTTTTCTGGGGTCTCTCGACTGTCGCCGGCCGGGGCATCATGATTGGCATGTCGCTCCGGCTCGCCTCGAGCCTGCGCATCGTCGTCGGGCTGACCTGCATGACGCTGATCTTACTCGCCTACGGCCGGCTTCATGGCGCGGCGCTCTGGCCCGCGGCCGCGCAGCTGCACGCCACAAAGGCGATCATCTTCCTGGTCCTCCTGGCGTCGATCTCGGGCGGCATCCCGCTCCTCATCTACTTCGAAGGACTGCGTCTCACCCGCGCATCGACAGCGGGCTACTTCGAGATGATGCAGACGCTCGCCGCCGTGTGCATCACATGGGGGGTCTTTCACGCGGTGCTGCACCCGCACCAGGTGGTCTCGGCGCTGATCCTGATTGCGGCGGTGGCCATGGTGCAGCACGTCCAGCGCGAGGTCGAACGTTGGTAACTGATGCGTTGCTGCTATGCGGGCGACACTATGATCCCGGGGCGACTTTTCGGGTGCGCGGTTTTTTGGCGCGCGAATTTTTCTCGGCAAATTCGAAACCGACTTTGCCATTATCAAGTTTGAGATGGGCGGAAAAAGGACGCCCTTTTTTCGAGATAAATTTCGGCAGGAGATCGGTCTTGCCGGTCGTGATCAACTTTTGCACCTGCTCTTTCGGGATGGTGCGATGTAAAATCGTTTTGCTTATGCGGAACGTGCATTTTTTCGGCGCGGCAGCAGCGCGCTCGCAAATGTAGGCGCTTTCGAGATCGTAAACCTGCCCCTCATTGCAAACTGGACAAAGGCCGATGGATTCGTGCCGCGAGGCATCGATCTTTTGCGCCGCGCCGTTTCCGCCCTCGCCGAAATCAAATTCCAGTTTGAAATCTTCGCCCAGCTTCACCGTCGCGTTAAAGCGGCGTCCCATTTTGTTGCGGAATCCCTCGAGCGGACCAACCCGTCCTTGTGTGAGAAGTTTCTCCACTTCGGCGGCCTCAAATAGCCGCCCAGCCATTGTTTTCCAAATAATGAGCCCACACGAACGACATTTAAAGGTCCGGTAATCTTCATCGAAGGGGCCGCCGCCGCAGTTCGGACATTTCACGTCGATGCTGGCGTATTCGCCTTCGATCGTTTCGCCGTGGAAATTTCTGACCTTTTCGACGATCTCTCGCGTCAATCCGCGGATGTCTTCCATGAAATGCTGGCGGTCGAGTTTGCCGTGCGCCATTTGTTTGAGGCGGAATTCCCATTCGCCCGTCAGCTCGGGTTTGCTAAGGACGTCGGTGTGCAAATTCCGCAAAAGCGTGATGAGCGACAGGCCTTTCGCGGTGGCCACGAGTTCTTTTCCCTTACGGTCCACGTAGCCGTCGAAAATCAAGCCTTCGATGATTTGCGCGCGCGTCGCCGGCGTGCCCAGGCCGCGCTCGCTCATGGCGGCGCGAAGGTCTTCGTCATCGACAAGTTTGCCGGCGCCTTCCATCGCGGAGAGCAAGGTCGCTTCGTTGAAACGAGCGGGCGGCTTCGTTTCGTTTTCCTTGATTTCAATCGCGAGCACTTTTGCCGATTCATTAGGCGAAATCGAAACAATGGCCTGCTCGTCGGCGGCGGCCGCTTCCTTGCCATAGATTGCGAGCCAGCCGGGATCGACAATGATCTTTCCATCCGTTCTGAATGGATCGCCTTCAACGTGGGTGATGCGGGTGGTCACTTCAAATTGCGCCGGTGGATAAAAAACAGCGATCGTCCGCCGCGCGACCATATCGAAAATTTTGCGCTCGAATTCGTCCAGGTTCACAGGCGAGGTACCAGTCGGAATGATGGCGTGGTGATCGCTCACCTTCGCGTTGTTGAACACGCGCTTGGTCGGCTTCACCCATTCGTTGTGCAACGCTTTCTGAGCATGAGTGGCGAGCGATGGATCATCGAAGTTCGACATGACTTTGCGCACCTGGCCGAGATTGTCCTCAGGTAAATAGCGCGAATCGGTACGCGGATACGTCAGAACTTTGTGCTTCTCGTAGAGCGCTTGCGCGAGTTGGAGGGTGCGCCGCGCGCTCAAGCCAAAGCGGCTGTTCATTTCGCGCTGCAGAGTCGTCAGGTCATAAAGAAGCGGCGAAATCTGCGTTGTTGGTTTTTTCTCCTCCGTGATTTCACCAATTTTGCCCGCACAATTCCTTTCGATTTCCGTCGCTCGTTCGCTGCTCCAAATTCTTTCGGCACGCGCGTCTTCGTCTCCGTCCTTCTTGAATTTCTCGTCAAACCAGCGGCCGCGATAGCTTCCTGCCTGCACACCAAATTCGGCGAAGACTTCGAAGTACGAACGGGACTTGAAGGAGCGGATTTTTTCTTCCCGCCCTGCCAGAATCGCTAGCGTCGGCGTCTGCACGCGGCCGGCCGCCGTCTTTTGAAATCCACCAGTGCGGGAATTGAAAGAAGTCAGCGCGCGCGTGGCATTGATGCCGACCAACCAATCGCTTTCCGCACGCGAAGTAGCGGCATCGGCCAGCGGCTGCATCTCTTTTTCCGAGCGGAGATTTTCGAAGCCGGCACGAATCGCTTCCGGTGTCATGGATTGCAACCAGAGCCGACGGGTCGGCTTTTTCACATCCGCCCACCGCAGAGTGTTGCGAAAAATCAGTTCGCCTTCGCGGCCGGCGTCGCAGGCGTTGATGATCTCGGCCACGTCCGGGCGTTTGAGCAAGCGCTTGAGCACTTGCAAACGTCCTTTGTTTTTCTCGATCGGCACCAGATCAAAGTGATTCGGCAGCACCGGAAGATTTTCGAGGTTCCACTTCCCGCGCTTTACTTCCGCGCCTTCGGGCGGAACCATTTCAACAAGATGCCCTACGGCCGACGAGATCACGTATTGATCGTTCTCGAAGAAATCTTTCTCGCGCTTGAACTTGCCAAGCGCGCGTGCGAGATCGCTTGCGACGCTGGGCTTCTCCGCAATGATGAGCGATTTGGACATTTAAAGGTGCAACCGAAGCTTAGCTTGGCGCTAATTGCAAACGGCAAGGGGAAGACGCGCACAAGCCTAGCCCAGTTTCACAAAGTATTTCCCGGGCAACTGCTTGACCAGTCGCTTTAGTTCAAGGCGCAGGAGCGTGGAAGAGACGATTGCGCTTGGCAAATCGCATTTGGCGGAAATCTGATCGATCGGCGTTTCGGTGGAATTGATCGCTTCATAAACGCGGCGCTCATCCTCGGAGAGCGGTGGCAACGGACGGGCCGCGGCTTCTGGCGATGGTTTAGTTTCCGGCAAAAGGATTTGCAGATCGTCCAAAATGTCACTGGCATCCATTACCAGCTTTGCGCCTTGCTGGATCAAGCGATTTGATCCCAACGCACTCGGCGCGTTGATGTGACCCGGAACCGCATAGACCGAACGGCCTTGCTCGACAGCTTGCGAGGCAGTGATGAGCGCGCCGCTGTTCAGCCCGGCTTCGACGACGACAATGCCGTGGCTCCAACCGGCAATGATTCGGTTGCGCATCGGAAAAGTTTGCCGATCTGGCTCGATCTCCATGGAAAATTCGGAGACGATGGCGCCATTGCCGTCTCGAATTTTTTCAGCGAGCCCGCGGTTCTCCGGCGGATATAACTTCGATAATCCCGACCCGATGACCGCGATCGTTCGGCCCTTAGCGGCAAGTGCGCCCTGGTGGGCAGCCGTATCTATCCCACGCGCCAGGCCGCTGATCACGGTCAACCCCGCGTAGGCAAGCTGATAAGCCAGTTTCTTCGCTGACTCGGTGCCATAATGTGTCGTGCGGCGCGCGCCGATAATGCCGATCGCATGATGATCGCGCTCGTTCAGTTCGCCCCAAAGATAAAGTACAATTGGCGGCGCATGGATTTCCCGAAGCGATTTGGGATATGACGGTGATTCTTGTGTGATGACGGTCGCGCCGAAATCACGGATCCGGGCAAGCTCTGCGGCGAGATCAACAATCGATTCCCAGCTTGCAATTTGATCGGCCACTTCACTGCCGATTCCTTCGACCTTTCGAAGCTCACTGCGTTTCGCACTGAGGATCTGTTGCGGCTCTTTGAAAACCTCCAGTAGTTTCCGCAGTCGCACCGGTCCGACTGTCGGGAGCATGTTGAGCGCGATGCAAGCTTCAGTGGAATTCATCGATTCTATTTCGCGAGGGCCTTGCGTAGCCGTCGCAAAATTTGTTCAGCTCGAGAGAGTCTCGCCCCTACCAGAAAATCAGAAGGGTATCTCGTCGTCGTCTGGTTCGGCTGGTGCAGACGATTTCGGCGGTGGAGAGATCGCTTTGCCGCTGGAACGGGATTGTCGATCTTCTTCGCTTTCGTCAACGGCGGCGCCGGCGCCGGCAGCGGCACGTCCACCAAGAAGCTGCATCGTTTCGCCAATCACCTTCAGTTTTGACCGCTTCTGACCGGATTGTTTATCTTCCCATGAGTCGAGTTGCAGCCGTCCTTCGATGAAAATCGGTCGTCCTTTTTTCAGATACTCTCCGGCGACCTCCGCAGTGCGGCCCCAGAAAGTGACATCCACAAAGGTGGCTTCTTCCCGCTTTTCCCCGCTGTCGGTCGTATAAACGCGATTGACAGCAACGCCAAGGTCGCAAACCGCGCTGCCTTTAGGCGTATAACGCACCTCTGGATCACGCGTAAGATTTCCGAGCAGGATGACTTTGTTAAAACTGGCCATATTCCGTTTATAGCGAAATTATTTTGCTTTCGCCAACTTTTTCGGCGGCTTCTCCTTCTTTTCGCGGAGACGCTGGTAATTCTGGCGATACACTTCCGGATCGAGCTTAAATTTCGAACGTAGTTTCGTAATGAGCTGGGGATCGGCATTGAAAACAAAGTTGACGTAAAATCCCGAATCGAGCGGCCCGGCCACGTAGGAAAACTCGCGTTTGTCCATTTTTTGCACCTGCTCGACCTGCGCACCCTCTTTTTGAAACTCAGATTCCAATCGATCGATAATTTCCTTGACGGTGTCTTCCTTCCCCTGCGTGTTGAGCACAAGGAGTGCTTCGTAACGGTTCTTCATGATTCTTCAGTTTTGTTGAAAGTGTTCATCGCGGAAACGAGGCCGTTGTCAATCGCGCATTTCACTGCTTCCACCGCACGATCGATTGTCGATCTGACGATCGGTTTTTCCTCCTCAAAAAAACGGCTCAAAACATAATCAGTAGAGCCTTCAAGTGGCGCCGCTCCAATACCGATGCGCAACCGCGGGATCTCTTCAGTGCCAAATTGCATGATGATGGATTCAAGGCCGTTGTGACCGCCCGGTCCGCCCCGGGCCCGCAACCGAAGTCGGCCAAGCGGCAAGGCCAGATCGTCAAGCACGACGAGAATTTCCTCTGGTATGATCTTGTAAAATTGGGCGATCGCGAAAAGTGGATAGCCGCTACGATTCATGAAACTCAGTGGTTTCACCAAGAGCGCATCACCGGATTTCGCCGACAACGCATCCCACTTTGTCGATCTTTCCCATGTCGATCCAAACTGCGCCGCAAGTTGATCGACGACCATAAAGCCGATGTTGTGACGCGTGGCCGCGTATTCCGGGCCCGGATTTCCGAGACCGACAATCAGGCGAATCTGTGGAGTCCTTTCTTCCACATCCGCTCAATCGCAAATCGATAATCGAAGATCCAAAGCTTGTCCTGAGCGAGCGAAGCGAGGCGAATGGATGGATTACTTCTTTTGCTCTTTTTCTTTTGGAGCTTTTTCCTTTGCCGCCGGCGTGGCGCTGGCCGCAGCCTCGCCCTCTTCTTTCTTCTCGCCGATAACCTCCGGTCCGGCGGCAGCGGCTTCCGCCTCAGCGGCGGCCGGTTCCTCTTCAACGGTTGGGGCAAGGACCGAAAATGCGGTTAGATCGGCCTGCACCTTGCTCGTGACTCCAGATGGCAATTGAATCTCACGGACGTGAACGGAGTCGCCGATGTTCAACTGCGATACATCGACGGTAATCCGATCCGGCAGATCGCGCGGCAGACATTCAATTGCCATTACGCGCAAGCTCTGCTCGAGCAATCCGCCAAAATTCTTGACGCCATTGGGCGTGCCGA
>Ga0137385_10004448_pt1 | contig 12239 bp, 11 predicted proteins | sample SagtaG_FD_104921 | JGI IMG/M metagenome (GOLD analysis project Ga0137385, IMG submission 104921) | Vadose zone soil microbial communities from Sagehorn Ranch, Mendocino, California, USA - Sage2_R_80_16 metaG | ecosystem: Environmental > Terrestrial > Soil > Vadose zone | place: USA: California...
CAGGATCCGGAAGTCGCGGCGGTCTATCTCGGACGGTCGGAGCATTGATGGACACGCTGCTGAAGCTGGAAAGGATTTCCACCGCCTATGGCCAGAGCCAGGTGCTGTGGGACATCGACCTGGATGTACCGCAGGGCGGGGCGCTGGCGCTGATCGGGCGCAACGGCGTGGGCAAGACCACGCTTCTGAAAAGCATCATCGGCGTGCAGCTTCTCACCGCCGGCAGAGTCCGTTTCGGCGGCGTGGATGTCACCCATCTGCGGGCGTTCGAGCGCGCCCGCGCCGGCATCGGCTATGTGCCGCAGGGGCGTCATATATTTCCCCATCTGACGGTGGCGGAGAATCTGGAGGCGGGCCTTTCGGCGCTGACCGGCCGCGGCGCGGGCAGGGTCCGGGCAGGTGTGCCGGACCATATCTATGAGCTGTTCCCCAAGCTGAAGCAGATCGCGGGGCGCAAGGGGGGCGTCCTCAGCGGCGGCGAGCAGCAGCAACTTGCCATCGGCCGTGCCCTGGCGGGGCAGCCCAAATTGTTGCTGCTGGATGAGCCGACCGAGGGTATCCAGCCCAATGTGGTGCAGCAGATCGAGGCGGTGCTGCGCCGGGTGCGGCGCGAACTGGGGGTGACGGTGATGATCGTCGAACAGTATCTGGATTTCGCCTGGTCCTTCGCCGACCATTATTGCGTCATGCAGCGCGGCCGTATCGTGCGCCAGGGCTCGACCGCCGCCGAAAGCGCCGCCGAGGTGGCGCATCTGGTCAATATCTGATTACGGAAACCGGGATCGAGCGACACGAGCCCAAGCGATTTTCAGATCATTGTACCGGCTTGCAACGAGTCAAAGGCCGTATAGTGCCTTTTTTAGCGGCGCACAGATCTGTAGATTGAAGCCGTCCGGGTCCTTGATGTGAAAGCTTTTCGAATCTCCGCCCATGTCGGCTTTCGGTGCCAGGCCGCGGCGTGTCAACTCCGCCTCCACGGCATTCTCATCGGCGGCATTGCCCGGCTCCCAGTTACCCAGCGTATACGCGATATGGTCGATGTAGGGTTTGCCATCGGGTTGTTTGGTCTTGCGCGCCGTCAGCAGCGTGTCGCCGAATCCAAGATAGCACTGCTGGCCGGTATCCTGGGAGACCTTCATGCCCAGGAGATCGGCATAAAAATCTCGCGTCCTGGCGTAATCCGCGACCCCGTATGAGATGTGATTGACGGTGACGGCTTGTAGTTTCCTCGGCTCGGCGGCCAGCACCGGCGTCGTGCTCCCCGCGAGGGCGCCGACAGCCAGAACCTGAACGAGCTGGCGGCGGCTCATCTTGCCGCGCTCAAAGTCATTCAATAGGTTGTCGATGATCTGTTCCATAGTATTCCCTCAATGAATCGCGGCTAAGGACGAAAGCTTCGCGCCATCTTGACAGCGAAGGTTTCGGCCATAATGCGGCCCCCAGAAATACGTCAAATGGCGTAGGTGAATTCGTTCTCGCCGTGAGCTCCAAGGGTATCGCCCGGCGGCATTCGCGGCCCGATTCCAGCCCGAAGTCATTGCTGCCGTCGTGCTTTGCACGATGGAAGAAAACCGTCTCATGGAATCTCAATCCTCGCCTCCAGGAAGTTTAACGCAAAACTTCTTCATCGTCCTACCCAATGCGGGCGCGCCGACAGACGTGACGGCCGGTGCGCAGGCAGAAACTGTTATGCATGCCATACGGTCTGCGCTCGGTGTGGCTCCATCTCCTCAAATTCAATCTACCGTGAGAAGGGCAACACTCGAGGATGTGACTCGGGAGTGGTATCAGAACAAAGTCGGCGGATGGGGCCTAGTTATGCAGGAAGATAGAGGAATAGGCTTGAGATGGGTCTTCTTGCGCATTTGGGATTGCTTCCAATTGCAGGTATCTCGCCCCAGGACGTATTTGAAGCCATTAGGAAGACTGAAGCACGAGATGTCAGGGAAACAGCAAGGCGAATTTTACGTATAGCCAGCGCAGTTTTTCGATATGGAGTTGCCACCGGCCAATGCGCGCAAGACCCGACTGCGGCCCTTAAAGGCGCCCTGAAATCGCCAAGGGCCATAAAGCATCGCGCTGCACTCTCAGCCCGGGAATTGCCGAAGTTTTTGAGAGCCCTCGAGCAATATCAAGGCGATCTCACAAGGTTCGCGATGCAGCTTGTGCTATTCACGTTCGTGAGAACTTCCGAATTGCGGTTTGCAAAGTGGTCAGAATTTGAAGACCTTGAGGAGAAAAATCCAATTTGACGCATCCCGGACGAACGCATGAAGATGCGCAGAGCCCACCTGATACCGCTTCCAAAACAGGCGGTTGCCGTTCTGGGAGAAATTCGCGGTTTCGCGCTCGGCTCCCCTTATCTCTTCCCGGCAAATACGAAATTGGGCGTAATATCTGAGAACACGCTGCTGTTTGCCCTCTATCGAATGGGTTATAGGAGGCGCGCGACGGTGCATGGCTTTCGGTCCTTGGCGTCGACCGTGCTCAATGAAGCACCGTTCAATCGTGATTGGATCGAAATGCAGTTGGCCCACGCCGATAACACGGTCCGTGGAGTCTATAATGACGCTGAATGGCTTTCGGGTCGCCGAACAATGCTTCAATGGTGGGCGGACTATTTGGATACTCAAAGAGCAGGAGGTCCGGCAGCAGGGCGACCCTGATATAGCTGGGGGCCTTTTAGGGCGGGGCCGTATCAATAACGACGTAATCTCAAAGGCTTATGGGTAAATAGCGGATATCTTTTGGCACCAACTAAAATATCCACATAAAATCATATAGTTATCGAGAAATTGCGCGGTGTACTGACGAATTGCATCAGTAAGCCGAGGCGCCGGCGGGCGAAGACGGCACGCGAAGCGGATCGGCGCACCGACGCTCGGTCCTCAAGGAATTAAAGAGAGCTCAATTTGCATTCTCGTTAATCGCGGGAAGAGCGAAAATCGCGATCACGTCCCCGAAGGCGGGCCGGCCCAGCTTCTCCATCAGGCAGGGCCAAGCGATTGGCGGCTCGTTCGGCAACCTCCCGGACCGGCTGCGATGCCAACTATCCGGTATTCGCGCGAATCCGCCCTGCCAATTGATCCAGCGCCACTCTAGGGAAAGGATCTCGGTCAGATGCGCGTCGGTATACTAGATCGGAAACGCCGTGGGTGGCGGCAGGGCTGGATCTATATAGGTGCGTATAGCCAGATCAGACAATAGATAAGCGTGTCGAACCAGAAGCGTACTATCGGCCTGGGAAAGACTAGAAAGGCGCGTGCTGATGGCGGCGCTCTGGCGCATTTGCTCCGCGGAAAGCGAAATCGGTGAATTCGCTGTGAACAGCTTCGGATCCGTCTGTATGGTCCAGTATCCGACTTGGCGCTGCTTGGCTTTCGCGAGCGCTAACAATTGGCGCTCCCGGGCATTGTCAACTTGATTCATGATAACGTTGACTATCCGCCACAGCTGCAGCGGCCAGCTGTGCGAAGGCCGCTCTTCGGCGTCAACATTTCGGCCGGCGTTGCTCGCCAACACCGTGCGATATCGCTTCCAAACAGTTTCCAGACCTAAGTTGTCGTACACACCGCCATCCGTAAGGACTGACTTTTTTGTGTATGCACTACTTCCCAGTTGCGCCGCTGGCCATGGCGTCATCGGCTGCGAGCCAAAGTCGATCTCCACGGGAGACAGGATTGGTGGAAATGCAGACGATGCCGCGATTACGTCTGCCAGGCGCAAGGTTGGGTTGAGAATTTGGCCAATGCGGTAATCGGCGACATAATCTTGAGAAATTCGCATTAGCCCCGCACTCATGAGATTCGTGGCGTTGAAATTGAAACGCGGCCGGGGCGGCAAATCTCTTAGCGTGGCGCCGTGGAATAGCGCGCGGTCGTAAGCGGCGGCTACGCGCTTTCCCGCCGATTGGCCCGGCAAAAGCCCAACCAATATCGCTTTGATATCAACATTTTGACGTGAAAAACTGAGAACGGGATCGGCCACGGACTTTTTAAAATTTTGCGCCACGCCGTTGTTATCGAAGCCAAGAGTTTTCCATGCGAGCGCCAGCACGCCATTGGTGATTGAGCCGCCGGACACGCTGGAAAACCGCGCGACCTTCGACAGCAGTCCCAGCTCGTTTAGGCGCCACAACGCCCCGAGATGAAAAACCATGGCGCGAAATCCGCCGCCCGACAGACATAGTCCAATACCGTCTTCAAGCTTGGTTGCTTCCAATGGATCGGTTTGCGCAGGATCATCCATGCCGGCCGCCTCCGTTCGCATACAGAACGTCCCTGGAAGAATATAAGGCTTTGCCGCTTGAGTTGATAGGATGTCATGCTACCGTAGCGATGCTCTTCTATTTTATCGCGCGTTATCGCGCGGCGTGCATTAGTTGCGTTCAACTGCGTTGGCCGGCAGACCGAGCAAGTATAGATTCGTGTCAATCCATCAACGGGTTATGCGCTACTGGGCGCATCCTGTGGCGTTTGGGGGCAGCAATGGGCAGCAACGGAACCTATGCAGCGCCGGGCATGCGGCCTTTGTCGGTCTACGCGTTCGATCCCAATCTTGGCCGCCGTCTCAATAACTATATGACCATCCGCGTGAAGTACGAACCGCTGGATCCCGGTCCAGTGGGTCGGAAAATTGCTGTTATCGACTACGACATCAGTAACGCGCGCTACTACGAGGCCGTCGATCTAGATAATCGGTTCGTCTTGATCCGCAATGGACTGGAGCCCAGCGAGGCCGACCCGCGCTTCCACCAGCAGATGGTGTATGCGGTCGCGAGCGAAACCGTTCGGCGCTTCGAGTTTGCGCTTGGCCGGGAAATTTCGTGGCGTCCTCGCAGTGGGCCGATTGCTTCGCGTCACGGCGACAAACTTCGCATTTTCCCGCATGCATTTCAGCAGGCCAACGCATATTACGATTCCAAACGCCGCGCTGTTTTCTTTGGCTACTTTGCTGCTTCAGAGAGCGATCCCGGGAGCAATCTTCCCGGTCAGACAGTTTTCACATGTTTGTCGCACGATATCATAGCGCACGAGGTAACTCATGCGGTCGTGGACGGCGTAAGGCCGTTCTTTGCCGAGGCGACAAGTCCGGATACGCCGGCATTCCATGAAGCTTTTGCGGATATCGTGGCGCTGTTTCAACATTTTTCAATGCGCGAAGCCCTGATCGACACTATCCGTCGCACTGGCGGCCTGTTCTATCGGAGCAAAATCGACGCCGATGTGCCCGGCGTGGCCAATCCCCAAATTGTCGGTGAGCTTAGCAAAGACAATCCGCTCGTGGGGTTAGCCCAACAGTTCGGGGAGGCGATGGGAATGCGCAAGGCGCTCCGCAGCGCTTTGGGTACCCCTCCGAATTCCCGCGATATCGAAACGACTTTTGAACCGCACCTGCGGGGCGCCATACTGGTCGCAGCCGTGTTCGACGCGTTTTTCACTATTTACGTGAAGCGTTCACGCGACTTGCTGCGAATGGCTGGCTCGACGGCGTCATCGGGCGATCTCCACCCTGATTTGGCTCAGCGGCTGTGCAACGAAGCAATTAAGGTGGCCGATCATATTTTAAATATTTGCATTCGTGCGTTGGAATATTGCCCGCCGGTTGATGTTCGGTTCGGTGAGTTTCTTAGGGCGATGATCACTGCGGATTCCGATTTGGTGCCCGATGATCCCTGGGGCTATCGGGCTGAGATCATTGAAGCGTTCCGGCTCCGCGGCATTGTACCGGAGGATGTCGCCAGTTATTCGGAAGAATCCCTACGTTGGTGTGGGCCGCTCACCAGCGGCAAACCGTTGCCGCCCTGTCCCGGTTTGCATTTCGATATTTTGCATGAAGTCGATACCAACAGCGCGGAGATAAACAAAGCTCGCGCCCAAGAAAACGCCAAATTGCTGTGGCGCTACGCAAATACAGCGGCGAATTGTAAGGCGCTCGGGCTTGAAAGGCCGACAGGGAAGGGCGCTCCCAAGATTCAAGTCAACTCGTTCCACCCGATTCACCGGGTGGGTCCCAATGGTCAACTCGAGATCGATTTTGTCGTTCAATTCCTGCAACAACGCGAAATTCCCATCCTGCCGAATGAACCAGGCGCCGGCACGACGCTATTCCGCGGCGGGTCGACAGTGATTTTTAATCACCGCGGCGAAGTGCGTTACGTCATTCACAAGTCGATAGGCAATCGCAAACGCATTGCGCGCCAGCGCGATTATCTCAACCAACAAGCCGAAATGTCGGCTGTTGCCCTGTATGAAGCGAATGCCGCCAAACCTTTGGACTTTGCCGCCGTACATAGGGGGTTCTGATAGGATGGCTTCGAGAAAATCCAAGACTGCGAAGACGGCAAAAAAGGCAAAGTCGAAAAGCGTGAAAAAGCGCAAAGCAACCCCACCTGTTCCACGCAAGCCGAAGGTCACACCGACGTCTTCGACATTGTCAGGGAGGAGCGCACGTATTCGCATGTATCGCGTTGGCTTTGGAGATTGCTTTCTGCTGACATTGCCGACTGATGGGGGAAACGCGCACGTTCTCATTGATTGCGGCGTGCACAATAGCGGCGACCTCAAAATGATACCCGCCATTGTAGCGAATATCGCGGAAGTGACAGGTAACCACCTCGATTTGGTGATTGCCAGTCACGCCCATCAGGACCATGTGTCGGGCTTTGGCAAGGAAAAGGATACCTTCAAGAAATTCTCAGTGGGCGAGGTTTGGCTGCCCTGGACCGAAGATCCAAACGATCCAACCGCTAGCAAGCTCCGGCAGAAGCGGAATGCGCTCGCGCTCGCTTTGGAGCAGCATTTTGCAGCGGTTGGTGCGTCGAGCGGTTTTGCAGGGGACGCTGTCGCCAATGCGGTGCCCAACGCTGATGCCATGGCGCTTCTCAAAAGCGGAATCAACGGCGGCAAGGTGCGATACCTCAAGGGCGGCATGAATTTTTCCGACGTTGCGGGTATCAAAGGTCTGAATGTTCAAATTCTCGGACCGCCCACAGACCAGAAGTTTCTAAGCGTAATGGACCCGCCCGCCGGCGATCGCTTTTTGCGTCTCGACGGCGGCAAAGTGGTCGCGGCCAATGCGATAGAGCCTTTCGGCAAGCCTTGGCGTTACACGCCCAGGAAGCCCAGGCTATCATCAAGTGATATCAAAGATTTAGAGGCCATGCTCGATGAAACTGAAGGGCTGGCCTTCGCACTCGATAGCGTCCTAAACAACACGAGCATAGTGGCACTGTTCACCTATCGCGGAAAAACGCTCCTATTTCCCGGCGACGCGCAGTACGGCAATTGGAAGTCTTGGATGGATACTGCTGACGGCACGTCGATTCTCAGCCACATTAATTACTTCAAGGTTGCTCATCATGGCAGCCATAACGCGACGCCCAAGAGCGCCCTCGACAAGACGCCTGATAAGGCTTTTGCGGCGCACATTTCGACCCAGGACAAGCCTTGGCCTTCGATTCCATTCGCCAAGATGCTCACCGAACTGAACACCAAGGCCAGTGGCTATGTCCGAAGCGACTCCATCCCTATTGGGAGCGCGCCGAACGCGCCTAAGGGGCCCACCTATAAGGCCCTTCCCGGATTCACCCTGGGGGATTTCTGGAGCGATTATAGCCTGGCATTGTGATTTGAGCCGAACGGCCGCGCTTCCGGCACGACTTAAACCGCGCGATGTCCAGGGGCTACTTGGCCACAGCGATGCCATGCTCAACGTCGATGCGGGTCGTGACACCGGTTGCAACAATGGTGCGGTCGGCGTCGATGGATGAATAGGTCCAGTATATCCGCATTTTCTCGCTCGCCGATGTGTTGCGAAAACGATGATGGATGCCGGGTGGAATCCAAGTCGTATCCAGCGCGGTGACGGGAAATTCCCTGCCGTCGACCTCGGCGAGGCCTTGGCCGGACAACACCATCACCGTCTCTTCGCAATTGTGATAATGCAGCGCGATGGCGGCGCCGGGATCGAACTCGGTGATGCCACTGAGCGTCTTCTGCGATCCGATCAGGGCATTGACCAGGGGCATGGTGCGCGCGCCATTGCCGCGTTCGCGCACGGTGATATTCGTCGGCCGCAATATCGAAGCTTTTCTGCCGTCGCTCATCAGTTCTCCTAAGCCATGGAAAGGGTCTTGGCGTTCACAAATTCGCGGATGCCCAGATCCCCCAGTTCCCTGCCATAGCCGGAGCGTTTGACGCCGCCGAACGGCAGGCGCGGATCCGATGCCACGAGCGCGTTGATAAAGACCGCCCCCGCTTCGATGCGACGCGCCAGCTTGCGGGCACGGGCGGTGTCGCGGCTCCAGATGGCCGCGCCCAGGCCGAATTCCGTCTGGTTGGCCAGAGCGATCGCCTCGGCTTCATCTTTCACCCGCACGATGGCGGCTGCCGGGCCGAAAGTCTCTTCATCAAAAGCCGCCATGCCGGGTCTCACATAGTCCAGAATGGTGGGCTGATAGAAAAAGCCTGGGCCTGTCGCCGGCGCGCCGCCTAGCTTTACCTTGGCGCCTGACTGCACGCTCCTGGTTACCTGTTCGTGCAGCGTGTCGCGCAGGTCGGCACGCGCTACGGGACCCAGTTTGATGCCTTCCTGGCGTGGATCGCCCAACTTGAGATCTTTTACAGCTTCCACAAAGGCGGCAACGAAAGCGTCGGCGACTGCCTCGACCACGATAAAGCGCTTGGCGTTGATACAAGACTGCCCGGCATTGGTGAAACGCGCGGTGGCGGCAACTCTGGCGGCCTTCTCAATATCGGCATCGGCCAATACGATAAAGGGATCGGAGCCACCGAGCTCCAGAACCTGCTTCTTGAGCGCCTTGCCGGCCTCGGAGGCGACCAGCGCACCGACACGAGTGGACCCCGTCAACGTCACCGCAGCGACGCGTGAATCCGCGATCAGTCCTGCAACTGCCGAGGTGGGAATCAATGGCGCGGCGCAGAGTCCTTCGGGCGTTTCGGCCAGTTGCATCACCTCAGCGATCGCGAGCAGGCATTGCGGTACATTCGCAGCGTGCTTTAAGAGGATGCCGTTACCGGCCGCCAATGCGGGTGCAGCAAAGCGGAAGAACTGCCAGAACGGATAATTCCACGGCATGATCGCGAGTATCACGCCCAATGGATCGTACACTACCGCACTGTAAGCGGCGTCAGAGGCGACTTCACGATCGGCAAGAAAATCCGGAGCTCGCTCCGCATAGAACTCGCAATTCCAAGCGCATTTCTCGATTTCCCCCAACGCGTCGGACAGGGGTTTGCCCATCTCGTCGGTAATGAGGCCGGCATAATATTCTTTGCGGGCGCGTAGCGCCGCTGCCAGACGGTGCAGCAAGGCGGTCCGCTCCTCGATCGGTTTTTCACGCCACTGCGCTTGGGCCGCAACGGCGGCGACCAGCGCGTTTTCGATCTCGGCGGGCGTAGCGTCGGGAAAACGAGCCAGCTCCTTACCGGTGGCCGGATTGATGGAAATATTCATCGGGCAATGGCCCCGCAGACAGCGTTGGCAAAATCGCTCGTGCTGCAATTGCCACCGATATCGCGAGTGCGGGTTGCGGGGTCGGCCAATACCGTGTCTACCGCTTTCTCGATGCCTTGCGCGGCTCTAATCAATACCCCGTCGCCATCCTTTCTGCCGCGCCATTCCAGAAGTCCGGCCGCGGAAAGAATCAGCGAAGTAGGATTGGCCAGGTTCTGACCGGCAATATCCGGCGCCGAACCATGCTGAGCCTGGGCAACACAGATATCTTGGCCGGCATTGATAGAGCCGCCAAGACCTAAGCTTCCCGACAACTCGCTGGCTTCGTCGGACAGGATGTCGCCGAACATGTTGGTAGTGACGATGACATCGAAACGTTCCGGCGCGCGGATCAAGAGCGCCGCGGCGGCATCCACGATCACTTCTTCAAAGGCGACTTCGGGAAACTCCGCTGCGATCCTGCGCACTTCACGCAGGAAGAGGCCATCCGACAACTTGACGACATTGGCCTTATGCACCGCCGCGACCTTTTTGCGCCGCTTACTTGCAAGCTGAAACGCCACCCGCGCAATTCTGGCCGACGCCTTGGCCGTCACCTTTCGGATGGAAAAGGCGCTGTCTGGATCGGGCATGAACTCACCGGAGCCGGCGAACATATTGCGATCCGAGTAAAAGCCTTCGGTATTTTCGCGGACGATAACCAGGTCCATCGGCTTTTTCAGAATGGAAATCCCCGGTCGCGAACGGCACGGACGTATATTCGCATACAGATCGAACACGGTACGCAATTCAGCGGAGGGATTGATACCTCCCTCACTGCGGGATGGATATTCATAATGGGAAACCGGCCCCAGGATCACGCCGTCGACAAGCGGCACGGCCTTCAGAACGTCAGCGGGAAGCGTGGTCCCAAGGCGTTTCAGGCTGGCAAAACCGATTTCGTGCCGGTCGAAGGATAAAGGCAGACCATATGTCTGGGCGGCGCGATCCAGGACCTTGCACGTCGCTTCGGTGATTTCTTGGCCGATGCCGTCACCCGGAAGAACCAGAATATTCATCAACTCACCTGCGCCGTGACGATGGCACGGCTTTATTTGCGTCCCATTCCGATTTTGCGCCTGGATTTCGCGAGCCCGGCCGGAGGCTTCTTACGAGACCGAATGGCATAATGCAATAGCAAAATGCCAAAATAAGGTACCTTGTAAACTGTACCAAGGCTGCGGACAGGGTTGGATTTCAGGAGGCGGGGCGTTCGGCCTTGTTCTTCCGCTGGGATTTAACATGGCCCACGGAGGCGAGGTGTTCGCGCAGGGCTTTCGCGGCGCGCTCGCGTTTTCCGTCCAGCAGAAGTTCGATGATTTCGATATGTTCGCGACAACGACCCATCGCGGCCGCACGATCCAGCTTTTGGCGGTACTCCATCAGGCGCCGCAGCTTGTTAAGGCGGCGGAACGAGTCGATGAAGAAGCTGTTTCTGCTGCATGCCATGATAGTTTCGTGCAGCCCGCTGTTCATCTCGAAAATCTCCGCATCCGAAGCGGTGCGGATTTCGCCGGCCACAAGCGCTCGCTGCTGCTCGAGGCGATACTCGAGCGCTTCGGCGTCGAGTACGAATCCCGGCTCCAGGATGGCTGCCGGCTCGATGGTCAACCGGAAGCGGTAACTGTCCCTGTAGGCGCCCAGTGAGGTCTGCACGGGGAGGAACGCCCAGCCGTGACCCGGCAGTCGTTCCATCCACCCCTCATTTGAAGCGCGATTGAGGACCTGAAGCATTTGGGTGCGGGCCATGCCATAGGCCCGCATCAGGGCTGCTTCGGTAATGCGCTGCGGCAGCCTTTCGGCTAACCGGTCTTCGACCAGTTGCGCATAAATCTCATCAGTCTTTTTCGCGTTGGCAAACCCAGTGCTCTTCAGCTTTTCGCTTTGCCGGGCCAGGACATAGCCTCCGCGTCCGCTGCGCTTCACCACGCCTTCTGTTTCCAGCAAGGCCAAAGCGCTTTTGACGGGCGAACGTGACACGCGGATTTGTTCCGCCAGCCGCCGTTCCGCGAGTTGCTCGCCTTCCACCAGTCCGCTGTTGCGCGCCAGTTCCACGATCTGCGCGGCCACATGGCGGATAAGGGGGGTCGTCCCGGTCATCGCGAGTCGTTTACTGGCAAACCGGATGAGGCGCAAACCGCGCCATTGCACGCACAGGACTATCACCTTGGCAAAAATTCACACATGCCACGCAGCGCCGGCGGTGTTTCCATATTGTCTATTTTAGAAAATTGGTCTAATCCGGCGAAATGACCGCTGTGCCCTTTCCAGACCTTTTCAACCGCATCCAGCAGGCACATGCCGGCATCCGCCCCCAGGTGCCCGTGACCCCGCTGGAACGAAGCGAAGGTCTGTCAAAACTCCTGGATTGCGATGTGTGGCTGAAGGCCGATCACCAATTGCCGACGGGATCTTTCAAGCTGCGCGGTGCGACCAACAAGATCCGTACCCTTGGCGAAAGCGCGAAGCGCACCGGCGTCATTACCGCCTCGACCGGCAATCACGGCCAGGGTGTCGCGCGTGCCGGAAAACTCGCGGGCGTGCCGGTCACCGTTTACGTCGGAAAGACAACACCGCAGGCCAAGAAAGATACGATCAAATCCTTTGGCGCCGAGTTGGTGGTGATGGATGCCGATCCGTTGGAAGCAGAGCTGGAAGCGCGGCGGCAATCCGAAAAGCAGGGCAAACCCTATGTCGCGCCTTATAACGATTTGGACACCGTA
>Ga0137385_10004450_pt1 | contig 12236 bp, 9 predicted proteins | sample SagtaG_FD_104921 | JGI IMG/M metagenome (GOLD analysis project Ga0137385, IMG submission 104921) | Vadose zone soil microbial communities from Sagehorn Ranch, Mendocino, California, USA - Sage2_R_80_16 metaG | ecosystem: Environmental > Terrestrial > Soil > Vadose zone | place: USA: California...
CTGCGCTGGTCGGCACCTGGTGGCCGCAGCTCTTCCTGCCCGGCGGCATGTTGGACCTTTCCCGCGACTGCGTCATCGGCATCAACATCTTCGGCTCCTGTTACGGCTCGACAGGCCCAGGCTCCATCGACCCCGCCACCGGCAAGCCCTACGGCCCCACCTTTCCGCTCATCGGCATCCGCGACATTGTCAACGCCCAGGTCAAGCTCATCGACCACCTCGGCATCGACCGCCTCAAGCTCGCCATCGGCGCCTCCATCGGCGGCATGCAGGTGCTCGAATGGGCCATCCTCTTCCCGGAGCGCGTCGCCCGCGCCATCAGCATCGGCGTCGCGCCGCTCGGCGCCATGGGTCTCGGCCTCAATCACCTCCAGCGCCAGGCCATCATGCTCGATCCCGCATGGAAGGGCGGCTACTACGAGCCCGGCAACGGCCCCAAGGGCGGCCTCGCCCTCGCCCGCGCCCTCGGCATGGTCAGCTACAAGTCCGTGCCCCTCCTGGAAGAACGCTTCGCCCGCAAGCCCAACCGCTACGGCGACGAGAACCCCTGGATCTCCACCACCGCAGGGCAGAACGGCCGCTTCGACGTCGCAGGATACCTCGACTACCAGGGCTTGAGCTTCATCCCCCGCTTCGACGCCAACGCCTACATCTCCATCACCCGCGCCATGGACATCTTCGACCCAGTCCGCGCGCACGAGACGCCCTACGTCGCTTACTCGCGTATCACCGCGCACCTGACGCTGGTGGGCATCTCCACCGACTGGCTCTTCCCGCCGGAAGACGTCCGCTCGCTTGCAGCCATCCTCCCCGCCGCCGGCGCCCGCTGCGACTACCGCGAAATGGCCTCCAACCACGGCCACGACGCCTTCCTGGCCGAACCCGAGCAGTTGGTCCGCCTCCTGACTCCGGTGTTCGAATAGGTTCCGATGAGCGGAGCGCCCGGATGCGCCTGACGAAGGCAAACAGATCGTGGTCCCAGCAACAGCTTGTCACCAGGCTGGGAATGGAGCCGGGCAGCGGCGCCGTCTGGGACCGCCAGCGCCTCCTCATCCATGCCGCAAAGACCGCGCTGGCGGCCGGCCTCTGCTGGTGGCTCGCTCAGCGCTTCCATCTCCCCGAGGGCTACTGGGGCGCAATCAGCGCCATCATCGTTCTCCAATCCAACGTTGGCTCCACCGTCAGCGCCTCCCGCGACCGAATCCTCGGCACACTCATCGGCGCCATCCTCGGCTTCGCGTGTACGCTCTTCGGCACACTTCCCTGGAACTACATCCTCGCCATCCTCGCGGCGGTCATCGTCTGCGGGCTGCTTGGACTCCGCGAAAGCTCACGCCTCGCCGCCGTCACCATCACCATCGTCATGCTGGTAAAGGCCGGCTCGCACTGGAGCGTCGCTCTGGATCGCGTGGTCGACGTCTTCCTCGGCATCCTGGTCGCGCTTGCGGTCTCCGCCCTAATCTTTCCCGACCGCGCCCGCCTCCGTCTACGCGACGGCCTCGCTCAGGAGTTCCTTCTGCTCGGCGCATTCTTCGAAGCCATTCTGCAAGGCTTCCGCAGTGAGCCCGCCACCAATCTCACTGCCGTCCGCGAAGACATGTTCAGCATCATGCGCGCCAACAATCGCCTGATGGAAGCAGCGCGCAATGAGCCCTCCGGAGGCCTCGGCATGCGCGAAGGCCTCAGCCTCCTCTCGCAGTTTGGCCGCGACCTCTTCGACGCCCTCACCGCTCTGGAGTTCGCAGTCAAAGACAGCAATCACGATGACTTCGCCCAGCAGCTCGAACCGGCCCTCGGACAGCTAGCCACCGATATCCACGCCGGCTTCCCCTACGTCGCAACCTGCATCCACAACTGGCGGTTCCACGTCCCACCCGCCGGCCTGTATCTCGAGGACGACATCGTCCGCCTCGAAGAGCGCATGGCCGAAGTGCGCCACACCGGCCGCAACTTCCCTCAGGCGGAGATCCTGCGAGCCTACGCCGCGCAACTCCACCTCAAGCAGATCGCCCAGCTTCTGCGTTCGTCGCGCATCGAGACCAGCCACGCCATCGGCGAAACGTCAGAGAGCCAACCCTAATCCCGAACTTCCCGGGGTTCAGCTTCAGCCTCGTTCGGAGCGATCACGACGTCGGTGATCCGCCTCGTACGCAGCAGCCCTGCAAAGAATCCCTCATACGCCTCGAAGACTGCCTTAGGATCGAACCGCTTCGCATTCCTGAACCCACCCTCACGCAGCGTCGCGAGGTTATCAAGATTCGCCACAATTGTGTCGGCTGCAGCCGCCTCGTCTTCCGGATCGATATAAAGAGCCGCCGGCCCAGCGATCTCCGTCATCGGCGCACGGTTCGACGTGATCACCGGGCAGCCGCAGCACTGAGCCTCAATCAAAGGCCACCCGAAGCCTTCATACAAAGAAGGAAACAACAAAGCCGCCGCGCCCGAGTAGAGCCTCCGCAAATCTTCGTCCGTCGGACCGGTCACCTCGATCACGCTGCCCGCAGGCAGATTGGCAGCGACAAAATCCCGCATCTCCCGAGTCAAAGGCGCTCCGGCCATCACCAGCCGCAACGGAAGGGCCTCCCCGCCAACGCCCCTTGAGCCGTCATTCTGCGCGACGCGCAGAATCTCCGTAGTTGTCTCGTCCCTGCCACGGCTTCCTGAGCCGCGAGCCGCGGCTCCGAGGCTGTCAAGTCGCTCCAACACCAACTTGAAGATCCGCAGCACTCCAAAGCGGTTCTTGTACCAGAGGTCGCCGCCGACATGAAACAGATACGACTCACCCTTCGCAATGCCCAGCCTCTCGCGGATCTCCAGGACACTCGCCTCAGGAGCCGGCGAGCATTCGAACTCCGTGGCATTTGGAATCACCACAACCTTCCGCCTCTCGCCGCCCGACACCGCCGCGAGTTCGCGGGCCGTAGTACCGGAGACGCAAACCACACTGCGCGCGGCAACAAGATGCTTCAGAATCCACCGCTGCTGCACCTTCCCCGCCCACGACACCTTCTGCTGCGGATAACGGCCAAGCGCTGCCCCAATCGCAAGCAGGTCGTGACACGTAATGCTCGACGGCACCGACGCCGTGTGCGCAAGGTACATCGAGTTCGAATGGTCGCAAACGTGCACTAGGTCGAAGCCCGCAGCGCGCGTCCTCAACCTGAGCGGAAAGAAAAGATACTTGTCGATGTACCCCAGCCACTTCCGCAGCGTCGGCTGGGCGACCAAACCGCCAACCACCACCCCAGGCTGAACCACTTCCACCATATGCCCGCGCAAATTCAAGTGACGGCGCAGCATATCCGAATAGCGCAGCATGCTCGCTTGATTGTCCAAAGCGTAGTTTCCAACCAGCAGAATGCGCATGAGGGCTCCTTACAAGATAACAAAAGGGCATCCGGCCAATGATTCTCGCCTGACTGTCGACCTCCAGTTCGCCTCCACTCCCTTGCGCGGTGGAATCGGAAGTGTGCCTGCTGCTACAGTTGGATGGGCCAACAACACATCGCACTACCCGACAACAATGTTGAACGCTCTCCAAATCACGCAGATGCAAGACGACGCGACGCAACGCTGGCACGAAAGCGAGCCTCAGAACCCCGCCTCCTCACCCGACGAAGATCTGATCAACACCGCCCTCGCCCATCACCGCGCCAACTTCGACCTCTGGCACGAGGAGGATAAGGCCCGCGAGCCTGGAGTCTCCGACGCAAGCATCGCCGCCGTCAAGCACGCCATCGACGCACTCAACCAGCAGCGCAACGATCTCGTCGAAACGATGGATCGCATTCTGCTTGCAGCCGCCGGCAACCAGAACCCCGCAGCGCCACTCCATTCCGAATCGCCCGGCCTCATCCTCGACCGCCTCTCCATCCTGGCGCTCAAGATCTACCACACCGCCGAAGAGACCCACCGCACCACCGCATCCGAGGCCCATCGCCAAAAAAATCTCGGCCGCCTCGCGCTGCTCGAAGAGCAGCGCAGCGACCTCGCCGCCTGTCTGGACACGCTGTGGATCGAAGTTCTCAACGGAAAACGGCGCTTCAAACTCTATCGTCAGATGAAGATGTATAACGCCCCGGAACTCAACCCGGCGGTCTATGCTCACAACCTCACCCGGAAGTCGGGTTGACCTTCTCGTCAAGTGTGCGTATAAAACCGGAACAAGACTAGCCGATAAAGTTTGGATGTCGCCAACCATCATCCCCGCGGAGCTCGTCAACGGGAAACATCCTGACCAACACAAGACAGTCCTTCACAACCCGGCGCCCCACTCGAGCTTACCGGCAACCGATATACAGACAGGAACAGCAATTCGATGAAGACCGCTTCTCCACCCACCGTCAAACGTCCGCGCACAATCGCCGGGGTCACGTCCGCATCGGCCGACGGAGCCCGCGCCCACACCGTCGCACTCTACGAGGCCGCCCTTCGCCTCATGCAGGATGGCAAGTACGAGAAGGCCCACACCGCCTTCAACCAGATGCTCGCCTCCAGCCCCGCCGACCTCGCTGAGCGCATCCGCATGTACATCAATGCCTGCACGCAACAGGTCTCCAAAGGAAAAACCTCGTTCCAGTCCTGCGAAGAGCGGTACGACTACGCCATCTCCCTGCTCAACGAAGGCAACTACGAGGACGCCCGCGCCGAACTCAAGAAGATCATCGCCGATAACGGCCAGGCCGACTACGCCTTCTATGGACTCGCCGTTCTCGCCAGCATGACCGGAGATGCGCACAACTGCCTCGAACTCCTTACCGAGGCCATCCGCCTCAATGCCCGGAACCGCATCCAGGCCCGCGCCGACTCCGACTTCCAGGACATGGCCGACGACCCCCGCTTCACCGAACTCCTCTACCCCGAAGCCTGAGCGGACGGGCCCGCATCCCATTCATTCCTTCAGGGGAAACGACTCAACTGTCGCTAGCGATTGGCCTCGGGATATGAGACGGCATTCTGAACGAAGCCTGGAATCTCTGTATTAACGTTCGGCCTGCTCATCCACCGTCTCGATCAGTCGCAAGATACTCACACCCCGCCACAACTCAACTGACAACTGATCACTGACAACTGACAACTTGCCCTGATACCCTCGATACCATCCGATGATCCATGCCCCGAAGTTGAATGCAACCTTGACCCGCGAATCCAATCCATCTCCGGCCAGCACGAACTCCCAGCCTTCTCTCCGCGTAGTCGCCATGGGCGGTGGCACTGGCCTCTCTACCCTTCTCCGCGGACTCAAGCGCTACGTTCCCGCGCCCGCATCCCGCCGCGCAACCGACCTGTCAACCCGCTTGCTGCCCGGCGCAGAGCCTGCTCCCAACCCGGCCTATCCCCCTCAACCCCACCGACCCCACCGCAGGTCCGAACCTGCCGCGACAACCCTTCCCTGCTTCATCCAGGACCTGGCCGCCATCGTCACAGTCACCGACGACGGAGGCTCCTCCGGCCGCCTTCGCGAAGACCTCAAAATGCTTCCCCCGGGCGACGTCCGCAACTGCATGGTCGCGCTCTCCGAGGACGAGCATCTTCTCGCCAAGCTCTTCCAATATCGTTTTGACCAGGGCGACCTCGACGGCCACAGCTTCGGCAACCTCTTCGTCGCAGCCCTCTCCCACATCACCGGAGACTTCGCCCAGGCCGTGCAGATGTCCTCGCAGATCCTCGCCACCCGAGGCCGCATCTATCCCGCAACAAATTCCGACGTCACCCTGGCCGCGCGCATGGACGACGGCTCACTCGTCCGCGGCGAGACCAGCATCACCGCCAGCACGCACCGCATCCTCGAACTCATGCTCTCGCCCGCGGACGCTCAACCGCTCCCCGGCGCTCTCGAGGCCATCGCCAACGCCGACCTCATCACCCTCGGCCCTGGCTCGCTCTACACGTCACTCATCACGAATCTGCTCGTACGCGGCATCCCCGAAGCTATCGCGGCCTCCAGGGCGACCCGCGTCTACGTTGGCAACCTCATGACCCAGGCCAACGAGTCGCTCGGCCTCACCGCGTCGCAGCACATCGAAAAGATCCTGCAACACTGCGGCCTGGCGCGTCAGCCCATCTTCGACTACGCCTTAATCAACACCGCGCCCATCTCCCCCACCCTGCTCGACCAGTACGCGCGTGAGGGGCAGACTCCCATCGAGCCCGACCTCGACCGCATCCGCGCGCTTGGCGTGGAACCCGTTCCTGGCAACTTCGCCCATGAAGGCAACGTCCTCCGCCACGACCATGACGCTCTGGCCGAAGCCGTGCTGCAGATCACGCTGAAGCGCGCGACGAATAACCTCTCCCACACCTGACTGCTTTAGTTCCCCTAGGGTTCCACGGACTCGTGCTGCTCCATCGCCGCCTCAGCCGCAGAGTCGGTGGAGTCTGGTCTCGGCCGTCGTCTGATCCGCCAAATGTGTTCTTTAAGCCGCTGCACAATCTCCCCGCGACTGTGGCCGGAAAGTCCCGCTCGAAGTTCTTCCAGGGCAAAGTGCACCACATCGTGGTGATGGACCTCTTCAGGCGCAACGTCATCGCTCAGTTCCAGCCAGATGCTGTGGAGGAGGTCGACCTCTTTCGGTGTGAGGTGTGGCGCGTGCGGCCCAAGGTATGAGACATACTCCCGTCCACCCTCAAAACGAATGACAAGTGTCAGTTGCGGCCTGGGGTCAGGCAGCCTCTCCCAGGCGAGTCCTGCGAGACGTGCTTCTTCGGCAACTGCACTGTTCGGAGACTCACACAACACGACCTCGGACGATTCCAGATTCTGAGCGGCCTTCAGGATCGCTTCCCATTTATCGGTTGCGCCGGCCACGGCCAGGTGGATGGTCTTGCCCTTCTTCTCCGCCATTCCCAGGGCGCGGGTGAAGAGAATCTGCTCCTCGGTGCTGAAGAGCTGCTCCGGATCCAATTCGTATTCGCCTCCCGACGCGCGTCCCAGAAAGCGCAGGTGGAGGGCGACTACATCCTGCTTGCGAGCGTCCACGCGATCCAGAGTCGCGGCCAGGTTATACAGCGCATGGTAGTTCCGTACCATCACCAGAACATTGCCGGGCCTGACTCCCAGACCCGCGGGCGTGAGATCGTCTCCAGTCTCGAGGTTGAACTGATCGAGCTCGGCATGGGCACTGGCGCGCTTGCGGGTTACGTATTCCGAGATCTCAAAGGTGGTGAAGAAAATCAGCGTAAAAGCAACTCCGGATATGGTCGCGACTTCCTTTGTGAACAGGTTAATCATGCACAGGGCGGTCAAAGTCGCGGTGATCAGGGCCAGGCCAAGCGGGATCTCGACCTTTCCAATCCGGAAGTTCAGTGGCACCTTGTACTCGCGTTTTGAGCGCTCTTTGTAGCGAAGCACGAGTACGGCCAGCCCCTTCATGGAGAAGCTCCACATCACACCGAATGCGTAAGCTTCGCCCAGTATGAAGATGTCGCCGCGGCTGAGAATGATCGTGAACAACTGCAACGCAACCACCAGATTCAGAATCCGGTACGACGTCCCGAAGCGACGGTGCGGTTTACGAAACCACTCAGGCAGAATTCCGTCCTCGGATACCCGATTCAGCACTCCATTCGAGCCGACAATCGCAGTGTTCACGGCGCCCGCAAGCATCAATACGCCAACAACCACCACAAAACCCCGGAATGCGAGTTTCAGACCCAGCGGCCCAACAAGGTACATCGCCAGTCCGCCGATCGGATTGTCCTGGAAGCTGCCGCGAACGGAGTCGGGAATGATCATCACCGCAAAGAAAGCTACCCCGGCAGTGAAGATCAGGCTGTAAAGAAAAATGACCAGAGCGGCTTTCTTCAGATTCGGCAGCTTGGGATGCTCGATCTCCCGATACACCTGGGCCATCGTTTCCTCGCCGCTCATCGCCAGCACCGAGTGCCCCAGGCCAATCAAAATGCCGATGAGGGCGATGGTGTGGGGCAGCGAAGAATGCTGAAGAAAACCGAGCGCGCCCCCATGCGCCCCCGTCAGGTAAGTAATGTTCCGTAGATGCGGCCAGGGCGGCAAGTGCGCGCCCTTCACCCAGATCGTATAACTGCACCAGGCGACCAGAGTGACCACCATAACCGTGGTCACGTACATAATCCGCAGCGCCTTCTCGCTCGATTCGTGAATTCCTTTGACGTTCTCCCACCAGAAGTAAATCGTCACCAGGATGGCGAATGCCGCCGCGCCGCCATTCATGGGCAAGGTCCTGATATGCGCAAGGTGGAGAAGTTCGTTCAGCAGCCCGACGAGGTAGAGGCCGGCAGACACACCGCTGATCGGACCCGTGAGGATGTAGTCGAACATCAGGGCCGACACGGAAAATTTCGCCAGTGTCGATCCCATAGCTTCCTTCACTACGCGGTAGACGCCGCCGCGGACGAACATCCCGCAGCTCTCGATATAGAGAAGCGCGACCGTCGCGGCGAGCAGCATGATCGCCAGGACAAACCATGGCGCGGTCTTGCCGATGAAATGTTCGGAGATGGCGCCGGCATAGAAGGCCGACGAGCCCATATCGTTCAGCACGATAGCAGCCACACGCCAGAAAGAAATGAAGGTCAGCATGGCGCTTGACGCGATCAGAACCCGCGCAGCGCCGTTCGGTGTGGCTGACTTGGAAGAACGTAATAATTGCATTTGATACCTGGCCCGCCGCGGAGCAGCGAGTGCATCCCTTTCTTGTCTGCGTTAGCTAACGGGGCTCGGATCGAAAGGCGCTCTGTAGTGCGCCGGTTGGGCCGGCCAGAGGCCTGCGCGTCGGTATCGCCGCACAACCATCGGCCCCAGCAGCGTCATCGCGAGTTCCGGACCATACGCCGCGCTGGTTAGGTTATCGAACCCGAAGATCGGAATGCCCGCCGCAACTCCGACGCGCTGCTCATGCTCCACGCTGGTTGCTAGTGGTCTGCCAAATAGAAAATTAAGAAGTTGCATAACCTTCCGGCTTGCGGGATTCCGAGTCAGGTCTGACACACAACCCAATCTCTATTGCACCGCCAGAAGGCGTAAAAAGTCCGTAAAGATTCCTCAAAAATCAGCGAAAAATGAACGCCAGCCCCGTAAGAAGCACATAAATCCCGCCCCACTCGACCTCAGCACCCCAAAAGCTTCGATCTACGGCTTCGAACCACCGGAACCTCCGTCCAGCGCTGGCCGGACAGCCTCCACTAGATCCGCAGTCGCCTCAGAAATAGCACTCGGATCAAGATGCGTGTAAAAACCGTCGTCCCAGAAGGAAGAAGCCTGCATCAGCTTCGGCGGTGCAGCGGAAATCGCGGCATACGACCGGCCGGCAACCTGGGAAGCGTTGCGGCACTCCGGTACCGGCGCAATGAATATCAGGACCGCCGTCTGCGCGGAACGGTACCTCAAAGCCAGGCTCCGGGCGGAATCCATATTCAGGCGCCCCGCGAGGTTCGACGAAATAACACACGAAGAGTCCAGGTGTTGTCCCCGCGAAGCCGCATCCATATGGCCCATCGAAGCCGCAATCGCCGAGACCCGGTCCTGCCGCCGAACCGCCGCCATAACGCCCGCCTTCGGCGTCACCGAATACATCTCCAGCGGAAACAGCAGCGGCCCATCCGGATGCCTCTTCGCAAAACTCAGGATCTCCGAGAAAGATCCATGCCGCGCCAGCATCTCCTCGCCCTCGTAAATCAGGTGCATATCCTCGTACCGCAAATAATCGAGGTTCCAGGCCGAAAAATAGAACACGATCAGTCGCGGAGGCGTGTTCCGCCCCAGGTAATCGCGCAACGCCATATCGTCTGTGACAGCAAGACTGCCGGCCGTATTGGGCAGGTTGATCGTCTTCACCCCAAGTGCCGCCGACATTTCCAATGGCCGCAGATCATACAGCGCACTCGAATCGCCAAAGATCACCACATCCGCGTTGACTCCAGAAGCCCCAAAGCCGAAGTCCAGACTCGGCCCGTACAGCGATCCACCCCACCGCTCAAACCCCGGCATCCGCACCAGGGCAAAGCCAAAGCAATAAACAAACACAGGAACTGCCAGCAGCCACAGCAGATATCGCCGCAGCACGCGCCGCGGCTCAGGCATTTCAGCGGACTCGGCTTCATGGCTCTGTGCATTCATCGGTCAATCCCGCCGGTCAAAACTGAAAATACAAAAACGTGGATGGGTCCTGAATATGAACCAGCGCAAGGAAGAAGATCGCGCCGATCGTGAATGCCCACCCGACCCGCGGCGACCACAACACATGCACGGGAGTTTCCTCCTTGTCCCACCCCGTCACCTGCAACGCCGGCTTGAAGCGTCCAAGAATCTGCTGTGTATTCGGCATCCCCCACACAATCGCAAAGCCCCCCACCATACACAGCAAATCCAGCACGGCTTTCCCGCGAGTCTCGCCGCCGAACATCCAAGTGGAAAGCCCTCCACGCGCCAGCAGCATCCCGCGGATCATCGACAGCGCGTGACCGCAACTGCTTGCCCGGAAGAACACCAGCGAAAGCAGAACGCAAAAAAACGTCAGCGCAACGCTGGATCCATGCCCAACTGCACGCGCAAGCGGGCCTCGCACATCCACCATAGCCGCTCCCATCCGGTTGTGCCGGACGATCCGCCACGCATGGTTCACCGTCAGATAGCTCCCGTGAAGAACGCCGAACACAATAAATTGCAGCCCGGCCCCGTGCCATATCCCGGCGATAAACATCGTGACGAGCGTCGGAAACGCCACCATGCTGACAAACCCTTCCGGCGTAGCCAGAGCCTTGCGCGAGACCTTCCTCCCCATCCTCTGCCGCCGCGCCGAGATCCAGATCTGAATCGGAGTGAACAGATACGTCGTAATGTAACTGCTCAACGTAATGTGCCACCGCTGCCAGAAATCAATAATGTTTTTCGACTTGTAAGGTGAGCTGAAGTTCAGCGGAAAGTCGATCGAAAACATCCGCGCCAGCCCCAGCGCCATGTCCGAATATCCCGAGAAATCGAAATACAACTGCAGCGCATAGCAAAGCGCACCCCGCCACGCCAGGATCGCCGGTAACGGTCCATGCACGGCGAAGGCGCTCTTCGCAGTCTCGGAAAAAGTGTCGGCGAGCAGGACCTTCTTGCCCAACCCCATGATGAACCACGAAAGTCCCACCGCCACGTCGCTCAGCCGCAACTGGTACCGCCGGCTCTGCTGGAACTGCGGCATCATCTCCTTGTGGTGCAGGATCGGGCCGGCGATCAGATGGGGAAAGAAAGTCACGAACAGCACGTAGCTTGAAATGTCCTGCAACGTCGCCACGCCCTGCTGCAGATCAACCAGGTAAGCAATCTGGGTAAACGTGAAGAACGAGATACCGAGTGGAAGGACAATGTCCGCCCAGTGCCTCGATGACCCAGCCGCGGAACTGGCAAAGTTGAGAACTCGCACGAAATACTTGAAATATCCCAATGCCCCTAGGTTCAGACAAATCCCGGTCCAGAGCCAAGCGCGCGAGGCAAACGGGTTTGCAATGTTCCGGCTGATCAGCCCGGCAACCGTATAGTTGACAGCAACCGAAACCAGTAACTCCACCAGAAATTCGGGATGCCAGCAAGCGTAAAACACCAGCGACATCAACCCCAGCCACGCCACCACCGCCTTTCTGTGGAAGTGGCCGGCAATCTGATAACCCACGAGCGTAACCGGCAAAAACACAAACAGAAACAGGTAGGAATTGAACAGCATCCGTGGGGAACACTCCTGGGTCAATTCTTTTCGGAAAACCCCATTTTACCAGTCATGCGAGCCACAATCCCGTTCCCTCAGGAGCCCTCCCCGGCCCGCCTCAGAAACTCGTCCTTCACATCCGCCAATCGCGGCAGTCCAAGGTCCTTAAGCCGTGCATTCACCGGCTTCGCTGTCTCTGAGGAGAGGTCGTCCTTGTACATCGCAACCACCCGCTCCGCCGAATCGTATCCGTGAAACCGTGCCTTCTCCGCCTCTGTTCGCCTCTTCAGGTCCTGCAAATCTTCACGCTGCCGGGTATCGTAGCGATTCTCCTTCGCATTAAGAATTGGGTGGAAAACACGCTTATCGAGAAAGCTGAGCAAATCCGCTTTTCTGGACATTCATTTCATCTCCTTGGAAGTTGGTCGATCAGGGTCATGCCAACCCCGCACCGGCATATCCCACCTACATGAGGTGCAGATACACGCAGCCGTGTTGCCAGCGCCCAACCTAACGCCGGCACGCCCCCGCCGCCGCAACCTCTCCAGCGCATTGTCCCGCGAACTC
>Ga0137385_10004451_pt1 | contig 12235 bp, 10 predicted proteins | sample SagtaG_FD_104921 | JGI IMG/M metagenome (GOLD analysis project Ga0137385, IMG submission 104921) | Vadose zone soil microbial communities from Sagehorn Ranch, Mendocino, California, USA - Sage2_R_80_16 metaG | ecosystem: Environmental > Terrestrial > Soil > Vadose zone | place: USA: California...
GGCCGATTCCTTTATGGTGCCTGGGTGCGGGTTGTTGGGGTGCCCGCAATTACCACAAGCGCCGATGGGCAGACTTGGGCGGGAAGTTACACTGATGTTTGGGGAGCACAGCACAGGCGGACCGTCACTCTTGGAGCAGATGCACTTACTGTGCTGGACCAAGTACAAGGATTCAAGCGAAAGGCAGTGCTGCGGTGGCGTCTGGCTCCCGGAAATTGGTCGCTGAACGAAACGGGATGCGCTTCAACCATCGCGGGGATTCGGGTGGAAAGCAGTGTACGTATCCGCCGCATGAGTCTTGAAAGCGGCTGGGAATCGCGCCATTACTTGGAAAAATCCGCGGTGCCGGTTCTGGAAGTGGAAGTAGCCCAATCACCCGCTGTTCTTACAACAACTATTACACTGTCTTAGCTACGCACGTATTGTACTTCCAGCGGTATTTCACAACCTCGGATGGATCCAGTAGTCTCCAGTTATTCTAGTATTTTCGATCTTTGCACCGGGAGGGCGCTCACCAAGCTGTTAGCGGACAAACCGGGTGCGAACAAGGAGCGCTCGATCCCTCCCCTGGTTGGTTGTCCCTCCTTCTAAAAGTTGGGTCTCAATAGAGTATGAGAAAGGATCAGCCGTGAAATCTAACTGGCTCTCGCCACCACGATGGAAAGAACTGAAGGACGAAGGGCGCAGGTTTCCGTGGAAAGACGGGGTCTTGCGGATGGCAGCTGACTTTATTTCTGTCAGTGTTTCACTGATCCTTGCCTTCGCGCTTTGGTACTTGTTCTACGTCGAGATACTCAAGACGCAGCGAGCCGAAGAGCTCGCGCAGCGTTTTAGACATTTTGTGACTGGTTACCTCCTGATCTGGTCCTTACTAGCTCTGCTTGTCTTTCTGCTTCATGGCTTCTACGCGCGGACCCGTGGCTATGCGCGCCGCTACAAGGCGTTGGTCGTCGTTCGTGCGGTGACTCTGTTCGTGATCACCTTTGTGTTTGCCGATTACTTTCTGTATCGCGGAGAGCTCTTTCCCCGTGGGGTGGCGTTTTTGAGTTGGGTGCTATTGCTTCTGACCGTTGGTGGTAGTCGCTTTGCGAAACATTGGTTCCTTAAACTTTATCAAGTGGAGCCCAAGCGGCCGCGTACAAAACCGGAGCGTGTTTTGGTCGTCGGTGGTGCCGGTTACCTGGGATCAGCTCTCGTGCCCATGCTCCTCGACCGCGGGTACGGTGTGCGGGTCTTGGACTCACTGCTTTTCGGGAAGGAGTCCTTGAAATCCGTCGAGAAGCATTTGAATTTTGAATTGATCCAGGGTGATGTACGCGATATCCAAGTCGTAGTCCAGACGATGAAAGGATGCGATGCCGTAATTCACCTCGCCGCTATTGTTGGTGATCCTGCCTGCGAGGAAAACTCAGAGTTAGCGACGGAAATCAACCGAGCTGCGACTCGGATGTTGATCGACGTAGGTCGCGGACACGGCATCCAACGATTTCTGCTGGCCTCTACATGCAGCGTCTACGGCGCTTCCGACTTCCTGATGGATGAACGCGCCCAAGTGGCCCCTATCTCTCTTTATGCCAAGACAAAAGTAGATTCCGAGAACCTGCTCCTTGATGCGAGGTGCGCGAATTTCCATCCGACCATTCTTCGGCTGGCCACACTTTTCGGAGTCTCACCACGTCCTAGGTTTGACCTTGTAGTGAATCTTCTCACGGCACGAGCAATTCGCACGGGTAAAATCACAATCTTCAACGGAGAACAGTGGCGGCCGTTCATGCAAGTTTACGATGCTGCGCGCGCGTTCCTCGCGTGTCTGGTGGCTAACCTGGATGTCGTTTCCGGGGAAATCTTTAACGCAGGCTCTTACGGACTGAATCATCGTCTGTCCGAGATTGCCGAGAGCATCTCGAGAATAATTCCGGCCGTCGATGTCGAGCATGTTGAGAACGAAGACCGCCGTAACTACAGGGTTTCATTTGATAAGATTCACACCAGGCTAGGATTCGTGTGTGAGCGAAGCTTAGACGACGGTATCCGCGAGATAGCCGATATGGTCCGAAGATCTCCGGTCGAGGATTTTTCTACAGAAATGTTTAACAACCGGGCTATGGTCAGGCTTTATGCCCAAAGCCCTGACTCGAGACGCTCCAGCATCCGGATGCTCGAATCCTTGGCAAGAGCAGCCAGAGCAGAATAAGGGAAGGGCTGCATTACGACTGTGCCTTGCGTTCCGTAATGCCCGACAGTCGAATATGGGAGCACAGCGGAGGCGAAGAGTAATGGAGGGGCTCCGCTTCGCCGGGGTCAGCCCATGTTGGGCTTCAGCCATGGGGTGGAGACGGCTGGAAAGCGGGGTACCTAACCGTGGCATGAGTCTTGGAAGCGGCTGGGAATCGCGCCATTACTTGGAAAAATCCGCTGCGCCGATTTTGGAAGTGGAAATAAGCCAATCACCGGCTGTTCTTACAACGACTGTTACGCTGTCCTAGCCATGCACGTTTTGTACTTCCACCAGCATTTTTCAACCCTGGATGGATCCAGTGGCACCCGCTCTTACGAAATCTCGAAGCGACTGCTGGCATCCGGCCACCGGGTCACCATGGTATGCGGCGCTGCGGCACTGTCTAAGTCCGGGCTCTCCGGCCCGTTTCTGAGCGGGCGACGCGTAAGTAGCGTAGATGGCATTTACGTTATCGAACTGGAATTGCCGTATTCCAACTACGATGGCTTCCTGCGGCGCTCCTGGACATTTCTTCGGTTCGCATTTCGCAGCGTTATTCTGGCGCTTACGCTTGACTACGACGTGGTATTTGCTACCTCTACGCCTTTGACCGCCGCGTTGCCGGGGATCGTTGCGCGCTGGTTACGCCGCAAACCATTCGTCTTTGAGGTCCGCGATCTCTGGCCAGAGCTGCCGCGGGCAATGGGCGTCCTCCGCAATCCCCTGGTGCTGTTGATGATGGACTGGCTGGAATTCGTAGCCTACCACTCCGCAAACTCCTGCGTTGCACTTTCACCCGGAATCGCACGGGGCATCACTCGGCGCGGTGTTCCTGAAAGCCGCGTCGTTACTGCGCCGAATGGCTGCGATCTAGATTTGTTCGCCCCTGACGCGGCACGGCCGCTACCTGAAATCCTCGGTTTGCCGGCAGACGCGTTTGTGGCGACGTTTACCGGCGCTCACGGTGTTGCCAATGGTTTGGCGGCAGTCCTCGATGCAGCGGCAGAACTGCGCATGCGCGGGCGCACCGATATCCTTCTTGTGTTTATTGGCGACGGGAAGGACAAACCCGCTCTTATCGAGCGGGCACACCGCGAAAAACTGGATAACTGTTTGTTCGTGGACCCGATGCCAAAGAAGGCTTTGGCCCAGTTTCTGTGCCGGCGTGCGAACGTGGGCTTGATGATCCTCGCCAATGTGCCGGCCTTTTACTATGGAACCTCCCCCAACAAGTTTTTTGATTACCTGGCGAGTGGCTTACCGGTGTTGGTGAACTACCCTGGCTGGATGGCGGAGATGGTTACTGCACAGGGCGCCGGGGTGGTGGTTCCTCCACAAGACCCTGTAGCGTTTGCGGATGCTCTTATGCAGATGGCCGATGCTCGCGCGGCGACAGCAGAAATGGGGCCGCGCGGGCGTGATCTTGCGAAGCATCAGTTCTTACAGGCAACTCTGGCGCAACGTTGTGTTTCGGTGATGGAAAGTGCCGCTGCCATGAGATCGGACAAAGAAATCAGCGCCTATCGCCGCTGGGGCAAACGCGGCTTGGATCTGGTGGCGCTGCTCGCTGCGTGGCCGTTCGTGCTGCCGGTTGTGATCGTTGTGGCCCTTGTGGTATGGCTCCGGATGGGTAGTCCGGTGTTTTTCCGTCAGGTGCGTCTCGGTTATAAGTCCAAACCTTTCACTCTGCTCAAGTTGCGAGGTATGAATTCACTACGGGACGAACAGGGCGGTCTGCTCTCTGATGAGAAGAGGCTCACAAAGTTAGGGGCGCTGTTGCGGCGCTACAGCGTGGATGAAATCCCCCAGCTCTGGAACGTACTGAAGGGTGAGATGAGCCTAGTCGGGCCGAGGCCGCTCCTCCAGCAATATCTGGATCGCTACACGCCAGAGCAAACTCGCCGCCACGAAGTCAAGCCAGGAATTACTGGTTGGGCTCAGGTCAGCGGAAGAAACGCTCTCGATTGGGGAGAAAGATTTCGCCTAGACATCTGGTACGTCGAGCATTGGAGCCTAAGACTCGACGCGAAAATTATTTGGAAGACGGTGCGAAATCTGCTGAAGCGGGAGGGCATTTCACAGCGTGGCCACGCGACGATGCCAGAGTTTATGGGAAATGATCAATTAGAGTCATGAGTACGCGCAGATTATTCGTTTACGGTGCCGGTGGACACGGAAAAGTTGTCGGGGACATCTTGCTGGCTTGCAAGAACCCGGATTTCGTCGGCTTTATAGATGACCGAGCCGACCTCCGGGACACTCGAGTTTTGGGGCTACCCGTTTTAGGCGATGGGGAGTGGCTCCAGCACGAAGCCCGAATGACGCAGGTCGCAGTCGCTCTGGGTGTTGGGGATAATTTCTTACGTAAGAGGCTGGCCGAGAAATGTATCTCGTGGGGCGTGGAATTAGTTACGGTCGTACATCCGACTGCATCGGTTTCCGGCTCGGCTCGACTAGGCCGTGGAACTGTGGTGATGGCCCAAGCCGCCATAAACGCGGATGTGAAAATCGGGGAGGGGGCAATCGTGAATACGTCGGCTGTAGTCGAACACGACGTTGATATCGGTAATTTCGCAAACGTCTCACCGAAGGCCGTTATGGCCGGTGCATCCCGCCTCGGAATGCTCTCACACCTCGCAATAGGGGCGTCGACAATCCCCTGTGTAAGTATCGGAACTATGACAATCGTTGGTGCCGGTTCAGTGGTCGTACGCGATATCCCGGATGGCGTCGTCGCCTTCGGTGTGCCCGCCCGAGTACGTGGAACGCTAAGAATCCTACCGACACTAAGCGCGGCGGTTGCGAGAAAGCATGACAATAAATACTGAAACTTTCTATCAACAACTCGCACTGGAGGATGGGCAACCAATTCGGACGGCTCCATTTCCTACATGGCCGCACTTTGACCCCGACGAAATTGCTACGGCGGCGCGCGTTCTGCAATCGGGAAAGGTCAATTACTGGACCGGCGAAGAGGGCCGGCGGTTCGAGGACGAGTTTGCGGCGCAGGCGGGCTGCAAGTATGGCATCGCCGTGGCCAACGGCACAGTCGCTCTGGAACTCGCGCTTCACGCCCTCGGGATCGGCCCAGGCGACGAAGTGATCGTGCCGAGCAGGACCTTTATTGCCTCGGCGAGTTCGGTGGTCATGCGCGGCGCGAAACCGGTCCTCGCCGATGTCGATCCGAACAGCCAGAACCTTACAGTTGCAACGATCCGGCCTCTACTGACAACTCGGACCAGAGCCGTCATTGCCGTGCACCTAGCCGGCTGGCCTTGCGATATGGACCTGATCGCAGAATTGGCACACGGGCACGGATTGAAGGTCATCGAGGATTGCGCGCAATGTCACGGCGCCACGTACAAGGGGCGGCCGGTCGGCTCGCTTGGCGATGTAGGTGCCTTTTCCTTCTGCCAGGACAAGATCATGACCACTGGGGGGGAAGGCGGCATGGTAACGACCAATGAGAAAGCCGTCTGGGAGCGGGCCTGGAGCTATAAGGATCACGGTAAGAGCTACGAGGCTGTTTACAATCGCCAGCACCCGCCGGGCTTTCGCTGGCTCCATGAATCGATTGGGACCAACTGGCGCCTGACGGAATTTCAGTCGGCACTCGGCCGCGTCCTTCTGGGAAAGCTCCCCCGGATGGTAGAAGTCCGACGCAGGAACGCCGCGATTCTGACGCAAGGGTTCACGCAGCATGACGCTCTACGGGTGCCGCAGCCTCCAAGCCACATCGGTCACTCTTACTACAAGTTTTACGCGTTTGTTCGTCCGGAAAAGCTGCGCAAGGGATGGACCAGGGACCGGATTCTCTCGGCGATTGTCGCCGAAGGCATACCTTGCTTCACAGGAAGCTGCAGCGAGATCTATCTCGAAAAAGCTTTCGCCCCGGAACTTCGCCCTAGGGAACGTTTGACGGTGGCCAAGGAACTGGGAGAGACCAGTCTGATGTTTCTCGTTCATCCGACTCTATCGGAAATCGACATGCACGACACTTGCTGGGCTGTCGCCAAGGTGCTGGATGCCGCGGGATCTGACGAACACCGTTGGCAATCTCATCGAGTTGTGAGCCATCTTACGCAGAGCGCGAGAACGGCGGGCGGCTGAGAATTTACTCGCAACATTCCCCTAAAAGCGAACGTAGGATGAGGATTGTTCGGTCGAATTAGGCTCCTTTTGTTAGCAATAACCCCCGGGTCGGCATTGCCAGAAAGGTTAGCTGACCTAGAGTAACGCGCGAATATATGAGAATCGCGAACGTCGTAGGTGCAAGGCCTAACCTCATCAAGATCGCTCCTCTATTGCGAGAAATGGGTAGACACCCGGAAATTCAACCCATACTCATCCACACTGGCCAACACTACGATGCTAGGCTCTCTGGGGTATTTTTTCGAGAAATGGAGATTCCCGCACCAGATGTAAATCTTGATGTGGGCTCCGGTTCGCACGCTTGGCAAACGGGGGAGATCTTAAAGCGGATTGAGCCCATTTTCGAAGAGCGGCAACCAGATCTAGTTCTAGTTGTCGGCGACGTGAATTCTACCATCGCAGCTTCGCTAGCGGCAGCGAAGCTGGGCATTCGCATTGCTCACGTCGAAGCGGGGCTCCGGAGTTTCGACCGCTCGATGCCAGAGGAGATTAACCGAGTACTTACCGATGCTTTGGCTGATCTCTTGTTCGCTACCGAAAAAGCCGCAGTGGAGAATCTGTTAGGTGAAGGTCGCAAACAGGAATGCATCTATCTGGTGGGAAATGTGATGATTGACGCATTAAAGCAACTGCTTGCAACGGCGGAGCGGTCGAAGATATGCAATGAATTGGGTCTGGTTGACCGTGAAGGCTTTCGCCAATTCGCAGTGTTGACTCTGCACAGGCCCTCCAACGTTGATTCGGCCGAAACGCTAGAGAAACTTCTCAAAGCCATCGAGGAGGTCGCGGAGCAGGTGCCAGTGATTTTCCCAGTTCATCCTCGCACCGAAAACAAGCTGCATGCCCTCAGCGGGCGAAATCATACGAAGCTTCGTATGATCCCTCCTCTGGGATACGTAGATTTCCTTTGCCTGATCCGCCATTCACGCCTAGTCTTGACGGATTCTGGCGGCATACAAGAAGAAACCACCGCTTTAGGGGTACCCTGCCTCACGCTACGGAACAACACAGAACGTCCAGTTACCGTCACCATGGGCACGAATAGGATCATCGGCCAAGATCCAGCAAGAATTGTAGCTGCTGCGCGTGAGGCACTGGCGAACGAACCAACCCAAGCTGAGTTGCCGCCGTTCTGGGATGGGCATGCGGCCGAGCGCATAATCGAGATTCTGATCCGCGACCACCTTAGTCTCCGAGGAGTAAATTCACCTGTCGGATCTGGTACAAACGGAGGAGCAACGGCCAAGGTATCTCTAAATGCCCGGGGAGCACTCGTAGCACTAGAGAAAGACGTGTGATAATAGCTCCGTTTCAGAATCCAGAGAATTGGGCTGAAAGCGATGGCCGTGTCACCCGCCTTGGCGCCAGACGAACCGAAGTAGGGGGGTCGAATTCACGCAACCTGCCCCAGATTTCTGGTCACTCGGTGTGCCTCCGATAAGAGTCTAGCAAGCACAGTCCCTTTTAGGCGCAAGGTATTAGTATTAGTTGAAAAAATAGAAACGAAATACGAAACATGCTTTTTTTTACGCTGATACTGACATGTCTCGCTCAGCCCGTGCCATCCATCGGCCAAGATTCAAAGAGCCAATTTTCTGGTGAAACTTTACTGAAATTGGAACCAGGTGATTTCAACAGAAAAATCTATTTCAAGCACAAGCTCGAATTCTCCCTAGATATGGGCTGGCTTCCCAACAACATCCCTTTCATATTCGATCCTTTTATGGGCGAGAAGTGGGCACGAGTTCCAATGGATTACACACTGGTACCGATAATTCCTTCTCTACGATGGCATTGGGGGAATGTGGCGGGTCCTTCCTTTATACGCGGTAACACGGATCTTACATTCAGTCTCTCGTACACTGACATTCCACGCGGGCCTGAGCATCTCTATGTGACATTCATGTTTGGTGTACGACGTAATTTTGTCCAGCCTAACTGGAGAGTTGTACCGTATGCGGAGGCACGCGGCGGGGTTGGGTATACAGACGCCAAGGGACCGTACGGCGTGCTATATGCTCAAGGACAGGACCTCACGTTTAATTTCATACTCGGCGGCGGAGTGCGTTACAACTTCAGCCCTCGATATAGCATTTCGAGCGGTATCGCCTACATGCACGTGTCAAATGCTTATTTGTCGCAACCGAAAGTCTACGATTATGGAATAAACGTCTTCGGGCCCACTTTTGGGATTACTGTTGGATTGGGCAAGCTTCAATGACCCATTCGTAGTCCGCCGAGAGCGCCAGTATTGACGTCTAACACGTACAGCTGCAGCCCCCGCGCTGATCACCCCCGCAGCATTTGATTTGGCCAGTATCTCCTACAACTTGTAAGATCCAGCATATGAAGTGTCGATCTGCACTGCTGCAACTGCTGATCCTCCTGGCGGCTGTGGCTTGGTCATACGCAGCGGAATTGGATCAGCGCGCCCTGGTGGCCTGGCAGAATTACATTGCGGGCGTCACAGTGCGCATGGAAGAGCGCCTGAATGGCAAGTCACCATTTCTCTGGGCAGACGAAGATCCCATGCGGAGGCAGCAGCTAGACGCCAACCAAATCGTCATTTCACCCTTAGGTAACAGCCATCCTCTGTCGGTACCGCACGGACTGATACACCACTGGATCGGAGCAGTGTTCATTCCAGGCGCGACGATCGAGGATCTCGCTGCAGTCGTAAATGATTACGGCGGGTACAGCGAAATCTATCGGCCCACGCTTGTCAAAGCAGAATTGCTCGATTCGACGAGTGATGAGCAGAAGTTTTCGATCCTGTGGGTCCAGAGAGTGCTTCTTGTGACCGCGGCGTTCTATACCGAGTTGGACTCCAAGTATTTCGAGCTAAATAGCCGGCAAGGATACATGACCCTCTTCGCCACTCGTGTGCAGCAGATCGAGCATTACGGGGAAAAGAAAGAACAGAGGTTAGCGCCGGACGAGGGAAGTGGTTATCTATGGCGCTTAGTGAGCTTTGCCAGGTTCGAAGAACGTGATGGTGGATTATACCTCGAACTGGAGGTCATGGGGCTAAGTAAGGATTTTCCTGGATCACTTCGGTTATTGCTCAAGCCGGTGATCGATCATGTGCCAAGGCAGGCACTCGCCACGAAGCTCGACCAAACTCGCCAAGCCATAGGATCTCAGGCTGCCACAAGGGCCAGCAGTGCGTTACTTCCTACTGCTCGTTAAGGAGGTAGGTCTTGAGCTCGGAAGAGGGGACAAGAGAAGGGCGGCGTAGCCCTCGCATAATAGCTCGCATCCCTCTAGGTATCCGGCCGATCCAGTACCTTTCGACGGCGATCACTGCAGTGGTAAATCTCCACGGTGCTTTAATTCTTTCTCCCGTGCTTTGGCCTCCGGGAACGATCCTTGAAATCACAAACGAGAAAACCAAGTTGTCTGCACGGGGACGGGTTGTTTGGAGTGGAACTAAGGATGATTCGGGTTCATACAAACTAGGTATCGAATTCGAAACGCCAGCGTCAGGTTTTTGGGGTAATGATTATCCTGAAGATCGTTCAAATCCAGCGCGGAAATAGCTGAAAAACAATCGGCGACGAACGCATTAGAGACTCTGGCCCAACCGCTGGAATGGGTTTCAAACGCATGCGCCTGCACTTATCGCGAATTCATCGATACCCGCAATGCCGTAAGGATTCCATTGCCTCCCGAAGAAATACCGACCGGCCAGTGCCCTGAGTGCGGCCATTCATTGCATGGGTCTCTTGCCGGAGTGCCCAAGCCGAAAGCTGGTGAACCATCTGTGTGCGTTCACTGTGGTGCGCTGACGATCTTCACCGATAAATTAGAAGTACGTCTGTTGGATTGGTCCGAATGGCGCTTGCTCACTCACGCAAAAAAAGGATTTAGTGACAACACGGGCAGTCATACTGGCACGTATCCGGGCTGCGAAGGTAGAAGCATTACCTGACAAGATGGCTCGGTCCCTACTCTCCCTGCCTCAACCTACGTGAATGGGCCGCAGCCTCGACTGCGGATCCGAGCGGCCTGGGGCGGATACGGGAGGTCGTTTTGGGCAAGGGGCAGGAGGACCCAAACGCAATTACGCGACAGACTACACTGATCCGCTGATGCAACTTTTGATCTTTATCTCTTCTTGGCTTCGCTGACATCTCGGCTCGACGTCTTTTCTTTTTGCCCCTGGGTCGTCGCCCCACCGATAATTGTGCGAGTCAGATTCGGGTCGCCGATTCGTAAGTGGAAGCCGCTCGTCCCGGCGAGCGTCATCAATTCGGCTAGACGCAAGATGCGATCGGCCGCATCTTCAGGGCTCAGCCCTCGTGAGTGGATATTAGAGACTAGATTTCGATTCGCATCAGTATGGGCAGAGTTTGGGCGATAGGCCATGTATGCGGAGAGGCTATCGGCTGCTGCAAGTCCCGGGCGTTCGCCAATCAAGAGCACGACAACTCTAGGCGTAAGCAACTCGCCGATTTCATTCAGTATCGCAACGCGGCAGTACCGAACAATGAGCGTTTGTCCGACAGTCCATCCACGCTCAATCGCGGACTGATAAAGAAGAGGTATCAGTCGAGGAACTTGCGCCGCCACTGCTGCAACCGAGAGACCATCGCCGATAGCAATTTGAATGTCGTTGCCCTTCGAGCACCGACCTAGAATTTCAAGACGCGCCGAATCTGTGAAATGTCGCCCCAGGTCCGGCCGCAGCAGGTATTCTTGTTTATTGGCGGCTCGTGTCGAAACCTCGAATAACTTCCACTGGTCCAGAAGCTTCTCAGTAAAAATCGCTCGAGTGTCCAACTCGGCCCAGACCGCATCCCGTGCCGCAGCATGGGCCTCGCGCAGTTCGAGTTGTGTACTGGTGGGATAAGCTGATCCTGCGCGGCCAACCAGAAGCCGAGCGGGTGTTCTGGCACGAATCCGCTGCACGATTTCAGGCCAGCTTGCGGCAGCAAGCGCGTGATCCTTCTCTCCAGCCATCACGCAATTCCTTGTAGTGACGATTCAAATCCACGCAAAAGCTTTTGTCTCGCGGAGAAGTTCAACTGTACGGGTTGGCTATCGCGGTAGATTCCTGTTTCGCGTAGCCACTCCAGGAACTCAGGTGCGGGCTGCAGATTGAATATTCTGCGAACCGCCAATGCGTCATGATAGCTGGTCGATTGATAATTCAGCATCACGTCGTCGGAACAGGGAACTCCCATGAAGTAGTTGCATCCGGCGGCCGAAAGCAGCATGAGAAGATTGTCGGCGGAGTTCTGGTCTGCGGCTGCATGGTTGGTGTAGCAAACGTCACAACCCATGGGAAGTCCCAGCAACTTACCCATGAAATGATCTTCAAGGCCTGCTCGAACGATCTGTCGCTCGTCATAGAGGTATTCCGGTCCGATAAAGCCGACGACGCTGTTTACTAGGAAAGGATCGAACGCCCGCGCTAATCCATAAGCTCGGGCTTCCAAGGTCAGTTGGTCTACACCATGATGGGCGTCAGCGGAAAGCGCGCTGCCTTGGCCAGTTTCGAAGTACATCACGTTTTCGCCCTTCCACAGCACATCACGCTGGCGGTGATGTTCAAGAACACGTTCCCGACCTTCCACCAGCATCGAAAGCGTGATGCCAAAGCTTCGATTGGCGCCTTCAGTTCCGGCAACAGATTGAAATAACAAATCAACCGGTGTGCCTCTCTCGAGAGCTGCCAGCTGTGTCGTTACATGCGCTAGGCAGCACGTCTGGGTTGGAACGTGATAAGCACCAACTAGGCGTTCGAGAGCGCGCAGAATCGAGGAGACGACTTCAACGGAATCCGCCGCCGGGTTGACTCCGATTACCGCATCACCGCAGCCGTAGAGCAAGCCCTCGAACGTAGCCAGCAGAATGCCTCCA
>Ga0137385_10004452_pt1 | contig 12233 bp, 10 predicted proteins | sample SagtaG_FD_104921 | JGI IMG/M metagenome (GOLD analysis project Ga0137385, IMG submission 104921) | Vadose zone soil microbial communities from Sagehorn Ranch, Mendocino, California, USA - Sage2_R_80_16 metaG | ecosystem: Environmental > Terrestrial > Soil > Vadose zone | place: USA: California...
CGCGGCCACCGGTGGACTCGGCACGCCGGCGCTGGACGGCGCGGCGGGCGACCTACTCGCCGGCTGGACCGGGACGTTCACCGCGATATCGGACGCGGTGGCGAACACGTCGGCCGGGGTCGACCAATGCCTTGCCCTATATACCGAGAACGAGGCACACATCGCCAACCTGTTGCGGGACATCGGCGGACCGGCATGACCGGCTATCCGGGGCTCGGTTTCGATCCGGCCCCCGGTGACACCGGCCGGGTGGCCGCGTTGGCCGAGGCCGCGACGGCCGCCGCCCGGCACGCGGCCGATGCGCACGCCGGGATCTCCGGGGCCGTGGACCGGTCGCGACCGTGGGTCGGGCCGGCGGCCGACGAATTCCGCAGGCGCGCCACCGCACTGCCGGCCCGGCTGGCCGCGCAGCGGGACAGCGCCACGGCCGCGGCCGACGTGCTGTTCGGCTGGGCGGCCACCCTGGCCGACCTGCAACGCCGTGCCGAGCAACTCGACCGCACGGCCCGAGCACTGCGTACCCGCATCACCGACGCAGAGCGGCTGGTCGAGGAGTGGACCACGGCGGTGAGCGTGGCCAGCACGCACACCCGCCCGCAGGCGGAGGCGACTTTGGCCGCGCACCAACGGGATCTGGACGCGCTGCACGCCGAGCTGACCCCGGTGCTGAACAGCGCCGCCGAACTCGCCGCCGAGCACCAGCGGGCCGCGGACCGGGTCGCCGGCGAACTGCGCGGCACCAGCCCCTCACAGACCAGCCTGCTCAGCGGACTGTCCGCCGCGACCCGCCGCGCCGCCGCGATCGCCGCACTGGCCGGCCAGCCGCACCGGGTCATACCGCCGGTCGGCGCGGTCGCCACCGCGCTGGCCTCCGGTCCGCCCGACCCGCCGACCCGGACCTGGGTGTTCCGCGGGCCTGCCGTCCCGATCGACCGGTTGCGGCGAGACCTGGCCACGTGAAGGTAGACCTGGTCGCGGGGATCACGCCCGTGTCCGTCGGTTCCGTCGAACAGACCGCGCACGAGCTGACCGAACTGATCATCGCCTGCCGGGGCGCCGACCCGGACGCGGCCGGGTCCGCGCGTGCGGTCGCCGAGATCGCGCACCGCTCGTCGGCCAGCCTGGTCGCGGTGGTCCGGCACCCGGCCGCCGATCCGGCCCTGCTGTTCGGGGTCCTGGTTGCCGGCAACGCGTTTCCCGAGTCCGGTTCGGACATTCGGGAGGTGGTCGAGGGCCGCAGCCCGCTCGGGTACCCGGTGGTGTTCGCCGAGCGGGTGGTCACCGAGGCCCAGTTGCGTGCGGGGGAGCCGTTCGACTGCCAGTTGCAGGCCGTGGTGACCGATCCGGCCGGCGGGCGGCTGGCCGTGTTCACCCTCAGTTCCAGCACCGGGCGTGGCTGGCTGGAGCTGTCAGGCGTCTTCGGCCGGCTGGTCGCGTCCGTCGACTTCGGCTGACCGCACGCCGTCCCGGAACTCGCGCGGGGTCGTGCCGGTCAGCTTGCGGAACGTGCGGGAGAAGTGCGCCGAGTTCACGAAACCGCACTGCCGGGCCAGTTCGCCGATGCCGTGCCGGCCACGCGTCGGGTCGGCGAGCAGTTCCTTGGCCCGCGCCACCCGCATTCTCCTGATCCGGCCGGAAATGCCGTCGCCGTCGTCGAACAGCTGGTAGAGCCGGCGGCGGGAGATGAACAGCGCATCCGCGATCCGCTCGGCGCTCAGGTCCGGGTCGGTCAGGTGCCGGTTGACGTAGTCGACCGCGTCCCGGTAGCGCGCCGCCGCCGTGTCACTGCGGTGCAGCTGGCTGCGCAACGCGCTGCGCAGCACCAGTTCCACCAGCCCGATCAGGTAGTGACCGGCGCCGTGTTGGTCCAGTGTGTCCGGTTGGCTCGCGGCGCCGAGCAGTTGTCCGACGGCCGACGCGAACAACGCCGCGAGCGGCCGATCCACCGGGATCTGTTGGAACATCAGCGGTTGCAGCTCGGCGAAGTCGATGGACAGCCGGTGCGTCGCCACGGTCAGCACCACCACCCCGCTCCGCTGCTCCGGTTCGCCTGCTGGCCGCAGTTCCACCGTGCAGCCGGGCACCGCGAGCGTGCGAGCCTGCTGCGGCAGCCGGCGCGGCACCGGGGCACGCATGACCAGTTGCACGTCATCGGCTTTCGGCACTGATCCGTTGAGCGCGGCCAGCGCCGCGCCCGCACCGGACGCGCGCACCACGAGCACCCCGCTGGCCGGTTCGGCTGGCTCCACGTCGAAGCAGGGTAGTCGGTTGTTCCGCTTGAGCACCCGTCATGCGCGGATGGGCAACACGGCTGGCACACGACCGGTCCGCCGTTCGACGATCACCAGGACATTCGGCGGACGGAGATCTCGATGGCATCCGGTTTCACGGTCCGGGACGAGGCGCTCGGCGCGTATCCCGCCACGGTCCACGCGATCGCGGCCGACCTGGGCGGCTTCGGCCACCGGCAACTGCCGACGTTGCTGGCGGGGCTGCCCAAGGACGCGTTCGGCGGCCTCGCGCACGACACCGGGTTCACCGCCGCCGTGACCCGGTTCAGCGACCGGGCCATCGATGCCGCGCACGGCATCGGCACCGGCGTGCACGAGCTGGCCGTCGGCGTCGAGCAGGCGCGGGCGCACTACCGGGCCACCGAACAGCACGTCACCGACCGGTTGGCGGCGCGGGCATGACGTCACTGGTGGAGCGCTACGCCGACCCGATCCGCACCCGCCTGCACCAACTCACCGACCGAGCCGACCTGGCCCACCGCACGCAGGCCGAACTGCGCACGGCCGCGACCACCGTGGCCGACCAGCGCGACCAGCTCAAGTCCAGGTCGGCCGAGGTGACCGCGCACTGGCAGGGCAAGGCGGCCGAGCACTTCGACCACCAGTCCGCCACCGTGCTCGGCAAACTGACCACCACCGCCGAGACGCTCGCCGCCGGCTATGTCGAGGTCCAGCGGGCGCTGGCGGCCGTAAGCACCGGCCACACCACGATCCAGCGGTTGCTCGACCAGTACACCGCGCAGGGCAACCAGATCCTGTCGGCCGCACTCAAACTGGTCGACGCGGGCCAGCACGGCGCCCTGATCGGCGCGGCGGCCGAGATCTCCAAGCTGGCCGGCCAGTACACCGCCGATGCGGACACCGCCTACCGCACCGCGCACGCGGCACTCACCTCGGCCACCACCAACCTGACCGCCCTGGAGTTCCCTGCCGCACCGAAGAAGCCGCACCACCACCACCATCCCGCGAACGTCCAAGTCCACATCGGACAAGGACTTGGCGCCGTGACCGCGCCCAACGCCGCGGCGGCCACCGCGGTACGCGCGGCGCTGAGCCAACTCGGCGTGCCGTACGTGTGGGGCGGCGAGAGCCCAGGACACGCCTTCGACTGCTCCGGCCTGACGGCGTGGGCCTACGGCCGGGCCGGCATCAGCCTGCCACACTTCGCGTCGTCGCAACGGATCGGCAAGAAGGTGTCCGAAAAGGACCTCGCACCGGGCGACCTGGTGATCTTCTCCGGCCACGTGACCATGTACCTCGGCAACGGCCACGTGGTGGCCGCCCCGCACACCGGCACGGACGTCCAGATCGAGCCGCTGTTCACGTCGATCCCCGGCGACCCGTTCCTCGGCTTCTACCGACCGAGCGTGCGGACATGACGGTCGAGGGCACCGCACGCAGCGCGGATGGGTCGGTACGCCTCGCGGTCGCCCCCGGCGGGGCGTTGCGCGCGTTGGACATTCGACCCGCCGCCCTGGACCTCGGCGCGCTGCACCTGGCCGACACGATCCTCGAGCTGGCGAAACTGGCCACCGCGCAGGCCAACCAGCGGGCCACGCACCTGATGTGCGATGTGCTGGCCGGCCTGCCACTCGCGTCCCTGGCCGCGCTGGGCTGCGTCCCCGACCCGGCACTCGTGGAAGCGGTCGAGTCGACAACGCCGGATACCTGGCAGGACCTCTGACCGGCTCACCCGGGGTGGGTCGATGTTCCCCGCCACGATGTCCAGCATGCCCGCCCTGTCGGGAAAGTCCCGGTCCAGCAGGCGCAGCAGTCCTCCCACGAGCGGTAGGGCCGGATCGAGGCCATCAGTGTGGAAATGTTGATAACTGGCGCCGAACCGCAGTTCCAGGTATCGATCCGATGTTTCGACCGACTTGGGGTCAGCTTGATCGCGACTAGGGGCTGTTGCCGTCGAAACCATCGGATCTCTGTCCTTGACGGGTGGCGCGGCTCACTTTAAGCTCCGATTAGTTCAACCCTTGAACTAAGAAACTCTCGCCTGCTTCAACGTAGTCGGAGGCGTGATGAAAAGGCGTTCTGTCCTGGTTGTCGCTGCGGTTCTCGCGTTATCGGGCGGCCTACTCCCCGCACATGCCGCGCCACAGCCACGGCTGAGCGCGCCCGCGGCGACCCCGGTCGACCGGGCCAACGCGCTGCTCGCGCAGATGACCTTGGCCGAGAAGGTCGCCATGATGCACCAGGGTGCCTCGTGTGTCTACGACGCCTGCGTCGACGGCAACACCCGCCTTGCCATCCCGCAACTCCGGCTCCAGGACGGTCCGGCCGGCGTCGCCGACGGCGCCATCGGCATCACCCAGCTACCGGCGCCGGTCGCGGGCGCGGCGAGTTGGGACACCGCCCTGATGAGCCAGTACGGCCAGGTCATCGGCTCCGAGGAGTTCGGCAAGGGCGTGAACACCCTGCTCGGGCCGACGATCAACATCGTCCGTGACCCGAGGTGGGGCCGGGCGTTCGAGTCGCTGAGCGAGGACCCGTTCCTTGCCGCGCAACTCGACGCCCCCGAGATCCAGGCGATCCAGGCGCAAGGGCCGATCGTGCAGGTGAAGCACTACGCGGACTACAACCAGGAGACCTTCCGCAACAGCCCGCAGGACAACGTCATCATGTCCGACCGCACGCAGCGGGAGATCTACCTGCCGGCGTTCGAGTCCGCGGTACAGCAGGGCGGGGCCAACTCGGTGATGTGCTCCTACGCCACCGTCAACGGCACGGACGCCTGCGAGAACGGTCTCCTGCTGAACACGATCCTCAAGGGACAACTGGGTTTCACCGGCTTCGTCGGGTCCGACTTCGGCGGCACGCACTCCACGGTCAACGCGGCCAACAACGGCCTCGACCAGGAGATGACCGGCAGCACGTTCTTCGGTGACCCGCTGATCGCGGCCGTGAACGCAGGCCAGGTCTCCCAGGCGACGATCGACGACCACGTGCGCCGGATCCTGACCGCGATGTTCGCGCAGGGCCTGTTCGACAACCCCCAGACCGGCACGATGGGCGCGACCGTCACCTCAGCGGCGCATCAGGCCGTCGCCACACAGACGGCCGAGGAAGGCAGTGTGCTGTTGAAGAACAGTGCGGTACTGCCGGTCGCCGGTTCGTCGTCGGTCGCGGTGATCGGTGACGACGCCGGTGCCAACGCGATGACCGCGGGCGGCGGCAGCACGCACGTCAACCCGTCCACGCTGGCGTCGGTCGTCACCCCGTTCCAGGGCATCAAGACACGCGCCGGGAACGCCAACGTCACCTTCGCCCAGGGCGTCGCATCGCCCGGCGGGTCGATCGTGGACACCTCGTTCCTGAAGCCGTCCTCGGGCACCGGCACCGGACTGACCGGCCAGTACTTCAACAACACCACGTTCTCCGGCACGCCGGTCGTGACGCAGAACGACCCGAACGTCAACTTCCTGTGGGGCGGCCAGCCGCCGCTGCCCGGCGTGCCGGGCACGTCGTGGTCGGCCAAGTGGACCGGCACGCTCACCCCGCCGACCACCGGCAACTTCACCTTCAACCTGACCAGCGACGACGGCAGCCGGCTGTTCATCAACGGCCAGCAGATCATCAACAACTTCAAGGACCAGCCGCCGACCACGGTGAGCGGCAACGTCAACCTCACCGCCGGCCAGCCGGTCAGCATCGAGGTGGACTATTTCCAGGACGGCGGCGGCAGCCAGGTCAACCTCGGCTGGCAGATCCCCAACCAGAACCTGCACGACCCGGCCGTCGCGGCGGCGCGGGCGGCGCAGGTCGCCGTGGTCTTCGTGTCCAAAGGGGAGGGTGAAGGCGCGGACCTGAGCGACATCAACCTGTCCGCCGACCAGAACCAGCTGATCAGCGACGTGGCCGCGGCCAACCCGAACACCGTCGTCGTGCTCAACACCGGATCCGCGGTCACCATGCCGTGGGCCAATTCGGTGAAGGGCATCGTCGAGAACTGGTATCCGGGCCAGACGGACGGCACCGCGATCGCCGCGCTGCTCTACGGCGACGTCAACTTCTCCGGCAAGCTGCCGGTCACGTTCCCGCAGAGCCTCGCCGACGTGCCGGCCAGCACGGCGGCGCAGTGGCCCGGCCAGAACGGCGCCGTGCAGTATTCGGAGGGTGTCGACGTCGGCTACCGCTGGTACGACGCGCAGAACAAGACACCGATGTTCCCCTTCGGTTTCGGCCTGTCCTACACCAACTTCACCTACAACAACCTGACGGTCGGCACACCGGACGCGAACGGCAACGTGCCGGTTGGGTACGACGTCACCAACAGCGGCTCCCGAGCAGGCGCCGAGGTGTCCCAGGTCTACGTCGGCCAGCCGACGTCGGCCGGCGAACCGCCGAAGAACCTGCGGGGCTTCTCCAGGGTCAGCCTCAACCCCGGCCAGACCCAGCACGTCGCCGTCACGCTGAACGCGCGCAGCTTCCAGTTCTGGAGCAACGGCGCGTGGGTCAACGCCGCCGGCACCAACCAGATCTTCGTCGGCGCGTCGTCCCGTGACATCCGCCTCACCGGCCAGGTCTCGATCGGCGGCGCGCCGCTCAACCACGTGATCAGCCTGCGGGCCCATGCCAACGGCGACATCGTGACGGCGGACAACGCGGGCGCGTCCCCGTTGATCGCGAACCGGACCGCGATCGGTCCGTGGGAGCAGTTCGACGAGATCGATCTGGGCAACGGCAACATCGCGCTGCGCGCCCACGCCAACAACATGATCGTCACCGCGGAGAACGCGGGCGCGTCCGCGCTGATCGCCAACCGCACGGCCGTCGGTCTATGGGAGACCTTCGGATTGATCCACAACGCCGACGGCAGCGTCAGCCTCCAGGCGAAGGCGAACAACGACTTCGTCACGGCCGAGAACGCTGGCGCCGCACCGCTGATCGCCAACCGGACGGCGATCGGTCCCTGGGAAGAATTCGACCTCATCAACGACTGATGAAGGACTGCTGACATGTCAGCTCGACGGGCCCTGCTGTTCATACCCGTACTCGTGGCCGGTATCACCCTGGGCATCGGCCAGACCGTGTCGGCCGCGCCGAACTTCGCCGCCGGCACCACCACGGCTTGGCAGAACGGATCGTTCTCGTTCGACACGCCGAACGTGGTGCGCCGCTCGGACATCGTGCTGGGCAAGGCGAACACCGACCCGACCACGTTCATGCCCCTGGGCAACGGCACGCTGGGCGCGGCCGTGTGGGCGGCGAACGGCTTCACCGCCCAGCTCAACAGATCCGACACGTTCCCCGACCGCAAGTCACCGGGTCAGGTGGTGATCCCGGGCCTGTCCGCGATGACGACCGCGGCCAACTTCAGCGGCTTCCTCGACCCGTACGACGGAATGCTGCACGAGTCCGGCGGCGGCATGACGCTCACCGCGTACGTGCGTTCGGACACGGCACAACTCGTGGTGGACGTCACCGGCGCCAACCCGAACAACACGCAGACCGCGCAGGTCAAGCTGTGGACCGGCAGGTCACCGTCGGCTCAGGCGTCCGGTGCGACGGCCACCCTCAGTGAGACCTTTGTGGACAACAGCGGGCTGGGGGCGTCCGGCCAGACGTTCGGCTCCCTGGCCGGCATCAGCGCAGGCGGCCGCAACGTGACGGCGTCCAACCCGGACGGCCTCACCGCCCAGGTCTCGTTCCAGCCCAACACCGACGGCTCGTTCCGCGTGATCGTCGCGGCCCCCACGTGGACCGGCGGCAACGCCATCACCACGGCCAACTCGGTGATCAACGGCGACACCACCAAGGCGGCCGCCACGATCCAGGCAGCGCACCTGGCCTTCTGGCACAACTACTGGAACACGGCCGGCCTGATCAAGGTCAGCTCATCGGACGGCTCCGGCGAGTACATGGAGAGCATCCGCACGCTGTACCTGTATGACGCTGCCGCAGAACGCGGTGGCCCGTTCCCTGGCTCACAGGCCGGCGTCGCGGACCTGTGGAACTTCTCGCAGGACCACCAGGACTGGTTCCCGTCCGGCTTCTGGTTCTGGAACCTGCGCATGCAGGTCCAGGCCAACCTGTCCGCCGGCAAGGCCAGCCTCAACGACCCGGTACTGAACCTGTACCAGAGCAACATCAACAACATCACGTCGTGGACCACGTCGAAGGACAACAACCGCGCGGGCCTGTGCGTCCCGGAGACGATGCGGTTCAACGGCAACGGTTTCTACGTCGGCGGCGAGAGCAACGCGTCCTGTGACGCCACGATCGCCCCGAGCTTCAACGCAGCGACCATCACCAGCGGCGCCGAGATCGGCCTGTGGGTCTGGCAGGAGTTCCTGGCCAACGACAACCAGGGCTTCCTGTCCACCAACTACCCACTGATGCGCGGCGCAGCACAGTTCCTGCTCGCATCGGCGACGACGGGTTCCGACGTCCTGCTGCACACCGCGGAGAACGCCCACGAGACCCAGTGGCAGGTCACCGACCCGGTCACGGACATCGTGGCGATGCAGGCCCTGTTCCCGGTGACCGTGAAGGCGGCGCAACTACTTGGCGTCGACAGTGGTCTGGTCAGCCAGATCCAGGCCGCCATCCCGAAGATCCCGCCACTACCGAGGACCGACACCGCAGGCCAGACCCAGATCCTGGGCCCATCGGCCGACGCGGCCGGCAACGACATGATCGCCCTGTCCACCCAGCCGACCGCAACCAGGCACAACTCGGAAAACCTAGGCCTCGAGGCGGTATTCCCGTACAACCTGATCGGCGACAACAGCAGCATGACAGCGCTGGCGAAGCGGACATACACCTCACGCAGCTACGTCAACGCAGGCGACTGGACATTCGACTCACTGCAGGCGGCCCGGCTGGGCCTGGCCAGCGAGGTCCAGAACGACTTGCTGAATGCCACGAAGTCGTACCAGGTCTACCCATCCGGCCTGGCAAACCTGGGCGCCTCCAAGGGTGACGAGCCCTACGTCGAGCAGTCCGGCGTAGCAGCGGCCGCAATAAGCGATGCCCTGGTACAGGACTACGACGGTCTGCTACGCATCGCACCCGCATTCCCCAGTAATTGGAGCGGTGAAGGCACGGTCTTCATCCAGCACAACACCAAGGTCGACGTCCAGTTCACCAACGGCACCCCCAGCACGGTCGCGATCGTGTCCGGCAGCAACACCCCCATCTTGATCAGAAGCCCATGGCCCGGCCAGGCAGTAACAGTGGTAGACGGCAGCTCCGGCGCCACGGTGGTCGGTTCACAGAGCAACGCGACGTTCACCATCCCCGTGCAGTCCGGCAAGTCCTACTTGGTGGAGCAGACAGCCTCACCAACAACGGCACTACCGTTCGCATCGATCAGCGGCACCCCAGCCACCACAGCCAAACACCTAGGCAACCAAACCATAGGAATAGACGGCAACTCCCCCGCGACGGGCCACGTAATCAGCCTACGCGCCCACGCCAACGGCATGATCGTGACGGCAGACAACGCAGGCGCATCCCCCCTGATCGCGAACAGGACAGCCATCGGCACCTGGGAACAGTTCGACGAAATCGACGAGGGCAACGGCAACATAGCCCTAAGGGCCCACGCCAACGGCAACATCGTAACGGCGGACAACGCAGGCGCATCGCCATTAATCGCAAACAGAACAGCCGTAGGCCAATGGGAAACATTCGGCCTAATCCACAACGGCGACGGCAGCATCAGCCTGCAAGCAAAGGCGAACAACAATTTCGTCACAGCCGACAACGCAGGCGCATCAGCATTGATAGCAAACAGAACAGCAATAGGCCCATGGGAAGAGTTCGACCTGATCAACGACTAAGAACGCCCCCCAGTCAGTCCGGTGCCGCACCGCCATCCCCCAGCGCGGCACCGGACCCATGCCCAACGGGACCCGCCGGACTGAACAGGGGCGGGCTCCCAACCGAGGCGGCTGACCGACGACCAATCGGGACCCACCGGACTGAACGCGAGCAGACTCCCAAGCCCTGCGGCTCAACCGACCACCAACGGGGATCCGCCGGACTGAACAGGGGCAGGCTCCCAACCGAGGCGCCTCTTTTCGCCTCCGAGGGACAAGACACACCTCGCGTCATAGCCTCTTGAGCAGGGCCTCCGTAGCCACAGCGTGCCACCCCAGACAGGGAAAGGTCATCGATCCATCAGAACGAAAAATGCCCAACCAAGATATTCCCGTCGATACCGCGCATAATTAACCGTCCCCGCAGCGAATTTGGCACACAACTCACCAGCCAACTCATCATCAGATTCAAATCCAACCAGCGTCAGTCAGGCCATGATCACGAGCCCAGGTACACGGCAACTCCCCAGACCCACAGGCAAGATCAAGCAGACGAGCCCCCGAAGGCACCCGCAACGCAGCACCAACTTTCCCGGATGACCTACTGACGAGGTATGTCCACACCCAACACGGTACGAGACCACCACCAGCGAATATCGATAGAAGACCCAACACGTGACGCCACGCGACCCGTATAGTGAGCGTCACGCGCGTGACAAGGAGGGGACCATGCTGACCGTAGCGTCGCAGTCCGCCTTCGTTCATGTGGTGTCGGTCCTACTGGGCATGCTGCCGGCCTCAACCGGCCTGCTCGGTCTGGCCACGGTCACCGGCGTCCTGCTGGTGCTACTGGTCGTTCAGGCTCGTGGCGAGTTGGTCGACACGGCCGGATCCGAGATTCGCGTACGTGCGATCGCGCTGCGCGAGCGGGCCCGACACTGCGCACAACTGCGGCTGCGCGATCCCGACGCCGCCGGCCGCCCTCGTCCACGAGCACCGGGGTTTGCTTCCCCGGCTGTGTGACCGTTTTCGTCCTATCGACACAGGATCACTTGGTCATGTGGCCGTTTCGCCTGTCCTGACACCCTCAGACATGCTGGAGCGTCCCTGTGTTCACCTTTCTCAACGTGCCGGTCGCCGGCGCGTTTCACCTCATCGTGCCCATTATCGCGGTTCTGCATCCCTTGCTCGGTGGCGTCTGTGTCGCCGTGGCTGTCGTGTTGTTCACCTGCGCTGTTCGCCTGTTGTTGTTGCCGCTCGCCCGTGCTGCTGTGCGCGGTGAGCGGGCCCGAGCTGTGCTCGCGCCGCGGATCGCGGTGCTGCGCACGCAGCACAAGAACGATCCGCAACGCCTGCAACGGGAAGTGACCACGCTTCAACAGGAATCCGGCCTGTCGATGTTCGCAGGCTGCCTGCCGATGCTCGCCCAGGCACCGTTCTTCACGATCATGTACCGCCTGTTCACCTCCCCAACCGTCGCCGGGCACCCGAACACATTGCTGGCCGGCAACATGTTCGGCGTCCCGCTGAACCAACACCTGCTCGGTCTGGACCTGATGGGCATGCCCGCCCTGGTGTTCCTCGTCCTGCTGGCGTCGCTTGCCGTGGTGGCGACGCTCTCCCTGCGGTGGCAGGCCGCCACGGTGATCGCCGAGCCGCCGCCCGGTGCTCGGTTCTGGCGCTACCGGGCGTACTTCCCGCTATTGATCGCCGCCGTGCTGCCGCTGGTCGGTGGGATCTATCTGCTGACCTCGACGACATGGACGGCGGTGGAGCGCCGGTTGCTGCACCGACCGGCCGTACCCGCTGACTGCCGCCCCGGTTGAACCCCGGCCGGTTGAGCCCCGGCTGGTTGAGCACAGCACGTCGGTCTGCCAGAGTGCGCTGGTGATGTCTGCGGACGATGTGCTGGCCCTGTTGAAGCTGCTGGACGACGCCGGCACGACCACGTGGGTCGACGGCGGTTGGGGCGTGGACGCCCTGCTCGGCGAGACCAGCCGTGCGCATGCCGACCTCGACCTCGTGGTCAGTGCCGACGACCTGCCGGCGGTGCGCGCCGCGCTGGCGACCGCAGGCTTCCACCGGATTCTGCGGGACTGGCTGCCCACCGCCCTGGCGATGGCGGACGACACCGGCCGCGAGGTCGACCTGCACCCGGTCACGCCGACCC
>Ga0137385_10004455_pt1 | contig 12228 bp, 10 predicted proteins | sample SagtaG_FD_104921 | JGI IMG/M metagenome (GOLD analysis project Ga0137385, IMG submission 104921) | Vadose zone soil microbial communities from Sagehorn Ranch, Mendocino, California, USA - Sage2_R_80_16 metaG | ecosystem: Environmental > Terrestrial > Soil > Vadose zone | place: USA: California...
ACATCTAGACCTCTCTCGATGGAGGATGTCCGTCGTACGATAACAGATATCGAGGCCCAGACCCGATCCACCCCCCCTCCGCCCACATACCCCGGAGAGGAGCAAATCGATGATCAGCCACAAACCGAATGGTCAGACGATATCTTCGATGAGGTTGCCCGGCTCGGAGAAGGGGCCGGTGGTGCCGTCCACGAGGTCAGGGACAGACGTACAGGAAAACTCATGGCGCGCAAGACGATTACCACTCGTGAGGCCCCGATGAAGCAGCTGGTGCGCGAGCTCGGGATTATCACCTCAATCAAGCATCCCAACATTATTCGTTTCTATGGCGCCTACATGTCTCCATCATCCAGCGAAGTCAAGGTGGTGATGGAAGTATGCCCTGGGAAGAGTTTGGAAGCCGTAGGCAAGCGTATCAAGGAACGTGGTGCCAGAGTTGGTGAGAAGGTCGCAGGGAGGCTTGCAGAAGGGGTACGTATTGTCATTGCTTTAATGACATCCGCCATCCTCATCTTCTCCTTCAGATATTACAGGGTCTAGCTTACCTTCATTTGAAAAAGCTCATTCATCGCGACATCAAACCATCCAATATACTTCTTTCCCGAGAGGGTGTCGTCAAACTTTGCGACTTCGGCGTTTCAGGAGAATTGATCGGGTCTGTAGCGGGCACGTTCACTGGCACCAGTCTCTACATGGCTGTATGTATTGTTCAGTTTGTCACGTAATATCTGCATCTGACATGCGCCTGCCTTGCAGCCCGAACGTCTTTCAGGTCTCGAATATTCCATCCGCGCGGATGTCTGGTCGACAGGCCTGTCGCTCCTTGAGCTTGTGCAAAACCATTTTCCCTTCTCGAGTGATATGCCTCCCATCGAACTCATGATCTATATTACACAAAGCGAGGTGCGTGTTTCATTTCTACATCGTGCTCTGCGATTTACCCGTTTTACGTCTAGCCGCCGCAGCTAGAAGACGAAGCAGATGTACGCTGGAGCGATGCCATGAAGGACTTCATCAAAGAGACGTGCGGCTATTCGCCAGCCCCCTCCCTCATGCCTTCATCCTGACATCATCCTTTCTAGCTTGCGAGTCGACCCGGCCTTGCGCCCAACGCCAAAGGAAATGCTGGACCACGAATGGATCGTTAGAATTATGAAGGTGGAGGTGCCCATGGAACGGTGGATCCGTGAAGTCTGGGGTTGGCCCAAGCCCAACCGGAAATCCAAGGATTCGTAAGGCCGAACTTTGTTACACCCTTTTTCCTGCGTGCTGATTACACCTCGATTACTCCCTGTCAGGTCTTCTCGTCCCAGTTCGAGTCGGAGGGAGGCCGTAATACCCGATGTTCCTCCTACTGAACGCCGTTCAAGCGGTTACACCGCTGCCCAATAATTGCCTCGATTGCTCCAAATCTTTATGAACACGCGCAATCACGGACATTGTTTTTCATCCATGATCTCCCTTGCTATCTCCCGCTTGCGTCGCTTTCCGGAGCCCGTTTAAACGCACTCGACACTTTTTGTCCTCGCACTCACCACGTCTCTTCAATGTTACATCTTGTTTGATAGGAACCCTTGTTCAAGCGTATGTAGAAAGATCAAAACCTCGTTAGCATTGTATTCTCGCCACGCGTGAACGTGATTTCCTCCTTCCCTCAATTAATCAGGGCCCTCCTGCTTTGAGGCGTTGGTTCGGACACGATCACACCAGAAGCTGAGTTGTGAACCGATCGAGTTCTCACAATGTCCGGTAGGGACGAGGCCACCAAGCAGCGTTAAACAATCCCCATTTGAAATACGCTCACTTTTTCACACAGACAGGCGTAAAAAAAATGTATAATGTACACGCTATTCACGTAAGAAAACGACCATATTCGGGGACCGGAGAGGTGTTCGCCAACGTGTTCACTGTGCGTGACTTTCTACAAGAAAGGACACAGCCCACTACCAAAAGGGAAAACGTCCGCTGGGTCTGTGCCAGTACTGCCGACGCTGCCCATTCTAGAACTGTTGATCGCATTTCGTAGCACTCTCGTTAGTGGGCTTCGATACGGTACGCTGGAGCTGGTAAAGAGGTTGTTTGATATGTCTATTTGATTTTCGAACTTTGGAGTACGAGGGGGGCCGCTCAAGGGGCTTCTGGACAGTCGGTCAAATGAGCAAGCCAAGGGTCTGGAACGTATGTCAAAGCCGAGCCCCCGCGCGATAATGGGGAAATTTGAACGCAGTTAAACTGGGGGAAGGGCCTTGTGAATACGATAATTTTCCCATTTACTCCCCCACGACTGGCCGCGCTACTGCGTCGGTCTCGCAGGCGCGATTTATGTGAGAGTGAGTCACTGACGCTGAGCGCTCGACCGGCCTTACGAACTTCTACACTTGCCTTTTTCGGTCGATTATGATAAGCACCGCCAGTAGGCGTGCCTCTGACGTATTTCTGAAGGAAGACAACGAAAGAACTTATGTACTGTTTATGTACAAGCAGTACCCGCACGTTCCACGGCGGCCAGTGGTCACTGTGAGCGGTTCTTAAATTCTGAAACCCCGAGAGACCAAGAAGAGTAACGGTGGAACAAAGAAGACAATGGAATGGTTTCTGGTTCGTTCAGCGCGAGTGATGGCCTCGGCAGCGGCTTTTATGGCCAAGTCTTCGGGTCTCGGTCTCCGCCGCGCTCGTTGATGTTGCTGTGATGATTGTGACGCAAGGATCCCATCAAGCTGACCTGGAATACTGCACCCTTGACTGCACCTCAAGTTCCCTATCAAATGAGAAGGAAGACACGGAACGCGGACTGCCAACTTTTGAAAAATGTACAAGAAAACGAGGACCAATAGGTACGAACATGTGGCCAGCATTTGGCACTAGTGCTCTACAGCGTGGGGGTCAACGTCTGAGCCCATCCTCGAGGCTGCTGGCCCGTGCTGGGAAAATGGACAGTCTCAGGCTTGTGCTCCTCGACATTTTGGCATACTACCAGAGTGTGCGAATTTTGGTCATCAAGACGCGTCCTAAAACGCATCCTAAACGCCCTTCCCGCCCATCTCGTCAAACACTCGTCCTTACGCCGCGACCCAGTTGACCCAAGAGTGTATGACCGCCCCATTGATCTCTCTTCTGATTGTTCATTAGTGACGCCTACCAACTTGACTCAACCATTACGCAACGCTCTCCTTCACTGAAACAGTCTTCACATGTCGCAGCCACGACCACGCACGCTTCCTTCCCCTCGTTCGTCCCAGCGATTTGCTCGTGCCAGTATTGGCCGTCTTACTTTCTCAAAAGTATTCTGTCCTTCGAACCCAACAGTATCCTCCGCTTACCACCTCGGGCAGCACGTCCCCGACAGGCGGACCGGTTACAAGCAATACAACCCTATCTACAGTACCCCAGTCCCTTACTTCAATTATGTATTACTCTGTGATATGATCGTCAAACCCCGGAGAGCGACACCACTAGTGTGATCCCTCGCGACGGTGTCTTCGACTTTTTCAGTTGCGACCGAGAGGCACTTCCCCCTTGCGGTGTCCGAGTTTTGTCCTGGAGCAGTGTGGGCCATTGAACCTGCGTAACGGCCTTACATCCTGGTTTCAACAAAGTTTCGAGTTGCTTCATGCCTGACTCTTCCCCGACATGATGAGCTGGTGAGATTATTCATCCAGTTCCATCGAATCTACCGGATCTTATGGATCTATGTCTAACGCCGACGGTGGCACCGTAGTACCAAAAAATGACCCTAAGAACACACTACGTGCCTGCTCTATCGAATCATGGCTAGGCTGGTCTCCTCCACCTTTGCGGAATCCGAAACTGAGCCACGAGTATCACCTCAGTTCGCTCGATCTTCACACTTCCCACCTGGCTCACACTGATGTCCAGGGCCATGTCTCCATTCCCCATTGGGAGGCTTTTGGTCTTTACAGCCCCGCTACCAACTCGGAGACCGTTGAGCTGAGGTTATTCGATTTTATTTATTTATTTATTGACTTTTTAGTTGCGAGCACCTCTCTGGGGATTCATTCTTCAACGCAAAGCTTTCATCTTCCCTACGAAGCCGAAAGCCTGGCGTTTCAAGAAAAGTGCATTAGTTGATACAAATTCCTATAATTCTACAGGCCACGAGGAAGGACGGGAACGTACACCCTATTACACAATGCAACACGCGATCTAGATTAACCAAACAAAAAAAAAAGCATTTTTCTCGTGCGATCACGGACGCAATTCATCTGATCTATCTTTCCCTCGGGCGCGACCCCGGCGGTGCTCGACACCATGCTGTATACTGGCCCATAAAATGAATCCGCGGAAGATGCATGGGATCATCTGCGATGGAGACGCATTGAAATTTTATTTTAGAAACACCCTGAACTTGGTAGGTAGGTCGAGGAGTATGGGGAATGTCGCGCGTTCGACGCACGACCTGAAGGGCGTCGGCAAGGTAACATTGTTAGCCTTTGTGCTATGGGTCCTCATTAAAGAGTCGATACCGCGGTCGGACGAAGACGTTGATGGAAACAAGGACAGCAGCACCTACAAAAAAAACAAGTGCCCGACAATGGATCAGACCTCGATCAGGTGTCGTGATCTGTGGCGGAGTTACAGTACATCCCGAGCTAGCGGCGCCCGTAGAACAGAGCTGAAAAGTAGGGTAGCTCGAATCCAAGCTCGAATCTGCAAATATTCTCAACAGCGTGCTTCCAACCCATCAAAGAAGTGAGGCATAGGGTAGCAAAGGTTGTAAACCTTGTCACTGGTCCGCTTTCGAACGAGAAGCCCGGGTTCCCTCTTGACTGAATAAGGCAGGAGCTGCCCAAGGGAAAAGATGCCGCGCTATTTCACATCAGCGCGACTTTCATTCTTGACCCCAAGGGCCCTAAGCCCGCCGGCATAAGCCCAGTGTTGTCATCTAGACGAACAAATGAAAGGCTAACATAAATTCCCCTCAAGTTGCGTCTCACCCACCTTCTTTTACACGTTGTAAGACACACAGCCCACGCGTGGCACGGCCACTGTTTGGGAGCGCGGGCAGGCGCACGCCTTTATTTGCGCAGTTGATTCCGTGGAAGAAAGTTCACGAAATAGCAACAACCCTGAGATCTTACGCTCGGCGATCCCTTCCCGATACGCGGTGATCCGGCAGTCGTTTGGTTCGACTGCTCGAACAGGGCTCCCATCCCTGGGGCTTATAAGTCTCAAAGAATAACTTCCACGTCTCCCTCGCCCGTCGATCCCAACTTCCAGAACCATCCGAAATAGTATGGCCGACAACCTATCTTAGCGAGTCCCTCCATTCGGTTCCAAGGTTGAGCCTAGCTGACACTTTTCATCCCCCAGTTCCTCCTCAGGTCACTATCTTCCCTCCTACTACTCGTCTTCACAGCCGTCGACAACCACCAATGCTCTTGATCTCGCCGCGCCCCTTTCAAGGGCGGCGGATACGACGCAGCGCAGGCGACCGAAATACACTCGCAGCAAGACAGGTTGCATGACATGCCGCCAAAAGAAAATCAAGGTTCGTCCCCAGGTGGCCTCCCTTTCCTTCGTCGGCCGTTCGTGCTGAAAGCACTTTTCAGTGCGATGAAAATAAACCCAAGTGCCACCGCTGCGCTCATGGACAACGAGACGTAGGTTTCATTATCCTGACGCCCCCACTTTCCTCAGAGAACCCATCGTACAGTGCACTTGGCCCGTCGGCGTCGAGCCACGAAAGAGGGCTCCCCCAAAAAGAGTGGACACAATTCACATGGACCCTACCGACGTCCGGCCGTCGACGGCCAGTTCTTCTGGCATTTCTGAGGGCTCTACCCCACCGACGAGGAACCACACACCTCCAAAACGCGAGTTGCCAGAACTTGATTTGCCTCCTTTGACGTTGCGGAGACACAGGTAGGCCGTGTTTCGACTTGTAGGCCTTGTGGCTGACGTACGGTACGCTAGTGACATTCATGGACAGCCTCACCACCCCCATTCGATGACTTCTTTGATGGACCCTGGGCACCGATCCAGGTGCGTGGCCTGTAGTTTGTTCGCTCACAACGTTACCCACGTCGGACAGTCTTCTTCCCGTCACCTCAAGCTCCCAGTTCCATGCCCCTTCGTCACATCCTTCAACGCTCTCCGTGATACCTGAGCTGTCCAACCCGTACCTCACGTTACCTCCCGTGAACCAGCTATATACCCCAGCGCCGCAGCAGTATCCGTCGTCTGCGCCTCTTGGAATCCCTCGTGTCACTCAAACGACGGGTTCCGGCTATAGATATTATGAAAATATGCAACCCGTGTCTCATTGGATGTCTCAAGCCCCGTCGCAATTAGAGCCCATGGACTCCTACGTAAAGTCTCTTTTCTCATAGCGACCCTACATTCCACTAAACTTACGGTCCATCACTCAGTTCTCCCACACGCAAGACAGGTTTCCCACAGGAGCATCATCCTCTGATACCCAACCCAATCGATACCACTAATTTCAGTTATTCATCAGTGTTTTCGTCGTTGTGCACATCTTGACTGTTAATCTCATAATTTTGCTGTGATATCAGACTTTTACAACAGTATCATACCATATTGCATTCGTATTTTTTGTACTTTCATCACTATTGTATAAAATTTTTAAAATATAGGGCTTCCGTTCATCACTATTCTATCATTTTAAGTTGCTTACCAGGTGTGTTCCTCGAGGTGGTCGAATCAAGGACAGGCGGGTCGATTCCCGGTGAGCGCGCATCAGAAAACTTGGGTCATCTCTGACGTGACTCTGCTGCCAAATACGGTTTTCGGAAGATCACGCTGCTCTGTACAACTAAGAATACGTATCCATTCAGACGGATGCAACGTGGTTCACGACCTCCAGGGTTTCAGTATATGAGCACTGAGCGCCTTCTAGCCCATACACAAAATACGCATAAGGTAAGATTATCGGCGGACAAGCAGGAAACAGTCACTTGACACACATGCGATACAAGCATGAGACTACCACATTGTATCATAGTCCAGTTATTCGCGCCGCTCTTGGTAAAACTCACCTGATTCCGGGTGGTTGCCGTACATCGGATTGGAAGGAGGGGGTGACCGCGCCGTACGATCGCGCCGGCCAGCGCTCCAGAGCGGGTACGTGACCTGGTATAGTATGGAACTAAACCGTGTCCCGTGGGTTTTACATTCTTGTGTACTTCCTCCGTGTCATTCTTAAGGAGACTACATCGGCGGATTGGCTAAGAAATGGAACCTCAAGGCACTGCGTGTTCTCAAGAAAGGATACAAAGTTCCTCAGCCGTGGCATCCGAGGTTTACTTCCACTCTGGTTTGTGTTCCGTTGATTGGCATAGCGTCGTGTCCTCAGTTGTTGGGGTATCTAAAAGGGCGTATGTGTCTGGATGATCACGGCACGTGCCTCGGAGACATTGCGCTCTGACTTCAGCATGGTTGTCGCATGCCGGGGGAGGGGAGGGGCTCCAATAGTGTAATAGTGGATTGGGAATCCGGGGGCATTCAGTTTCCACGCCAGTCGTTTACCTGCCATGGAAGCACATGTTGAAACCTCACGCCATCAACCCATGCAATTTCCACCTCCGATTGCATTCAAACCCGTCTATTCAAACCCTAGACGCATTGCAAAACGTAATGCTTCGTGTGCTTGAAGACTGTCCTTGCGCCATATCGCCGTTGCTGCCCAGACTCGCGGGACAATTCCTTACAACGTGTCGCGATGACGCATGGCCTCCGAATAATTTTTCTTTTTCTTTTTCTTTTGGGATCGCGGACGGAAGACACTAAACCTATCCTTGGTGTCATCTCAAAAGCAAAGGCGCAGACACGTGGAAGGGGAGAGCATTGACAGGGGTACCGTTTCCTCGGCAATAAGCGTTTAGACACTTTCAAATCACAAACAGTCGGTTCCGCGATCAGACCATGGTCGGTTCGAATTATTTGTTGGGGTGCAAAGAAGCCCTGATCAAAAAATGTTACGCCCAGTCTCGCTCGTTTCCAGAAAGAGCTAAAGCGGGGACCTTTCATCTGAACAGTTGAGATCTTCCGTAGCAGAGTCGTCAGTGTTTGGTGAGGCTGCATATTAGGAACCATACGCTTCTCCGGCGGTGTAATCGGAGGATGATGCAATCCAAATATTTTTGTCAGCGTGTACACCCACGCCAGTCACAGTTTCACCCTTTACAGTAACAGCACAGAGGAGAACTCGAAGAACTTGAGACACATGCTGGGATGGCCCGAGATAGATCGTTAAGCGAAAGCCATAAGCCGGCGGCAGTCGACTCATCATGAGAACAATGAAATCAAACTAGGTTTACCGAAGTGGAACGGCTCACAAGGCTGCAGTGCACGGCTACACCGCGCAGGAACACGGCGCTTGGCAAGCCAAGGAAGCTATTGCTCAATCGAACTCGACGGTGTTCAGGTACTCGGACCGCGGGTTCGTACAGTTTCAGAAGTGGGTGAACTTGAAAGAAGCATGCACCTACAACATGCGTGATGGATCCAGCAACAAGAAGATAGGGCTGTGTTTTCTAAAGAAATGACCATTCAGAGCGGCGGAGAGGCGGGAAAGGGCAGACGGAGATGATGGGAGTCGTGTCGTACATGTCGTGATTCGACGATCATAGGACAGACGGAGCTGAGTTGTGTTTGGGAACTGTCACGTGGAAGTGGCATCATGCAGAGGAGAGACGAGCCCAAGTATCGACAAAGGGCTTTCTTCTCACTTGACTTGCGCTCTGCTCGTGCCATCGTCCTAATCATTGTTCACGCCTCTCAATAATTCAAAACGTGGGTACAATTAGGACCAATCTCGTCTTCAAGTTGGTAATACAGTCCAGTTGCACCAAGCCGATGTCTTCGAAACCCACTGAAGACAATACTGTTTCTCCCCATGGGGAAGACTCAGTTGGTGTCAAGTTGCCTTACGTCGCTACTGTAAGCTTTCTATAGCTATATTCTCTTTACGCAGCCTTACGCGCTAGGGAGACGCCAAATTTTTGGTCATCAAGCCAACCGACTTTTCGGTTCGGCGTGTTGGATGAGAAGGGTCCCAGGCGGACAATGGAAGACGCGCATTCTTACGTGTTTGATTATGCTGGGGTGCATGGACAAGGTTTCTTCGCCATTTTTGACGGACATGCTGGAAGGGAGGCTGCTGACTGGTGCGGCCAAAACTTTCATGAAGTGAGTCTCAAACTTATCGCACCCTGCTACATTGGTCATGTCTTGTTCTAGTATTTGCTCCTGACTCTCCAAGCAAATCCTGAAACTACCATACCCGATGTATACAATCAGACATTCCACAAAGTAGACAAAAGCCTATCCAAAATTTCCGAGGACTCTCAGGGCAAGATACATTCCGGTTGCACTGCTGTCACCGCCTTTCTTCGCATCGAAGATGCTGACGGGCGCCAATCCTTCCTCAAGACTCCGCCTGATTCCCTGTCAACCCCCACTCTTGTAAAGGACGTCCATGATGCGGAATCCGATGACTCGCGAAGTGCGAATGGAGACAGTGCCGATGACCAAAGCAAAAAGTCATCGCAAAGCCGACTAAAGAAAGCTCTTGGGCGGTTTAGCCATACCAGTCGGTCTCCATCATCCACACCACGCTCATTATCTCCTAGTACCAGTTCGCTCGAAAAGGTTCCTCCCAGTAGTGCTTCCACGTCTTCACAGCGACCCGCTACTGGAATTCCCTTACGTCGAGTGCTTTATGTCGCAAACGCCGGGGACGCTCGTGGCGTTTTGTGCCGGAATGGACGTGCATTGAGACTGACTTATGATCACAAAGGCACGGACAAGCAAGAGGCCAAGCGGATTATGGATTCCGGGGGCTTCGTAATGAGCGGACGCGTCAATGGCGTGTTGGCCGTTACGCGGAGCTTAGGAGACTCCTCAATGAAAGAATTTGTCGTTGGTGCACCGTACACTACCGAGACGGAGTTGACTGAGGATGATGAGATGTTAATATTGGCTTGCGATGGGGTAAGAAATTACGACCAATCTCAAGGAATGTTGTCGCATCTGATTATTATTCGTGTCCCTTGTGCACAGATATGGGACGTTTTGGATGACCAGGCCGCTTGCGAACTCGTACGGGCTATCTCGGATCCCCAGGAAGCGGCAACGACCCTGGTCCAAGAAGCCACGCACCGATACACAAACGACAACATTACGGTCATGGTGATACGACTAAAGGATGTTCCTTCCGAACTGAAGCCTGTCACGGCAGTATGATAGATTCATGATTCATGTGACATAGCTTTCGGTGTAGCGGCTTGTACTGTGGAATTCTTGCCTATTCGATATGGTGCTGGACTAGGAATTGTTCTGTCTGTACGATTCAGGGGTTGTTGTATAATAGTCGCTGGTGTCGTGCATGTGACTTGTGTTGGTCAGTCAGCGCTCAACGGGAGCGGATGTCGGTGCGATCTTAGCGTGGCTCGCTTTTGGCAGTTTCAAGTTCAAGTTCGAGTTACTGACACATTACTCGCTCTCCGTTGGTGTCGTCGAACTGAGGCTACACAGGCACAAAGACCGCCATATGATGGAGATACCTAAGACCAGGATGGAAGTCCCTATTTTCCTTATTGTCTTTGGTTGGTATCTCGCTCGAGAACCCACGTCTACGACCAATTTTCTCGCAACTGGCGTTCACCGTGTTGGGTTTTCAGAATTCTGTGTTGTTCTAGCGCTGGTCCTCACCACTTGGATATCCCAAGGCGGTTTGAGGGATAGTACCAAAGACGATACTAGTCACCGTACTGGGACGCATCAGCAAAATAAACTTGACTGGCGGTTGCTAGGGCACAACCTAAATTGAGTGCTGCCAGTCTTGGCTAGTGCCCCCTAGTGACATTCCATTTCACTGATGCACGTCCCATCACGCTAGATAGATTTGCCAAATATTCTAGCTCTTAAGCCATATAGATGAAGCCGGCGAGGTCCCAACACACTGTATATCTCCGTTTTTTTTGGTCGCAACTGGCCTGCTACTTTCGACATCATATCTCGTCTTTTCTCGGGTGTCTACCGTGACGAAGTCAATTGCGCACGTAAGTCTTATCATTTCTATTTTGCTCAAGGTGTGCATGTCATCTTTCAAACCTGTCTCGTCATTGCGTCTCATGAACCCAAAAGAGGCATGTACTACCACATCGTGAAATTAATTTTTTTTGAATCCATTAATATTCCGGCTTATAGGCCGTAGACCAGACCGGTCGTAACATGAACAAGCTACACTATGAAAGAACGTATCGCTAAGGTGCCCCCTGGCAGTAGTAGGTTGCAAAGCTACCAAGGGAAGATAGGTCGGAAGACCATATCGGAGCCCACCATTGCAGGCGAGCTATAGTGTTAGGTGTATTTCGCAAAGTCATTGTCCATGGCGTCAGATGCCGAGGGATTACATCGTGAAGTATTGGTGTGAATGCTGATACTCATCACTCTAACTTTCGCTTATGCTGGCCCTCCCTCCCTCCGCAGCTGCAGCCATCTCCGCTCTTGCAAGCTGTCATGTTCATCTCGGCATCATAGGTCCATTTGTACTGTAGCTCAGACAACATCGTTAATCTAACGCGTCCGGGTGGGCAAGTCCGAGTCACGAATAGACGTCCCTTCTGAACATGCGTTTCACTCAGGTACCTCCCTAGGTGGCGCGCGTTCACCAATATTGATACATACATCCCCGTTGTGCCGTCGAAGATGAGGCGTTAAGTGAACGTGCGGTTACGCAAAGCGCACACCAGGTAGACTAAGTCGGTCGTAGAGGGCATCGGAGGCACGTCGTGGTCTTCTGGTACAATTGCAGGCTTGGCGTTCTCCAAAACCCTCGCCTACGTTTGGGCATCGATGATATTTTGCGGCGTTTCCATCGCCACATTGGCGAGTAGCCTGTTCCCAGGTGCGTGTTCTGTCGCTTCCGGACGGCGATTCGAGCTGAATCGGATCTCAGACGGGAAACACATCGGTTTACGGAAGGCCTACGACGTCACTCGGATCTATCTATGCCTTTTGGGCCTCTTCTCGTAACTCGCTTGAGACTATTCGGCTCCTTAACGCTGTCAAGATATCGTAAGTCAAAAGGGCATAGTGACTGTCGAGTATGATTGCTGCCATAGAAGCCTGTTTCATCTGCTGCGCTGATTGTTTTGTTGAGTGTGTTGAAGGCGTGGTGCAATACTTCAACAGGTGAGTGAGCAACGGAAGATTTGCAGCGTGTTTGGTCCACTGAGAAAG
>Ga0137385_10004462_pt1 | contig 12220 bp, 9 predicted proteins | sample SagtaG_FD_104921 | JGI IMG/M metagenome (GOLD analysis project Ga0137385, IMG submission 104921) | Vadose zone soil microbial communities from Sagehorn Ranch, Mendocino, California, USA - Sage2_R_80_16 metaG | ecosystem: Environmental > Terrestrial > Soil > Vadose zone | place: USA: California...
CCAGTACCACGTCAGCGGCATCGTCCAGGGACTTGGCCACGTGGACGCCGCCATAGCCGCCGCCGATAACAACGGCCGTCGGCTTGACCGGGGAAGACTCGCTCATCTGAACTCCCGTTGGTAGGTCAGTCAGCAAAGCGGATAAACGCTGCACAGCAGATAGTATGTGACACAGAGCATCTAGATGCAAATCTTCGTTCATCCCACCGATCGGGGTACGCTGAGCGCATGAGCGCCACGGCCCGGTCCGAGGCCGGCTCGCCGGCCGGCCGGGAGTCAGGCTGCAGCGGCGCCCTGTGCGATGACCTTGGCTGGGCACTCGGCGTGGTTTTCCGCAGCTACGCGAAGACCGCGAACGCCGCGTTCTCGGAGCTGCCCGGCGGGCCGCGCGGCTACCAGGTGCTCGCCACCGCGGCCCGCGCCGACCCGGGCAGCCAGCTGGAGCTGGCCCAGCATCTCGGGGTCGACCGCACGGTGATGACCTACCTGCTGGACGACTTGGAGGGCGCCGGGCTGATCGAGCGGCGGCCCGACCCGGCCGACCGCCGCGCCCGCCGCATCGTGGCCACCGCGTCCGGCCGCGAGCAGCTCGCCGACCTCGACCGGCGGCTGCGGGCGGCCGAGCGGCACGTGCTGGCCGGCCTGGACTCCGACGCGGACCGCCGGGCCTTCCGCGCGCTGCTGCGGCAGCTCGCCACGCATGTCGACGCGCTCGACCCCACCCGCAGCAGCTGCGACATCGCGGCGGAGGTGAGCCCGGCTTGCGGGGCAGGCGCCCCGGCGCCGGCGGCCGGGGGCCCGGCGCGAGCCAGCCGGCGCGCGCACTACCGGTGACCGCCCCGCGTCAGCGGCCGCTGCACGGCAACAGCCGTTTATCCCCTGGCCTCGCTTGTCTGTCTAGAACGGCGTCGGGATGTACCGCAACGGCAGGTCCGGCTCCACGTAGCCGTCGGCCCGCTGCCGCTTGGGCAGCGTGATGTCCGGGGGGGCGAGCGGCTTGTAGGGGACCTGGCTGAGCAGGTGGCTGATGATGTTGAGCCGGCCGCGTTTCTTGTCGTCGGTGTGTGCGATGTACCAAGGCGCCCACGCGGTGTCCGTCGCGGCGAACATCGCGTCCCTGGCCCTGGAGTAGTCGTACCAGCGCCTGTAGGACTTGAGGTCCATGTCCGACAGCTTCCAGATCTTCCGCGGGTCGTGGATGCGGCTTTCCAGCCGACGGGTCTGCTCGCCGGCGCTGACCTCGAGCCAGTACTTCAGCAGCACGATCCCCGAATCGGCCATCGCCTTCTCCACCCCCGGCACCAGCTCGAGGAACCGCTCGGTCTCCTCGGGCGTGCAAAAACCCATCACCGGCTCGACGCCCGCCCGGTTATACCAGCTGCGGTCGAAGATCACGACCTCGCCGGCGGCCGGGAAGTGCGTGATGTACCGCTGGATGTACATCTGCGACTTCTCGCGCTCGGTCGGGGCGGGCAGGGCAGCGACCCGGAATACCCGCGGGCTCACCCGCTCGGTGATTCGCTTGATCGTGCCTCCCTTCCCGGCGGTGTCCCGGCCCTCGAACACGACGCAGATCTTGGCTCCCGACGCCTTGACCCACTTCTGCATGGCCACCAGCTCACCGTGCAGGACTCTCATCTCCCGCTCATACTCCTTGCGCTTCATCTTCGCGGGCGGGCCGGCTTCGGCCTCTTGCCGGGCCGCGGGCGGCGGCGCCTGGACCTTCGCGTCGTGCTGCCTCTGCTTGTCCTTCTTCTTCTTGCCCATGTCGCTTACCTCCGATGGGTGTGGTGACGCGAGGGGGCGATCGTGAAGCCCAGGGCCGACGCGGTGGTGATGTCGGCGAGTGTGTCAAGGACGGGTGTTTCGGAGGTCAAGGATCCTCCCTCGGGTAACCGCGGAACGCGCGGCTGCTGGCCTCGCTGGATATACCAGTAGTCCACCGCCACTCCTGACCGGGGGCATCACCCCGGATGGGGTGAGCTACACCGCCCTGCTCAGAACCGGCGGCGCAGGTACCAGGAGAAGTAGTCCCCGTACCGCTGCCGCAGCTCCGGCCGCTGCCAGTCCCGGCCGCTGATCACCCCTCGGCACGAAGCCGTGCCGCACCGGCACGCCATCTCACCGTCGTAATCGTCGAAGAGCGCATAGTCGGTGGTCAGCTCCTCGCCCGCGGCGATGTCGCGCATGGCGACGAGGACGATGTTGCCCGCGAAGCCCACGTTCGGCTCGCACGAATGGTTGAGGAACAGCATCACCGGCTCGTATTCGGCCTCCTCCAGGGCCACCAGGTGGAAGCCGTCAGCGATCTGGACGTCGGAGTTCTGCAGCCGCTCTGGCAGCGCGTGCAACGTGTCGGTGTCCACGATGTGGCCGCCCTTGATCGCCACGATCTCGCCGGCGGCGATCGGCGCCACCGCGGCCAGCCCGCGCCCCTCGATCGCGCTCGACTGGCCCTTGACGGCCTTCGGCGAGATAAAGCTGGAGACGGCCAAAGCCGTGGCTACGCCTGGTCCGGGAGCGCGGGCAGGTCCCCCGTCGCCTCATAGTCCGAGATCATCGCCAGCCGCCTGACGTGCCGCGGCTCGCCGGAGAACGCCGTCTCCACGAACACCCGCGTGAAGGTCACGGCCTCCTCCACCGCGTACATCCGGGCGCCGAGGCTGAGCACGTTCGCGTTGTTGTGCAGCCGGGCAAGCTGCGCGGTCTCCTCGCTCCAGGCGACCGCGGCCCGCACCCCCGGAATCTTGTTCGAGGCGATCTGCTCCCCGTTCCCCGAGCCGCCGATAACGATCCCCAGGCTGCTCGGATCATGAACGGCGGAGTGCGCCGCGAGCATGACATAGGGCGGGTAGTCATCATCGTCATGTTCGGCGGATGGGCCGCAGTCCACAGGCTCATGGCCGGCCTTCGCCAGCCACTCGATGAGGTGTCCCTTCAGCGCGAAGCCAGCGTGATCTGATCCAAGGTAGACGCGCACGGTCGCCAGTCTGTCAGAACTGGAGGGCCTTCATCTCCGGGTACTCCACCTGGCCGACGCACAGCCTGCCCCCCGGGCCAGCATCGGCGAAGCCGTGTCAGCCGCGACGGCCGGCATGGGCCGGCCGTGGAGGGGACAGTCAAGGGGAATGGGGAGGCGGGCGGGGGGTGGGGGCACGCGGGGGTCTGAGGGGTCGTCCCCCCCGAGGCCAGCATTAGTCGAAAACCGGGTCCCTGGTGCGGCTGCGCTTCAGCTCGAAGAAGCCGTCCGTGCCCGAGACGAGCAGCACGCCGTCCCATAGCCTGCCGGCCGCGTCGCCGCGCGGGATCGGCGAGACCACGGGCCCGAAGAAGGAGGCGCCCTGCACCGAGATCACCGGCGTGCCCACGTCGTAGCCGACCCGGTCCATGCCGTCCTTATGCGACGCGCGGAGCGCCTCGTCATAGCCCGGGTCGTCCATCGCGTCGGCGAGGTCGGTCGGCAGCCCGGCGTCGGTCAGCGCGCCCTCGATCGTGGCCCGGTCATCCCTCGGCTCCTTCTTGTGATGGAACCTCTCGCCGATCGCGGTGTAGAGGGGCAGCAGCACGTCGGGGCCGAACTACTGCTCCGCGGCCATACAGACCCGCACGGGTCCCCAGGCCTTCGCCATCGCCTCCCGATACCGCTCCGGCAGTCCCTCCTTGTCCTCGTTGAGCACCGCGAGGCTCATCACGTGCCAGCGGGTCTTCACCGGGCGGACCTTCTCCACCTCGAGCATCCACCGCGAGGTGATCCACGCCCACGGGCAGAGCGGGTCAAACCAGAAATCGACGGGGGTTGATTCCTGCTGGGCCATGCACACTCCTCAAGTTGGCTCCGCTGCTGACAACCGGGGGGCAGGCCGGGGCATTCCGCCGGCCGGCGTGCGATTATGCACCGGACAGCAAACGGGGAAAAGGACGAACGCAGTCCGGGAAGGGATCAGCACCATGGCCAGCAACCTCACGCGCGACGAGGCGCGGGAACGCGCGCGCCTGCTCGATGTCGAGTCCTACCGGGTGGAGCTCGACCTGACCGCCGGCGACGCCACGTTCGGCTCGGTGACCACGGTCAGCTTCCGCTGCACCAGCCCCGGCGCCTCGACCTTCATCGACCTGTCCGCGCCGGCGGTCCGCGAGATCATGCTGAACGGGGCCCGGGTCGGCCTGGAGAACTTCGACGGGAACCGGGTCACCCTGGACGGCCTCGCGGCTGGCAATGAGCTGGTGGTGGCCGCCGACTGCGCCTACTCACGCAGCGGCGAGGGCCTGCACCGGTTCACCGACCCGGCCGACGGCGGCGTCTACATGTACTCCGACCTGGAGGCGTTCGACGCGCACCGGGTCTTCGCCTGCTTCGACCAGCCCGACCTGAAGGCCACGTTCCAGTTCGAGGTCACCGCGGAGCCGGGGTGGCAGGTGATCTCGAACATGGCGCCGACCGTCACCGCGCAGGCGCCCCAGACCCAGAAGGCCCGCTGGGTGTTCCCGCCCACCCCGCTGCTGCCGACCTACATCACCGCGGTCGCGGCCGGCCCCTACCACGTCGTGCGCGATGAGCATGACGGCATCCCGCTCGGCATCTTCTGCCGCCAGTCGCTGGCCAGCTACCTGGACCCGGACGAGATCTTCGAGGTGACCAGGCAGGGCTTCGACTTCTTCCACGGCGCGTTCGGCGTGCGCTACCCGTTCGGCAAGTACGACCAGCTGTTCGTGCCCGAGTTCAAGGCCGGGGCGATGGAGAACGCGGGCGCGGTCACGTTCCTCGAGGCTTACGTGTTCCGGTCGCGGGTGACCGACACCTACCGGGAGTCCCGCGCCGAGACCATCCTGCACGAGATGGCGCACATGTGGTTCGGCGACCTGGTCACCATGCGCTGGTGGGACGACCTGTGGCTGAACGAGTCGTTCGCCACCTGGGCCGGCACCGTCGCGCAGGCCGAGGCCACCCGGTGGACCACCGCGTGGACGACATTCGCCCAGGCCTGGAAGGCCTGGGCGTACCGGCAGGACCAGCTGCCCTCCACCCACCCGATCGCCGCGGACATCCCCGACATCGCCGCCGTCGAGGTGAACTTCGACGGGATCACCTACGCCAAGGGCGCCGCCGTGCTCAAGCAGCTGGTCGCCCATGTGGGCCGGGAGAACTTCCTCGCCGGGGTGCGCCATTACTTCGGGGAGCACGCGTGGGGCAACGCGACGCTCGGCGACCTGCTCGCGGCCCTGGAGCAGACCTCGGGACGGGAGCTGTCGGGCTGGTCCAAGAAGTGGCTGGAGGCGGCCGGGGTGAACACGCTCCGGCCCGAGTTCGAGTGCGACGGCGGCGGCACCTTCACCGCGTTCGCGGTCACCCAGGACGCGGCGCCGAGCACGCCGGTGCTCCGGCCGCACCGCATCGCGATCGGCCTGTATGACCGCGGCGAGGCCGGACTGACCAGGCGGCACCGGGTCGAGATCGACATCGACGGCGAGCGCACCGAGGTTCCGGAGCTGGTCGGGCTGCAGCGTCCCGACCTGGTGCTGGTCAACGACGACGACCTGACCTACGCCAAGATCCGGCTGGACGGCCTGTCGCTGCGGACGGCGGCCAGCAGCATCGGCGAGTTCACCGAGTCGCTCCCGGCCGCGCTGTGCCTGGCCGCGGTGTGGGACATGTGCCGGGACGCCGAGATGCCCGCCCGGGACTACGTTCGCCTGGTGCTGTCCGGCGTGGACGCGATCGAGGACATCTCCGTGGTGCAGTCGGTGCTGCGGTACACCGCGACAGCGGCGCGCCGGTACGCCGACCCGGCCTGGCGCTGGTCCGGCCTGGAGCTGATCGCCGACGTGCTGCATGACCTGCTGCAGCGTGCCGAGCCCGGCTCTGACCACCAGCTGGCCTACGCTCAGGCGTTCACCGGGGTGGCCACCTCCGCCGATGACCTGGCGCTGCTGGCCGGGCTGCTCGACGGCTCCAGGTCGGTCGACGGCCTGGTCATCGACACCGAGCTGCGCTGGCAGCTGCTGCACCGGCTGAGCAGCCGCGGCGTGGCCGGCCCGGCTGAGATCGACGCGGAGCTGGCCAGGGACGCCACGGACGCCGGCGCCCGGCACGCCGCGACCTGCCGCGCCGCGATCCCCGACCCGGCCGCCAAGGAGGAAGCCTGGGCTCTGGTGACCGGCGGAACGCTGCCGAACGCCACGTTCCGGGCCACGCTGGGCGGCTTCATCGACGTGGACTCCGACGAGCTGCTCGACCCGTACGCGCAGCGCTACTTCGAGGTCGTGGGCGGCATCTGGCGGGACTGGAGCCCGGACATGGCCCAGCACTTCGCCGAGAACGCCTACCCGTCGTGGAAGATCACGCCGGAGACGATCGCCGCCACCGAGGACTACATCGAGCGGACCGATCCCCCGGCGGCGCTGCGGCGGCTGCTGACCGAGGGCTGCGACGACGTGGCGCGCGCGCTGCGCTGCCGCGAGCGCGACGCCCAGGCGGGCTAGCCCCGGCCCGCGGACGCCGCCGCGACCGCCTGGAGCAGCGGCAGGTTGGGGAGGTCTTCGAGCAGCACCGCGTGGCCGTCGGCGTCGCACAGCGGGATCCGCCAGTTCGGGTACTCGTCGCTGGTGCCCGGGATGTTCTGCGGGCGGCGGTCGCCGACGGCGTCCGCCAGCGAGACGCCGACGAGCCGGGCGGCGGTCCGGGCCAGGTAGGCATAAAGCGCCACGGTGAACTCGTCGGGCCCGGGCAGCGGCCCGGCCGGGATCAGGCCCTCCCCCGCCAGGGCATTACGCCATTGCGACAGCATCTGCCCGGCGTAATTGCGTTCTGCCTCTTCGGATTGTTTCAGCAGCCCCAGCTGGGCTCGCACGGTCACCTGATCGCCGGTGCGGAACGCGGCCACCGGGGGCACGTCGTGGGTGCCGACCGTCGCCATGCAGTCGCGGCGCCAGTGCTGCGGTGCCAGCGGCGTGCCGTCGGGCTCGCGGGCGAACCAGAGCATGGACGTGCCCATGATCCTGCTGGCCGTCAGGTAGCGGCGGATCCACCGGTCGACGGTGCCGAGATCCTCGCCGATGGCCAGCGCCCCGGCCCGGGCTGCCTGCCCGGCCAGGGCGGCCACCGTGGACCGGTGGTCGTAGCGGATGTAGGCGCCGCGGTCGGGCGGCCAGCCCACGGGCATGCACCACAGCCGCATCAGCCCCATCACATGATCAACCCTCAGCCCGCCGCCGTGCCGCAGCGCGGCGGCAAACAGGTCATTCAGCGGGCGGTAGCCGACCGCGGCCAGCCGCCGGGGATGCCACGGCGGCTGCGACCAGTCCTGCCCGCGCTGGTTGAACTCGTCCGGCGGCGCGCCCACGGACAGGCCGCGGACCAGCAGGTCCTGGTGCGCCCAGGCGTCCGCCCCGCCGGGGTGCGCGCCGACCGCGAGGTCCCCGATGATCCCGGTGTCCATGCCCGCGGCCAGTGCCGCCCGCTGCGCGGCGGCCAGCTGCTCGTCGGCGAGCCATTGCAGCCAGGCGTGGAATTCGGTGACCGGGCCTGGCCCGCCCGGCCCCGGGCCCGCTGTCGCGGCGGCGCGGCGGGGATCGCGGGCCGGCTCGGGCCAGGTCCGCCAGTCGGGCCCGTGCCGCTCCGCGAGCGCGCACCAGGCGGCCCAGTCCTCAAGCTCGCGGCCCTCGCGCTTGCGGAACCGCTGGTATTCGTCGCGCCGCCCGGCGCTGAGCGGCACCCGGTGGATGATCTCCAGGGCCTCCCGCTTGGCGGCCCAGACCGCATCACGGTCGATGAGGCCGGGGCTGGCGTTCCGGGCCCGGAGCGGGGCGGCGAGCGTGTCGATCCGCTCCCGCTGCGCGGCGTCCAGCAGCCGGTACTCGGCGATGTCCTCGATCCGCAGGTAGAGCGGGCTAACGTACCTCCTGGTCATCGGCAGGTACGGGGAGGCGCTGACCGGCGGCAGCGGCTCGGCGGCGTGCAGCGGGTTGATCAGCACGAAGCCCGCGCCCAGGTCCAGGGCGCTCCAGCCGGCCAGGTCGGCCAAGTCGCGCAAGTCGCCGTGGCCCCACGAGCGCCGGGAGCGGACCGAGTAGAGCTGGACAGTGAACCCCCAGGACCGGCGCTCAGGGACGCGGGGCCGGGCGAATTCGCCCGAGCCGCCGGGCTCCCCGGCCCGCGCCTGCCCGGCGACGTCGGGGACGCTGTCGAGGGCATCCAGGATTGCGGTGAGCGTCTCCCCGCCCACCTCGACCTCTTGCTCGCGCCAGTCCCGGTAACGGGGTGCGATCCCGGCGGCCTCGGCGCGCCGGATCAGCTCGGGGTCGGTCATGCTCCATGATCGGGCCAGCTCTGGGTGCTCCGCGACCGGATACCCGCAGGTCGCCCGTATCCCCGCGAGGCCAATCCCGTATCCCCGCGAGGCCAATCCCGTATCCCCCCGCGAGGCCAATAGGGTGAACGGCACTTGACTGCTGCTGTTTCAGCAGCTCCGGCACTTTCACATTAATGGGCGGGCTCACGTCCCAAGGTGCGACCGGCGCCGGCGGGCAACCCGGCCGGTTTCAGGCCAGCGCGACGTCCCCTGCAGGGCTAGAGGGACTTGTGGCCCCGGCCGGCCGGGCCGGGGGAAGCGGCGCTATCGACCGGGCCGGTTGAGCCGGGGCGCGGCGCCCACGAAGGATGCCTCGGATGCGGCCGCCGCGACTTCGCTGCCTTCCAGGTGCAGCTGCGGCAGCACGGGGTCCAGCCAGCGCGGCATCCACCAGGCGTGCGCGCCGAGCAGCGCCATGATCGCGGGCACCAGGATCATCCGGACCAGCGACGCGTCGATGAGCACGGCCACCGCCATGCCGAGGGCCAGCATCTTCACCGCGGACTGGTCGTTCAGGAGGAAGCTCGAGAACACGGTCACCATGATGGCGGCGGCGGTGGTGATCACCCGCGCGGTGCCGCCGATGCCGATCGCGACACTGCGGTGCGCGTCGCGGGTCGAGATCCAGGCCTCGTGCACCCGGGAGAGCAGGAACACCTCGTAGTCCATGGACAGGCCGAAGACGATCGCGAACACCATCATCGGCACGTAGGCCGGGATCGGCGACGTGGTGTGCACGCCGATCAGGCTGGCGCCCCAGCCCCACTGGAAGACCGCGACGATCACGCCGTAGGCGGCCCCGATCGACAGCAGGTTCATGATCGCCGCCTTGGTGGCGATGACCACAGACCGGAACGCGGTCGTCAGCAGCAGGAAGGCGATCGCCACGACGGCGAGGATCAGCCAGATCATCCGGCTGCTGATCTGCTCGGTGAAGTCGACGTTGCCCGGGGTGGTCCCTGTGACGTAGGACGTCTCCTTGTACTGCGGCAGGACGTCGTCGCGCAGCTTGTGCACCAGCGTGGTGGTGGCGTTCGCCTGCGGCCGCGTGGTGGGGATCGCGTTGAACACCGCGACCGTCTTCGCGCTGTTCAGCGACGCGGGCGACACCGACGCGACCCCGTGCGTATCGGCCACGCTCTTGCTCATCTTGTTCAGCAGCGACTGGTCCGCCGAGCCTGACTGCTTGGGCAGCTTCACCACGACGGTCAGCGGGCCGTTGGCGCCCACGCCGAACCCGTCGGTGATGAGGTCGTAGGCGCGGCGGCTGCTGTCACTCGTGGGATTGGTCCCGTTGTCCGGCTGGTTCAGGTTGATCGACAGCAGCGGGATCGCCAGCACCAGGAGCACCAGCACGCTGGCGATCCCCCACGGCCAGGGCTGCCTGGCGACCCTGCGCCCCCAGCGGGCGAAGCCGCTCTGCTCGTGGTGCTCCCCGGTGGCCACGGCGGTCTGCTTCGCCTGCTCCTGCGCTGAGATGCCCGCCCGGTGGGCGCGGACGCGGGCCGGCAGGGACCGGATGTTGTTCTTGACCAGGCCCATAAACGAGGGCACCAGCGTGAGCGCCGCCATCATGGTGATGGCGACGACAACGGCCGCGGCCAGGCCCATTGCGCCGACAAACGGAACGCCGGAGATGTAGAGCCCGAGGATCGCGACCACGACCGTGCTGCCGGCGATGACGATCGCCGCGCCTGACGTGCTCTCGGCGCTGGACGCGGACTTGACGACATCCATGCCGCGGTCAAGCTGGTCCCGGTGCCTGGCCGTGAGGAACAGGCCGTAGTCGACCGCGACGCCGAGGCCGAGCAGGGTGGCGACGGTCGGCGCCACGCTCGGGAACGTGGTGACCGAGGCGAGCAGCCCGACCGCCGACAGGCCCGCGCCGACGCTGAAGATCGCGGACACCAGCGGGACCATCGCCGTGATGAACGAGCCGAACATGAACAGCAGCAGCAGCAGGGCGCAGGCCAGGCCGATGAGCTCCGACGTGGTGTCGCTGGTCTGCTGGCCGATCTGGCCGGCACCGCCGCCGTATGCCACCTCGAGGCCGGCCTTGCGCGCCGGCGCGACAGCGTTGTTGAGCTTGTCCAGGTACGAGCTGGTCAGGCCGGCCGGGTTATCGCTCCAGGTCACATTGGAGTAAGCGATCGTGCCGTTCTTGGACACGGCACCCGAGTGCGGCGAGGAGAACGGGCTGACCGCCTTGGTCACGCCGGACAGCTTGGCCACGTTGCTCGTGGCCTGGTTCACCGCGGTCTGCTGCTGCGCGACGGTCCCGTGCCTGGCGTGGAACACGATCTGGCCGCCGTAGCCACCCTGCGACGGATAGTCGGCGTTGAGCACATTGAGGCCGTTCGAGGAGTCGCTGCCGGGAACGGTGTAGTTGTTCACGTACTTCCCGCCGAACGCGCCGTTGGCCCACAGCAGCCCGCCCAGGATGATCACCCAGCCGATGATGACGATCCAGTGCTTCCGGGCAGCGAAACTGCCCAGGCGTTCAAGCAAGTGATTCACGGCGTCCCCCCAACGCGTCAGAATCAGCCCCCGTAGCCGGTCGTCAGCGCTGCAGGTCCAGGCCGGGGTCAGGCCCAGACCGTCGCAGTCCGCGCCCGCCGCGTCATCACCCGATCCGGGTGATCATCGCGGCGGGCGCGGCGGATGCGGGCCGGTCTGCCCGGTTTCGGGCGGGCTGATGGCTGCCCCGGGCTGAAGGGGCCGCCAGGGCAGCACGGCGAAGCCGGTGCCAGCCGCGACGGCCCGCCGGAGGCTGGCCATGAAGGGGGAAGGGGAGGTGGGCGGGGACACGCGGGGGGTCTGGGGGGTCGTCCCCCCGGGCCAGCACGGCTCACCAGATCGGCGGGGGCCGGTCCCGCCACGGCCGCGCGGCCTCGATCTGCGCCGACAGCGAGATCAGCGTGCCCTCGCCCCCCATCCGGCCGGCCAGCATGACCCCGATCGGCAGCCCGGCCTCGGTCCAGTGCAGCGGCACGCTCACGGCCGGCTGGCCGGACACGTTGTACAGCGCGGTGTAGGGGGTGAACCGCTTCTGCCGCTCGAAGTTCTCCGCGGGGTCCACCTCGTCGAAGTGACCGACCGGCACCGGGGGCAGGGCCAGGGTGGGCGAGAGCACCGCGTCGTAGCCGTTGAGGGTCTCCAGCGCAGTTCGCGTTACGGCCTGCAGGTAGGCCTCTGCGAAGATCAGCTCGCCCGCCTTGACCTGCTGTCCGCGCCCGCGCAGGTAGCGGGTGATGGGCAGCAGCTGGTCCTCCTGGGCGGGATCGATCGGCGCCAGCGTGGCCATCGCGTACCAGAGCGTCTCGAACATCGGCACCACATCGGGGCCGAACGGCATGTCCAGGTCCTCGACCTCGTGCCCGAGATCGGCCAGCAACGCGCTGGCTTCCTCGTACGCGGCCACGCAGTCCGGGTGCACCTCCGCTCCCTCGATGGCGTGCTGCAGCGAACGGCCGATCCGCAGCCGGCCGGGGTCGCGGCGGGCGTGGCCCAGGAACGTCTCGCCCGGGGGCAGCGGCGGCAGCGTGTACATGTCGCCCGGGTGGTTGCCGGTCATCACGTCGAGCAGGAGCGCGGCGTCGGCGACCGTGCGGGCGAGCGGGCCGTCGATGGCCAGCCCGGCCAGGTCAGGGAACAGCGGCCCGCCGGAGACCCGGCCCCGGGTGGGCTTGATGCCGAACAGCCCGCAGACGCTGGACGGGATCCGGATCGACCCGCCGCCGTCGCTGCCCTGGGCGGCGGGGGCCAGCCCGGCCGCGACCGCGGCCGCGGCACCGCCGCTGGAACCGCCCGCCGACCGGCTCAGGTCCCAGGCGGTTCGGGCGGGTGGGCCGATCCTGGTCTCGGTGTAACAA
>Ga0137385_10004468_pt1 | contig 12215 bp, 12 predicted proteins | sample SagtaG_FD_104921 | JGI IMG/M metagenome (GOLD analysis project Ga0137385, IMG submission 104921) | Vadose zone soil microbial communities from Sagehorn Ranch, Mendocino, California, USA - Sage2_R_80_16 metaG | ecosystem: Environmental > Terrestrial > Soil > Vadose zone | place: USA: California...
CATATCGGTTCCGTTACGGTATTGCACCGAGGCGGTCATAGACAAGTGGCGCTGGAAAAACTCAGCTTTTCCCTGGGAAGCACACAGGTTTGGCCGCCTGGGTCCCCCGGGGGACCACTCGGGAACTTCGCTGCTGGCTAGCCCACGACTGGCGCGGCGGCAACTGCCACCGTGCTGGCGGCGGCAGGCTCCGGCGTGACGGTGAACTGGGCGAGCTCGGCGGCCAGTTCCGGAGCGACCCGCGCCTCCAGCAGGGTGCCGTCCGGCCCGTGCTCGGCCCGCAGGACCTCTCCGGCGGCGTGGGCGCGCGCCACTAGGTCGGCTCGGCTGTAGGGCACCAGCGCGAGGACGACCTGCTCCCGGACCGGCAGGGCCTCCTCAATCGCCGCGAGCAGGCCGTTCAGGCCAGCGCGGGTGCGGGCAGAGACCAGCATGGAACCGCGCTCGCGCAGCTGCAGCGCCTTGACCGCGACCGGGTAGGGAAAGGGCAGGGCAGGCGCGCGGGTGATGTCCACATCGAGCGCGATGGCGGGCGCGCAAGCGATTCCCAGCTGATCGAGCAGCTTGTAGGCTTCGAGTTCGTCGAGCAGACGCCCGCGCGGCTCCGACGTCGCTGCACTTGATGGGTCAAGCCGTGGCTTGTCCCTGGCATCCAATGGCCGCGGCGCGCGCCGCCTGAGCGCCGCCGCGATCGCATCGGCGCACGCTTCGGGGGTATGGAAGCTCGGCACCCCGGCCTCGCTCAGCGCGGCCAGCGCCGCCGGTGCCTCGGGGGTGAGATAGGCGGCGATCGGCTTTGCCGCGCCGGCGCTGTCGATGATCGGCCGCACCGCGAGCCCGGGATGAAAGCGCGCCGAGGAGCCGACCACCGCGAGGACCAGATCGAATTCCGGCGCCGTGATCAGGATATCGAGCGCGGCCTTCATCACCTGGTAGCGCGTGCCGGCGGTCGTGAGGTCGACGAGCCGCGCCGGCTTCGCCTCGATCCCCGCGGCGGCGAGGCGGGCGAGCGTGGCCGCGCTCGGTGGCTCAATCGTGAGGCCGCGGACGCTGAGCGGATCAACCACCATGGTGGCGCCGCCGCCGGTCGTCGTCACGATGCCGACCCGAGCGCGCGGGGTCCCGCGCCCGCTGGCCGGGACGCGCGCGAGCAGCGGCAGGCCCTCAATCAGCCCGTCGAGCGTATCGACCCGCGCGATGCCGCAGTCGGCGAGGAAGGCATCGGCCACGTCGTCCTCGCCGGCGAGCGCGCCGGTATGGGAGATCGCAAGCTCGCGCGCGGCCGCCGAGCGGCCGAGCTTGTAAGCGATGACCGGCCTGCCCTGCTCGGCCGCCGCGCGCGCGAAGCGGCGCAGCGCATCGGCATGGCGCATCGTTTCGAGAAACAGCATATAGCCGTCGATGCCGGGATCATCGAGCGTAAGGGCGCAGATCTCGCCGAGCGACAGGTCGGCCTCGTTGCCGACCGAAACAAGGCCCGCAAAGCCGATGCCGCGCGCCTTCCCGCGTGACAGCAGCGCGCCGATCATGGTGCCCGAGTGCGAGGCGGCAAAGATGCGGCCGACCGGCAGATCGTTTTCGTCGAAGGCGGCGTTCGCGGTTAGCATGGCCTTCGTGCGCAGGTCGACGACGCCGAGGCTCGACGGCCCGACGATGCGCAGCCCCGTGCGGGCGCAGATGTCGGAGAGCCGCGCCATGCGCGCGGCGCCTTGCTCGCCAGCCTCGGCGAAGCCGTCGGCAAGAAGGGTCGCAACCTTCACGCCGAGCCGCCCGCATTCCGCGGCCGCCTCGACCGCGGCGTCCGTCGGGGTCACGACATAGGCATGGTCGGGGACCTCGGGAAGCGCCGCGAGCGAGGGCCAGGCGCGCTCGCCGAGCACCGTCTCGCGGCGCGGATTGACCGGATAGATGCGCCCCGCATAGCCCGCCTGGCGCAGATATTTGAGCGGCCGGCCCGCGGTCTTCGACACATCGTCCGACTGTCCGACGATGGCGACCGACTGGGGCGCGAGCAGCGCCTGGGCGAGCGCCTTCTCCCTCTCCCCGCTTGCAACCGAACTCGGGCCTGCCCGAGTTCGGTCAGTCATAGAGTTGCCGAAGTCGGAAACATCCGACTTCGGCGTGAGAGGGTCGGGGCGAGGGGGACTCTCAAAGAGCTCAGGTCGTGGAGACTGCCCCTCACCCCGCGAGCCGGGAGAGGTGACGTCACTCCGCCGCGTCGGCATGGCGCTTGCGCTGGTCGAACCGGCGGTCGAACACGTGCTCGGCGATGCGGTTCTTGAGCATCTCGATCGAGCCGCCGGCGATCATCCAGCCGCGGCAGCGGCGCATGCAGTATTCGACCAGCGTCTCGCGGCTGTAGCCGAGCGCGCCCATGGCCTGCACCGACTCGTGCGCCACTTCGAAGCCGACCTGGTTGCAGGCGGCCTTGGCGATGGCGGTCTCGTAGGCGGAGGGCACGCCGTTGTCGGCGTTCGAGGCCGCGCGATAGAGCAGGAGCTGCGCGCCTTCGAGCTTGATCGCCATCTCGGCGAATTTCCACTGCAGGCCCTGGAACTCGCACAGCGGGCGGCCGAACTGCTCGCGCGTCGAGGCGTAGTCGCGCGCCTTGTTGTAGGCGTAGCGCCCGAAGGCGAGCGCGCGCGAGGCATTGCCGATGCGCTCGATGTTGAAGCTCGAAATCTGCTTCTTGAAGCCCCCGGGTCCGAGCAGGATGTTTTCCGCCGGCACGCGGCAGTTCTCGAAATGCAGCTCGCACCATTGCTCGCCGCTCATGAAGCTCGACGGCGCGCCGATGGTGAAGCCCGGCGTGCCGCGCTCGACGATCACCGACCCGATGCCGGCGAGCCCCGGCCCGTAGCGCACATAGATGAGGAAGATCGCCGCATCGGGGCTGAAGGTGGAAAACACTTTCGTGCCATTGATGACGTAGTTCGATCCGTCCGGCCGCGCGCTGGTGACGAGGTCGGTCGCGGCCGAGCCCGCATCGGGCTCGGTCATGCCGAGGCTCATGACCATGCCGCCGGCGAGGAGCTCGGGCAGCCAGCGCGCCTTCTGCGCTGGCGTGGCATATTCCGCGAAGGTGCGGATCGGGCCGAAATTGCCGAACTGCACGACATCGGCGCTGCGCGGACACACCGCCGCGACCTGCTCGATGGCAATGACGGCATCCATCAGCGTGCCGCCCACGCCGCCATCGGCCTCGGGGATGGTGATGCCCATGAGACCCTGGGCGCTCATCAGCTTCGCCACCTCGAAGGGGAAGCGCGCCTCGTGGGCGCGCTTGAGCGCATCCTTCTCCAGATGTGCGAGCGCGAAGCGGCGCACTGACTCCGCGAACAGCTTCTGCTCCTCGGTGAATTCGAAGTTCATGGACTATGTCCTCACACCTCCCTCACTCCGCCTTCGCTCCTGACTTTCTCACGACGGCGGACCATTTGGTCTCCTCGCGATCGATGTCGGCGGCGTAGTCCTCCGGCGTCGACAGCAGCGGCTCGGTCCCGTCGGTGGCCATGCGCTCCTGCGTGTCCGGCGCCATGAGCGCATCGCGCAATGCCGCATTGAGCTTGTCGATGATCGGCCGTGGCGTCCCTGCGGGCGCGACGATCCCGTAATGCAAAACCGACTCATAGCCTGGCAGGCCCGCTTCTGCGACCGTCGGGAGCTCGGGGAAAACGTCCGCGCGCTTGGCCCCGGTCACCGCGAGCGGGCGCACCTTGCCCTCCCTGGCGATCCCGAGTGCGGGCGGCAGCGAGCTGAAATAGATCGCCACATGCCCGCCCATGAGATCGGTCAGCGCCGGGGCGCTGCCCCGGTAGGGCACATGCGTGAGCTCGACGCCGGCCATCAGCTCGAACAGCACGGTGCCGAGATGGATGCCGCTGCCGACCCCAGCCGAGGCGTAGTTGAGCTTGCCCGGCTCTTTCTTGGCAAGATCGATCAGCTCGCGGATCGAGCGGGCGGGCACGGAGGGGTTCACCAGCACGACCAGCGCGCTGGTCCCGATCAGCCCGACCGGGGCGAAATCCTTGCGCGGGTCGTAGCCGACATTGGGGTAGAGAGTCGGATTGACGGCGAGCGTGCCGGTGCCGCCAATGACGAGGGTGTAGCCGTCGGGGGCGCTCCTGGCCACTTGGCGGGTGGCGGTCGAGCCGCCGGCGCCGGCGCGGTTCTCGATCACGATCTGCTGGCCGAGCGTCTTGCTCATCTTCTCGGCGACGACCCGCGCCATGGCGTCGTTGCCGCCGCCCGCCGCATAGGGCACGACCAGCGTGATGGCGCGGGTTGGATAGGTCTGCGCGTGAGCGTGGGCCGATGCAGCGACAATGGCCGCGACAGCTGCGAGGGCCGCCGGCCAAATGGTTCTGTTGGACCTTCGCATTGGCGCCTCCCGATCACTCGCCCTTCAAGCCGAGCGCATGCACGAGCTTCGACCACTTGGTCTCCTCGCGGTCGATGTCGGCGGCATAGTCCTCCGGTGTCGACGGCAGCGGCTCGGCGCCTTCGATGGCGAGCCGCTTGCGCATCTCCTCGGTCGCGAGCACGGTGCGCAGCTCCCTGTTGAGCCGGTCGATGATCGGGCGCGGCGTGCCGGCCGGCGCGACCAATCCATAGCGCAACACCGCCTCGAATCCCGGCAGGCCCTGCTCCGCGATCGTCGGAACATCAGGCAGCACGCTCGAGCGTTTCAGGCTGGTCACCGCGAGCATGCGCAGTTTTCCGCTCTTGGCATTTTCGAAGGTCGCCGGGATCGGAGAGAAGGTCATGGGAATGTGGCCGCCGAGGAGATCGGTGAGGGCTGGTCCGGTCCCGCGGTAGGGGATGTGGACAAGCTTGATGCCGGCCATGCTCGCAAAGAGTTCTCCCGCGACGTGGCCGACGGTGCCGATGCCCGCCGATCCGAAATTGACCTTGCCTGGATTTCCCTTGGCATAGGCGATCAGTTCGGCGACCGAATGGACCGGGAACGAGGGATGCACCACCAGCGAGTTCGGCGCCGTGGCGATCATGCCGATCGGCGCGAAGTCCTTGCGTGGGTCGTAGCCGGCATTGGGATAGAGGCTGGGCGCAATCGCGAGCGTGCCGGTGAACCCCAACATGATCGTGTAGCCGTCGGGCGCGCTTTTGGCGATCTGCCCGGCCGCAACGGTGCCGCCGGCGCCACCGCGGTTGTCGACCACGATCCGCTGGCCGAGCGGCTCGGAGAGCTTGTCGGCGATGATCCGCGCGATGATGCCGGTGCTGCCGCCCGGCGGGAAGGTATCGACCAGCGTGACCGGGCGGGTCGGATAGGTCTGCGCGAAAGCCGAAATGGCTGCGCCGAAGGCGGCAAGCACGGCCGCGACTGCGGCGATGAATGTCCGGAACATGCTCGGTTTCTCCGGTTGCATTCTGTCCGCCGCCCTGGGCTGCGCACTTCAGGACGACGGATCACCATTCGAGGTATTACTGTCGCTCATCCGCCGTGATAAATAAAGGCGTCATATCGTCAGGAGCCGCACGCGCATGGGCTGGTCGGAAATCTTCCTGCAGACATTGAAGGACAACGACGTGAGGCTCGTCACCTACGTCCCCGACAATGTGCTCACGCCGTTGATCGATGGCGTCACCACCGACAACTACTTCATGCCGGTCAATGCGACGCGCGAGGACGAGGCGATCGGCACTGTGGCGGGCGCCTGGATGGGGGGCATGAAGGGCGTGGTGATGATGCAGACGAGCGGCTTCGCGCTCATTGCGAACGCGCTTGCCTCGCTCGTCGTGCCCTATCAAATCCCGGCGATCCTTGTGGTCTCGGAGCGCGGCACGCTGGGCGAGTTTAACATCGGCCAGACGCTGGTGGCCCGCGTCATGCGCCCGACGCTCGACACGCTCGGCATCGTCCATCACACGCTCACCGACGAATCCACCCTGCGGTTCATCGTCGATTCATCGATCAAGCAGGCGGTCACGACGCAAAGTCCGGTTGCGTTCATCCTGTCGCCGCTGTTGACCGGCGGCGATCCGGTGGCGGATGGCAAGTTGAGGTCGTAGGAAGACCGCGGCCGATGGAGAAGTCTGCGCTCAAAATGCTCAACCGCACCGACCTGACCAAGCGGCTCGTCGCCAAGCTCAAGCGCGAGGAGGCCGTGGTCGGCGGCATCGGCAACACCAATTTCGACTTGTTTGCCGCCGGCCACCGGCCGCAGAATTTCTACATGCTCGGCAGCATGGGGCTCGCCTGCCCGATCGCGCTCGGCGTCGCCATGGCGCAGCCCGAGCGGGGCGTGATCGCGCTCGAAGGCGACGGCTCGATCCTGATGGGGCTCGGCTGTCTGGCGACGATCGGGAACTTGCGCCCGCGCAACCTCACCATCGTGATCATGGACAATGGCCTCTACCAGATCACCGGCAAGCAGGCGGCGGCGACCGCGGGTGCGACCGACATCGTCGCGGTCGCCCGCGGCGCCGGCATCGCGAACAGCCACTGGGTGCGCGACGAGGCGCATTTCGAGGAGCTGATCGAGCGACGCTTCGACGAGGGCGGCCCGATCCTCTGGGCGGCGAAGATCGACGACAAGCCCGGCGTCGGCCCGACCATCCGCGATCCGGCCCTGATCCGCAATCGCTTCATGAAGGGGCTCGGCACCGGTCGCGGCGGCGCGCTCGACGCTTAGGGCGTGACGCCAATCGATGAATCCCTTGACCACGACGTGGACGCGAATCGGATCCAGGCTGCTGGTCGCGGCCCTCGCGATCATGGCTCTCCCGGCGCCCACGCAGGCGCAAAAGATCGACTTCAGCGGACAGAAGATCACGCTCGCGATCGCGACGCCGGCGGGCGGAGGCTATGACCTCTACGGCCGGCTGGTGGCGCGCTTCCTGGGCTCCCATCTGCCCGGGAACCCGACCGTCGTTCCGCAGAACATGCCCGGCGCCGGGTCGCTGATCGCGGCGAATTGGCTCTCCAATGTCGCACCGAAGGACGGCACCGCCATCGCCATCGTTCCGAGCGCAACGCTATTCGAAAACCTCCTGGGCAATGCGAGCGCGCGGTTCGATGCCAGGAAATTCCATTGGCTCGTGAGCTTGAACGACTACACCGCGGTCGCCATGGCATGGCGCGAGGCCCCGTTCACGACCGCGTCCGATCTGTTCAGGCGGGAATTCCTGGTCGGCAGCAATGCGCCGGCCTCGGACACGACCATCTGGCCGCTTCTGCTCAACGCTCTGATCGGCACCAGGATCAAGCTCGTCAAGGGCTACCCCGGCACCGCGGGAATTGCGCTTGCCATGGAGCGCGGCGAGGTCGAGGGCATGATCGGCGACGACTGGGCGAGCGTCAAAGCCAACAAGGCCGACTGGCTGCGGGAGAACAAGGTCCGCATCCTGATGCAGATGAAGGCGCTAAAGCATCCGGACCTCGCCGATGTGCCGACCGTGGGCGAATTCGCCACCAACGAGTCCAATCGGAGCGTCCTGCAGCTGTTCGTGGCCAGACAGAAGTACGGCCGCCCCTTCCTCGCGCCTCCCGGCACGCCGGCGCCGATCGTCGCCCTCTATCGCGAGGCATTCAACAAGGTGGCGAGCGATCCGGAATTCATCCGCGAGGCCGAGCAGGCGCAGCTCATCATCAAGCTGGCCTCGGGGGAGGATGTGACCACTCTGGTCGAGGAGATCCATGCCTATCCACGGCCGATCATCGAGCAGGCGAGCGCGCTCTTGCGCAGCATTTCGCAGTAGCGCATCGGTGGAGCAAACGCGCTTCCAACTCGGCGCGTCTATCGTCCCGGCGGCGGCGCCAGCAGCACCGGCGCCTCGCGCGCCTTCGCGGCGGCTTCGCTCGGCGGCAGGCTCACGTCCCACAGCTTGCCGACGAAGCGCGCGCCAGTGACGCCGTCGGAGAGCGGCGAGGCGAGCCAGATGATCGGCGCCACCATGACCGCCGGCGGAAGGAGCTCGCGCCCCTCGGCGGCGAGCATTTTGCGCGCCGCCATGTGAACGAAGTCGGTATCCGCGGCGCCGCCGGGGATCAGCGAGTTGACCGTCACGCCGGTGCCCGCGAGATCCTGCGCCCAGATCAAGGTCTCGGCTTCGATCGCGGTCTTGCTCACGCCATAGGGCGAGTTCTGCCGCCGCTGCATCGTGGCGAGGCTGGTCGTGATGTTGACGATGCGCCCCCAGCCGGCCCGGATCATGTGCGGCACGGCAGTCCGCGCCATCAGGAACGTGCCGTTGACATTGGTGACGATGATCTGTTGCCAGACCTCCGGGTCAGCCTCCCAGAATTTCAGCGACTTGGTCTCAAGCGAGCGCTCGAGATCGACCGGCCCCCTGCCGGCATTGTTGACCAGGATGTGGAGGGCGCCGAATTTTTCCACCGTCTGCACGACCAGCCGCTCGCAATCGGCCTTCACCGTGATGTCGCAGCGAATGCCGGCGACGCCTTCGCAGCCCGGCTGTCCCTCGATCGCAGCAATGGCGGCTGCAAGCGCGGCGCTGTCGACATCGGCAAAGACCACGCGCGCACCGGCGCGGGCCAGACCCTCGGCCATGACCTTGCCGAGCCCGCGCGCGGCGCCGGTGATGATCGCGACGCGGCCATGGAGCCGGACGTCCCTCGTCGTTGCAACAGGCTCAGCCATTGTCACGCAGTCGCGAGGCGTCAAGGGCCCGGCGGATAGTCGTTGCACGAGCGCGCGCGGGCGCCGAAGGCCTCGACGCATTCCTCGCGCGTGATCGGCCCGCGCCCGATGACCTTCGCGATCAGAAAGTCGGCGAGCACCTCGATTTCGCGCTTGGCGAGCGTCGTGCTCGGCGGAAACGCCGGCACCCGGCTGCCGAGGTCGGCTTCGGTCTGACCGTAGCAGCGCTTGTCGGTGTAGGCCAATTCGTCGAAATGCGGCATCGCCGTGCCGGGGACCCCGCAAGAGATCACGGTGATGAGCTGATCGCGGCCGAGTTGGCTCTTGCGCAAGTCCGCGGCGCCGCCAGGCGACTGTCCCTGTCCGGCCCCGTCGCCGGCCCAGCCATGGCAATAGCCGCAGTCCGCCTTTTCGAGAAACAGCCGGCGGCCGAAGGCGAAATCCTCGGCTGCGCCGATGAAGAGCGCCAACGACGCGGCAGCGGCCAGACCCGCGAGCAGCGTACCGGTGGCGCGAGAGCGAAGCATCACGATTTCCTCCACGATCTCGACATCAGTTCCATACGCTCGCTGCCAAGCTGTCACTGATCCATGGTGCTGGCGGCAAAGACCTCATCGAGCTTCATCAGGCGCGGCGTGAGCCCCTGCTCGAGCGAGTATTGGGCTGCGGTCTCCAGAATTTCTCGATTGGCCTTGATGCCGTGCCGGAGCACCGGCTCGCGCAGCGCCTTGGCGGCATCCTGGGGGAGTCGGCCTGCGGCGAGGTGATACTCGACATGCTCCATGCGCTGGCTGTTGGCGACCTCGTTGGCCTCGTCGAATGCCTTGAGCAGGTTCAGGATCACCCAGGGATGCTTCTCGGCGATCCCGCGCCGGACGACCATGCCGTGATTGATCGGGTAGATCCCGGTCTTTTGGTAGTAGCGCACCCCCTCCGCCACCGGGTCGGGAAACAGGGTCTTGATGTCGGGATGTTTTTCCAGATCGGCTCGGCTGCGGTCGACCAGATTGACATGCGTGAGGTAATGCAGGGTCGCGTCGAGTTCGCCTGCGAGCATCATCGAGCCGATGTTCTTTTCCGGCGGGATCTGATGGATGGTGACGCCTGGCGGCGGCTTGAAATCGACCGCGCCGGCGTGGCTGTGCGTCGGCACCCGCTCCATCCAGAATTCCATCTCGGTCGGCGAGACGCCGAACTCGTGCTGCAGGATGCCGCGGGCCCACAACGCCGCGGTCTGCTGATATTCGGGGACACCGACCCGGCGCCCCTTGAGATCGGCGGGCTTGTCGATCCCCGCGCCGCGCCGCACCAGAATGCCGGTGTGGAAGAACCGGCGGGTGGTGAAGATCGGCAGGCCGACCCAGCGCTCGTCCCCGCCGGCGCGCGCCATCATCAGCGAGGAGAACGACATTTCCGAGAGGTCGAAATCCCCGAACCGAAGCTGCCGCCAGAACAGCTCCGACGGATGCAGGATGCTGGGGACGAGCTCGATTCCATCGGGCGCGACGGTGCCGTCGAGGATCGGCCACGACCTCGGATTGGAGGCGATGCCGAGACTGAGCTGAAGCTTCATGGGCTGCGTTACTTCCAGGAATAATCCGCGATCTCGACGCCGTTCGCCGCCAGGAGGTTGTCGACCCGCACGTTCCTGGCGTGCACGAGCCCTGTCGGCAACGACGCGATCGGCAGGATGTAGACCATCTCGTTGCTGCGGTCGATGGCCGCCCGCAGAATCCTCGCGCGATCCTCCTTCTGGTGATCGCGATCAAGCTCGTCGGCGACGGCATCCGCGACGCGACCGCGCCAGAAGCTAGCTATTGAGGCTCAGATCTCTGCCGAGGTCGCGTCGTAGGCGTAGAGCCAGTCCAATCGTTCCCTGACGCGCACCTGTTGCCACTCCCGCGCCACCGAAGCCGCAACCTCGTCCTTGTTGGTCAAGGCGGGGCTGAACGCCTCCCTCCTGTTCTCGTGCGATTTGCGCACGACCATGGCGGTCCGATCCCGCCTGAGGTGTTCATAGCGGGCAAAGGCGGTTGCGGGGTCGCCGAGGTATTTCTTCAGACAGGCGGCAACGACATAGGCGTCCTCGATCGCCATGACCGCGCCTTGTCCCAGGAACGGAAGGGTCGGGTGGCAGGCGTCGCCGAGCAAGGTGATCCGTCCCTTTGTCCAGCGATCCATCGGAGGGCGGACCATGAGCGCCCATTTGAACGGGGTGTCGATGTTTTCGATGATGGCATGCACGTCCGGGTGCCAGCCGCGGAAGTCTTCGGTCAATTCGGCGGTCGTGCCTTCGACCGTCCAGGATTCGACTTGCCAATCGTCGCGCTCGACCAAGCTGATGCAATTCATGAGCTCGCCGCGCCGCACCGGATAATGCAGCACATGGCCATGGGGGCCGAGCCAGTTGGTCGCCAGCGTACGCGAGATCCGCGGCGGCAGCCGTTCCATCGGCACCAGACCGCGCCATGCCACACAGCCGGTGAACTCCGGCTTGTCGGCTCCGAACAGGCACTCGCGGACTTTCGAGTGAATGCCGTCGGCTCCGATCACGAACTCCGTCTTCATCGCTTCGCCGGTCTCGAACCGGACCTCTACTTGGTCATCGGTTGGGGTGACCGCGACGCATCTCTTGCCGAGCCGAATCGCGTCCGCTTTCAGCTGCCGGACCGCGTCGGCCAGGATGCCGTGCAGGTCGCCGCGGTGGAGCATGAGATGCGGAGTTCCGTAACGGTGGACCGAGGTCGCGCCGAGGTCGAACCAGTTCCAGGTCTCGCCCGTGCTCCAGTGGCGTATTTCCCGCCGCGACGGAATGAACTGGACGCGTCGCAGCGCCTGCTCGAGCCCGAGTGCATAGAGGACGCGGGTGCCGTTCGAGCCGATCTGGATTCCGGCCCCCACCTCCTTGAGCTGGGTGGACGATTCATACACCTCGACATCGAGGCCGCGCTTGAGGAGCGCGAGCGCGGCTGCGAGACCGCCAATGCCGCCGCCGATGACGACGATCTTGCTGGGCGATGCCATTCAGTTGGGGGGAATGAACACGTATTGCTTTAGCCGGTCGGTTTCCTGCTGGCCGACATACTTGCCGATCTCCTTGTCGAACTGCGTCCAATTCTTCCAAGGCCGATATTCCGCGAATTCGGCCGACATGCGCGAGCCGACACCTGGAATCAACAGGAATTCATCGCGCGTGCCGGTGTTCAAATTGATCTGCACGAACGCCTTGCGGTAAAACTCCCGCGCCTGTTCCGGCATGAGCTTCTGATCAATCAGGAACCTGTTCAACTCGATCACGCTCTTGAAGGGTCGCCGCTCGAGCATGCTCTTCACGATGGCCGGCGTCATGTGCGGCAATTGCTGCAGTTCGCTGTCGGCAGCCATGTTGGGGTCGATCAGTTTGCCCACCTGCGCACCGACCGGAGACGCCAGTACGGCCAGTAGCGCCAGGACGCCAATAAACGTTCGGGTCGCCCGGTGCGTCGTCACCATGTCATCTCACTCCTTCTGCAGCGAGAATCCGAGAACACTTAGAATACGTAGAACGCGTATTCTGTAGCTCGGATCCGAGTACACATACGCCAGGCCGAG
>Ga0137385_10004469_pt1 | contig 12214 bp, 13 predicted proteins | sample SagtaG_FD_104921 | JGI IMG/M metagenome (GOLD analysis project Ga0137385, IMG submission 104921) | Vadose zone soil microbial communities from Sagehorn Ranch, Mendocino, California, USA - Sage2_R_80_16 metaG | ecosystem: Environmental > Terrestrial > Soil > Vadose zone | place: USA: California...
CAGAGCCCGATCCCTCCGGTATTGCGCCGAGCCCCGTGGATGCACAAAAGCTCGCCCGAGTTGAGGAGGGCGTGCGGCGGGTACAAGAGCTGCTCGAGGACGTGCGCGAGTTGCCTGTGTCAAAACTAAAGGATGAGATGCGCGAGCTCCAAGAACGCCAGACGCGTATTGAGAGTCTCCTTTTAATGCTTACTCGGGGGATGCGGAACGAGGCGGGCAGTACCACTGCCCCATCACGACACGATACCCTTTGATACACTGTTGTTCTTACTAAACCCTCATCACGTCAGGTATGTTTCTGCTTACTTGTTTACATTGCCGTTTATCAGGTGTTTGTGATATTATAGCTTTGCATACCGTGTTCATAGCGGCGCCCATATAGGACGATCATGATATTGAGGTGTTTGTGAGATGTTTGTGAGTAGCTCCACTGCCTCGGTGCTTATACAACTGATGGTCCGGCTCTCATAATGACTACTGTATGTTCCGGATCCCACAGGATATGACATACGTTTTCTATTCCTTGAGTCAAGTAGTCCTTATATGCTCACTGTTGTGGACCCCGTCGTACCAAGGAGCGGCTGCAGTGTCTCAGTCAATGCATATACCCATGGTTACGGGAGTCCCTGTTTTGTTAACACATTGAGTCCTTAATCCGTTGCCAGCGTCTTAGGGATACACGGACTGTCAGAGTCGAAGGTCCAATCCTTTGGTCTTCTCTCTGAGCCATGTAAAGTACGAGTAACCTCGAAACCATTCTCCCTGTCTCCAAAGCGTGCGGATGCCTCTGAACTTGCGAAAGAAAGAGGACTCGGGCAAGCGCACAGGGACGTCAACGGTCCCTCATTCCTTATGCTGTGGATTTCTCCACTCTGTCCCTCTATGTCCCTGACCCTCTCTCAATCCCCGCAGTTGAAGGCACCTATTTCTCACTCTTGCCACCCGGCATTTAATAAGGATGCTGACGCCGCGAAATCGCTTGCTCGAGAAGAGGAACGGACCTTCGCACAGCCAGCGCTCTCGAATTGTAGCAGACTACTTATGGAGCTTCCGCGACTCTTCACTCTTTCTCCCTCTTAAGTGCACCACTAATTCAAATCTCATACATGCTACCTGGTAATCACATGCGACACATGCGACGTATATTCCCATCCAGGCCCCATCATTATTCACGACGTAATGTGGCGCAAAGGTGTGGATCTTAGAGTCGCCTGACTCTAATGTCTTTGCTGATTACGGAGAACAGCCTCTGCCGTAGCGTTTCTTGGCGCGACTTACCGCACGTTAATCAGGTGAAGTTGCTGGACCAGGTGTTGTCGGACTCTTTGTACGGTACATTCCATATCGCTCGCTCGAAGTCAAAACCTGCTAACTCGCTTAAGGTGAAGTTCACACTTTTCCGTTTTTGATACCGTATTACAAGGCCCAGGTCGGAATGTTCATGCGCCACTAGATGAGGCTCTGTCTGCGCAAGAATGTTTGTAAGTTCCCATGTTCCCATCCTACGTCCAGGTCATCACTGATGAGCCGTGTACGCACTTAGCGCGGAATTAAGGAATAGGGGCCTTAGTTCCCAGGTACGTCGGGGCCGACCGCAGGCTTACCTCGTTTAAAGATAAAAAGATAGTAGCAGAATGTATCACCTATCGCGCATGCCAAAGACTTTGTCTTGCCAACAGGGGCGCACTCGATCGAACAGGACATCGGAGCAAGCGGTACTATACCGCGAGTGGTGGAGGATAACACGTATTCGGCCCGGGTCTGGATCGGGAGCGGCTACAGCGGAGCAGTCTTCAGTTTGTTCTGGACAACCAGTCGCATTCTTGGTACTTAGGGTCTGTAAACGACTGATGCGATGTCCCAGCAAGAGATCTAGCTCAGGACCCGGTAAGAGAATTTAATGCATCGTCAATCTCGACAGGTATCGAGCCGACAGGTATCGAGCATAGTTTGCCGGGCCTGTCCCTGAGTGGCGCTACTTGCATGGTGTCTCCATCCACTGGCCGACTTCCGGAATGGCCTGCGTGGAGGGTCGATCTGTTACTTATAGGGTTTTGTTTCGGTGTGATCCCGCCTATCGGTTCCTACGCCCGCGGTACGGCATGCATCAGCATATGAAGAGAGACATCCATAATTTCTCCGAACACAAATATAGTGGGGGCTCATCCAATCCAGTAGGTTTTACACCTTAAGCGGGCTTGTCTCTGACTTGGACGTTTAGAAGTCTATCCTGCGGATGCCATGGCGGCTGCGCTGAGGAAAGTTTCCTTGGATTACCATCAGACCCTGGGGCGAGTGCAAGCCACCAGTGGGGTACCCCTTTGGCAGCACCGTGACAAAGCTGTGGTCCCCTTTCGTGTACCGGAAACCCCTAGTAATCGTAACACACTACCATCCCGCGCGGTTCCATCTAGTGTGAGTCTCTTCTCTCCGTCTCTAGTCTATATTTTACTCAACTATGTGCCATTGGTAGGAGGCGGTCACTGTTCCCGCGGAGGTTCACAGCGACTACTACTTGCCCTTCTTATCTAGGCGTAGCTACCTGCCCGGTCTCCACACTGCAATTACGCATGATGGTCCATTACGAACGCGGATCCAATACTTCCGGTCCAAATTAGATGAGTTTTGGTGGCATCTTCGACATGCCCGTGATCTCCTGTTCGGTTGGCTGGCCGCTTTGTATCAACTGATGTTACTCGCGGCGCGGTATACCTTCGTAAGTGCTATCTCACCCAATTTGAGCAAGATTTACCCCGTCTCTGAAGATTTCCTCCACCCACCCCTTCGTTGAAACGTATAAGCGGAGCGCCAACTCTGTGACTTCAGTGATTCTCTTCACCAGAAGGATTAGGAGGGCGATGTCCCTCAGGTACAAACTCTTCGCTTGCCTTCGAATTTGGCCGGTTGAAAGCACTTACGGGCAGGTATGTGGTGATGGTTTGGTTGCTCCCGGTCTTGGACAAGATCAGGAAATCTGCTCTTGAAACCGTTGACACCGGCACTGAGGGACCCAACAAAGACACTGGCGGCTCGCCAGTGAGACCAGACCCTGAAGGAAATGGCGTCGCGCCGGAGATGCCAGTACTTGTGGGTCATACCCAAGTCGGGAACCGAGGTAAAACGATCGACATCCTTCTTTCTGAGCGCGTCCCTCCTACTTTGTTGGACCATCCCGCGCCCACCAAAAACGATTTCAGTAAGCGCATGGGGACAAACTCCCCGCCTGCGGACTACCATGCGCCCGCGCCCTCGATAGCTTTCCTTAAGGCTCATCTCAGGGAGTTGGACCGAACGGTGAACGCACTGGAGAAGAGCTTATCAGGACGAAGTCTCTAACAAGGCCTCTAACCTGAAGGCCTCTGTAGGTAAATGAAACCAATGGATTTACAGTATTTAGCTTCACACACTAACAATTTGCCGCTTGAAGTAAGCCATTTCCATTCATTCTTTGTTATTCCGTTGCCAGAGTTTCCCGCCTGCAATTTCAATATTACTCGTTTCGTTTCCTCTTTTCCTCTTGATTGTCTAATATTGATTACCTCGGGTTTCAATGGCATCAGCAACATAAAGCTGTTGCGTCGTATGATGTATGTTGTGTGCCGATTGTCGTCTTTGCGTCATGGAATCCATAAAGTAACAGTTGTATAATTAGTTCGAGTTTCCGTCTCTGTATCCCCTCAGTACTGCTCGCTACAACGTACTGAGGGGTTTCATAAAAGCAACTAAACGTGTAGTATTGTTGGTCCCTTCATTGGTCCTGGGTCCAGTAGGTCCTCCAAGTTCAGACACGCTCTGCATGTGCATCACCAGCGCGACCAAAGGATTCACGCAAATAGTAAGCTACTATGTCCATACATAGGTAGACAATTGTTTCATGGTTTAGACAGGAACATGACAGTTCGACCTGATTTCAAGTTAATACCGCCGGCCTGGTGGTTTGGAGCCTGGGTATCAAATACATTTATTTTATTTTACAATTTTTCTAGGAACAACTTACTGTATAACTTACGGTACTGTAATGATTCGGCGCTGCCAAGCCGTTGATGAGGCTCATAGCGCTCATTATTCGCACAGGCGCGTTCGGTTCCATCATGCTTGACAATAATCCCTCCCTATCACTAACGGGCGCCAGTTTGGACCAGGGATTTACCTAGGCCGCGTCACGACACAGGTTACAGAAGTAGTTGGCAAGTCATTACTCCCATCGCCCGCCATCTCCATTTTGTTTTACTGGGACTCCTGAATATACCGTTCTCGGCGCAACAATGCAGATACCTTGGTAGGGCTTAGGAATAGTCATATTCATTCATCCAAGGAAGAATTTGTCCGATAGAGAAGCTGACCGGCGACATTAACCCCATCCTCTCATGACGCGCATGACGCGCAGTGCCAGCCTCGGGGCATAGAAGTCTTCTCCCGACCACTTGGAAAACATAAACTAAATCATCTACGAAAGCACCCAACCCCTCGCCTGTGTCGTATGACGATCCGAACAAGGAGAACCTCGATGCAAGGTGTGTCGCAAAATTGGGAAGGGGATTATAATTATTATAATGCCCATTTTTCAGTGATTAAATCAAATTATATCAAGATTACATCACTAAATGATTATAATCCCCTTCCCAATTTTGCGACGTGGATGGTTTGTTGGTTTAGAATGACCCGAGGATTCTTCAGGTCGAGAGAGAGCGTCCGGCGTTTCACCAAATGCTAGCCCAAACCCGGCCATGTGATTCGTTGATAAGGTTTTCATCCCACCGGGCGTTCTCTTTCTCTGCGCCCCTGGATATTCACGGAATTGGCACGTGGCTCTCCTCGCAGCTGGATCCGAGCAAGTCCCGCCGTCTTTCATGGCACTTCGTTGTCGCAACAAATATTACTACAGTCGTTGCATCTCTACCGTATTACTGGGACAGGTTCCTTCGGTTGAGGCATCAGTTCCTGCGTAAAATGACATGCAGCACCGTGACCACGGCCCTTACACAACGCCTTTCACAGCGCCTACCGGGCCAATCTATCCCGACATGGTGAGTGGATACACGCCCGAATCTTGTTACTGATTCCGAGGCTTTTTACATAGACGTCGGAGTTGATGCATGCTTTGGATGGCCGTATCAATGGATTTTCACTAGTACAGCACCGACGTAGGACTGTAAGAGAATAATCCACAAGCGCTTTTAGGTTGGATTTCGGCATGGACCGCGTGGGAGCTCGACAGTTAATTATAAAGCTCAACCTGACAATGCGCTCCGTCTTGTCTCTTCGCTTTCAAGGAGCTATGTACCGGCACGCCAAACGAGATGTCCATATTTTCTCTGAGCCTAGGAGTCAATTGAAAGTAAACCAATACGGTGTGTATTCCCCATCATTAACTATACCATTTCTCTGCTTACCTTCACTACTTGGAACGCCCTATCTGACTGGTGCCATAACAGGACCCCCCAGAAAAGCCCCACTCAACTACCATCAGACCCCGGAGAGAGCGCAAAATAGAATAGGTGTCTATCCACAGCAACTAGGGGCAGTAATCCCATCTCCGACTCCAGTAATCCTTGATACTAGTCACTTCAGATATCCCCTCGCATCCGCCGATGGTGTGGTGTTTTATTGATGTCAACCAATACCTTTTTCACGCAATTTCTAGTGACGACCAAACCCCCTAATGAAGCGCACACTCATTACGAATCCTCGTCCGCTCCTTTAGTCCCGAAAAATAAATTTCTTCCTGGATCTAATGTCACAAATGCGTATACTAGTCCTGTCTGGAAGCTTTTTCAGAACTTTCGGAGGGAGTTCGAGGAATTCGAGTGGCATCTTCGATGCGCTACACTACTCTTCTTCAACTGGCTCGTAACCATTTATCGTCTATGGCTGTTTGCGGCGTGGTATATCTTCGTACGTAACTCTCCTTCATCTTTGGAAGGCTCTCTCACCGGCAGAACGGCAGACCTGCGCTTCCCAAGCTTTCCTTGTTAGAATTTTGATTCCGCAGCTTTCCACTGTCTGGTCCGCGGTGGTACCGATCTTTAGGTGCAACCTCCAATCCTGTTTCTCCAGCAGTTGGTCTTACATCTATATCAGGCATTCGGCCATAGTTTGGGTACTCTCTATCGTGGGTGTTATTTTGAGTCTTGCCCTGGAAGCCACCGAGGTATCTGTCAAACTGGCAATGCGCGCGAATAACGGCAATGGTCCAGTCTTCAATGAGTGGAAGAACGCATATGTGAGCATTCCCATAGAGAAGACGGTTAAAACAGTCATGTACCTTGTACGACCCTCTGCCTACAGCGAAAAACAGTCATCACCACGGTGAGAGCCCCATGTGATGACACGAGTCATAGACATGCTGATGGGTCGCACCGAGAGACTGAGCACCCCGCTGGGTGTATTGAGGAAAGGGGGTCAAAAGCTAACAACTGTCTTGACAATGCCCGAGTACGACGAACCCGGCCTACCTAGTATCTGATGTGCTTGATGAGAAGATTTCCCGAGAGTACGAGGGGGGCAAGAACGGAAGTGAAGCTGTTCCCTGTCTCAAATGGCCTCGCAGAGCGTTCCCTGCTCTCGCTTCCGCAACCGTGGACAGTCTTCCCAGTGCAAATGATGTCACACTTGAGCCGAACCGGGCCTCGCTACATGACGCGATTAAGGTCAAAATTCTTATCACGCGAACCATCCCAAATGACCAAGCAATGTCATTTCTATATCTTTTATACTGTCAGACAGCGACCAGCATCATTGACTCGAAGTACGTTACTAGAACCGTGTCCATGTCTACTATCCGCTTCTTCATATCATTTCCACTTGAATATACTAGATCAGGGTACCAATAGCTAATAGTTGTTATCGGCGAAGGCTTCCGCCAGAACTATATATTGATATTGTACGGTACCTAGAGTCACACGCCAACCAACTATGGTTCACCAGTACCAGTAGCTAGCTCTGAATCACAGAGTGGCATTGCCGATCACTCGCGGAGCATGCTGTCATCACCAGATGAGAAGTTGCTGACTGCAGCTGCTGACTGAGCGTGAACGTGATAATGGCCTGCATGATTCCGGCGGTAATTAGTAGCGCGACTGCGCGGGGCTTACTGTAGGTATGAGGCCGTTCAAGATGGGACGAACCTTGTCGATTGCCAAACGACTAACGCCGTTGACCCGCCAAAGTTGAAGTCATAACATTCCGTCGTCATACCGGCGTCGTCCGAGAACCGACCATGCTTAGCAAATCGGACTTTAGGTATTACCGGGTTCCCCACGCAGACCGTAATCTCGTACACAGTCCGTTCAAGCTTGTCAAGATCCACACCACCTTGATCACCCGGAATTCGTCCGCCGTCCATGGTATGGTGGCTCTCAAGGCACATCCCGATTACTTTCCGAACCCGATTGTCCTTAGGGCCGCATAGGCTACGACTTACATCCAGCCTTTTTTGTTGAGTCCCAGTCGGCACTTCTCAAGTACGGGCTCTCCTCGGATTTAGGATGTGGCGCGTTGGCATCTACCAACGGGACCGGCGCCGGATAACTGTGCAGAGGGCGTCAGCGGCTATCCCACTGGCGGTACGTGTGGTACACTCATACAACATCCATTCCCATGACTCCACCATCGAAGCGGCGCAACGAAGCCATTACTACATGGTCTATTATTCTCGTTTGGCACTTCCCTTTTCACATGCCAGCGTGTAGGTTTAACTCCACTTTCTACTGGCAGCTCGGAAAAGTTCCATACGAGCGATGCATTTCTGGTTCGGGCTCCAGGCTCGGACCTGATAGTAACGGACACGCCACTGCTGCATAAACCTGGTTTCGGTATTTTGCAGGCATCAGGGGCGGAGTCATGATTGCTGCTGCATTCCTTCGGGCGTAGATGCAAATTCGACCGTCACACCACCCTCGATCTGGACAACATCGTGTCTCGGTGGGCACAAAGCACGTGTATTCACCGATTCGTGTAGAGGCCTCCCAACGTGATTCTGTGCTAGATCGGAAAGGATAAGGTATTTTAAAAGCGCCCTGAAAGGGGATACAAACACAGGTGACAGGTACCTATGGCTGTGGTCACGACCGAGCTTAAAAAGGTCTTTAACAGAGCACACAATCGTCTGCACGATAACGTCTTGCCGCTAGGGATACAGCCTGCCACAGAACCCCCTTCACCTACTACCATGTCTACACAACTATCGAAGGGATCGGTACGTAGCCAGTAGTCTCCGGCGCCATCTACTTGTTTAACCTCTGGCTCCCAGAGCGTCCCGCTTCCAGATATCAATCCCTTCAAGTCAGACACGCCATTGTCGCAGCGTCTGAAGGAGCTTCGCGCCGACCTTGGGGATTTTTTCGAACATCTCAAATATATCTTCTTGATACCATTGAGCTGGTTCTTGACTATGTTTAAGTTCTTCAGGGTCATGGTTTGGAGAATTTTTGTAAGTGCACGAGTTCCACTCGAGAAAGCCCACTCAGACTTGTTGTGACAGACGCTCCCGCTCAGACTGTTCATCAATTTCTACGAGCGCCGAGTCAGGGAGGCGATCCCATGGCTGCCTTCCATCTGGGGAACGCTGTTTATCCTCTTTCCAGAAGGCATCAAGTTCCCCACCTTTACAAGCCTCACTGCCGGCCCCTACAAAGGTGCAGGTCCAATCGGGCAAAATCCTACCCTGGATATCGATCTAGACGCCATTATCAATGGGCAATCCAACGGCCAGAACGGAACCAACGGGGTAGCAGGAGATTCAGTTGAGAATGGTAGTGGTGATCCCTCGTCACAGGTAAACACCAATCGCTCGAAGCTTGAAACTGCATTGAAGAAAATTCCAAACTTTTCTCCTGGTGATTTGGACGCAGGGCTTGAGCAAGTAAAGGTACGAGCACCACAAGACCTGCCGCTCCCCCGAGGCTGATTGGTTCCCAATAGGCTGCGCAAGCAGAAGCCGAGAAATCGCTGAAGTTGACAGATTCCGAGTGAATTCTTGCACCCGAATATCGGCAAAACCGGAAGCTTGCTCGCATCTTCGCGAATGTTTCCTCGACTAATGAATAGACTTGATTTTTATATCTCGGTGTTCCCACAGATTCGTCGTTCCACAAATTTATGCAGATTACATGGTCCCTGCTTTGTTTCGGGGTCATTCTGTATGGTTGACATTATAATGGATAGGTAGTAAATCGTTACTACGTTCGTCCTCTGCTTTGGGGAGGCCGCGTGCTCTCCCACGCCAGACAGCTTGCGGGAACATTTGATCTGGTGCTCCAACAATCCGGTGGTATATCTATTTCAAAAACATAACCCGGTGCTGTGAAGTCCCGGCCGCGCGTCCGTCGTGCGCGCAGCTTAGCGCCGACTGTAACAATGTGATTCAACTCGAAGACGCCTAGCAGTCTTTCTTGGCCAACCACACCGGTGCCTCACTTCCGTAATTGTTCACGAAACCGCTCGTGATCCTGGGACGACGCGCAGTGTTGGGGGAACAATATTCTTCTGCAAGTGTTGCGATGACTGGGTAAGTGTTGGGATACTATGCTTGGATCTGACCATATCGACCAAGAGGAAGAAGGTTGTCGCCGAGTACAAAACCACGGTAATCTCTTCCAGATCAACCGATTGCGGCGGGCAAGGCGGCGGGATGACTCGGACGCGGCCAGCGCCGCATTCAGATGGCACAGAAGGCTTCGCAATACGTTTCGAGCATTGCGATACCTTCCACCAATGACGTAGGGATGGAGGAATGGTATATCTACCAATGTATATAAGCCACATATAGCGTATATTCAAAGCAAGCATCCAATCGATTTTCTAGCCCATACACTTTCCGATGCCTCTGACGCATGACGCGATTGCTGCTGCAGTGTGTATTATGTAATTCGCACCTTTTGGAGAAAGATTTTCGCGGCGTTCTACGGTAAATGACAGCCGTGATCTGCTCTCACCTGCCATGTACACCTCTGGATGCCATATTCAAGTGCCTCAGCTCGCCGCAGCCGAGTGGATGTCCTTGGGGAAAAAAAACTTATGGCAACACTAACGGGCTTAATCTAATTACAATGATGTATCGAAGAAGGCACTTGATGGGGCATCGACCCCACTGTCCCCTTAATTAATCACTGGAGTGCTATATGGTACACACTAACAATTCACAAGGTATAGTGAAGGCAGAACGAACGCGGACAAGACATCTGCAATCGATAAACTAGGGCGAGGAGGAACTCCAGGATCCAGGTCACGCCTAGACTCAGCTTCTCGGGTCATCTCCCTGACGTATCTAATGTCAGTGAATGTCTTGCCGCAAATACCGCGAAGTTTGGCGCGCCAGATCGACGATGGTAGGTGTCGTCCCCCATATCGAGATGTATATGCTGGGGGCGCAGGACTCCGAGTCGGAGGCACATGGCTCGTTTTAGACTCCGAGTCGGGACTCTAGTCGACATGTCAGTATGCTCGGAAGCTCATTAGCGCGTGTTGCATTGTTAAATGCTCGTAGTCCCTTGATGAGCCTCGAAATACGGACCCCTGACGCCGCGCGCGGTAAAAGAAACGGAAACTAGATGGTCGCGCCGGAGCTTTGTGAGTCCGGATGCTCACACTGTGAACACTTACACCACTCTCTGGAGCACACGCACTCGTGGCTTTCCACCCATGTGGAAAGGACTAGGCAGTTTCTTAACGCGCATTTCTCTTATCTCCATGGGTTTCGGTCGATGACATGCTACAATCAGTGCGTCCCGCGTTCCTCCAATGTCAGTGTCACACCACATATGGTTAGACCCGCATGACAGAGTTGCGAGCACCAATCTTTTCGATGTTCGGGCCACGTCCAATGGTCTGTGCCGGAAAGCCGACTTTTTCTACGTTCAATTACTTGTAATCGATACACCTCAGGTCAATTCATAACATTCTCCTCGTGATATCGTCCATTCTCACGGCTTCCCTGCGTACCAAATAAATGAGCGCGGCATGCGATGACAGCACCTCTTGGAATCCAGAGTTACTCGCTCACCTGTCGTGAACTGACAATAAAAGTTGCTTGGCTTGCAAGCGCTAGTCTCAATTGGACCCCGTGGCCACAACGTCGTCCTTTGAGCCATGTCCAGCTTCAACCTGTTCCCGGGATTAAGCAGTGTATGTCTCTCGTGCCTCATCAAGCTGGGACCACGTTTCTGATGTTCCTTTCGTTACAAGGTCACGAACACAGTATCAGCAAGCGGTATATTTCCAACAAATGTCTTCAATCAAAAATCCGCTGAGGGCTCCCAAACGCCTGGTCTGCTATCACGAGCCACTGGCTTACTATCGCAAACACCTGACCTACTATCCGGGGGAGCCCTTGATTGGGCCACGCCAAAGCCTCCCATAGTCTGGGATGCGTCTTTCAAGCAGCTCTTTTTTGCCATCCTGCTTCGCCTTCTCTCATTTGTGCGGGGGTTCATACCACCCTTCGCCTTGAGCCTCTTCGTATGCCTCAGCTGCCACACCTTGTCCCACACTGTCTCACATTTCTCACCAGCTCCTTTGCATACCTCCCTTCGTCTCCTTTTATGAGCTCACGCTTCGGAGGATTATCCCGCAACTGCCCTCAATGTTCACGATAGCCTTCAAGCTCTATAAAAACGGTGTGTTGACGATGGGCACCGTCACTTGGCTCGTCTCGAGCTTGCCCCAAAGTATGATGGGTGGGCTTAGCGCTGTCGGTGGAGTTGCCATGGGCGGGACTGCCGCCCTCGCGGGTGGGGCCACCGCCGTCGTGGGTGGTGTCGTGGGTGGTGTCGCCGGACTCGCAGGCGGTGCCACCAAAACCGTAACTCAAGGGATCAACCTCCTAAATCCGACTACTATGGCCACGGATATTGCTCAGGTCGTCTCTGGGGGGCAGGGGGTCCCTGGGCAAGCAATTTCTATCGCTACCAATGGATTGAATGGGGGCGCTAACCTCGTGGGTGGCGCCGCAATGGGTATAGCCGAAGGCATTTCTCTCATACAAAGTGGCGAAATCGAGGTCGCACAGAACATTGCACACCTCTTGTCTGCAGAGCAGGGTGCCGCTGCGGGTGGGGCCCTGGTTCCCACTGTTGCAAAAGATGTCATTCAAGCAACAGTTGGAAACACCAATGCGATCGCAAGTGCTGCCATTCAGTCAGTCACTAATCCTGTTGCCGCGATAGGGGCTACGCAGGCTGCAGTGACCGAGAGCGCCACGAAACTTGCCCATGCC